>Ga0081538_10000011_pt1 | contig 154554 bp, 151 predicted proteins | sample TabmetS5T2R1_FD_71022 | JGI IMG/M metagenome (GOLD analysis project Ga0081538, IMG submission 71022) | Tabebuia heterophylla rhizosphere microbial communities from the University of Puerto Rico - S5T2R1 | ecosystem: Host-associated > Plants > Roots > Rhizosphere ... | reverse complement strand
CTGTCTGACGAGGCCGTCGACGTGCGCTTTGCGATGCGGCGCGGCCGCGATGCCGCCGACGACGACATCGTCGCGCTGGTGGCCGGGGCGGACGAGCCTCTCTGCGTCGTGACCTCCGACACGGTGCTCGCCGCGCGCGTACGCGAGCACGGCGCCGACGTGGTGGGGGCGGGCGCGTTCCGGGCGCGCCTCGAACGCCGGTGAGCGAGCGGGCGGGGTACGCGCTCGCGCTCGTCGACTGGCTCGCCTGCGCCGCCCGTGGACGCCGCGAGCCGGCGGCCCGCGCCGCCGAAGAGCTCGACGACCCGGTCGTGCACGCCGGCGTCGCCGGCCACGTGCTCGACTTCGACGACACCTACCTGCCGGGGATCTCCCACCTGAGCGCCCCGGTGGCGCCGGCCGCGCTCGTCCTCGGCGCCGAGCTCGGCCGCACCGCCGGCGAGGTCCTCGAGGCGTACGCCCACGGGTTCGAGGCCATGGGCGCCATCGCCCGCGCCAGCCATCCGGCGCTCTACGACCGCGGCTGGCACCCCACCGCCGTCTGCGGCGGCGCCGGCGCAGCGGTGGCCGGCGCGCGGCTCCTCGGCGCCCACCCCGACGGCGCGGTGGCGATCGCGCTGCTCCGCGCGAGCGGGCTGCGGGCGGCGTTCGGGTCGCACGGCAAGTCGCTCCAGGTCGGCCTGGCGGCCGGGACCGGATACCAGGCCGCGCGCCTCGCCGCGGGCGGTGCCCGCGTGCCCCTGGCGGAGGCGGCGCGCGGCTTCGAGGAGTCCACGGGCGGCTGCTACGCGACGCCCGAGGAGCGGCGCGCCGTGAGCCGGAACTGGATCAAGGCGTGGCCGTGCTGCCTGCAGACCCACGGGGCGATCGAGGCGGCGACCCAGGTCCGGGAGCGCCGCGAGCTCACGGTCACCGTCCACCCGGTGTCCCGCCAGGCCGCCGCGTACGGGCCGCGGCCGGAGGACGGGCTCCAGGCCAAGTTCTCGATCCCCTACCTCACCGCGTTCACGCTGCTGCACGGGCCGCCGCGGGTCGAGAGCTTCGACGAGGTCGAGCCGAGCGCCTGCGCGCTTGCCGAGGAGATCGACGTGCGCACGGACTCCGGGCTGCTGGAGTCCGAGTCCGTGCTCGAGGCGGACGGACGCGAGGTGGCGCGGGTGAGGGCCGCGCTCGGCTCCCCGGAGCGGCCGATGGACGCGGACGCCCTGCGGGCGAAGGTCACGGAGCTGGCCGGTCCCGACCTCGCGGCGGCCCTCGACGACCTCGAGCGCCCGGCGGGCGAGCTGCTCGAGCTCGCCGGGCTGTCCGGGTGATATGCCGCCCGCCCCCGGGGAATACCCAGTCGGAGGGAGAGAACGGATGCGCCAGCTGACGAGCCTCGACGCCCAGTTCCTGAGCATGGAGACGTCCCGCACGTACGGCCACGTGGGCGGGCTGGCCGTCTACGACCCGTCGACGGCGCCCGGTGGCCGGCTCGACGTCGAGGACATCTGCCGGCTGGTCGGCGAACGCCTCCATCTCCTGCCCGTCTTCCGCTGGCGGCTCGCGCAGGTGCCGCTCAACCTGGACCTCCCGTACTGGATCGAGGATCCCGACTTCGATCTCGACTTTCACATCCGCGAATCGGCGGTCCCGCCGCCGGGCGACGACGCGAAGGTGGCCGAGACGGTCGCGCGGATCTTCGCGCGACCCCTCGACCGGGCCCGCCCGCTCTGGGAGCTCTACCTGATCCACGGCCTCGCGGGCGGCCGGGTGGCGCTTCTCACGAAGATCCATCACGCGGTGGTGGACGGTGTGTCCGGCAGCGAGATCCTGTCGATCCTGCTGGACCCGACGCCCGAGGGACGCGAGGTGCCGCCACCGCCGCCGGAGGCACCGGGCGCCGAGGGCGCCCCGGGCGATGTCGAGATGCTCGCCCGTGGACTTGCCGGTCTGCCGCGCCAGCCGATCCGGGCGCTCCGCGCCCTCCCCGCCACGCTGCCGAACGTCACGGAGCTGCCGGGCGCGAACGCCGTCCCCGGGATGCCGACGCTGACCCGTGCGTTCACCCACGCGCGGCGGCTGCTCGGCTCGGACGAGGACCCCGGCGTTCTCGAGGTGACGACCGCCCGGCCCCCGCGCACGTGCTTCAACGGGCCGATCTCCGCACACCGGCGATTCGCCTTCGGCTCGATGTCACTCGACACGGTCAAGGCGATCAAGAGGCAGCTCGGGATCTCCGTCAACGACGTGGTCGTCGCGCTGTGCGCGAGCGCCCTGCGGACGTGGCTGCTCGAGCGCGGCGAGCTTCCGGAGGATCCGCTCGTGGCGATGGTGCCCGTGTCCGTGCGGACGAAGGAGGAGCGTGGGACGTTCGGCAACCGCGTCTCGATGATGGTGGTCCCGATCCCCACCGACGAGCCCGACCTCGCCCGCCGCGTGGCGCGCACGCACGAGCTCCTGCGCCACGCGAAGGAGCGCCACCGGGCGCTGCCCGCCGACCTGCTCACCGACGCGACCCGCTTCATCCCGCCCGCCTTGATGGCCCTCGCCGCTCGAACCACCGTCGAGGTGCTGGGGCGGACCCGGCCGCCGCTCAACCTCGTGATCTCGAACGTGCCCGGTCCACGCGAGCCGCTCTTCTGTGCCGGGGCGCGCCTCGAGGCGCACTACCCGGTCTCGGCCATCGCCGACGGCGTGGGGCTCAACATCACCGTGATGAGCTACCGCGACCACCTCGACTTCGGCATCGTCGCCGACCGCGAGCAGGTCGACGACCTGTGGTCGCTGCTCGGCGGGGCACGGCGCGCGCTCGATGAGCTCGCCGCGCTGGTCGGTGTTCCGGCCGCGGGTCCGACCGCCCCCGGACCGGCCGCGACCGCCGGGACGCCCCGCTAGCGAGGCGCCCCGGGGCCCCGGGTCACGGGTCAGCCGTCGCTGCCGCCGCCGTCGTCGGACCAGCCGCCACCGCCGTAGCCGCCACCGGCGTCGTAGTCCGGCGCGGGCGCAGGCGCGACGTAACTGTTGTCGCCGCCCGCGGTGCCGTCGTTGCCGGCGGTCCAGTCGCCGTCGCCGGTGTTCGCCCCGCCGCGGCTGCCGTCGTTGCCGCGCGTGGCATCGCCGTCGCGGGTGCCGTCGTGGCCGGCCGTGCGCGGGCCGTCGGCGGTGTCGTCGCCCCGCCGGCTGCCGTCGTTGCCGCGCGTATTGTCGCGGTCGCCGGTGTTGTCGGCCGCCCGGGTGCCGTCGTTCCCGCGCGTGACACCGCCGCGCGTGCCGTCGTCGCCGCGGGTGCTGTCGCCATCGCCGTCGGGGTCGTCGCCGCCGTCGTCGTCGACCAGCTCGTCGCCGCGGTCGTCCTTGCGCAGCTCGATCGAGTCGAGCGCGCGGGCGGAGTCACCGCCGCCGCCCACCTGTCCGATCGCGGCGCCGATCCCACCGCCCGCCACGAGACAGGCGAGCGCGAGCACGGCGAGCCGTCCGATTCCCATTCCCATCGTGACCTCCTCTTGGTCGTGAACCTCGGAATCCGACGGAGAGCGTCCCCCTCGGCCGTGAGCGTTCGGTGAACCGCGGGTGAGGAGTCGTTCATGAGGCCTCGAGGCGCTCGAGCAGCTGCCGTCCGCCCGGGCGAAAGCGCCCGATCCGGGGCGGCGGGAGCGCGTCGACCATGGGCTCGAGGGCGTCCCCGAGCTCGGCCGCGGTCGGCCGGTCGGCCGGACGGACCTCGAGGCACGAGCCGAGCAGGACCCCGAACGCGGACGGCACGGCGTCGCTGACGACCGGCGCGTGCACGGTCTGGGGATGGGAGAGCCCGGGACGCGGCCGCGGGTACGGCAATTCGCCCGTCAGCGCCTCGTGCACGGTCACCGCGAGGCCCCAAACGTCGCTCGGCGGGCCGATCTCAGCCCAGTGCTGCGGGTCGCACTGCTCGGGCGCCATGTAGGCGTCCGTACCGACGTGGCCGCGGAGCCCGCCGAGCTCGCGGAGCGGGCGGGCGACGCTCAGATCGATGAGGCGCGGCGAGCCGGCCATGATGACGTTGCGCGGCTTGACGTCCAGGTGCACGACCCCCTCCCGCGCCAGGTAGTGCAGCACCGAGCAGAGGTTCAGGGCGAGCGGCAGGGCCTGCTCGAGGACCAGCCCGTAGCGGCGGATCAGCGTCGACAGCCGCGGCCCCTCCACGAGCTCGAGCACGAGATGTGGCCGCTCGCCGTCGAGATCGGCCCCGAACGAGCGCACGAGCAGGGGGTGAGCGAGGCGGCCGAGCATGAGCGCTTCGGCTTCCAGCACGCGTCGGGCTGCGGGATCGCCGGCCTGGTCCGGGCGCAGCAGCTTCGCAACGACGAGCGCCCGCAGGCGCTCGTCCCACGCGAGCCAGGCCTCGTAGCGGTGTCCGCCGCCCAGCAGGCGGACGGCCTGCCGGCCTGGTGCGATCTCGTCGCCTTCGGCGAACTCCCAACCCGCCACGGCGGCGATGCTCGGCCCGCGGGATGAGTGTTGGATGAGGCGACCGTGAGAAGCCGCTCATGTAAGGGCGGCCTCATGTCGCCTTCACGCTGCGCTCACGACCGCGCGGCAGAACCGGCGCATGAGGCGATGCGCGGATGTTCTCGTATGCATTGCGGCCGCCGCGGCGCTCGGCGGCCCTGCGGGCCCGGCGATGGCCGAGCCACTCGGCCGCACGACGCTCGAGCAGACGATCGGGCTGGCACAGGCGGACGGCATGCTCGTCCCGGCGCACGACGGCGGCACCCGGTTCGCCGTCCGCGCTCCGCGCGGCGTCGCCGCCGCCGCGGGCAGGGCGAGCAGGCGCCGGTCGCTCGCCTTCTTCGCCCAGCTCACCGATGCCCAGCTGGCCGACGAGATGTCGCCTGCCCGGCTCGAGTTCGTTCGCCCGGGGAGCCCGTTCCTGGGCCTCTGGCGTCCGCACGAGGCGCTCGGCCCACAGACCTTCGACCAGGCCGTGCGGAACGTCAACGCGAACGCGCTCAGCCGTGTGACCGACGCGGCCGGCCGGCGGGCGCGTCTCCAGTTCGCGATCGTCACGGGCGACCTCTCCGACAACCATCAGCACAACGAGGTCGCCTGGGGCGTGCGCCTGCTCGAGGGCGGTCGGATCGACCCGTTCTCGGGCGCGCGGGTCGGACCGCGCAACCGCTGTCCCGGCGCGCCGCGGCGGGTGGTGCGGCGGCTGAACGCGGCCGTCGAGGCGCGGCGCTACACGGGTGTCCAGGACCACGACGACTGGCGGCGCGGCGCGGGCCAGGGGGCGTTCTACGACCCCGATGCGCCGCGCGGGGCGTTCGCGACCCTGCCGCGCTATCCCGGCCTGCTCGAGCGGGCGCAGCGTCCCTTCCGCGCCGTGGGCCTCGCGATGCCCTGGTTCGCGACGCGCGGCAACCACGACGCGTCCGCCCAGGGCTTCGTTGTGGCCCGCGCCAGCAGGAGCATCGCGACCGGCTGCCGCAAGGTGATGCCGGTTCGCCGGCCCCCCTTCGTCAGACGCGTGCTCGACGGCTGGGAGTCGATGGTACGGCTGCTGGCGCGCGGGCGCTTCGGCTGGGTGCCGCCCGACCCGCGCAGGCGGTTCGTGTCGCCGCAGGCCTTCAAGCGGCTGCACGGCCGTGCCGACCGGGGCCACGGCTTCCGGATGGTGAACACGCGGGAGCGGCGCCGGTCCCGCGGGGCCGCGAGCTACTACGCCTGGTCGCCGCGCCGGGGCCTCCGGTTCATCGCGCTCGACACGATCGCCGACGGCGGCGGCTCCACCGGGAACCTGGACCACCCGCAGTACCTCTGGCTGCGGCGCGAGCTCGTCCGCGCCCGGCGCAGCAATCGGCTGGTGGTCGCCTTCGGCCACCACCCGCTCGAGACGATGCGCAATCCTCGCCCCGACGAGGCGGCGGCCGCCTGCGGCCGCGCACGGGTCGGCTGCGACAGCGATCCCCGTCGTTCCACGCCCGTGCACCTCGGCGACCGCGGTCGCGCGAGCGTGCGCAGGCTCTTCCTGCGCTTCCCCAACGTGGTCCTGTTCGTGACGGGGCACATCCACCACCACCGCGTCTTCCCACACTTCAAGCCGGGCGGCAGGGGCTTCTGGCAGGTCACGACGGCGTCGCACATGTCGTTCCCTCAGCACACGCGGCAGATCGAGCTGATGGACAACCGCGACGGCACGCTCTCGATCTTCGGCACCGTGCTGGACACGGCCGCGCCGGTCGGCGTGCCGCCTTCAGGCACCTCCGCCGCCCGGATCGGCACGGCGCGGCTTGCCTCGATCTCACGGCTGCTCGCCGCCAACGTTCGCGGCGCCCCGCACGCCGCGGCAGCCGCGACGCCCGCCGCCACCCCGGCCGGAAACGTCGAGCTGTTGCTGCGCGATCCGCGCCGGCGGCGCTGAGCGAGCGCGCGCAGGTTGTACCGTCCAGGTGCGACCCATGCGCCTTGTCCCCCTTACGCTCGTCCTCTTCCTGATGCTCGCCGGGAGCGCCGGCGCGCAGGGGACGCTCGAGCGCGCGGCGGAGGGGCTCGCGCTGGACCCCGTCTACGTCGACCCCGCCGCCGAGCGGGCCATCAGCGACGCCGAGGCGGAGGATCTGCGCGCGGCGGTCGACGAGAGCGGCGGCGGCCCCATGTACGTCGCCGTGCTGCCCGCGGACGCTGCGCGCGAAGCCGACGGCGACCCCGGCGTCGCCCTCAGGGAGCTCGCCCGCACCGTCCACGAGCCGGGCACCTACGCGGCCGTGATCGGCGACTCCTTCACCGCGGCGGCGAGCGACCTGCCGGCGGGCCGGGCCGACGAGCTCGCCTCGGAGGCGCTCGCCGCGGAGCGCGGGAACGGCACCGCGGCGGTCCTTCAGGACTTCGTGCGTCGCGCGGGGGACGAGTTCGCCGCCGGCGGCTCCACCGACGAGTCCGGCGACGGCGGCGGGTTCCCGTTCGTGCTGGTAGCGGTGCTGGTTCTCGTGGTCGGCCTGTTCGGCTTCACTCGCGTGCGGCGGCGCCGCAGGGAGCATGAGGAGCTCGAGCAGGTGAAGTCCGTCGCCCGCGAGGACCTGATCGCGCTCGGCGACGACATCAGGGCGCTCGACCTCGACGTCGAGATGCCGGGCATCGAGGCCGAGACGAAGGAGCACTACGGGCTCGCCGTTCAGCGCTATCAGGAGGCCGACGAGGCCTGGCAGCGAGCCAGGCGCGCGGCCGACATGGAGCGTGTCACCTCGCTGCTCGAGGAGGGGCGCTGGGCGATGAGCGCCGCCAAGGCGAAGCTCGCCGGCGAGTCCGTCCCCGAGCGCCGGCCCCCCTGCTTCTTCGATCCGCGCCACGGGCCGTCCGTCGCCGACGTCGAGTGGGCGCCGCCCGAGGGGCAGCCCCGCGACGTGCCGGTGTGCGCGGCGGACGCGCAGCGGATCCGCGACGGGCTCGAGCCGTACGCGCGCCGGGTGCAGGTGAACGGCGAGTCGGTCCCGTACTGGAACGCCGGCCCGGCGCTCGCCCCGTGGGCCGGCGGGTTCTACGGCGTCGGCCTGCTGCCATGGCTGTTCGTCGGCTCGACGCTGGGCGCCGGCTGGGCCGACCCCGGCGTCGACGACGCGGCGGCCGCCGACCAGGGCGACTTCGGCGGCGGGGACTTCGGCGGCGGAGACTTCGGCGGCGGGGACTTCGGCGGCGGCGACTTCGGCGGCGGCGGCTTCTAGCGCCGCAGGAAGTCGCGGATCGCCGCGTGGGTCTCCCGCGGGCGCTCGAGCTGGGGGACGTGTCCGCACTCGATCTCGACGTGCCGCGCGCGCGGCAGGGTCCGCTCCACGTGCTTCCTGAACCCCACCGGGACGAGGGTGTCGCGGCGCCCCCAGATGAACAGCGAGTCGGGCGACAGGCCGGCGAGCCGGGTCCAGAAGCCGTCGTCTCCGTGCGGCTCGTCCAGGTAGATGTTCCGGGCGGCGGCGTAGAAGGCGGCGCGTCCGCGCGGGGTCACGTAGGAGCGGAGGAACTCGTCGACGCCCGCCGCCGCCCAGCCGTCGGCGGCGCCTGGGATCAAACGGCGCACGACGCCCTCCACCACGGCGCGCGGCGCCATCTGGATCAGCCCGAGCTCGGGGCGCAGCACGCGCACGACCGGCGCCCAGCGGCGCTCCCGAAGCCACGCCAGGGCCGGGCTCAGCAAAACCACCCCCTCCACGCGGGCCCGGTCCATCAGGCCGGCCTCGATCGCGACCCGCCCGCCCATGCTGTTGCCGATCAGGTGAGCGCGTTCCACTCCGAGCGCGTCCAGCGTCGCGAACGCGGCGCGCGCGAACCAGGGCGCGTCGTACGGGGCGGCGATCGGCTTGCTCGACTCGCCGAAGCCGGGAAGGTCCATCACGACGACGCGGTAGGAGTCCGCCAGCGCGGCGACCGTCGGCAGGAAGGACGCCTTGGTCCCGCCGAGGCCGTGGAGGCAGAGAAGGGTCTTGCCGCGCCCCGCGGAAAGGATCGAGATGCGCCCCGCCGCCGCGGTCTCGAGCGAGTCGAAGCGGAGCTTCTCGGGAGCCGAGGAGCCGGTGGTGGCGGCGAGGAAGCCGACGCCGAGGTGGAGGCTCCGGCGGACCAGCAGCTGCCGGCGCGCGAACGCGGTCATACCGGCCCTGACGTCCGTGGCGATCGCCCCCCAGGTGGACCGATCGGCGGAGAGGATCGCGTCCGGCTCGCCGGCCGCCGGCTCGAGCTCGAGCCGCCCCTCCTCGATCGCGGCGTCCCAGGACGCTTCGTTCACCACCTCCAGCCGGATCCGGGCGACCCCGCCCGGCACGTCGATGGCGTCCGGGTCGAAGCGCTCGACGAGCGCGGCGATGCCGGCGGGTGGTCGAGCCGCGGTACGGGGAGCGGTGGCGGACATTCGCCCGAACGGATACCAGGCCCGGCGGCGGCGGGTTCCACATGATTGTGCGAACTTCGTGCATATCGATGCGTAGTCCACGTTAAGTTCTGCCGAAGCCTTGACAAATGGTCCGTGCGACGGCACCATCCCCGCGAATGAGGGGTGAGGACTCCGGCTCGCTCGGCTCCCTGCGCGAGTCGAACCGGGAGCGCGTGGTGCAGGCGCTTCGCATGCTTGGTGTGGCCAGCCGGGCGGACGTCGCGCGCCGGACCGGGCTCTCCCGCTCCACCGTGTCCAGCATTGTGGCCGAGCTCCTGGCCGAGGGGCTCGTCGTGGACCGCGAGGAGGATGGACGGCCCAGCTCGGCCGGCCGCCCTCCCGCCCTGATCGCGCTCGACCCGGCCGCGGGGGTGGCCGTCGGGATCGACTTTGGCAAGCGCCATCTCGCCGTCGCGGCGTCCGATCTGTCGCACCGCGTGCTCGCGGAGGAGTGGATCGAGATGCCCGAGGACTACGAGGCGGAGGATGGGATCGACCGGGCGGCCGAGCTCGTCGATCTGGTCCTGTCGGACGGCGGCGCCGACCGGGACCGAGTCCTCGGCGTCGGCATGGGGATCCCCGGTCCGGTGCATCGCTCGGGCGTCGTGGGCTCCTCGGCGATCCTGCCAGGCTGGGCCGGCACCCGGGGCGCCGACCGGATGGCGGAGCGGCTCGGTTTCCACGTCTGGCTCGGAAACGACGCGAACCTCGGGGCCCTGTCGGAGGCGACCTGGGGCGCCGGAAAGGGCGCCGCGGCGCTCGTCTATCTCAAGCTGTCCACGGGAATCGGGGCCGGGATCGTGATCGATGGCGAGCTCTTCGACGGCGCCGGCGGAACGGCCGGCGAGATCGGCCACATCACGCTCGACGAGACGGGCGACATCTGCCGGTGCGGGAGCCGCGGGTGTCTCGAGACTTTCGCCGCTGGTGCGGCGATCGCCCGGATGCTCAGCCGAAGCCGCGGCGAGGAGCTCGACGTGGACGCCGTTCTCAGCCGCGCCGCCGCGGGCGACCCCGGCTGCAGGCGCGCGCTTCGCGACGCCGGCCGAGCGATAGGCGTGGCCGTGGCGAATCTCTGCAATCTGGTCAACCCCGAGCGGATCGTGGTTGGGGGCAGCATGGGTTACGCCGGTGACCTGCTGCTGGATCCGCTCAGAGAGTCGGTGGGGCTGCGAGCCATCCCGAGCGCGGCCGAGGACGTGGAGGTCGTCCTCGGGGAGCTCGGGGAGCGTGCCGAGTTGCTCGGCGCGGTCGCGCTCGTGCTCCACGAGGCCGGCCCGGCCTGGAGCGGGCGAGTACCGGCAGTGCAGCAGGCCGCGACAGCGGAAACCAAGTAGGAGGAGGAAGGAATGAGGAAGCGACGCTGGAGACTGAGCATGCTCGCCGTCGTCGCCGTCCTGGGCGCAGGCGTGCTGCTGGCGGCCTGCGGCGACGACGACGACGACGGCGGTGGCGGCGGTGGCGATGGCGGCGGCGGCGGCGGCTCGATCGCATTGCTGCTGCCGGAGTCGAAGACCGCGCGCTACGAGTCGCAGGACCGCCCGAACTTCGAGCGCAAGGTCGGGGAGCTGTGCCCGGACTGCGAGATCATCTACTCGAACGCGGACCAGGATGCGGCGAAGCAGCAGCAGCAGGGCGAGGCGGCGATCACCCAGGGCGCCGAAGTAATGGTGCTGGACCCGGTCGACGCCGCGTCTGCCGGCGCGATCGTCACCCGCGCCAAGCAGTCGGACATTCCGGTGATCAGCTATGACCGCCTGCTGACCGACGTGGACATCGACTACTACATCTCCTTCGACAGCGTACGCGTCGGAGAGGTGCAGGCCGAGGCGCTGGTCGAGAAGCTCGAGGGGGACGGCAACGGCGACGGCACGATCGTCCAGATCAACGGCGCTCCCACCGACAACAACGCCAAGCTGTTCAAACAGGGCGCTGAGAGCGTGCTCAACAAGAGCGACCTGAAGATCGGCAAGGAGTACGACACGCCGGATTGGAGCCCGGACGAGGCCCAACAGGAGATGGAACAGGCGATCACCGATCTCGGCGCGGACGGCTTTGTGGGCGTCTATGCGGCGAACGACGGCACCGCGGGAGGTGCGATCGCGGCGATGAAGTCGGCAGGCATCAACCCGAGCACGCGTCCGACGACCGGCCAGGACGCCGAGCTCGCGGCGATCCAGCGCATCCTCGTGGACGAGCAGTACATGACCGTCTACAAGCCGATCAAGCCGGAGGCGGAGGCGGCGGCCGAGCTCGCGGTCGCGCTTGTCCGGGGCGAGGACCCGCCATCAGGTCTCGTCAACAGCGAGACCGACAACGGTCAGGAGCAGGTTCCGACGGTCCTCATCAAGACGGTCGCGGTGACGAAGGACAACGTCCAGGACACCGTGATAAAGGACGGATTCTGGAAGGCGTCAGAAGTCTGCACCGGTAGGTACGCGAGGGCCTGCCAGCAGGCTGGCATCGAGTAGCGCTAGCGTGGGGCCCCGGCGACGCCGCACAGCGTCGCCGGGGCCGTCCCGCGTGGCGAAAGGAGTCTCAGACATGAACGGGAACACCCCGGTGCTCGCCTTGAGGGGGGTGAGTAAGAGCTTCGGTCCGGTCCAGGCGTTGACCGATGTCGACTTCGAGATCCACAGCGGCGAGGTGGTCGCACTCGTGGGCGACAACGGAGCGGGCAAGTCGACCATGGTCAAGGCCATCGCCGGGATCAACACGGCCGATGAAGGGCAGATCCTCTTCGAGGGTCAGCAGGTGAAGATCACCCACCCCACCGACGCGAGCAACCTCGGGATCGCAACGGTCTATCAGGACCTGGCCCTCTGCGACAACCTCGACGTGGTCGAGAACCTCTTCCTCGGACGCGAGGAGGTGGGCGGGGACGGGGCGGGGGCGGTGGTCCGCCCGATGAACGAGACCGCGATGGAGAAGCGGACGCACGAGCTGCTCAGCCGCCTCGCGGTGACGATCACGGACGTGCGCGCGGAGGTGGGCACGATGTCGGGCGGCCAGCGCCAGCAGGTGGCGATCGCCCGCTCGCTGCTCGGCGAACCGAAGGTCGTCATGCTCGACGAGCCGACGGCCGCTCTGGGCGTGCGTCAGACGGCGATGGTGCTCGGGCTGATCAAGCGGCTACGCGAGGAGGGCCACGGCGTCCTCGTGATCAGCCACAACCTGGCCGACGTATTCGAGGTGGCGGACCGGATCTTCGTGCTGCGGCTGGGGCGCAAGGCGGGTGACTTCGCCGTGGGCGAGGCGAGTCAGGAACAGATCGTGGCCGCGATCACGGGAGCCGAGTTCGGCCACATCGAGGACGCGCCAGGAGGTGAGGAGCAATGAGCACGAGCGGAGGAGGCGCCACCGCCGCGGCCCCCGAGGTAGAGGTCGCGCCGCCGAGGCTCGACCTGGTGCGGCGATTCATCCAGGGCGATCTGGCCGAGCTCCGGGTCGTCCTCGTCCTCGCCGTGATCTGGATCATCTTCTATGTCCAGGAGGACCGTTTCCTCAGCTCGGTCAACCTGACGAACCTGGTGCTTCAGGCGACCGCGGTCGGCCTGGTGGCCGTCGGCGTGGTGCTCGTTCTGCTGCTCGGCGAGATCGATCTGTCGGTCGGCGCGGTGAGCGGCCTCTGCGCGGCGATCATGGCGGTGCTCGCGGAGCAGAAGGGCTGGTCGCCCTACCTGGCGATCGCCGCCGGCGTGGCCTGCGGGGCCGCGATCGGGCTGTTCCAGGGGTCCGTCTGGACCCGGTTCGGCATACCATCGTTCGTCGTCACCTTGGCGGGGTTGCTCGCCTGGCCGGGCGCGCAGCTCGAGGTGCTCGGCGAGACGGGCACGGTGAACATCACCGATACGAAGATCACCGGCCTCGTCAGCACCTTCTACAGCGACACGGTGGGCTGGATCTTCGCCTTGGTGGCGATCGGCGCGTTCGCGGGCTTCACCTTGCTGGGAAGGCAGCGGCGGCTTCGCGAGGGCCTGTCCGCTCCGCCGCTTGGGCAGCTCGTCCTGCGAATAGTGCTGGTGGCTGTGGCGGTGCTTGTGGCGACCTGGGTGCTGAACGACGATCGCGGACTGCCGCTGGCGGTGCTGATCCTGTTCGGCTTCGTGCTGCTCTTCTACTACATCACCACGAAGACGACGTTCGGACGCCACATCTACGCGGTGGGCGGAAACGCCGAGGCCGCGCGGCGCGCGGGGATCAACATCACGCGGGTGCGCATCATCGTGTTCGTGATCGCCTCGACGATGGCGGCGATCGGCGGGATCATGGCCGCCTCCCGGCTGCTGGCGGTGAACCAGTCGTCGGGCGCCGGGGACTTCCTGCTGCTCGCTATCGCCGCTCCAGTCATCGCGGGGACCAGCCTGTTCGGAGGGCGCGGCAGCGTCTGGCACGCGCTGCTCGGCGCGCTCGTGATCCAGTCGATCTCGAACGGCATGGACCTGCTCGGGCTCGAGTCGTCCGTGAAGTTCATGGTCACGGGCGCGGTCCTACTGGCCGCCGTGGTGGTCGACGCCATCGCCCGCCGGCAGCGGCAGGCGGCGGGACGCGTTTGACGGGTTTTCCCTCAGGGCCGCCGCGGGGACGCGGCGGCCCTGGCGTGCCCTGCCGCGCCGCCTCATGAGCGGTCCGCCGGCGGCATGACCGCCCGCGACCCGGCGCCGCTGCGCGTGGGACTGATCGGCTTCGGGCTGGCCGGCGCCGCCTTCCACGCACCCCTCGTCTCGGCGGTGCCGGCACTCCGGCTGGCGTCGATCGTTACCTCGAATCCGGACCGAGCCCGGCAGGCCGGAGAGCGTTTCCCGGGCGCTCGAGTCCTACCGGACACGGACGCCTTGTTCGCGGCGGCGGGCGACCACGACCTCGTCGTGGTGGCGTCGCCGAACCGGTTTCACGTCTCCCACGGCCTCGGCGCGCTCGAGGCGGGGCTGCACCTCGTCGTGGACAAGCCGGTGGCGGCCTCCGCGGCCGGCGCCCGTCGGCTCGCCCGGGCGGCCGTGGAGCGCGGGCTGGTCGCCGCGGCCTTCCACAACCGGCGCTGGGACGGCGACGCCCTGACCGTTCGGCGCCTGCTCGCGGAGGGACGGCTCGGCAAGCTGCTGCGGTTCGAGTCCCGCTTCGAGCGCTGGCGCCCCGACGTGGACGCGGCCCGCTGGCGCGAGCAGCCCGACCCCGAGGACGCCGGCGGCGTGCTGTTCGACCTCGGCAGCCACCTGATCGACCAGGTGCTCTGGCTGCTGGGCCCGCCCACGCATGTGTATGCGGAGGTCTCCAGCCGCCGGCCCGGGGCGCTGGTGGACGACGACGTCTTCGTCGCGATGGACCACGACGACGGGGTAAGGGCTCACCTGTGGATGAGCCAGGCGTCCGCGCAGCCCGGCCCCCGCTTCCGGCTGCTCGGCTCGAGCGCGGCGTACGTGAAGCACGGCCTCGACGGGCAGGAGGCGGCGATGCGCGCGGGCGAACGGCCGGACGCCCCCGGCTTCGGCCGCGAACCGCCGGAGCGGTGGGGAGCGCTCGGCACCGAGGACGCCTCCGAGCCGGTCGAGACCGAGGACGGCCGCTACGTCTCATTCTACGAGGCCATTGTGGAAGCGATCCGCGACGGAGCGCCGCCCCCGGTCCCGCTCGACGACGCGATCGCGGGCCTCGAGGTGCTCGAGGCGGCCCGGGCGAGCGCGGAGCGCTACGAGGTCGTGCGGCTGGGCGGGTAGCGCGGCGGCTCGCGGCGCGGCCGGGGCGCCGGTGGGCGCCCGGAGCGGCATCGGGCGGCTGCCGTCACAAGACGTAACTCGCCCCGCACCGAGGTGTCACACAGCGCGCCCACACGTGTGCCGCCCCGCCGTACGGTCGGCGGGTGGCAGCGGAGCACGGACAGGCGACGATCGAGTGGACCGCACTCGTGCTGCTCGCCGCGGTCGTCCTCGCCGCGCTCGCCGCGGTCCGGCCACACGTCGACGGCCGCGCCCTCGGCGGCTCGGTGGCCCACGCGATCACCTGCGCGGCTCGCGGTGGATGCGACCTCGAGCGCAAGGAGCACCGCCGCCCGCAGCGGTCCTCCCCTTCGCCCGCAGGCCACACGCCGGCACGGCTCCCGCCACGCCCACGCTCGGGTCGGCTCGCGGGGCCGACTTCGGGCGACCGGGCCGCGGCCGCGTCTCGGGTCCTGCGTGGGGTTCGCACCGTCGCCCAGAGGGCGTGGATCGTCTGTCTTGGCTACCGGCGGTTCGTCTACGAACGATCGCGTCCCCGGCCACCTACGGAGGCGATGCCGCTCGACGAGGCGCTCGACATCGCGAACGAGTGTCTGAATCCGTTCGGGTTCTTCGGGGAGGAGTGAACGAGCAAATGCCCGGACGAATTTCGCGCTGGACAGCGGTCGGATGCGGGGCGCTCATCGCCGGCGGCGGACTCGGATTCCTCGCCCGCGACATCCTGGAGCTGGGCCAACCGGTCGTCGCGGTCGCCTGGCTCCTGGGGGCGGCCGCCGCCGTCGGCGTCGAGCTCCGGGTCTCCGCGCGGCCCACGGGCGACGGCCACGGTCGAGGATCTCCGTCGCGTGAGGGAGGTGACGGTGTGAGTTAACGGCGTAACGCGAGCGACAGGCCTTGCCAACCGCCCGTGCGTGGTTCACGGGCCGCCCGTACGTGGTTCTCCAGCCGCATGCGCAGTGGTTCTCTAGCCGCCTGCGTGTCGGTCTCCCAACCGCGCGCGAGTCGTCCTCCACCCTCGCGGGCGTCTCCAACCGCGAGTGTCTCGTCTCGGAGCTCGGCGCGTCCGCACGCCGGCTGCATGTGAAACGCCGAATGGAGCCTTGCGCAGCGACGACCATTGTGCAATACTGAACCAGATGGTTCAGTATTCGCCGATCGACAGAACCTTCGCCGCCCTGGCGGATCCGACCCGCAGGGGCATCCTCGAGCGCCTCGGCCGCGGCAGCGCGACGATCACCGAGCTCGCGGAGCCGGTCGGAATCTCGCTCACCGGCATGAAGAAGCACGTGCGAGTCCTCGAGGACGCCGAGCTCGTGACGACCGAGAAGCTCGGACGTGCGCGCGCGTGCCGCCTCGGCCCGCGACAGCTCGAGGACGTGCAGGACTGGGTGGCCACGTATCGGCGGATGCTGAGCGAACGCCTCGACCGGTTCGGGGAGCTGCTCGAACGAACAAAAGGAGAATCGCAATGAGCGACCAGCAACAGGCGACGAGCGCCAAGGTAACGACGCCGACCGATCGCGAGATCCATATCGAGCGCGTCTTCGACGCGCCACGCGATCAGGTGTTCTCGGTCTACACCGATCCCGAGCTCATCCCCGAGTGGTGGGGGCCGCGCGACGCGACCACCGTCGTCGACCAGATGGACGTTCGAAACGGCGGCAGCTGGCGGTTCGTGATGCGTAGCTCGGACGGCAGTGAGAGCGGGTTCCGCGGGACGTACCGGGAGGTGACCCCGCCCGAGCGAATCGTCCAGACGTTCGAGTGGGAAGGCATGCCCGGCCACGTGTCGGTGGAGACCGCAACGTTCGAGGATCTCGGCGATAGCACCAAGGTGACGACGGTCTCGCTCTTCCACACCCCAGAGGAGCGCGATGGCATGCTCGCCTCGGGCATGGAAGCCGGACTGAACGAGACCTACGCGCGGCTCGACGAGCTGCTTGCGCGGCTCGGCTCGAGCTGAGAACCGTCCGCTCGCCAAGCTCGCGAGCGGATCCGAAGCGCACCGGGAAGCCGCTCTGCCGAGCGGCTTCCCGGCGTCGGCGGCCGCCGTCGGCTGCGGCCGCAATGGCCGTGCGCGAACCGGCGCACTTCTCTGGCGGCCGAGGTTCGAACCGCAGCCCGAACGCGGCCAGGCGGCGGTCGAGTTGACCGGGCCCCTGATGATTGCCTCGCTCGCGCTCGGCGCGCTTGCGGCAAGAGCGCCGCTAGTGGATGGGCGCTCTCTAGGCGGGTTCTCGTCCATCATCTGACTTGCGCCGTTGAGCGCGGGTGCCACGACGGCGAATTCGGTCGGGACTTCATCAACGGGTGGGGATTGGCGCGGGTAACGGCCGGGCGCTCGCGGTTGGGTGTCCGGTCCCGATGTAGCGGGTACTGAACCCGCAGTTCGAGGAGGAGATTGAGATGGGTGTTCTTCGCGGCCTCGGCCGCGCCGTGGGTGGTCTCTTGGCCGGCGTCTTCGGGTTGCTGCGGGGCCTCCTACAGGGCGTCGGCAGCCTGCTGCGGCGACTTTTCTGATCCTCGCCGTGACCGGCAGCGAGAGCCCGCTCACTTAGCGGGGGGCTGTCGTACGCGTCCGAGGAGCTCGAAGCCGCTCGTCAGCACCTTGATCCGGCCGGCCAAGACGCCGCGTCCCTTGCGGACGAAGACCGCGCCGAGGCTGCGTGACAGCACATGGTTGCGCTGCTCGACACTCATCCTCGCCCAACGCTCACCGAGCGTCCCGGCCTCAAGGTCGCCCCCGGCGGCAGCCCGGGTTTCACCCACGGTTCGCCGCGCCCGTTCAGGACCTCAACCCGGCTCCGCTGCGACAAGGACGTGCACAACGATCCCGAGAGCGACGGGTCATGACCCGTGAAGGGCGTCGGCTCCCTCGGCTCGTGAGTGTCACCCGCGCCTCTGGCTCAGCCGTGGCTCTAGAGCGGCGGACGCCGTAGTCGCTGCAGTTCCGCATACGACGCGCAGGACGCCGCGGCGAGGCGGCGAATCAGGTCTCACCCTGCGCGCGGGCACGCGGCGCGCCGGGAGGGACTTATGGCCACGGAGCACGAGTCGAGCGAAAACGGCGTGGGTGTCGGCCCGCAGACCCCGGCGGCGCGACGCGTCCGTCCCGAGGCCGAGCGCGACCCGGCGTCCGAGCTGGCCGACCTGGAAGCGTCCGCCGCCGAGCAGCTCGAAGTGCAGCCGACGGAGATATCGGAAGCGCTTGAACCGCCGGATCAGCGAACACCGCCGGCGCAGGCACCGCCGACGGAGCCGCCGACGACGCCGAGGGAGCGGCCCGCGCCGGCATCGCCGACGGCGCGGCCCACGCCGGCATCGCCGACGGCGCGGCCCACGCCAGCGTCACCGACGGACCCGCCGGCCGACCCCGGCCCGCCGGCTGCTCGCACGGCGCGGCCGCACACCGGCGCCGGGCCGCCTGCTCGCCCGGTTTCTCCGATGGAGCCGCCCGCGCCGGCGCCCCCGACGGAGCCACCCGACCAGGCCGGTGCGCCGCCCGCGCGCCCGCCGCATCCGCACCCCGGCGCCGCGCCGCCCGCTCACCCGGGGCCGCCGACGGAGCGGCCTGCCCCGACGGAACCGCCCGACCAACCCGGTGCGCCGCCCGCTCGTCCGGCGCCGCGGTACACCGGTGCGCCGACCCGGCCCGCCCCGCCGCGCACCAGGCGTCGCCCCGGCGCGCCCTACCCGCCGCGGCGCGGCGCGCCCTCGGCGCTTCGCCCCCGCCCGGCGCCTCCGCTGGCGCGTCGGCGCGCTTCGACCCGCGAGCGCATCACCGCTCTGGTCGCGCTCGCCTCGGGCGTCGGGGTCCTGCTCTTCATGCTCGCGTCCGTCGGGTCGTCGGGCGAGGGTCCTGCGGGGCTCGGCGATTTCGGCGCGACGGCGTCGGGCCGCGTCGTGGCACCGGGAGGCTGGATCGCCCTGGCCGGCTCGGACGTCGCGCCCGCGGCGCCTGTCCTGCTCGAGACGCGCGCGGGCGACCGCGGCTGGCGGACCGCCGGACGGTCGTCGACCGACCACGATGGCGGGTTTCGGGTCGAGGGTCGCGTCCTTGCGCGCCCCGGGCGGCTGGCCGTCCGGGCGCGGATACCGGGCGTCGGCGCTTCGGCCCCGCTTCCCGTGACCGTGAGGCCGCTCCGCCTCGCGTCGGTCGGGGACATCAACCTCGGCGACGTTCCTGGTGAGGCCATAGCCGCCAACGGACCGCGGTACCCCTGGACGAGCGTGGGGCGGCGGCTGCGCAACGCCGACATCGCCTTCGGGAACCTCGAGTGCGCCGTCTCGAGGCGCGGCGAGCCGTTCCCGAAGGAGTTCACGTTCCGCGGCACCCCGCACGCCCTTCGTGGGCTCAGGCGGAGCACCGGCATGGACGTCCTGAACCTCGCCAACAACCACGTCGGCGACTACGGCCGCACGGCGATGCTCGACACGGTCCGCGGGGTTGAGCGCCTCGGCATGCGCTCGGTCGGCGCCGGCTCCGACCTTCGGCGCGCGCTGGCTCCGCAGGTGGTCGAGCGGCTCGGCCTGCGGGTGGCGTTCGTCGGGTTCTCGGAGATTGCGCCGATCGAGTTTGCGGCCACGGACGAGACCCCCGGGACCGCTTGGGCCACGCCGGAGTCGGTGGTCGCCGCGGTGCGGGCGGCGCGCAAACAGGCGGACGTCGTCGTCGCCACCTTCCACTGGGGCATCGAGAAGGCACCGTACGAGAGCGCCGCGCAGCAGATCCTGGCCCAAACCGCCGCGGCGGCCGGGGCGCACCTCGTCATCGGGGCTCACCCGCACGTACTCCAGCCGGTCCGCCGCGAGGGGTCCGCCCTCGTCGCCTACTCGCTCGGCAACTTCGTCTTCGGGGCGAGCTCGAGTGACACCACTTCCACCGGCATCCTGGAGGCCGGGCTGACAGCCGAAGGCGTGGCCTCGGCGCGCTGGCGCCGGGCGCGCATCGTGTCCGGGCGGCCCGTCCTGGGCGAGACCCGTCCGCGGCGCATCCCGCTCCGTGACCCGGCGGCGATGGACGCCGGCGTCACGCTCTGACGGCTACGCGAACGGCGGCCTACGTCCGCAGCCTGTCGGAATCCGACCCCGCCTCCGCTGCGGACGACGGCAGGTCCGCGGCGCGCGGAACCGCGGGCGACGGCGCGTCCGTCCCCGGCGACGGCACGTCGATCTGGCGCACCGGGACGACCACGATGTCGTAGACCTTCCATTCGAGCGAGAGCAGGTGCGCGGCCAGCTCCTCGAGGCGATCGAGCAGGTGCTCCTCCGTGTTCGGGACGACGAGGATCTCGCCGGTGAAGACATGACCCTCCTCCCGGAGGCGGGCGGCCCCGGCGTCTACCCAGTCGACCTTCCGGAGCTCGTCGTTGATCCGCTCGACGATCGGATGGAACTCGCGCGCGTCATGGCGGCGGGGCCGGGCGTCCATCAGGTCGTGGACCGCCGCACGCACGTTCTTCCAGCCGTCGTGGATGATGTCCAGCGAGATGAAGATCGCGGCGACGGCGTCCGCCCACCAGAGCCCGACGCCAATCCCGAGTACGCCGACGATCGCCGCGGACGCGGTCATCCAGTCGGCCTTGTTCATATGGGCGTCGGCGTACAGGACCTTGTCGTGGAGGTCGTCGGCTAGCTTGAGCTTCGCCCGCCCGAGGAAGACCGCGGGGACCGCGCTGTAGACGAGCGCGCCGACCATCACCCAGCCCAGCCAGATCTCCTCGCCGAAGAGCTGGATCACCCCGATCGGCGGGTGCTCGGCGGTGACGAGCTTCATCGCGGAGTCGAGGAAGATCAACGCGCCCAGGACGAGCAACGAGAACGCGGCGAAGACGTATCCGATCGAGATCGAGCGGTGGAAGCCCCAGGGGAACTTCGCGCTCGGGTCGCGGTTGCGGATGGCGCTCGCGACGAGAAACGCGATCGGCGGCAGGAGGCTGAGCATGTCCTCGATCCACGCGGCCTTCATCGCCTGCGACTGACCGAGCGTCAGCGCCAGCAGCAACACCGCGCTGAGCAGGTACGCGAGCGTGAGCCACTCGAGGCGAACCGCCTTCCGCTGGCGCGGGACGAGCTCGTGGGGAAGCTCGAAGCGCCGGAGCGGCCCCTCGGCCTCCCGCGAGCGCGCGTCGCTCACGGCCGCCCCTCCGCGAGCAGGAGGCGCTCGATCTCGTCCGCGCGGTTCAGCAGGAAGCGCTCCAAGCGAACCATGAAGGCGTTCTCGCCGAGGCGCACGGCCATGACGTGCTCGTCCTCCTTCAGCTCCGGCCCGATCGCGAGTCCCAGGTCGTCGAGCACGTAGTTGTGCGCCGCGACCGGCCCGTCCCGCACATCGCCCAGGTCACGAACACCGCGAACGTCGGCGTCGGTCTTGGCGTCCAGGAGCGCCTCGGCCTCGCTTCCCAGCTCCGCCGCCACCGCCACCCCGTCGAGATCATCCGGCGGCGAGCTCTCCGGCGGTACGCCCACGACCGTCCTCGTCTTGACGTACGGGCGCGTGAATGCCGCGTCCTTCTTCCAGCGCGACTTGCTCGTGAGGCCACCGATCACCAGATCGAGCGAGCCCTCCTTCAGGGCGGCGATCAACTCTTCCTCGCCGCCGTCGACCCATTCGACCCGGGCCTGCAGCTCCCGCGCGAACCTCCGTACGAGGGCCACCTCGACTCCGCCGGTCGGCACGTCGCCGTCGAGCGTCACCCATGGGTCGCTCTCCGTGATGCCGACCCGCAGGACGCCGCCCTCGACGCGGTCGAGCGTTCCGTCCGGGTCCTCGGGGATGCGGCAGGCGCCGAGCAGCCCCGCAAGGGCAAGTGCGATGCAGATCGCAGCGCGCACCGCTCTCCTCGTACCCCTGCCGGCGGGCCGGTACTCGAAGGGATGGCCCGGGCTCGCCGGACGCGGTCCGACCTGACGGACGGGCGACGGCGGCGTGCGCCGCCGGTGCTCCTCTCTTAGGGTTCAACCGGTGGCAGAGCGCCAGACACGGGAGGAGGGTCGGTCGACGTGGGCGACGGAGGCATGAGCCTGCCCGGCCGGCTGGCCTACGCGCTCGGCAGCGTGAAGGTCCTGGTCGACGCCGGAGTGGTCCGCCCGATGCGTCCCGACCGCGCCTGGAGTGTGCTGCGCACGATCCAGCAGTGGGGTCGCAGCCCGGCGGCGGGTGCGATCTCGCTCGCGGAGCGGTTTCCCGACGAGGCGATGATCGTCGACGAGCTCGGGACCCTCACCTACTCGGAGGTGCACACCCGGACGAATGCGCTCGCCCACGCCATGTCGGACGCCGGGATCGTCGAGGGCGACGGCGTCGGGATCATGTGCCGTAACCACCGCGGGTTCATCGAGGCCACCATCGCGACCTCGAAGCTGGGCGCGAACGCCCTCTACCTGAATACCGCCTTCGCCGGCCCGCAGCTGGTCGAGGTCACGCGGCGCGAGAACCCGGTGGCGCTCGTGTACGACGGGGAGTTCGCCGGTCTGCTCGAGGAGGCCGGACGCCGGCGGCGCCGCTTCGTCGCCTGGCACGACTCGGAGCAGTGGGACGATCCCACGCTCGACGACCTGATCCGGGACGGAGATCCGGACGACGTGGTTCCGCCGGAGCGGGAGGGCCGGGCAGTGATCCTCACGTCAGGGACGACCGGGGCGCCCAAGGGGGCGGCGCGAAGCAACCCGCAGTCGCTCGACCCGGCCGTGTCGCTGCTCTCGAAGATCCCGCTGAAGAGCCGCCAGGTCTCGCACATCGCCGCCCCGCTGTTCCATTCCTGGGGGTTCGCGCACTTCACGCTCGGCCTGATCCTCGGGACGACCTACGTTCTGCGCCGCAAGTTCGATCCCGAGGCCTGCCTGCGCGAGCTCGCCCGCAACCGGTGCGACTGCCTCGTGGTGGTGCCGGTGATGATGCAGCGCATCCTCGAGCTGCCGAGGGAGACCCGCGGGAAGTACGACACATCGTCGCTCGAGGTGGTCGCCGCGAGCGGCTCGGCGCTGCCCGGCGACCTGGCCACCCAGTGGATGGACGAGTTCGGCGACACGCTCTACAACCTGTACGGCTCGACCGAGGTGGCCTGGGCGTCGATCGCGACTCCGGAGGACATGCGGGCCGCCCCGGGCACCGCGGGCAAGCCGCCGCGCGGCACCGTGGTTCGCCTGTTCGACGAGGACGGAGTGGAGGTCCCGCCCGGGATGACCGGCCGCATCTTCGTCGGCAACGAGCTGCTCTTCGAGGGCTACACCGGTGGCGGATCGAAGGACTTCATCGGGACGCTGATGGCGACCGGCGACGTCGGCCGCTTCGACGTGGACGGTCGGCTGTTCGTCGAGGGCCGCGACGACGAGATGATCGTCTCGGGGGGAGAGAACGTCTTCCCGCAGGAGGTGGAGGATCTACTCGCCCGGCACGACGCCGTCTCCGAGGCGGCCGCGATCGGGGTCGAGGACGAGAACTTCGGCCAGCGCCTCCGCGCGTTCGTGGTGCTGGAGAAGGGCAAGCACGCGACGGCCGACGAGCTCCAGGCCCATGTCAAGGCCAACCTCGCCCGCTTCAAGGTGCCGCGCGAGGTCGTCTTCCTCCGCGAGCTGCCACGCAACGCGACCGGCAAGGTGCTGAAGCGCGAGCTGAAAACGGTCGAGCCGGACGAGGCGGGCGCGAGGAAGTAGGGATATTCCGGCGGCATCGGGGTAGCGTCGGATCTAGACCCGAGGAGGGGGAATGAGCACAGGAGTCTGGATCGTGATCATCGTCGCCGTGCTGATCGTGCTCGCGCTGCTCGCGTGGATGGGCACTCGCGCGCGGCACCAGCGGCTGGACGCGCGCCGGCACGAGGCACGCGAGATCCGGCGGGAGGCCGAGGTCCACGGCGCGCAGGCCGACCGCATGGCCGCGGAGGCGGACGAACGCGCCGCTCGCGCCCGTCAGGAGGAGGCCGCCGCGCGCGAGCAGGCCGCCCGCGCCGACGAACATGCCCGCAGCGCCGAGGCCCACCGCGAGCGCGCCAGCGCGGTCGACCCGGATGCGGACGCGGCGGACGAGGCCGAGCGGCGGAACACCGGAGCGCCGCGGCCGGCCGCTGAGGACGAGCAGAGGGCCCCCTCCGAGGACGAGCGGCGGGCCCCCTGAGGGCCGCGGGCCGCCGCTGAGGACGAGCGACGGGCCCGTTACCGGGGCCGCGGGCCCGTTACGGGCGCGGCCGTCCGCTGACCGACGGGCCTATCCGCAGACGGGCCAGTGGTGCGAGCCGTGCCGGCTCAGCAGCAGCCACGCGCGCCAGGTCTGCTCCGAGGGGGGCGCCACGGCCGGGTCGCCCGAGCCACCGACGACACGCCAGGTGCCGAAGGTGAACTGGTAGAGGCCCCTGAACGCGCCGCCGCCGCCAATCGCCCGCGGGTTGCCCCGCGACTCACACCGGGCGATGCTCCGCAGGTGGCCCCGACCCCAGGCCGGGATCGTGCGGACCTTGGCGGCGAAGCGGACCGCGCGTCCGCGCGGCGAGCGCAGGAAGCGCCGGAAGCGCCGCTTCATCCGGTGGATCGCCGCGCGGAGCTCCTCGGTCGCTGGCGCGCGGCTCTGGCTGCCGGCCACCTCGAGAAGGTTCCGCCCCCGCCAGACGTCGTGGCGGCCGAGCCTGCGGTGCCAGCGCCCATAGGCGCTTATCAGGCGCTCGCCCGCGGCCGCCGCCTGCGGCTGCGCAGGCTCGGGGGTCGGGGCGGCGCTCGTCGCCCCGCCGGTACTCGCCGGCGCCTGGGCGAACGCCGACTCGGCGGCGGGTACGGCCGCGCACGCTGACGCCAGCACTACTGCTGCCTTCTTCATGGAATCCCCCTGTCTCAGCCGCCGCAGGCCGGCCAGTGGCCCGCGCCGTCACGGGCGAGCAGCATCGCCGCGCGGCGGTCCTGCTCTGCCTCCGGGGCCGCCGCCGGATCGCCGGTGCCGCCCACCGATTGCCAAGTCTCGTAGCTGAACTGGTACTTGCCGCGGTAGAGCCCGCCGCCGCCGACGGCGGTCGGGTCGCCGCCCGACTCGCAGGCCGCGATGGCCTCGAGCGTCGGGTTCGTCGCGCCCGCCTGCGCCGCCGGGGCCGTGCCTCCCTCGGCCGCCGGCCCGGTCATGCGCTCGAGGATCGGCACCGAGCGGCGAAGCTCGGCGTTCCGCGCCGCGCGGACGCGTCCGTCGCCGGCGTCGACGCCGCGCAACAGGATGTTGCGGCCCGGCGCAGCGCCCGTCTCGCGGGCGTCGCGGTGGAGTCGCAGGTAGTTGCGCTGGAGCCCCTCCCGATCCGACGCGCCCGAGTCGGATACGAGCCCGCCCGTGCTCCACATGACCGGTTGCTCTTCAGGAAGCGCCTGCGCCGTGGCAGAGCCAGCCGCCACCGCTCCCACGGCGCAGGCGCACGCCAAGACACATCGTCTTCGAGACAAAGACGAATCACCTCCGGTGAACTGCCCGGCAGGGACGCCCGACGCGGGTGGGTTTACGCCTCCCGACGCACCCGCGGCGGTCGCCGCCAGGGCTTGCCGCGGCCGCGCGGAAGGATGCGCACGCGACCGGGGCCGGTTACGGACAACGGGGCCACCGTAGCCAGGACCCGAGGGCCCTAAACCGTTGTGTGACCGATATCACACAACGTGAAACGAGCCCGTCGGCGGCCCGGCCGGCCCGCCGCGAGCCTCAACCCGAGGCCCGTCGCGCGAGCTCCACGAGCGTGCGAGTGCCGAATCCCGAGGCGCCCTTGCCGGTGTAGTTGCGGGTCAGGCCCCAAGCGGTGCCGGCGATGTCCATGTGGACCCACGGACGCCCGTCCACGAACTGGCGCAGGAACTCCGCCGCGTAGCTCGAGCTCGCCAGGCGCTGCTCCGCGGAGTTAGTGAGGTCCGCGTACTCGCCCTTCGTCAGCTCGTGGAACTCGGGGTGCAGCGGCATCCGCCAACCCACCTCGCCCGTCGCCGCGCCGGCCGCCTCGACCTGCGCGAACCAGTCGTCGTCGTTCGAGAAGAGGCCGGCGTAGGTGTGTCCCAACGCTACGAGGATCGCGCCGGTCAGCGTGGCGAGATCGACGATCCGCTCGACCCCGTGCTCCACCGCATAACACAGCGCGTCGGCCAGGATCAGCCGTCCCTCGGCGTCCGTGTTGTTCACCTCGATCGTGGTGCCATTCATCGCGGTGACGATGTCGCCGGGCTTGATCGCGTGGCCGCTCGGCATGTTCTCCGTGGCCGGCACGACGGCGGTGACGGTCGCCGGCACGCCCAGCTGCGCGATGGCGCCCATCGCCTCGATAACGGCCGCGCCGCCGGACATGTCGAACTTCATCTCGTGCATCTTGCTGCTGGGCTTGATGGAGATCCCGCCCGTGTCGAACGTCACGGCCTTGCCCACGAACCCGAGGTGCGGCCCGCGGGCGCCGGCCGGCCGGTGGCGCAGCACGATCAGGCGCGGATCGGTCGCGGTCCCCTGCGCGACCGCGACGAACGCGCCCATGCCCCGGGCGACGATGGCGTCGCGGTCGAGCAGCTCGACCTCGAGCGCCGTGTGCTGCTCCGCGATCTCGGCCGCGCGCTCGGCGAGGAACGTGGGGGTCGCGACGTTCGAGGGCATGTTCTGGAGGTCGCGGGCCGCGTTCGCGGCGACCGTGGTGACGCGCGCGCGCTCCACCTCCGCCTCGTCCACCGTCTCGCCGGCGACCTCGAGCGACTCCACTCCCTCCTCACCGCCGTCGTCGCGCTGGGACTTGAACCGGTCGAAGCTGTAGAGGCGCAGCAGGGTGCCCTCCACGATGGCGCCCGCCGCGCCGTCCGTCCCGGGCGCCGCCCAGGACAGCGATACGGCGCCGAGCTCCTTCGCCCGCTCCGCGGCCGCCGCGGCGGCGACGCGGGCGCGTTCGGCGTCGAACTCCTCGCGCTTTCCGAGCCCGGCCACCAGCACGCGCCGCTCGCCCCCGCCGGGGGCGTCCTCGTGGGCGAGCGCGACCTTCTTGAGCCCGGGCTTGGCCTCCCCGAGATCGACGAGCCGCCGAAGGAGCGGTGCGGCCGGCGATTCGCCCTCGAAGAGCCCGACCACGCGGGTGTCGGCGGCGGTCTCCTCGGGCGCTCCGCGGCGCGCCGTTACGGTCAGGTTCGCCATGGGCCGCGGCAGTCTACTCGCGGCCCGGGGATATCGTTGAACGCTGAAAACCGGTGACTTCGCGCACGGAAAAGGAGAATCGATGCCCAAGACCGTGATCCTCGACGCCGCCCGCACGCCGTTCGGCAGGCTCGGCGGCGACCTCTCGAAGCTCGACGCCACGGAGCTCGGCGGCAAGGCGATCGCCGCGGCTCTGGAGCGCGCCGAGGTCGCGCCCGAGCAGGTGGAGCACGTCGTCTTCGGCCAGGTTCTGCAGGCGGGGCAGGGTCAGATCCCGAGCCGCCAGGCCCAGATCAAGGCCGGGATCCCGAAGGAGGTCTCCTCGGAGACCGTGAACAAGGTCTGCGCGTCCGGGCTTCGCTCCGCGGGGATGGTCGACCAGTCGGTGCGCGCCGGCGACCTCGACCTCGCCGTCGCTGGCGGCATGGAGTCCATGTCCGGCGCCCCCTACCTGCTGGACAAGGCGAGGTTCGGGCTCCGGATGGGGGATGCCAAGGTGCTCGACGGGATGATCCAGGACGGCCTCCGCAACCCGTTCACCGGCAAGCACATGGGCGAGGAGGCCGACGAGGTCGGCGAGGAGCTCGAGATAACGCGCGCCGACATGGACAAGTTTGCGCTCCGCTCGCACGAGCGTGCCGTTCAGGCGACCGACGAGGGCCGGCTGCCCGAGGAGATCGTGTCCGTCACGGTCAGCTCGAGGAAGGGCGACACCACGGTGGAGGTCGACGAGGGCCCGCGCCGCGACAGCTCTCTCGAGGCGCTGTCGAAGCTGCGCGGCGCGTTCCACGGGGACGGCGCCCACACCGCAGGCAACGCGCCCGGCGTGAACGACGGGGCCGGCGCCCTCGTGCTCAGCTCGGACGAGTGGGCGAAGCGGAACAAGCGCGAGCCGCTCGCGACGATCGTCTCGCAGGCCGCGGTGGCCGACGAGTTCCCCTACCTGGCACGCACGCCCGCGAACGCTGCCTGGAAGGCGCTCGAGAAGGCCAACCTGTCGGTCGAGGACATCGACCTGTTCGAGATCAACGAGGCGTTCGCCTCGGTGGCGCTCAACTCGATGCGCATGCTCGGCATCGACGAGTCGAAGGTGAACGTCAACGGGGGCGCCATCGCGCTCGGCCACCCCATTGGCGCGAGCGGCGCGCGGATCCTCATGACGCTCGCATACGAGCTGAGGCGCCGCGGCGGCGGGCGCGGTTGCGCCGCGATCTGCTCGGGCGGCGGCCAGGGTGACGCGATGATCCTCGAGGTCGATGGCGGCTACTAGCGGCGCCGCCTTCTTCGACCTCGACAAGACGCTCATCGAGGGCTCGAGCGCCCTCCACTTCGCCCGGGCCGCGTACAGGACGGGCATGCTGTCGCGCCGGCAGCTGGCGCGCGACGCGTGGGCCAACGCGAGGTTCCGCCTCAGGGGCTCGACCGACGAGGGCACCGAGGAGCTGAAGCAGCGGGTCCTGGACGCGATCGCGGGCCAGCGAACGGTGGACCTCGCCCGGCTCGGGCCGCACGTGCTCGCGGGCGTCCTCCCGGTCGTCTACCAGGAGGTCCTCGACGAGGCCTATGCCCACCAGGACGCGGGCCGGCCCGTGTACATCGTCACGGCCGCGTCCCAGGAGCTCGCCGACGTGCTGGCCCAGGTCCTCGTGCTGGACGGCGGCATCGGGATGCGCGCGGAGGTGAGGGACGGCGTCTACACGGGCCGGGCGGACGGGCCGTTCACCTACCGCGAGGGCAAGGCCGAGGCGATCCGCCAGCTCGCGGCGCGGGAGGGCATCGACCTCGCGGAGTCGTACGCGTACTCGGACTCGGAGTCCGACCTTCCGATGCTGCGCGTCGTCGGGCACCCGGTGGCCGTGAACCCCGACCCGGCCCTGCTGCGCATCGCCCGCCAGGAAGGGTGGCGCATCATGCGCTTCGACAAGCTCGGCCGGCGGATCAGGCTGGCGGGCGCCGCGGCTGGGCTCGCGCTCGCCGCCGGCGGCGGGGGTTTCCTCGTGGCCCGCATGCGGCGGCCGCGGCGGTTCGCTCGACTGCGCGGCTGAGGCCGGGCCGATTTCGACCTGGCTACGGTGAATGGGATGGACCCGTTCGCTTCGACCGGGCGGGCGGCCGTCCCGAACGGGGAGACGGTGCCCACCCCTTTTCACGGACTGCGCGCAGCGGCCCGAGCGGTGCTGCGCGGGAACGACAACGGCAGCTACACGGTGCCGTCGCGCGCCACGTATCCGCACCAGTGGAACTGGGACTCGGCGCTCGCCGCGCTCGGCTGGGGCGAGCTCGACCCCGGCCGGGCCTGGACCGAGCTCGAGACCCTCGCGGGCGCCCGCGATGGGCGGGGGATGATTCCGCACATCGCCTTTCACACCCGGGTGCCGGACCGCGTCAACGGCCGGCTGCGGGGCGTGCTCACGACCGTCGCTCGCCCCTACGCGCGATACCTCCCCGGGCCGCGCTGGTGGGGTAAGCGCTTCAGCGTCGACGGCCGCCGGATCTCCGGCATCACCCAACCGCCGCTCGCGGCCACCTGCGCGCGACTGCTCTTCGAGCGGCATCCCGACGAGGAGCGTGCGAGGTCGCTGCTCTGGCCGCTGCTCGGCTGGCACCGCTTCCTGCTCGAGGAACGCGACCCCCGCGGCCTCGGCGAGCCGGTCCTGATCCATCCGTGGGAGTCGGGGCGCGACAACGCCGTCGAGTGGGACAAGCCGCTCTGGCGGGTCATGCCCGAGGTCACGGTCGTGCACCGGCGCGACCTGCACTCGGTCGACGCGGCGGAGCGTCCGACCGACGAGCATTACCGCCGTTACCTGAGCCTCGTGCGCCGCGGGACGGAGTGCGACTGGGCGCAGACGCGCCTCGCGCGCGGCGGCGCGTTCCGCGTGCTCGACCCCGGCTTCAGCGCCATTCTGGCCCGCGCGTGTCTCGACTTGGGGTGGCTCGCGGAGCGGCTGGGCGAGCCCCACGTGGCAGACGAGAGCCGCGTCGGATCCGAGCGAGTGGCCAGCGCGCTTCGCGCCCGCGCCGACTCGGAGGGGCTGGTCCGGCCGCTAGACGTGACGGACGAGTCGACGCTCGAGGTGACGAGCGCGGGCTCGGCGCTCGCAGCGCTCGCCCCCGGGCTGCCCGCCTCGCGCATCGAGGCGGTGCGCGATCTCGTGACGAGCGGTCCGCTCGCGTCGCCATACGGCGTGCGCTCCCTCGACCGCGAGCATCCCGAGCGCTCGCCGCGCAACTACTGGCGTGGGCCGACCTGGATCAACGTCACCTGGCTCTGTGCCTGGGCCCTCGAGCGGGGCGGCGAATTGCACGCGGCCGAGACGCTGCGCGACCAGCTGCTCGCCGCGGTCGAGGGCGGCGGAATGCGGGAGTACTTCGTCCCCGACTCCGGCCGCGGCCTGGGCGCCCGCGACTTCGCCTGGACCGCGGCGCTGACCCTCCGCGAGGTAGGCGCCGGCGCGCGCGCCGAGGACGGCGCGGTGGCGGCCTAGACTTTCGCCCGATGGCTGTCGAGCCCCGGGCGATGACGGACGCTGAGCGCTGGTTCCGCGAGCGGTACTCGCGTACGCCCGAGCGGGACGCGCTGTTCACCACCTTGAGCGGCGAGCCCGTCGCGCCGCTTTACGGCCCCGACGACGTGGGCCCGTTCGCGGAACGGATCGGCTTCCCCGGGGAGTTCCCGTTCACCCGCGGGGTGTACCCGTCGATGTACCGGGGCCGCCTCTGGACGATGCGCCAGTTCGCCGGCTTCGGGACGGCGGAGGAGACGAACGAGCGCTTCCGCTACCTGCTCGACCACGGCCAGACGGGCCTGTCCACCGCGTTCGACATGCCGTCGCTGATGGGTCACGACTCGGACCATCCGCGCTCGCTGGGCGAGGTGGGCCGCGAGGGGGTGGCGGTCGACTCGCTCGACGACATGGAGACGCTGTTCCGCGGGATCCCGCTGGGCGAGGTGTCCGTGTCGATGACGATCAACGCGCCGGCCGCGGTGATGCTGGCCTTCTACGTCGTCGCGGCGGAGCGGCAGGGGGTGCCGCCCGAGCGCCTCGCCGGGACGATCCAGACCGACATCCTGAAGGAGTACATCGCCCAGAAGGAGTGGTGCTTTCCGATCGACCCGGCGATGCGGCTCGTCACCGACATGGTCGAGTTCTCCGCCAGGCGGATGCCGCGCTGGCATCCCATCTCGATCTCGGGCTACCACATCCGCGAGGCGGGCTCGACGGCCCAGCAGGAGCTCGCTTTCACGCTCAAGGACGGGTTCACGTACGTGGAGCGGGCGCTCGAGCGAGGCCTGTCGGTCGATGAGTTCGCCCCCCGGCTGAGCTTCTTCTTCAACGCCCACATCGACTTCTTCGAGGAGATCGCGAAGTACCGCGCGGCCCGGCGGATCTGGGCCCGCGAGCTGCGCGACACATACGGGGCGACCGACGAGCGCTCGCTCCTCATGCGCTTCCATACGCAGACGGCCGGGGTGTCGCTGACCGCGCAGCAGCCGCTCAACAACGTGGTCCGGACGGCGACGGAGGCGCTCGCTGCGGTGCTCGGCGGCACCCAGTCGCTGCACACGAACAGCTTCGACGAGGCGCTCGCGCTGCCCACCGAGGAGGCCGTGCGGGTGGCCCTCCGGACGCAGCAGATTCTGGCCCACGAGACGGGCGTCGCGAGCACGATCGACCCGCTGGGCGGCTCCTACTTCGTGGAGGCGCTGACCGATCGGATGGAGGAGGCCGCGTACCGGTACTTCGAGCGGATCGACGAGCTCGGCGGGATGGTCGAGGCGATCAAGCAGAACTATCCCCAGCGGGAGATCGCCGACGCCAGCTTCCGCCTGCAGCGGGAGATCGAGGACGGGGAGCGGATCGTCGTGGGCGTCAACCGCTATCAGCAGGCGGAGGAGCGCGACGTCGAGACCCTGCGCATCCCTCCCGAGCTCGAGCGCAAGCAGATCGGCCGCGTCGACGCCCTGCGGGCTCGACGCGATTCCGACCGGGCGGAGCGCGCCCTCGCCGAGCTGCGAGCCGCCGCCGCCAGTGACCGCAACCTCATGGAGCCGCTGCTCGAGGCCGCTCGCGCCCACTGCACCGAGGGCGAGATCGTCAGGTCGCTCCAGCTGGTGTTCGGCACCTACACCGAGACGCCGGTCTTCTGACCGGCGCACGTCACATCAACCTTTCGGCCCGCGCATGCGTAGAACAGTCGGTTAGGGTGATCGATCCGTGAGACACCTCTCCGTGCTGACGGCGGTCTACGCGCTCGTCGCTGTCATCGCCCTGCCAGGCTCGCTCTCGGCCGCGGGCGATCAGGTGCCCGCCCCCACCCCGGGCGGCGAGGCAACGCCGGAGGCGCCGGACTCGCCCGCGGTGCCGGAGGCCGAGGCGCCCGCCCCGGCCGACGGCCAAGCGGAGACCGAGCCGCCACCTGACGCGGGCACGCCCGCCTCCGAGCAGCCGGGGCCCGCGCCCGAGGAGCAGCAGGCCGTCCCGGCGCCCGCGCCGGCCGCCGAGCCCGTGCCGGCGCTCGCCGAGGAGCCGGCGACCGCCCCCGCGCGCACCGAGCGGCGCGCCCACCGCGAGCGGGCAGACAAGCCCAGGCCGCGCCGTGTGGTCGCCCGTGCCGCGGCGTCGCAGAGCGTGACGATCCGCAACTACGCGTTCTCGCCGGCCACCGTCACGGTGCAGGCGGGCGACACCGTCACCTGGACGAACGAGGACGAGGGCGTCCGGCACACGGCCACGGCGGAGGAGGGGACCTTCGACACGGGGCTTCTCGGCGAGGGGCAGAGCGGCTCGCATACCTTCACCGAAGCGGGCACCTACGCGTACATCTGCACGCCGCACACGAACATGCAGGGGACGGTGGTGGTCGAGGCGGCGTCGACCGGCGGGGATGCGGACTCGGGCGCCGACCCGGGCGCCGCGGGCGGCTCGGGCTCGGGCACCGACTCGGGCTCGACGAGCGGATCCGGCTCGACGAGCGGCACGAGCTCCAGCTCGAGCTCGACGCTGCCCGACACGGGCCTGGACGCCCCCACGCTCGCGATCATGGGCCTGCTCTTCCTGGCGCTCGGCGCGGCCGTGCAGAGCCGCGCCCGGCGGGAGCGGTCCACGTCCGAGGGCTGCGGCGGCGCCTAGCAGCCCGGCCGGCCACACGGTCGTCGCGGGTACACTCCGGCGCCCGATGTCCAGCCGCAAGATCCGCGTCGTCGTCGCCAAGCCCGGGCTCGACGGGCACGACCGCGGGGCGAAGATCATCGCCCGCGCGCTCCGGGACGCCGGCATGGAGGTGATCTACACCGGCCTCCACCAGACGCCCGAGCAGATCGTCGAGACCGTGCTGCAGGAGGACGCCGACGCGGTGGGGCTCTCCATCCTCTCGGGCGCCCACATGACGCTCGTTCCGCGCATCGCCGAGCTGCTCAAGCAGGAGAGCGCCGAGGACGTGATCCTGGTCGTGGGGGGCACGATCCCCAACGACGACATCCCCGAGCTGAAGAAGCTCGGGGTGGCCGAGGTCTTCACTCCGGGCGCCCCGGTGCAGGGCATCATCGACTTCATCCGCGGCGCGGTGCCCGCGTAGGCCGGATCGCGAGCCGCTCAGGCCGCCCGGACGGTTGCCGGCGCCGGCTCGCGGATGAGCCGGAAGAGCCGGTGGAGCGTCTCTCGGAACTCCTCGAAGCGCTCTTCGCCGACCTCCGCGGCGAAGCGGGCCTCGATGGCGGCGAAGGTCTCGGCCGCCTCCGCGGTCGCCTTCCTGCCCCGCTCAGTCAGGCGGATGATCTTGGCCCGTCCGTCGGCGGGGTCCGGCACGCGCTCCACGTAGCCAAGCCGCTCGAGGTCCGCCACCGCCTCACCCACGGCCTGCTTCGTCAGGCCGGACCGCTCGGCCAGCGCCGTGAGTCGATCGCCCTCGCCCTCGAGGTAACCGAACACGCAGCCGTGCGCCGGGCGGAGGTCCGCGAAGCCGCGCTCGCCGAGGTGGCCGTAGAGCTCGTCGGAGATCGCGCCCTTGAGCTCGGCCAGCAGGCCGATGAGCGGCAGATCGCGGGCTGTGTGACGGATATCACTCATCGAATTCGTCAGGTCACCTTGTAAAGCAACCTTACCGTATGTTAAGGTCGCTTGACAAGGCTGCCTGACCAAATATACCCGGGGTCTCGCCCGATGCCAAGGGTGGGCACGCCCCAAGGGGCGGGGACTGAACGGCCGGCGCGGCCGTCCAGGCTCTAGGCGAAGCAACGAGACGAAGACTTTGGAGGACACCAACATGGCTCGGAAGTGGTGGACATTGCTCGCGGTGAGCGTCGCGACCTTCATGCTCCTCCTCGACATCACGGTGGTGAACACCGCGCTGCCGGCGATCGAGGAGGACCTGGGCGCGAGCTTCACCGAGCTCCAGTGGGTGATCGACGCGTACACGCTGTCGCTCGCGGCGTTCGTGCTCACGGCGGGCTCGCTGGCGGACCGGCTCGGCCGGCGAAGGGTCTTCGCCGTCGGCCTCGGGATCTTCACGCTCGCTTCGCTGGCCGCGGGGCTCGCGTCCGATCCAACGTTCCTGAACCTGGCGCGGGCCGTGCAGGGCCTCGGCGGCGCGGTCATGTTCGCGGTATCGCTGGCGCTCGTAGCCCAGGAGTTCGCTCCCGGCCGCGAGCGCGGGACGGCGATGGGCATCTACGGCGCCACGATCGGAGTCTCGGTCGCCATCGGCCCGCTCGTGGGCGGCGCGCTCGTCGACTCGCTCGGCTGGGAGTCGGTCTTCTTCATCAACGTGCCGGTCGGAATAGCCGCCATCGCGGTGACCTACGCGAAGCTCCGGGAGTCGCGCGACCCGAACGCCACGCGCGTGGACTGGGGCGGCCTCGTGACCTTCAGCACCGCGCTCTTCCTGCTCGTCCTGGCGCTCATCCGCGGCAACGAGGAGGGGTGGGGCAGCACGCTGATCGTGTCGCTGTTCGCCGGCGCGGCTGCGCTCCTCGCGGCGTTCATCGTGATCCAGACGCGCGTCAAGGAGCCGATGCTGCCGCTGCGGTTCTTCCGCAAGCCGGCGTTCACGGGCGTCCAGCTGGCGGCGCTGGGCGTGTCGGCGACGATGTTCGCGCTGTTCCTCTACATCACGTTCTACCTCCAGAACTACCTCGGTCACTCGCCGCTCGAGGCCGGGCTCATCTACCTCCCGTTCACGGTCGTCAACTTCTTCGTTGCGGCGGCCGGGGGAGCGCTCCTCGCTCGCCTGCCGGCGCGCGTGATCATGAGCGTCGGGCTCGGGATGACCGGCGTGGCCCTCCTCCTGATGGGCGGGCTCGACCCGACCGACGAGTGGACCGCTCTGCTGGGCGGCTTCCTCCTCGCCGGCGCCGGCACCGGGCTTCTGAACCCGGTGATCGCCGACGTCGCCGTGAGCGTCGTGCCCAAGGAGCAGAGCGGCATGGCCGCGGGCATCAACGACACGTTCAGGCAGGTCGGCATCGCGATCGGCATCGCCGCGTGGGGCGCGATCTTCCTGGGACGCGGGGCAGAGAAGGTCGAGGAGGTCGCGGCCGGCACCCCGGCCGCCACGGGCGAGCGCCCGCGGCAGCTGATCGAGGCGGTCTCCTCGGGCAACCTCGACGGCGCGCTCTCAGCGGTCCCGGCGGGCTCGCGCGAGGGCGTCGCGAACGCGGCCCGCGAGGGCTTCCTGTCAGGGCTGAACGAGCTCTTCCTGTTCGGCGGCATCATCGCGGCCGCGGCCGCGCTCGTGGCCCTGTGGCTGGTGCGCGAGCGGGACATCGAGCGCGAGCCGGCGGAGATCGAGGCGCCGCACCTGGAGCGCGCGCCCGAGCTCGAGCCGGCGTAGCGCCGGCCGCACCTCGCGAAGGCGGAGCCGGCCCCTTCCGGGGCCGGCTCCGCTGCGTGCGGGGCAGCCGCCCACCTCCGCCGGGCGATTGACCCGTCAGTCAACGCGGTAGATAGAATCCTCGCCGCCGCGGGCGCGGACCACCCTCCCGGCGGGTACCCGCCGCCCGCCCGCTCAGGAAACCCGAAGGAGAGCTTCCCGTGAAGATCTGCGTGCTGGTGAAAGAGGTGCCCGACGCCGCGGTGGAGAAGCGCATGGACCCGAACACCAAGCGCCTCGATCGGTCGGGCGAGAAGAACCTGAACCCGTTCGACACGCACGCCATCGAGGCTGCCATGCAGATGCGCGAAGGCGACGCCGCCGACGTCGACGAGATCGTCGCCGTCACGATGGGCCCGGAGTCGGCGTTCCGCGCGCTGCACAAGGCCGTCTCGCTGGGCGCGGACCGCTCGGTCCACCTGACCGACGACGCGCTCGGCGGCTCGGACGTCTGCGCCACCGGCTACGCGCTCGCGCGCGTCCTCGAGTCCGAATCGCCCGACCTCGTGCTGCTGGGTCAGCAGTCGGACGACGGCGAGTGCTACACGATCGGCGCGGTCGTGGCCGACCACCTGAAGATGCCCTCGCTCACCCAGGTCATCAAGATCGACTTGGCCGACGGCAAGCTGCGCTGCGAACGCCAGGCTGAGTACGGCTATGACACCGTCGAGGTCGAGCTTCCGGCCGTGATCTCGGTCGGCGACGCCATCAACGAGCCGCGCTACCCGTCGCTCAAAGCGATCATGGGCGCCAAGAAGAAGCCGCTCGACACGAAGTCGATCGGCGATGTCGGCATTGAGCCGGACCGGGTGGGGGAGCCCGGCTCGCAGACCGAGGTTCGGGCCGTCAACCCGCCGTCCGAGAAGGAGCCCGGGGAGATCATCGAGGACGAGGACACGAACGAGACGGTCGAGAGGATCGTGTCGTGGCTCGAGGAAAGGAAGCTCCTGGCATGACCGCGATCCTCACCTACGCACTCCACTACGAGGGCGAGTTCAACAAGAACTCGCTGGGCGCGGTGTCGGAGGGCGCCCGGCTGGCCGGAGAGCTGGGCGGGGAGGCCGCGGCGGTGGTCGTCGGCGGCGACGACCTCACGGACGAGCTCTGTGCCTCGCTCGGCAAGTACGGGGCCGCGCGGGTGTACCGGGCCAGGGCGCCGGAGGGTCTCGCCCAGCCGGTCGTGGACGTGATGGCGGAGGTGATCCGCGACAACGGCTACAGGTATGCGCTTTTCGGCGGCGGTCTCCTCGGGTTCGAGATCGGGGCCGGCCTCACCGCGCGGCTCGGCGCCGGGGTGACGATGGAGGTCACCGCGGTGAAGGTGCAGGACGGCCAGCTCGTCGCCGAGCGGCCGATCCTCCAGGACTCGGCCGTGGTCGACGTCGGCTACGTTGGCGAGCCCGGCATCGTCATCGGCCGGCTCAACGCCTTCGACGTCCGCGAGGCGGCGAACGGGGCATCGGCGGAGGTGGTCGACGTGGACGTCGAGCTCCAGCCGCACTCCACCAGGGCGACGATGGTCCAGCGCGGCGAGCAGCGCGGCGCCGACGTCAACATCGAGGACGCCGAGATCCTCGTGGCAGGCGGCCGCGGGCTGGGCAACGCCGAGGGGTTCGAGCTATGCGAGCAGCTCGCCGACGCGCTCGGCGGAGCGGTCGCGGCCACGCGCGCAGTGGTCGACGCCGGCTGGTACCCCTACGCGGCGCAGATCGGGCAGACGGGCAAGACCGTGGCGCCGAAGCTCTACCTGGCGGCCGGCATCTCCGGCGCGATCCAGCACAAGGTCGGCATGCAGAGCTCGGAGAACATCGTCGCGATCAACAAGGACCCGAACGCCCCGATCTTCGAGTTCTCGGACCTCGGCGTGGTGGGCGACCTGAACAAGATCATCCCCAAGCTCACCGAGGCCGTTAAGGCGAAGCGCGGCTAGTGGCCACCGCCCCGATCGAGTTCCCGCCTCCGGTCGACCCCGAGCAGGAGTTCGTCGGCGCCCCCACGGACCCCGAGGAGGAGCGGATCGAGGTCGGCGTCGCGATCGTCGGCGGCGGCCCGGCGGGGCTGGCCTGCGCGATCCGGCTATCGCAGCTGCTGGCCGACGACGAGCCGCTCCTCGAGTCGCTCGGCGAGGTGCCGATCGCGCTCGTCGAGAAGGGGAAGGGGCCCGGGTCGCACCTGCTCTCCGGGGCGATGATGAAGCCGTCGGCGATGCGGGCCCTGTTCCCGGACTTGCCGGAATCCGACTGGCCGACGTTCGGCACGGTCGACAAGGACGCCGTATACCTGCTGCCGAACCGGCGGATGACGATTCCCCTGAAGCCCACTCCGCCGCCCTTCAGGAACCACGGCAACCACGTGGTCTCGGTCGCGCAGCTGGGGCGCTGGCTCGCCGAGCGGGCCGAGGAGGCCGGCGTATACATCCTCGGCGAGACCGCCGCGAGCAGGCTGCTCGTGGAGCACGGTCGCGTGGTCGGCGTGCGGTCGGGCGACAAGGGCCGCGGGCGGGGCGGCGAGGAGCTGTCGAACTTCGAGCCCGGCGCCGACCTCATCGCGAAGGCCACCGTGCTCGCCGAGGGCACGCAGGGCCACCTCACGGGGGCCGCGATCCGCCACTTCGAGCTCGGCACCGACGATCCGCAGCAGTGGGAGCTCGGCGTCAAGGAGGTGTGGGAGGTGGAGAAGCCGCTCGACCGTGTGATCCACACGACGGGTTGGCCGCTCCGCTTCGGCGCCAAGTACCGCGAGTTCGGCGGGTCGTTCATCTACCCGATGGGAGCGGACCGGGTGTCGATGGGCCTCGTCGTGGGGCTCGACTACCGCGACGCCACGTTCTCGGCGCACGACGCGCTGCAGGAGCTAAAGACCCACCCGCTGGTCGCCGAGATCGTCGAGGGCGGCAAGCGGGTCGGCTGGGGAGCGAAGACGCTGCCCTCGGGCGGCTACTGGGCTCGGCCGAGGGTGTGGGCGCCGGGTCTCGCGATCGCCGGCGACGGGGCGGGGATGGTCAACGTCCCGACGCTCAAGGGCGTGCACTACGCGATGCACGCGGGCGCTTTCGCCGCGGAGGCGATCTACGAGCGCCTGGCGTCGAGCGGGAACTGCGACGACCTCTCGAACTATGAGGCCAAGGTCAGGGACTCGGAGATCGACAGGGACAGCTACCGCTCCCGCAACATGCGCCAGCCGTTCGCGAAGGGCTTCTTCGTCGGCGGCGCGATCGCGAACATGATGGAGATCTCGGGCGGCCGCTTCCCGGGCGGCCGTTGGGCCACGCACGACGACGCGACCGTTGACGTGTTCGTCGGCGACCGCGACAAGAGCTACCCGCGGCCCGACGGCAAGGTCACCTTCGACAAGCTCTCCTCGGTCTTCCTGTCGGGCAACGCCACCCGCGACGACGCCCCGAACCACATCCGCGTGCAGGAGCAGGTCCCGCTCGAGGTGGCGCTGATGTGGCAGAACATGTGCCCGGCCGCCGTCTACGAGGTGCCCGAGAGCGAGCTGGAGGCGGCGAGGGACGAGGGCAACGGCACGGTCGACGGGAAGCGCGAGGTGAAGGTGCAGATCACGCCCTCGAACTGCGTGCAGTGCGGCGCGATCACGGCGAAGGGCGGCCGGCTGACGCCGCCCGAGGGCGGAGACGGCCCCAACTACCAGATGACCTGACCGCGCGCGGCCGCCCGCGCGAGCAGCGCGGCGACGGTCGCGAGCACGCTGTGCGGCTCCTTCAAGATCTGCCGGCGGGTGAAGCGGAGCGGGTCATAGCCCGCCAGCCTGAGGCGCTGATCGCGGCGGCGGTCGCGCTCGAACGAGTGGCGCGTGCCGTGGGTGCCGAAGGCATCCGTCTCCACGGCGAGCCTCCGGGCGCGCCAGAGGAAGTCGACCTCTATGGGCGGCCCGTCGTCGACGACGAGCGCCACGTTCACTTCCGGGTTGGGCACCTGACCCGCCCTGCAGAGCGCCAGGAACTCCTCCTCGAGATCGCTCCTGGTGAGCGCCGGTTCGGCGATGTCGGCGAGCACGGCGCGCAGGACGGCGGCGCCGCGACGACCGTTCGCGCGGGCGAGCAGGTCCTCGATGGCGCGAAGATCGAAGAGGCGCAGCGCCTCGGCCTGCTCGATCGCGCGCTCGAGGCCGCGGCGGTCGACCACCTCGGCCAGGTCGAGCAGGGTGCGGGCGAGCGTGGTGCAGGGGATGCCGTCGACGGTCGTGCAGTCGGCCCCGGTGAGCGTGGCGCTGGCATGGGCCGCGATGCCACGGCGCGAGCGCACGGATCGGCGGCGGAGCGAGACGTCCGCGGTCGGGCGGTTGTCGGGGCGCACGTTCCAGAGCGCGGCCGCGGAGCGGTGCGACAGGCATGCCGTCGGCCAGTAGGCGAGCACGGCGGCCATCCAGCGGCCCGCGCGGGTCAAGCGGCCGTGCCCGACCGCGTAGACGCCGTGGTGGATGCGGTGAAGGCGGCCGCTCCTCACCCGCTTTCGCACGCCGGAGTCGCTCAATCCGAGCGCTCCGAGCTGAGCGAGAGCGACCACCGTGTGTTGGGCCTCGGCGACGCGCGCAATGGCCGCGTCCCGAGGGGGTTCCATACAAAACGGGACGCATGGTCCCGGAATGTGTGGAACCCCCTCCATGCCACCCAGCATGCCGGCGGGCCTTTGACGTGTGGGTTACGAGCGTTACGAATTTGCACCTACGCCGTGACGTCAGCCGGAGGTCGTTCGAGCGGCCACTAGACTCGAAGGGGAAATGAAGCCGGAGACCCATCCCGAGTACGTCGCGTCGCACGTCCGCTGCACCTGCGGCAACGAGTTCTGGACGCGCTCCACGAAGCCCGAGCTGCACGTCGAGATCTGCTCGAACTGCCACCCCTTCTACACCGGCCGCCAGAAGCTGGTGGACACGGGCGGGCGCGTCGAGCGCTTCCGCCGCCGCGCCGCCCGCTCGCGCCGTTAGCCGAAGTGAGCGGCCGGCGGCGGCGGCGCCGGCCGCACCGCCGCAACTCGCGGCCCCGCGCCCTGTTTCTCACGGAGCATGGCCGCGAGGATCGTCACCGCCGGGCTCCTGATCGCCGCGCTTGGGGCGGCCGCGTCGTTCGCCGCTGCGGGGTCGCCGCCGGCCTCGGTGAAGACCGTCCGCTGCTCGGTCGCGCGCCACGAGGCGGCCTTCCACGCGCGGATGGAGCGGCTCGCCGGCGCCGACCGGATGGCGATGCGCTTCACGCTCCTGGAGTGGGGCGGCGCCGGGCAATTCGCGCCGGTCGAGGTCCCGGGTCTCCGCCGCTGGCATCGCTCGCGGCCCGGCGTCAGCGCCTTCGGCTACCGCCAGGGGGTCCGGAACCTCATGGAGAACGCGGTCTACCGCATGCGGGTCGACTTCCGCTGGTTCTCGCCCGAGGGTGAGCTCCTACGCGGCATGCGCCGGCGCTCCTCGCCCTGCCGTCAGTACGCGGCGCTGCCCAACCTGCAGGCAAAGGTCGTCGGGCAGACGCCCGGTGCCATGCCCGGCGTGGTGCGCTACCACGTCCGCGTGAAGAACGACGGCACGGCCGCCGCGAGCGACGTGTCGGTGGCGCTCCTCGTGGACGGTGACGTAGTCGACACCGTCGGCGGGATCGCGCTCGCGGCCGGCGAGCGCCGCGTCGTCGCGATCCCCGGGCCGGAATGCGACCGGGTCGTCGAGGCACGGGCCGATCCCGACGACACGATCGCCGAGTCGTCCGAGGAGGACAACGCGCACAGCGCGGAGTGCGACGACCTCGTGACCCGATAGCGCGCGACCGCCCGCGGGCCGCCGATACGATCAGGCTGGTGAGGATCGCTACGCCCTCGACCGACCGCGCCGCCCCGGATCGTCCCCGGGAGGCCGCGACCGACGCGCCCATCGGCGGACAGGCCGTACTCGAGGGCGTGATGATGCGCGGCATCTCCGTCTGGGCGGTAGCCGTCCGGAAGCCGTCGGAGGAGCAGCTCGCCGCCGGCGGCTCGACCTCGAAGGAGGGCGCGAAGGGCGAGATCGAAGTCATCTCGGAGCCGCTCGTCTCGTGGACGAAGCGCCACCGCCTCCTGCGCCTGCCGGTGGTCCGCGGGGTGGTGGCTCTCGCGGAGTCGCTAAAGATCGGCTTCCGCGCGCTCGGAATCTCCGCGAACGCCCAGGCGCCCCCGGACGACGAGGGCGAGCAGCAGCAGATCGGCGGCGCAGCCTGGGCCGGAACGATCGCCTTCGCCGTGCTCTTCGCGATCGGCCTCTTCTTCCTGCTGCCGGCCGGGCTCACCAACATCTTCCGCGACGAGATACCGAACTCGCTGGTGTTCGTCGTGATCGAGAAGCTGGTGCGGATCGCGATCTTCCTCGGCTACCTGTGGCTGATCTCGCGGATGCCGGATCTCCAGCGGGTGTTCCAGTACCACGGCGCCGAGCACAAGACCATCTCCTGCTACGAGGCGGGGCAGCCGCTCACGCCGGAGAACGCGCAGCAGTTCTCCCGGTTCCATCCCCGCTGCGGCACGAGCTTCCTGCTCCTCGTGATGATCGTCGCCATCGTGGTGTTCGCGCCGCTCGGCAAGCTCGACTGGCACTGGCTCTTCATCTCGCGCGTCCTCGGCATCCCGCTCGTGGCCGGTCTCGCCTTCGAGCTGATCAAGTGGTTCGGGAAGAACCGCACGAAGACATGGGCCCGCGTTCTCATGTGGCCCGGCATGCAGCTGCAGCGCCTCACTACGAGAGAGCCCGACCTCTCCCAGCTGGCCGTGGCGATCGCCGCGCTCGGAGCGGTGCTCGCGGTGGAGAACCCCCGCGCCGCATCGGACGAGGAGAAGGTGGGGATGGAGGTCGTGGCCTGAGGGGGTGAGGCGTGGCGAGCGTTGCGCCCTGAAATCCCCCACCATCCTGGACGCCACGCCACGTTTCGTATCAAGCCGTCGTGGAACACAAAAGAGGTGGGTGGAGTTGTCCTGACCGGCGCCACCGGCTTCGTGGGCGCGGAGCTCCTGGCGCGCTTCCTCGAACGTGGTGACCGCCACGTGTACGCGCTCGTCCGCGCGGACGACGACGATGCCGCCGCGGCCCGGCTGCCCGGGCACGAGCAGCTGACCGCGGTCGCCGCGGACATCGAGCGGCCCGGCCTCGGCCTGGACGAGAGGACGGCGGACGCGATCGCCGAGGATGCGACCACAGTCGTCCACTGCGCGGCGTCCGTCTCGTTTGACGATGACCTCGAGCGCTCGCGGCAGGTGAACGTGGAGGGGAGCCGCCACGTCGTCGAGCTGGCGGAGCGGTGCGCGGAGCGCGGCGACGGGCTCGACCGCCTCAGCTACGTCTCGACGGCCTACGTGGCCGGCACCTACCGCGGCCTGTTCAGGGAGGACCAGCTCGACGTCGGGCAGGGCTTTCGCAATCCCTACGAGCAGTCGAAGTTCGAGGCCGAGACGCTGCTGCGGGAGCGCGCCGACGGGCTCCCGGTGCAAGTTCTGCGGCCGAGCATCGTGGTCGGCGAACGGCGCACGGGCCGGACGTCGTCGTTCAACGTCCTCTACGGCCCGCTGAAGGCCTTCGCCCGGGGCAAGCTGCCCGCCATCCCCGGCCGGCGCTCGTCGCCGGTGGACATCGTCCCGGTCGACTACGTCGCCGACGCCGTCCACGAGCTCGCCTCGAGCGGGGCGGACGGCACCTTCCACCTCGTCGCCGGCGAGAACGCGACGACCGTGGGGCGCCTGCTGAAGCTCGCCTCGCGACACCTGCGCAAGCGTCCCCCGCCGGTGCTTCCGCCGACCGTATATCGCCGGATCGCCCACCCGCTGCTGCGCCGCCGCTACGTCGCGCTCCGTCGCAGCGAGATGTACTTCCCCTACTTCGACATGCGGGTGCGTTTCGCGGCCCGCCGGTTCCCGCCGGCGCCCCCCGTCGAGGGCTACTTCGACCGCCTGATCGAGTTCGCGCAGGCCACCCGCTGGGGCCGGCGCCGGGTAACGCCAGCCTGATCCGGGCCGGGCGCCGGCTCGATTGCGTACCCCATCTTGCGTCGCACCTAACCGGGTGATAGACCTGGCACTAAGCTCTGCGAGGAGGCGACGGCCATGTGCCTGGCGATTCCGGGCCAAGTAATCGAGGTCGTCGACGACGCCAACCGCCTGGCCAAGGTCGACGTCGCCGGCGTGCAGCGCACCGTCAACGTCGGTCTGCTGGACGAGGGTGATGCGGGCGCCGGGCCGGGCGACTGGGTGCTCGTCCACGTCGGGTTCGCGATCTCGAAGGTCGACGAGGAGGAGGCCATGGCGACCCTCCGGCTGCTCGAGGGCATGGGCGCGGACTTCGAGCAGGAGCTCGAGGAGCTGAAGTCGAGCGTGATCGAGTGAGCTTCTGCGACCACGACAGCGGCTGCATCACCTGCGGCGACGTCGCGATGGCGCTTACTGTCCTGCGCGTGGACGAGGAGCGCGAGCTCGCGCTCTGCGCCACCGACGCAGGGGAGAAGGAGACCGTCGAGACCGCGCTCGTCGGGCCCGTCGAGCCGGGCGACGCCCTGCTCGTCCACGCCGGGACCGCCCTTCAGCGTCTGGAGGAAGCGTCGTGAGGTTCGTCGACGAGTTCCGCGACGCCGAGCTCGGCCGCGTCCTGTCCGGCGAGATCCTCTCCCTCGTCGAGCCCGGCCGCCACTACAAGGTGATGGAGGTCTGCGGCGGCCATACGCACTCGATCTACAAGTACGGGATCGACGATCTGCTGCCGGCGGACGTCGAGCTCGTGCACGGCCCCGGCTGTCCGGTGTGCGTGATCCCCATGGGCCGGGTGGACGACGGGATCGCGATCGCCAAGACCGAGGGCGTGATCTTCACCTGCTTCGGCGACATGATGCGCGTGCCGGGCTCGGAGGGCAGCCTGCTCGACGCGAAGGCCCAGGGCGCCGACGTACGGATGGTTTACTCGCCGCTCGACGCACTGCGGATCGCCAAGCGCAACCCCGACCGCGACGTCGTCTTCTTCGCCATCGGGTTCGAGACCACGGCGCCGTCCACCGCGCTCACGCTCAAGCGCGCCCGCGCCGAGGGCGTCCCGAACTTCTTCTGCATGTGCAACCACGTGACGATCGTGCCGCCCTTGCGGGCGCTGCTCGACTCGCCCGACCTGCGCCTCGACGGCTTCATCGGCCCGGGCCACGTGTCGACCGTTGTCGGTGCCCGCCCGTTCGAGTTCATCCCCGCCGACTACGGCAGGCCGGTCGTCATCTCGGGCTTCGAGCCGCTCGACGTCCTGCACTCGATCCAGATGATCATGCGCCAGCTGATCGAGGGCCGCTGCCAGGTCGAGAACCAGTACAAGCGGGTCGTCCCGTACGAGGGCAACCTGCGCGCCCTCGAGGTCATGGCCGAGGTGTTCGAGCTGCGGCCGCACTTCGAGTGGCGCGGCCTCGGCTTCATCTCGCAGAGCGCGCTCAAGTTGAGCGACGCCTACTCCGAGCTCGACGCCGAGCGGCGCTACGAGGTGCCGGGGGTGCGGGTGGCGGACCCGAAGGCCTGCCAGTGCGGCGAGGTCCTGAAGGGCGTGATCAAGCCGTGGGAGTGCAAGGTGTTCGGCACCGCCTGTACGCCGGAGCGCCCGATCGGCACCTGCATGGTGTCGCCGGAGGGCGCCTGCGCCGCCTACTACAACTACGGCCGCTACGCGCGCGACCGGGAGGTCGTGTGACCGAGGCGGCGGCCCGCGAGGAGCGGATCCTCGGGATCATCGAGACGGCCCGCTCGAAGCGCGCCAGGTTCCGCGACGCCCACATCACGATGTCGCACGGCGCGGGCGGCAAGGCCACCCAGTCGCTGATCGAGGGGCTGCTGCTGCCGGCCTTCGAGAACGAGGCGCTCGCGGCGCTCGGCGACGCCGGGACCGTCGCGGTGAACGGCACGCGGCTCGCGATGACCACCGACAGCTTCGTCGTCAGGCCGATCCGGTTCCCGGGCGGCTCGATCGGCGAGCTCGCCGTGAACGGCACCGTGAACGACCTCGCGGTGGCGGGCGCCCGCCCGCTGGCGCTGAGCCTCTCGCTCGTGCTCGAGGAGGGGCTCCCCGCGGACGAGCTGCGGGCCGAGGTGGAGGCCGCGGCCCGCGCGGCCGAGGCCGCGGAGGTGCAGGTCGTGACCGGCGACACCAAGGTCGTGGAGCGAGGGCACGCGGACCGGATGTATGCGTGCACCAGCGGGATCGGCGTGCTCGACCCCCGGGCGAACCTGTCGACCACGGCGCTCGAGCCGGGCGACCGTGTGCTCGTGTCCGGCCCGATCGGCGAGCACGGCACCGCGATAATGCTGGCGAGGGACGAGTTCGAGCTCGAGGCGGAGATCGAGTCGGACACCCGGCCGCTGTGGCCGGCGGTCGACGCGCTGCTCGCGGAGGCGGGGCCGGCGCTTCGCTGCATGCGCGACGCGACACGCGGCGGCGTCGCCTCGGCGCTGAACGAGCTGGCCCGCGCGTCGGGGGTGGCGGTGCTCGTGGACGAGGCCGCGGTGCCGGTCAAGCCGGTGGTGGCGGGCGCGGCCGAGCTGCTCGGGATCGACCCCATGTACGTGGCGAACGAGGGCAGGCTGGTGGCGTTCGTGGCGCCCGAGTCGGCGGACGCGGCGCTCGCGGCGCTGCGCTCCGCCCCCGGCTGCGAGGAGGCCGCGGAGATCGGCGAGGTGAAGACGGAGCCGCCCGGGATGGTGCTGGTAGACACGGCGTTCGGCGGGCGGCGCGTGATGGACCTGCTGGCCGGCGATCCACTGCCGAGGATTTGCTGACGCATGCACGAGCTCGCCATAGCCGAGTCGGTGGTGGACATCGCGGTCCGGCACGCCGCGGGGCGGCGGGTCGCGCGCGTCGAGCTCGAGGTGGGCCACCTGAGGCAGGTGGTGCCCTCCGCGCTCTCGTTCGCGTTCGAGCTCGTGGCCCGAGGCACGCCGGTGGAGGACGCCGAGCTCTCGATGCGCGAGGTCGAGGCCGGGGGCCGCTGCCGGAGCTGCGGCGCCGACACGCCGCTGCCGGCGTTCCCGCTGACCTGCGAGGGCTGCGGCGGCATCGACGTGGAGGTCACCCGCGGCGAGGAGCTGCGGGTGGAGGCGCTGGAGCTGGAAGAGGAAGTAGTCGCTACGAGCGGAGGGTGAGATGGAGGCAACTGCCGCACAGGGCGTAGACGAGGTCCACATCCTCTGGACCTCGGAGGGGATGAGCTGCGACGGGGACTCCGTCTCGGTCACGGCCGCGGCGCAGCCCGCGATCGAGGAGGTCGTGCTGGGCGCGATCCCCGGGCTTCCCAAGGTTCACCTGCACAACAAGGTCCTGTCGCCGACGCTCGGCGGCGAGGAGTTCCTGAAGCCGTTCCGGCAGGCGGTCGACGGCACGCTCGGCGCCCCCTACGTGTTCGTCGTGGAGGGCTCTGTCCCGAACGAGAACATCAACGGCGAGGGCTACTGGAGCTCCATGGGGAACGACCCCGCCACCGGCGAGCCGCTAACGCTGCCGTGGTGGATCGACCGGCTCGCGCCGGGCGCGTTCGCGGTCGTCGCGATCGGAACCTGCGCCACCTACGGCGGCATCCACGCGATGGCCGGTAACCCCACCGGCTGCATGGGGCTCGCCGACTACCTCGGCTGGGACTTCCGCTCGGCGGCCGGCGTGCCGATCGTGAACGTCCCCGGCTGCCCCGTCCAGCCGGACAACTTCATGGAGACGCTCACCTGGCTCCTCTACCAGGCGGCGGGGCTCGCGCCGATGATCCCGCTCGACAAGGCGCTCCGGCCGCAGTGGATCTTCTCGAAGACCGTGCACGAGGGCTGCGACCGGGCGGGCTATTACGAGCAGGGCGACTTCGCGCAGGACTACAACTCGCCCAAGTGCCAGGTCAAGATCGGCTGCTGGGGGCCGGTCGTCAACTGCAACGTGCCGAAGCGCGGCTGGATGGGCGGGCTCGGCGGCTGCCCGAACGTGGGCGGCATCTGCATCGGCTGCACGATGCCGGGCTTCCCCGACAAGTTCATGCCGTTCATGGACGCCCCGCCCGGCGGCGGCGTCTCGTCCGCCGTGCAGGGCGTTTACGGGCCGGCCATCCGCAAGCTGCGCAGCATCACGAACAAGACGGTCAACAAGGAGCCCAAGTGGCGCCACAACCGCGACGAGCTCACGTCGGGGTACGAGCCGAAGGCGCTCCAGCGCTGATCGGAGAGGGCTGAGAGAGGAGAGGCAATGGCAGTTCGCGAGGAGATCAAGCCCGAGGCCGGTCAGATCGTCGACATGGCCTGGGACCCGATCACCCGCATCGTCGGGAACCTCGGGATCTACACGAAGATCGACTTCACGCAGAAGCAAGTGGTCCAGTGCAAGAGCACGTCGTCGCTGTTCCGCGGCTACAGCGTGTTCATGAAGGGCAAGGACCCGCGCGACGCCCACTTCATCACGAGCCGCATCTGCGGCATCTGCGGCGACAACCACGCGGTCTGCGCGCAATACGCCCAGAACATGGCCTTCGGGGTGAAGACCCCGCCGCTCGGCGAGTGGATCGTGAACCTGGGGGAGGCGGCCGAGTACGTCTTCGACCACACGATCTTCCAGGACAACCTGGTGTTCGTGGACTTCTGCGAGCAGATGGTGAAGGAGACGAACCCGAGCGTGCTCGAGAAGGCCGAGAAGGCCGAAGCCCCGCGCGGGAACGTGCACGGCTACCGCACGATCGCGGACATCATGCGCTCGTACAACCCGTTCACGGGCGAGACCTACCGCGAAGCGCTCGTGATGAGCCGGATCACGCGAGAGATGATCTGTCTCATGGAGGGGCGCCACGTGCATCCCTCGACGATCTACCCGGGCGGCGTCGGCACGGTGGCGACCCCGACGCTCTTCACCGACTACCTGACCCGCCTCCTGCGCTGCATGGACTTCATCAAGAAGGCCGTGGCGATGAACGACGACGTCTTCGACTTCTTCTACGAGGCGCTGCCGGGCTACGAGGAGGTCGGAAGGCGGCGGGTCATGCTCGGCTGCTGGGGCGCGTTCAACAACCCCGCCCACGTCGACTACGACTACCGCAACATGAACGACTGGGGCAACGAGATGTTCGTGACCCCGGGCGTCGTGGTCGACAACGAGCTGCTCACGACGAACCTCGTGGACATCAACCTGGGCATCCGGATCCTGCTCGGCAGCTCCTACTACGAGGACTGGGTGAACGAGGAGACGTTCGTCGAGAAGGACCCGCTCGGGAACCCGGTGGACCGGCGCCACCCGTGGAACCAGACGACGATCCCGAGGCCGCAGAAGCGCGACCTCGATGGCGGCAACTACTCGTGGGTGATGAGCCCGCGCTGGTACGACGGCCGCAGCGGCGACCACCTGGCGCTCGACACCGGCGGGGGAGCGCTCGCCCGGCTGTGGGTGACGGCGCTCGCGAACAAGGTCAAGACGCCGTTCGTGAACGCCACCGGCGACGGGGTGGACATCACGCTGCCGCAGACCCCGAACACGCCCGAGGCGAAGCTCGAGTGGCGGATCCCGCAGTGGTCGAACGCGATCGAGCGCGACCGCGCGCGCGTGTACTACATCGCGTACGCCGCGGCGATGGCCCTCCACTTCGTCGATCAGGCCCTGAACGAGGTGCGCTCCGGCGTGACCAAGGTGTTCGAGGACTTCGACGTCCCGGACGAGTCGATCGGCTGCGGCTTCCACGAGGCGGTGCGCGGCGTGCTCTCGCACCACGTGGTGATTCGCGACGGCAAGATCGCGAACTACCACCCGTATCCGCCCACGCCGTGGAACGGGAGTCCCACTGACTCCTACGGCACGCTCGGGCCGTACGAGGACGCCGTCACCGGGCAGCCGATCTTCGAGGAGAACGGGCCGGACGACTTCCGCGGCATCGACATCATGCGCGCGGTCCGCTCCTTCGACCCGTGCCTGCCGTGCGGCGTGCACATGTACCTCGGCAAGGGCAAGACGCTGAAGCGGGTGCACTCGCCGATGTTCGGCGCGCAGGGCGGCTAGGGACCGCGGCGTGAGCGACAGCGTCGCACGAGTCGAGAGCCTGCTCGGCGAGCTCGAGACGCTCGAGGACCCCGTGGCGCGCGAGAAGGCCACGGAGGTGGTGCAGGCCGTGGTCGAGATGTACGGCGAGGGCCTCGAGCGCATCCTCGAGCGGGTGGACGGGAGGATGCTCGCCGAGGACGAGCTCGTCGCGCACCTCCTGATGCTCCACGACCTGCATCCGATCCCGGTCCAGGACCGCGTGCGGGAGGCCCTCGACGGCGTGCGCCCGTACCTGGAGTCCCACGGCGGCGACGTCGAGCTTCTGGGGCTGGACGGCGACGCCGTGGTGCGCCTCCGCATGCACGGGAGCTGCCACGGCTGCCCCTCCTCGACGATGACGCTCAAGCTGGCGATCGAGGACGCGATCCAGAAGGCGGCGCCCGAGGTGGAGCGGATCGAGGCGGAGGGAACCTCCGAGCCGGCGCCGGCGCTGCTTCAGCTCGAGGTCACGGAGGCGGTTCGCGGCGACTGGGCGACCGTGGGCGCGCTGCCCGAGCTGCGGACGAGCGACACCGTCGTCAAGCGGGTCGCCGGCGCGCCGCTGCTGTTCGCGGAGCTGACCGGCAACCTCTACGCGTACCGGGCGAGCTGCCCGGGCTGCGAGGCCTCGCTCGAGGGCGCGGGGCTTCACGAGGGGGAGCTCGCGTGCCCCGCCTGCGGTCGCCGCTACGACGTGCGCCGGGCCGGGCGCTGCCTCGACGAGCCGCAGCTGTCGCTCGAGCCGATGCCGCTGTTGACGGACGACGAGGGGATCGCCAAGGTCGCGATTCCCGCGGGGGTGGCCTGACCGCGGTGGCGGCAGCGGCCCAGAGGCTCAGGCGGCTGGCCCGCCGCGCGGGCGAGGAGCGCGAGTCGCAGCTCGAGCTCTGCGAGCTGTGCGGCGAGCCGCTGCCCGCCACGCACCGGCACCTGCTCGACCTGGAGAGCCGCGAGCTCATGTGCGCCTGCCGGGCGTGCACGGTGCTGTTCGACCGGCGCGAGGCGGGCGGATCGCACTTCCGCCTGGTGCCCGACCGCCGGCTGCTGCTCGAGGATTTCTCGCTCGACGACATCGCGTGGGCGCGGCTGCGGATCCCGGTAGAGATGGCGTTCTTCTTCCACCACAGCGGGGCCGGCCGAACGGTGGCGTTCTACCCGAGCCCGATGGGCCCGACCGAGTCCGCGCTCGAGCTGTCCGCCTGGGACGAGCTGGCGGAGGCCAACCCCGTGCTGCGCACGCTCGAGCCGGACGTGGAGGCCGTGCTCGTGAACCGGGCTCGCGGAGCGCGGGAGCACTTCCTCGTGCCGATCGATGACCCCTACCGCCTGGTGGGGCTGATCCGGACGCGCTGGCGGGGGCTCACCGGTGGCGAGGAGGTGTGGAGGGAGATCGAGGCCTTCTTCCGCGAGCTGAGCGAGAGGTCGAAGAGGGTGACGACGAACGAGGAGGTGGCCGCATGGGACTGATCCGGGCGGGCAAGCCCGACACCAAGCCGGACGCGCCGGCGCACACGCCCGGCGTAGGCCAGGGAAACGCGCGCGGGAACTACGAGAAGCAGGCGGGGCACCTGCCCGACGGACGCTCGACCGCGAAGCGCTCGACGGGCGTAAACCCCGACGCCATGGAGCCGATCGACCCGAGCATGCCGAACCTGTCGCCGGGGTAGCCGGCGGATGGAGGCCCCGCTTCAGGCCGCCACCGCCGCGGCGCCCGAGCTGACCTTCTCCGTGGAGGAGGGCGGCGTCCTGGACCACGCCGCCGTGCCGACGCTCCGCTTCGCGCTTCGCGTCGAGAGCACCGGCCAGGTGCGCTCGCTCTCGCTGAACGTCCAGCTGCGCATCGCGGCCACGCGCCGCGGCTACTCGGACGCCGAGGAGGAGGGGCTTCGTGAGCTGTTCGGGCGCCCGGAGCAGTGGGGGAGGAGCCTTCGCAGCCTGCACTGGACGAACCTGGCCGTGCACGTGCCGGCCTTCGGCGGGAGCACGGTGGTCGAGCTGCCGGTGACCTGCACCTACGACCTCGAGGTGTCGGCCTCCAAGTACTTGAACGCGCTCGAGGGCGGCGAGGTGCCACTCGAGTTTCTCTTCGGCGGCACGCTGTTCTACGCGGCGCCGGACGGGCGCCTTCAGGTGCGTCCGATCGCGTGGAGCGAGGAGACGGAGTTTCGCCTTCCCGCCTCGGTCTGGCGGGAGATGATGGACCGCCATTTCCCGGGCAGCGCGTGGCTGCGCCTCGGGCGCGACAGCTTCGACCGCCTGCACGCCTATCGGGCGCGGCACGCTCACCTGAGCTGGGACGACGCCGTGGACGCTCTGCTCCGCGGCGTCGGGGAGCCGTGACCGTGGATCCCGTTCGCGAGATCGCCGACGCCGTCCTCTACGAGGGCTACGTCCTCTGGCCGTACCGGCGTTCGGCGCTCAAGAACACCCGCCGCTTCACGTTCGGCGGCGTCTATCCGCCCGCCCACGCGGAGGCCCATCCCGACGACCCGGCGTCCATGAAGACCCAGGTGCTGGTCGAGGGCGGGCCCGGCGCCCGCGTGGACGTGCGCGTGCGCTTCCTTCAGGTCGTGCGCCGGCAGCTGTACTGCGACGGAGAGCCGGTGGACGAGCTCATGGCCGGCGGGACCCGTTACGTCTCCTGGGAGGAAGCCCGCGAGCGCGAGGTGGCGGCGGAGGCGACGCTCGACGCGCCGGTCACGGTGCCGATCGCCATCACCGGGGGCCGCGACGAGGAGAAGCTGGACGAGGGGACGGTCGTCAGGAGCTGGCACGCGCTCGAGGGCGGCGTGACGATCACGGCGGAGCCCGTCGCCGACGGCGTCCACCGGCTCACCGTCCGGATCGAGAACCGCACGCCGTTCCGCGCCGGGACGCGCGAGGAGGCGCTCGAGCGCACGTTCTGCTCGACCCACACGATCCTGCGCGCGCGGAACGGCGCGCTCGTCTCCGCCACCGACCCGCCCGCGGAGCTTCGCGCCGCGGTCGAGGCCTGCCGCAACGAGGGCGCCTGGCCGGTCCTCGTGGGCGAGCCGGGCGAGCGGCACACCATGCTGTCGTCGCCGATCATCCTCGAGGAGTACCCGCGCGTGGCGCCGGAGAGCCCGGGCGACCTCTTCGACGGGGGCGAGATCGACCAGCTCCTGACCCTCAACATCCTCAGCCTGACGGACGAGGAGAAGGCCGAGATGCGCGCCTCGGACCCGCGCGCCCGCGAGATCCTCGACCGGACCGAGGCGCTGAGCGAGCAGGAGCTCATGCGGCTGCACGGCGCGATCCGCGACCTGCGGGTGGTGCGACCGTGACCCGGCGGTCGGTCACGGTGGCGGGCGTGGAGGTCGGTCGCGGGAGCCGCGTGGTGCTGCGCCCGCGCGCCGGCGCCGACATCCTCGACCAGGCGATTGTGGGCAAGGTCGCGGTGGTCGACCGCGTCGACGAGGACATGGAGGGGTCGGTGCAGCTCGCCGTCGTCGTCGAGGACGACCCGGGCCGAGACCTCGGCGAGATGCGTCAGCCCGGGCACCGCTTCTTCTTCTCGCCGGAGGAGGTCGAGCCGCTCGCCGGCGAGCGGGCGCCCGAGACGCGCGTGCTCGTGGCCGGGATCGGCAACATCTTCATGGGCGACGACGCGTTCGGGGTCGAGGTGGCCCGCCGGCTGACGGAGCGCCCGCTCCCCGCGGGGGTGGACGTGGGCGACTACGGCATCCGCGGGATGGACCTCATGTACGCGCTGGGCGAGGGCTACGACGCCGCCGTGTTCGTCGACGCCGTGCCGCGCGGGGAGCCGCCCGGCACGCTGTCCGTGATCGAGCCGCGGCTCGAGGACGCGGAGGCGACCGCGGACGCGCACGGGATGGACCCGGTCAAGGTGCTGTCGCTGGCCCGCCAGCTGGGCAGCGTGCCCGAGCGCGTGCTGATCGTGGGCTGCGAGCCCGCGGTGCGGATGACCGGCGAGGAGGAGGAGCTCATCGGCGAGCTGAGCGAGCCGGTGCGGGCGGCGCTCGACGCCGCGGTAGCGCTCGTGGAGTCCGTGGTGGGAGAGTTAGTCGAGAAAGGAGGTCGCTCATGATGAAGCTGTTGGGAGTGGTGGCGGCGCTCGGAGGGATCGGGGCCGCGGTGTACAGCCAGGCCCCGGAGATCCGGCGGTATCTGAAGATCCGGCAGATGTAGATGCACCGGACGAAGGTCAGGGTCGTCGAGGACGCCCTCGACGCGAACAACACGATCGCCCACGCCAACCGGGCCGACTTCGACCGCGCCACGGTCAAGGTGGTCAACCTGATGAGCGCGCCCGGTGCGGGGAAGACGACGCTGCTGGAGCGCGTACTCGCCGACGGACTCGACGGCATCCGCCCGGGCGTCCTCGAGGGCGACGTGCAGGGCAGCTTCGACGCCGACCGGCTGTCCGTCCTCCATGTGCCGGTCACGCAGATCAACACCGACCCCGGCTTCGGCGGCGAGTGCCACCTGGACGCGAACATGGTGCGCTCGGCGCTCCCGGCCGTGCCGCTCGACGACATCGACCTGCTCGTGATCGAGAACGTCGGCAACCTGGTCTGCCCGGCGGAGTTCCGGGTCGGCGAGGACGCCCGGGCAATGGTGTGCTCCGTCACCGAGGGGGAGGACAAGCCGCTCAAGTACCCGCTGATGTTCCGCACCTCGGAGCTCGTGGTGGTCAACAAGGCGGACCTGCTGCCGCACCTCGACTTCGACCTCGATCGGTTCTTCGAGAACCTCGACGCGGTGAATCCGGGTGTCGCGCGGATGGTCGTGAGCGCTCGCACGGGCGAGGGCGTGGGCGCGTTCCGCGACTGGCTGCTCGAGGTCGCCGCAGCTGGCGAGTGACCCGCGCGGTCGTATCGGACACGCTCGCCCGCCGGATCGAGGAGCGGCTCGACGCCGGCCGGCGGTTCTTCGCGGCCGACGCCGAGCGGGTCGCACGGCTCTGCCACCGGATGGCCGAGCGGTTCTCGCGCGGCGGGCGCCTGGTGGCGCTCGGGTCGTCGCCGGCCGCGCGCTCGGACGCCCGTCACGTGGCGGTCGAGTTCGTGCACCCGGTGATCGTCGGGAAGCGGGCGCTCCCCGCGCTCGCCCTGGCCGGGGAGGGCGGTCCGCTCCCGGCGCAGGCCGAGCTCGTATGCGAGCCGGGCGACATCGTGATGGCGTTCGGGTCGGAGCCCGACGTGTCCGAAGCGCTCGCGGCGGCGCGCGAGCGGGGCTGCCTCAGCGTCGCGTTCTCCTCCGGCGGCGCGCCGGCCGAGTGGGTGCTCGAGCCGCCGAGCGACGACCCGTTCGTCCGCCAGGAGCTCGTGGAGACCGTCTACCACGTGCTGTGGGAGCTCGTGCACGTGTTCTTTGAGCACCGCGGGCTGCTCGACGGGCGCGAGGCCCAGGCCGTGCACGACACCGGCGCGTCGAGCTTCCTCTACCCGTTCCTGGCGGAGAGCGAGAGCGACGTCGAGTCGGTGACCGAGGACGTGCGGCGCTCGGCGCAGATGAAGGCCGACGAGGTGGGGGCGCTGCGCGAGCAGACCCTCACCGAGGGCCGCGAGGCGCTGACCGGCGCGGCGGCCGACCTGCGGCGCTGCTTCGAGGCGCGCGGCAAGCTGCTGGCGCTTGGAAACGGCGGCTCCGCCACCGATGCGATGGACGCGGTGGCCGACTTCCGGGCCGCGCCCCAGGGCTGGCCCGCGCGGCGGGCCATCGACCTCACGGAGGACCCGGCGATCCTCACCGCGATCGCGAACGACATCGGCGTCGAGGAGATCTTCCAGCGCCAGGTGATCGCGTACGGGCGAAGCGGCGACGCCCTGCTCGCCCTGTCCACGAGCGGCAACTCCGTCAACGTGATCGAGGCGCTCGCGGAGGCGGGAAGCAGGGGCCTCGTGACCGTGGCGATGGTCGGCTACGACGGCGGGCGGGTGGCAGCGGAGGAGCTCGCGGACCATGTGGTCGTGACGCGCTCCGAGCACATACCGCGAATCCAGGAGGCGCAGGCGAGCGCCTACCACGTGCTGCGCGAGCTGGTGGAGCTCGCATGACCCTTGCTACAGCGATTCGAACGCGGGTGCGGGTGGAGGGCACGGTGCAGGGCGTCGGCTTCCGACCGTTCGTGTACCGCCTCGCCGCGTCGCTCGAGCTGAGCGGCTGGGTGCTGAACGACGAGCGCGGCGTCCTGCTCGAGGTCGAGGGGCCCGCCGACGGCGTCGAGGCGTTCGTGCGCCGCCTGCGATCGGACGCGCCGCCGCTCGCCCGCGTCGAGCGACTCGCCACTGAGCCGCGGCCGCCCATGGGCGGGCGCGGCTTTCGGATCGTGGAGAGCGAGCGCTCGGGAGAGCCCGTCGCGCCCGTCACGCCGGACACCGCCACCTGCGAGGACTGCCTCGCCGAGCTCTTCGACCCGGCCGACCGCCGCTACCGATACCCGTTCATCAACTGCACGAACTGCGGCCCGCGCTTCACGATCGTCCGCGGCGTCCCGTACGACCGGCCGCTGACGACGATGGCCGGCTTCGAGATGTGCGAGGCGTGCCGGGCCGAGTACGACGATCCGCTCGACCGCCGCTTCCACGCCCAGCCGAACGCGTGCCCGGACTGCGGGCCGTCGCTGGTGCTGCTCGACCGCTCGGGCCGCGAGCTGCCCGCGGCGGATCCGGTTGGCGCCGCGGCGGCCGCGCTCGCGGCCGGCAGGGTCGTCGCCGTCAAGGGCCTCGGCGGCTACCACCTGGCCTGCGCCGCCGCCGACGAGGAGGCGGTGACGGCGCTGCGCGCGCGGAAGCACCGCGAGGACAAGCCCTTCGCGCTCATGGCCGCCGACCTCGAGGCCGTCCGCGAGCTCGTGGAGCTGACGGCGGCCGAGCAGGAGCTCCTCCGCTCGCGTCAGCGGCCGATCGTCATCGCCCGCCGGCGGCCGGCCGCCCGGGTGGCGCGCGGCGTGGCCCCCGGCTCGCCGGACCTGGGCGTGATGCTGCCGTACTCGCCGCTCCACCACCTGCTGCTCCGCGAGGCGGGCGCGACGCTCGTCATGACGAGCGGCAACGTCTCCGACGAGCCGATCGCCTACGAGGACGCCGACGCCTTCGACCGCCTCGCCGCGATCGCGGATCTCTTCCTGGTCCACGACCGTCCGATCCACACGCGGACGGATGACTCGGTGGTCCGCTCGGTCGGCGGCCGGGCGGCGCCGCTCGTGCTGCGCCGCTCGCGCGGCTACGTGCCCGAGAGCATCCCGCTGCCGGTGCCCGCCGCGAGACCGCTCCTCGCCTGCGGCGCCGAGCTGAAGAGCACGTTCTGCGTGGCAAAGGGCGACAGGGCCTGGGTCAGCCACCACATCGGCGACCTCGAGAACTGGGAGACGCTGCGCTCGTTCCGCGAGGGGATCGTCCACTTCGAGCGGCTGTTCGCGGTCGCGCCGCGGAAGGTCGTCCACGACCTGCATCCCGACTACCTCTCGACGGAGGAGGCGCTCGCGCGCGAGGGCGTCGAGCACGTGGGCGTGCAGCACCACCACGCGCACCTGGCCGCGTGCCTCGCCGAGCACGGCGAGCGCGGCCCCGCCGTGGGCGCGATCTTCGACGGCACCGGATACGGCCCCGACGGGACGGTCTGGGGCGGGGAGCTCCTCGTGGGCGACCTCACCGGCTTCGACCGGGCCGGGTTCCTGCGGCCGGTCCGGCTGCCCGGCGGGGCGCGGGCGATCAAGGAGCCGTGGCGGATGGCGTGCGCCTGGCTCGTCGCCGCGGTCGAGGATCCGCCGCCGCCGGCGACGCTTGCCGGCGCGGTGGCGCCGGGGCGCTGGCGGGACGTGGCCGAGCTCGCGCGCACGGGCGTCGCCTCGCCGCTCACGTCGAGCGTCGGGCGGCTGTTCGACGCCGTCGCCGCGCTGTGCGGCGTCCGCGGGCGGGTCAACTACGAGGGCCAGGCGGCTGCCGAGCTCGAGTCCGCGGCCGACCGCAGCGAGACGGCGGCGTACCCGCTCCCCCTCGACGGACACGGCCCGATGACGCTCGACGCGCGCCCGACCGTGCTCGCCGCGCTCCGCGACGCCGAGGCCGGCGCGGGCGCGGCGCTCGTCAGCGCCCGCTTCCACAACGCGCTCGCCGCCGCGACGGCGGCCGCCTGCGAGCGGGTGGCGGCGGCCGCGGGGCTCGACGCCGTGGTGCTCGCGGGCGGCGTGTTCCAGAACCGGCTGCTGCTCGAGCGCACGTCCGAGCGACTCGCCGCGGCCGGGCTCCGGGTGCTCGTGCCCGAGCGGCTGCCGCCGAACGACGGGGCGATCTCCTACGGCCAGGCCGCGGTCGCATCCGCCCTCGACGCTCGGGGCGGCTGACCGGTGCTCGGCCTGGACGACTGGATCGCCGGGATGGGGGACGGAAGCGTCGCGGTGGCCCTCCTCCTCGCGCTTCTCCTCGGGCTGCGGCACGCGACCGACCCCGACCACCTGACCGCGGTGTCGACGCTCATGATGGCCGGCCCCAACGAGGGCCGCCGTGCCGCTCGGCTCGGCCTGAGCTGGGGAGCGGGCCACGCGATCACGCTGCTCGCGCTGGGCGTCCCGGCCGTACTGTTCGACGACGAGCTGCCGGCGTCCGTGCAGCGGGCGGCGGAGCTGGCGATCGGGGTGTTGATCGTCGCGCTGGCGGTGCGGCTGCTGCTGCGCTGGCGGCGCGGCTACTTCCACCTCCACGAGCACGCTCACGGCGAGCTGCGCCACGCCCATCCGCACCCGCACCCGCGCGGGGAGCAGCACCCGCTCCGGCACGACCACGAGCATCCCGAGCCGCTCGGGCGGACGCCGGCCGCGTCGTTCGGGATCGGGCTCGTCCACGGCGTGGGCGGCTCGGCCGGCGCGAGCATCCTGCTCGTCACCGCCGTCCCGGGCGAGGCCGCGAGCGTCGTGGCGCTCGCCGTGCTGGCCGCGGGCACGGCGCTCTCCATGGCGCTGCTGTCGTGGGCATTCGGGAGGACGCTCGCGAGCCGGCCGCTGCGGCGCCGCCTGCGCGTGGCGGTCCCCGCGTTCGGAGCGGCGGGCGTCCTTTTTGGCGCGTGGTACGCGCTTGGGGCGCTCGGCACGGTTCCGTACGCGTTCTGACCCGCGTCAGGCCGTACCCTTGAACCCAGTGATCGAACGGCTCGTAGAGCAGATCGAGGGGCGCTTCGCCGAGATCTCGGAGCAGATGGCCGACCCCGACGTGATCTCGGACCAGCGCCGCTACGCCGAGATCGGCCGCGCCTACCGCGCGCTCGAGCCGGCGCATGCCCTGGCGCAGGAGTGGCGCCGCGCGACGGACGACGCGGCCGGCGCGCGCGAGCTCCTTGCGGAGGACGGCGACGATCCCGAGCTGCGTGAGCTGTTGCGGTCCTCGGAGGAGCGCCTCGGCGAGCTCGAGGAGGAGATCCGCCTGGCGATGGTGGAGCCTGACCCGAACGACGAGAAGGACGTGATCGTGGAGATCCGGCCCGGCACCGGCGGCGAGGAGGCGGGGCTGTTCGCGGCCGACCTGTACCGCATGCTCACCCGCTACGCCGAGCGCCGGCGGTTCCGAACCGAGCCGATCCAAGTGGGCGACGGCCACTTCACGTTCGCCGTCAAGGGGCGCGGGGCGTACAGCGTCTTCAAGTTCGAGGGCGGGACGCACCGCGTGCAGCGGGTGCCGGAGACGGAGTCGCAGGGGCGCATCCACACCTCCACCGCGACGGTCGCCGTGCTGCCGGAGGCCGAGGGGGTCGACGTGGCCATCGACCCGAACGACCTCCAGATCGACGTCTACCGCTCGTCGGGACCGGGCGGCCAGTCGGTCAACACGACCGACTCGGCGGTGCGCATCACCCACAGGCCGACCGGCCTCGTGGTGTCGATGCAGGACGAGAAGTCGCAGCTCCAGAACCGCGAGAAGGCGATGCGGGTGCTGCGGGCCCGGCTCCTCGAGCGCGAGATCGCGGCGCAGCAGGCGGAGCAGGCCGCGGCGCGCCTGGCCCAGGTGGGCACCGGCGAGCGGGCGGAGAAGATCCGCACGTACAACTTCCCCCAGGACCGGGTGACCGACCACCGCGTCTCGCTGACGAAGAACAACCTTCCCGCGATCCTGGGCGGCGAGCTCGACGAGTTCAGCGCCGCGCTCGAGGCGGAGGAGAAGCGGCGCCGGCTCGAGGCCGGCGAGCTCGTCACCGGTTGATCGTCCGCGACGCGCTCGACGCCGCGGTGCCCGCGATCGCGGCCGCGGGCTGCGAGACGCCGAGGCTCGACGCGGAGATGCTTGTGGCCGACGCGCTGGGCGTCGACCGGGCGGCGCTCTATGCGGAGCGCGAGCTACCGATCACGGGTGCCCAGGCGCGGCTGATCGGGGAGCGGGTGCGCCGCCGCGTCGCGCGGGAGCCGGTAGCCTACATCCTCGGGCGGAAGGGCTTCCGCGACATCGAGCTGCTGGTCGATCGGCGCGTGCTCATCCCCCGCCCCGAGACGGAGCTCCTGGTCGAGGTGGCGCTCGAGCTTCCCGCGGGCGCGCGCGTGCACGAGGTCGGCACGGGCTCCGGCGCGGTCGCGCTGGCGCTGGTCGACGAGCGGCCCGACCTCGTGGTCGGCGCATCGGACGCGTCGCCCGCCGCGGTGGCGGTCGCCCGCGCGAATGCCGCGCGGCTCGGCGTGGCCCTGTCGGTCGAGGCGGCCCGCGGCCTTCCGCCGGGCGCCGCCCCGGATCTCGTGCTAGCAAACCTTCCGTACTTGCGCGAGGATGAGTGGGCCGGGCTGGAGCCCGAGATCACGAAGTACGAGCCGCGCTCCGCGCTGGTCGGCGGCCCGGACGGACTTGACGCGATCCGGTCGCTCGTCGGCGAGGCGCCGCCGGGGACACGGCTGGCGCTCGAGCACGCTCCGGCGCAGGCGGCCGCGGTTCGCGACCTGCTCCGCCGAGCCGAGACGCGCCGCGACCTCGGGGGGCGCGAACGAGTGACGATCGGCGCCGCGCCCTGACGAGGCGCGCGTTACGTTCGTCCGAGTGACTCCCGAGGAGGTCCGCACCTTCGAGCGCTGCATCGCCGTGGGCGGCGTGGCGCTCTTTCCGGCGGACACCGTCTATGGCCTGGCCACCGAGCCCGACTCGAAGGAGGGGGTGCACCGCCTCTACCGCCTGAAGGGGCGACGGCCGGAGCGCCCGGCGGCAGTCATGTTCTTCCGGCTCGAGCTGGCGCTCGCGGCGCTGCCCGAGCTGGGCGGGCGCGTCGTCGGGGCGCTCGAGCGCCTGCTTCCCGGCGGGGTCACCCTGCTCGTGCCGAACGCGGCGCGCCGCTTCCCGCTCGCCTGCGGCCCCGAACCGGAGCGGCTCGGGGTCCGGGTGCCCCGGCTCGACGGCGCGCTGGCGCCGCTCGCCGGCGTGAGCTGGCCGGTGCTGCAATCGAGCGCTAACCGCTCGGGCGGGCCGGACGCGCGCCGCCTCGACGACGTGGACGAGCGCATCCGCGCCGGGGTCGACGCGATCCTGGACGGCGGCGAGCTCCCCGGCACCCCGTCGACGGTCGTGGACCTGACCTCCTACGAGACCGACGCCTCGTACGCCGTCCTCCGCGAGGGCGCCGTCCCGCGCGCGGCGATCGAGAGGGCGCTCCGCCCATGAGGGCGTTCGATCGCGTACGGCGGGTCCTGTACCGTCCTCGTCGATGACCGAGCTGGCCCCGACCCCTGAGCGAGCCCCCGCCCGATGACCGAGCTGCACACCGACTTCTTCACCAAGCCCGTCGCCGAGGTCGACCCCGAGATCGCGGAGGTCTTGCGGAACGAGGCCGCGCGGCAGGAGGCGACGCTCGAGATGATCGCCTCCGAGAACTTCGTCCCGCAGGCAGTCCTCGACTGCCAGGGCTCCGTGCTCACGAACAAGTACGCGGAGGGGTACCCGGGCAAGCGCTACTACGGCGGGTGCGAGCACGTCGACGTGGCGGAGCAGCTCGCGATCGACCGGGCGAAGGAGATCTTCGGCGCCGAGCACGTGAACGTACAGCCTCACTCGGGTGCGCAGGCGAACTCGGCCGTGTACATGGCGCTCCTCGAGCCGGGCGACCGGATCCTCGGCATGAAGCTCGACCACGGCGGCCACCTCACGCACGGGATGAAGATCAACTTCTCCGGGCTTTACTTCGACATCGTCGCCTACGGCGTGCGCGAGGAGGACTCGCGGCTCGACATGGACGAGCTCGCGCGGCTCGCCGAGGACGCCCGCCCGAAGCTGATCCTGGCGGGGTGGTCCGCATATCCGCGCCAGCTCGACTTCAAGCGCTTCCGCGAGATCGCCGACTCCGTCGGGGCGTTCCTCGTGGCTGACATGGCACATTTCGCCGGTCTCGTGGCGGCGGAGGAACACCCGAGCCCGGTGCCCTGGTGCGACGTCGTCACCACCACCACGCACAAGACACTCGCCGGCGCGCGCGGCGGGATGATCCTCTGCAAGGAGGAGCACGCGAAGAAGATCAACTCGCGGGTGTTCCCCGGCCACCAGGGCGGCCCGCTGATGCACGTGATCGCGGGGAAGGCGGTGGCCCTCAAGGTCGCGCAGACCGAGCTCTTCCGCGAGCGCCAGCGCCGCACCCGGGCGGGCGCCGCCGTGCTGGCCGAGGAGATGCTGAGCGCGGGGGTCAACGTGCTTACGGGCGGGACCGACGTGCACCTCGTGCTCGCGGACCTGCGCGACTCGGAGCTGGACGGGAAGCAGGCCGAGGACCGGCTCGCGGAGGTGGGAATCACGGTCAACCGCAACGCGGTGCCGTTCGACCCGCGCCCACCGGCCGTCTCGTCGGGCCTGCGAATCGGGACGCCCGCGCTGGCCACGCGGGGATTCCAGGTCGACGACTTCCGCGAGGTCGGCAGGGTCATCGGCGAAGCCCTGACGGGCGATTTCTCCGAGGCGAAGAAGGCGGAGCTCTCGGAGACCACACGCGCCCTGGCGGAGCGGTATCCGCTCTATCCGCAGCTGGCGGAGGCGGCTACCGCGACGGTCTGACGGGCCTGCCCGCGGCGGCCTCCGCGGCCCGGCGCTCGCGGGCCAACGGTGTCGGCGGGTGGCCCGGGTAGGCTGAGCCGGAATGGACGAGCTCGATGCCCTGTGGGCGTTCCTCGTCGCCGCTGCGATCGCCTTTGCCGCCACACCGCCCGCCGCACGCCTGGCGCGGCGCCTCGGGGTCGTGCACTACCCGCGGGATCGGGACCTGCATGACCGGCCGGTGCCCGGCCTCGGCGGACTCGCGATCCTGGCCGCGGCCGTAGTCGCGGCGCTGCTGTTCCTTCCGGGAGGCCGCGAGACGCGCGGGATCGTGGCGGGCGCGGCCGCGATGACGTTCGTCGGAATTCTCGACGACGTCAAGCCCGGCGGGCTCCACCCGCTCGTAAAGCTCGCCGGGCAGCTCGCCGCGGCGGCCATCCCGGTGTGGTCCGAGGTCCGCGTGGAGAACGTGACGCTTCCGTTCGTCAGTCCACTCGACCTCGGCGACTGGGGCTACCCGTTGACGCTGATCGGGATCGTCGCGGTGGTGAACGTCGTGAACTTCACCGACGGCGCCGATGGGCTCGCCGCCGGCGTCTGCACGATCGCCGCCGCGACCTTCGCCGTAATCGCGCTCTCGCTCGATCGCGTGGACGCGGGCATCCTCGCGGCCCTTACGGCGGGCGCCGCGGTGGGCTTCCTGTGGCACAACTTCCATCCCGCGTCCGTCTTCATGGGCGATTCGGGTGCCCTCCTCCTCGGCTTGCTGCTCGCCTGCGTCGCGATCCAGGGCGTGCTGAAGACGGCGGCCGTGGTGGCGCTCTTCTTTCCGCTCCTGATACTCGCGGTCCCGGCCCTCGACGCCACGTTCGTGGTCGCAAAGCGGATCAAGTACCGCCGACCCGTGTACACCGCGGACCGCTGGCACTTCCACCACCGCTTCGCCAACATCGGCTTTTCCCAGCGGCGGACAGTGCTCTACCTCTATGGCTGGACGCTGTCTCTGGCCGCGCTTGCGCTCGCGATGCGCTTCGTGCCCTACTCGGAGGACGACGGCACCCTGAACGCCGGCTGGTCGATCGTGATCGTCACGTTCGGCCTGGTGGCGCTCGCGGCTAGCGTCTACCTCGTGATCGTGCTCGAGATACTGAAGTTCCGCCGCTTCCGCGAGCGGGAGATCCGCCGGCAGGTGGAGACCGGCGAGATACCGGCGCTCACCGAGCGGGAGATCGAGCACGAGATCGAGCGCGAGGTGGAGACCGGCGAGTTCGACGCGGTGCGCCCACCCGAGACGGGCGAGTTCGAGGCGGTGGGGCGGGAGTAGCGGCGATCCCCCGCCCCGCGGCTCCCGGTCAGAACAGGCTGGTCTGCTCGGGCTCCGGCGCCGGCGGTGGGGCCGAGGCGGGATCGACCCGCGCGCGTGCGCGGGACGTGGAGCTCTCGCGCGCCGGAGTGGTCCTGGTGGCGGGCCGGGCCAGCGCCGCGAGCCGCTCCTGCTCGGCCTTCGGCGCGTAGGCGCTTCGCGCGTACAGCTTCTCGTAGCGGGGGACCAGATCGGGGCGGTTCGAGCGCAGCCAGTCCATCCAGAGGTCCTTCACCTCGCCGCGGAGATGCAGGCAGATGCCTCCCACGTTCACGGCGCCCGCCTCGGCGCAGAGCTCGAGGATCCTCTCCACCTGCTTCGGATCGTCGTTGATCCCCGGAATCAGTGGGGCGATCAATACGCCGCAGGGCACGCCGGCCCGGTTGATCTCCGCCACCGCCTCGATCCGCTTCCGTGGATGCGGCGTGTGCGGCTCGGTGGCGCGCCACGCCTTCTCGTCGAGGGTGGGGATAGAGAGGTTCGCGGCGAATCCCACCCGCTCGTGGATCTCCTTCATGAGCTCGAGGTCGCGCAGCAGGAGCGGCGACTTCGTGAGCACCGAGCACGGCGTGTTCGAGTCGCGCATCGCCTCCCAGATTCCCGGCATCAGGCGGTAGCGGCTCTCGACCCACTGGTACGGGTCGGTGTTCGTGCCGAGCGCGACGTGCTCGCGCGTCCACGAGGGCCGCATGAGCTCCGACCGGGCGACCTCCGGCGCGTTGACCTTCACGACGATCTCGCGCTCGAAGTCGCGGCCGGCATCGAAGTCGAGGTACCGATGGGTGGGGCGGGCGAAGCAATTGTGGCTGACGACACCGTTTGCCATGAAATCGCCGGTGCCGGTGGTGATGTCGTAGAGGCGAAAACCTCTGCCGAGCGGCTCAATCGACTCCACCTTCAGGCGCGCCGGGCTCTTGAGTGCGATCCCCTCAATGTCACGCTTCCGCGCGATTGCCGAGTCGACCATGATGAAGAAGCGCAGCTTCTCCTGAAGGCCGCCGAGAAGGCGGACGACCTTCAGCCCGTTTGGCCGCCTAAGGTCCTCGACCACGAACATGAAGCCCAGCGCTCGAAGCGACGAGCAGATCCAATCGATGATCTGCGGGTCGGTGTTGGAGATTCGCACGACTTGGTTCGACGAGCCCTCGGCATCGAAGATCCCGGCCAGGAAACCTCTGCACCATTCGGGCTGCGGGCTGCGCGGCCACTGAATGAGCTGAGTGATGGCCGCGACACCTGCGCGGCTCTGTGTCCGAATTGCCCGCATTGAACGCCTGCCGCTGGAAGCGAAAGCGAACTCTTGTGTGAAAAGGCCACGCTCCTTCTGGAGGTATTGGCGCGCACGGTGCAACGCCTCTGGGTCGGCGAGCGCGAGCCTGAACCGGTGCAACTGCTGAATGCGGCCATCGGGACTTTCGTAGCGCAGCGACGACAGATGGCCGTCTCCCCGGATTAGGCCGCACAGATATCCGAGCCGGTAGTCGGTGCACTCCTTCGGCGGCTCGGGGTATGCACCTGTGCCGATCAGCTTGTCGTTCAGCGTCAGGTACGGCCTCTGCCCGGGCCCGCACATCGCGCCAGTGATGTGTTTCCATCCACGACGCGTGAGGAAGCGGTGATCCCCGCTCGCGACGAGCTCAGTCCCGTCCTCGAGTGTGATGCGATAGGCCGGTTTGATGGTCGACCAATGCGCGAGAACCTGCGTCGCGCGATAGCGGCGGTAGGCCCCGTCACGGACGGTGCCGTAGATCCAATCGCCTTCGCGCAGATCGGCGATCGGCTTCGGGCGACCATCCGCCATGAGGACAGGCGTGGTACCCATCGTGCAGTACGCGCAGGCATGCGTGCAGCCCCTATAGGGATTAATCGTCCAGCGGAACGGAACACGCGAAGCCTTGGGCACGCGATTGAGGGCCGACTTCGCGCGCACTTCGTAGAACCGGACGTCCATCGCCTCGGGCGCGTCGAACGTCCGGACTGTGGCCGGCTCGCGATAGCCGGGGAGCGCGCGGCCCTCTTCGGATTCGATGGTGAGGTTGTCCCAGCGCATGACTCGAGCGAGGCTCCTCTAGGTAAGCACCTCGGGCCCGGCCGCTCCCCCTTTTGCGGAACCTCCCCAAGTCGGTCGGCCTCCGGCCGAGCGCGCCCCCATCGTCCCCGCTGTTTCTCCACGATCGAGCTCCGCCAACACCATCCGCCAGCGATACCTCGCGGCGTGGATGTGCGCCGCCAGCTCGCCGATCTCGCGCTCGAGGCGCTCCACTTCTAATGACTCCACGTCCATATCCACCTCGAGCCTCGTCGGCAATTCATGCGAACGCATGTTCCCACCCGGTCCGGATGGAAACCGAAGTCCAATTCTCATCAGCCGCGACCCTCCCCGAACGCCGTCACCACCACCCGGCGCGCGCCGCCTTGGTCGCGGTGCTCGCACAGATAGATCCCCTGCCAGGTGCCGAGCGCCAGGCGGCCGTCGGCCACGGGGAGTACGAGCGAGCTGTCGGTGAGCGAGGCCTTCAGGTGAGCGGGCATGTCGTCCGGGCCCTCGAGGGTGTGGGCGAAGTAGTCCGCCCCGTCCGGCACTGCCCGGTCGAACCATGCCGCGAAGTCGCGCCTCACGTCCGGGCTCGCGTTCTCGTTCAGCGTCAGCGATGCCGACGTGTGCTGCACGAAGATCGTGGCGATTCCGACTCGGAGCTCGTGTAGCTCCGGCACCGCGTCGACGATCTCGTCGGTCACGACGTGGAACCCGCGGGGCCGTGCCCGCAGCGTGATCTGCCGTTGGATCCACACACGCTTGATTGTGGCGGGCGGCGAGGCGAACGGCGGTGGGCCTAAGGCGCGAACTCGGGCGCGAATCCCGCCAGCCGCCGCCACCGGACCGCCCGGCGCAGCGCCGCGCGGCTGCGCGGGTGCGTCGAGAGCCGGAACTCCGGTTTCAGCGCGGCCGACTGGTAGTAGACGGCCATCCGGACGCGCGGGTGCGATCGGAGGAACGAGAAGAACTGGCGCACGAAGGAGGGGTCGTCGCGGCCCCACACGCCCCATTCGGCGAAGACGAACGGCTTGCGGCGCCAGGGGCGGCCCCGGTACAGCGCGTTCATCGCCGACGAGCGCTTGTACGGCGAGTACCAGGTCGTTCCAACCCAGTCGACGTACGCGCCGCCCGGCCAGAAGTGGCGCGGGTGATTGCGTGCGATCTCGGGGTTGCCAAACGAGAGCGGCACCCAGAGAAGCGCCACCCGCGGACGCGGAAGCTCGGTGGCGGACGTCTTCAGCGGCGGCATCCCGAGCGCTCTGAGCTCGCCGTCGATGGCGGCGACCTCGCCGCCGCGCACCACCACCGCCAGCCGCCGCCACGCGCGCTTGAACTGGGTCGTGCTGAACGCCGGCCCGCGCGGGCGACCCGAGAGGTCGTAGGCGGAGTACGAGTTGTCCCCGTTGTTCATCTCGGACAGCGGGCGGAGGTACGTCACCTGCCCCTGCTCCGCAAGCAGCCGGCACAGCGCGACGAGGAAGCCGTCTCCTTCGCCGCGGGCCAGCTCGGCCGGCGTGAGCCCGGTTCCGTCCGTGGACACGGAGAGGAGCGTCCGCGCGCCCATGCGCGTGGAGTCGGAGAGGCGGAAGGAGAGCCAGTGCATCGCGGGCCGCGTTGCCCGCCACGAGATGAAGTAGTTGTAGACGGCGGGGTGCAGTCCCGACTGCCTCTCGAAGTCCGCGATGTGCGGGGCCGAGTAGCCGCCCTGTCCGCCCCAGAACACCTCGCCGGGCCGGGGTAGATACGGCGCACCGGAGGCGACGGACGGGAGCGCCAGCGCGCAGCAGGTCGCGGCCAGGGCCAGATTCCGCATCGACCCGATTATCCGCATACCGGGCCCGCGTGCAAAACCGCTGAACCGGACCCCCGTCGGATTCGACACCCCCGGACGGGGGTATCAACGAGTCGCCGGTGACCAGCTCCTATGGGGAGGACTCATGCGATCTTCACGTCACGCGCGCCGCGCGCTCCTCACCGCCGTGACGCTCGCCATCCTGTCGAGTTCTGCCGCTCCGGCGACGGCGCAGGAGCGGATCCCGCCACCGTGGCTCAGCGTGGCGAACGGCGTGACGCAGCCGGTGTTCCCGTTCGAGAACGCGATCGAGGAGACCGTGTTCGTCGAGTCGGAGGTCGACAGCGACGGCGACGGCCGCCTCGATCGGGTCCGGATCCGCATCAGCCGTCCGGGTGAGACCGAGTCGCAGGGCATCAAGGTGCCGGTGGTGTTCGAGCACAGCCCCTATCGCGGCGACGTCGGCTCCCCGGCGAACCACAACGTCGATCTCGACCGGCTTCCGCAGGAGACGATCGGCAAGGCGCGGACCGCCCGCGCCGCACGGACCGCCCGCGCCGCACGCACCGCCCGAGCGCGAGCCGCGCGCGCGAGGGCCCGGGCCCGCCCCGACCTCCCCGGCAGCCTCGACAACTACTACGTGCCCCGCGGGTACGCCGTCGTGCTCGGCGAGAGCCTCGGCACGTTCAACTCCGACGGCTGCCCCGACGTGGGCGGGCCGGTCGAGACGCTCGGCACCAAGGCCGTCATCGACTGGCTGAACGGCCGCGCGCGCGGCTGGAACGAGGCCGGAGAGCCCGTGCAGCCGGACTGGACGACGGGCGCGGTGGGCATGGTCGGCGCCTCCTACAACGGGACGCTTCCGAACCAGGTGGCCACGACCGGTGTGGAGGGGCTCGAGACGATCATCCCGATCTCCGCGATCTCCAGCTGGTACGACTACTACCGCGCGAACGGGCTCGTCGTCGCGCCGCACTCCGAGACCCAGGGCGTAGGAGAGAACGCGTACCTCGGGGAGGACACGGACGTCCTGGGCGCGTACATCGGCGGCTCCCGCATGAGCGGCCGCTGCGCCCGTGTCCTCGAGTTCCTGAACCGGGCGCAGGACCGCGCGACCGGCGACTGGAGCCCCTTCTGGCAGGCCCGCGACTACCTGAGCCGGGTCGGCGGCGTCGAGGCCAGCGTGTTCGTGGTCCACGGTCTGAACGACTGGAACGTGAAGACGAAGGCGTTCGCCGAGTGGTGGTACCGCCTGGCCGACCGGCGCGTGCCGCGAAAGATCTGGCTGCACAACGGCGGCCACGGGCCGCCCCGCGGGGTCGGCGCGGATCCCTACAAGCTCGCCGAGAATCGCTGGTTCGACTACTGGCTGTTCGGGGTGCCGAACGGGATCACCTCCGAGCCGCGGGCGACGATCCAGCGCGAGGACGACAGCTACCACCAGGAGGCCGACTGGCCGGCACCAGGCGCCCGTCCGGAGCGCCTGCACCTCGCGGCGCGCACGCCCACCGCCCCCGGCGACCTCTCCACCCGGCGCGCGCGGCGCGGCCCGGACCAGAGCTTCGTGGACCGCGGGCGCGAGCTCGACACCGACGACGTACTGATCGCAGGTCCCGACACGGCGCACCCCAACCGGCTCGTCTACCGGTCGCGGGCGCTCGCACGCGCCCTACGCATCAGCGGCACCCCGTGGGTGAAGCTCGAGATGTCGATCGACAACCGCAACGCTGCGAACCTCACGGCGGTTCTCGTCGACTATGGCCCCGATGGCCCGCTGATGGTCACGCGCGGCTGGCTCGACCCGCAGAACCGCACCAGCATCACCAGAAGCAAGCCGATCAGGCGCGGCCGCGAGTACGGGTTCCGCTGGGATCTGCAGCCCGACGACTACGTCTTCCAGGCGGGCCATCGCATCGGGCTGGTGGTCGTCTCGACCGACCACGACTACACGATCCGGCCGCTGCCCGGAACCCGGCTTACGCTCGATCCCGACGAGAGCTACGTGCGCCTCCCGATCGTCGGCGGACCGGGGATGTAGAGCGCCGGAGACGGGGAGAGCCAACTGTCACAAAGTAGTCACAAAGTCTCCGTCTCATGTACCGTTCGGTTCCCGCCGGAGGCAGCACCCGCGCACCGCCTCTCGCTGCCCCGGAGGTCCCCTTGACGACGCACGCTCTGAAAGCATCCGGACCCATGCCGCTGCGGGTGCTGCGGTACCTGGACCTCGCGGTCCTTGCGGTCGCGCTTCCCGTCTTTCTCGCGGCCGGGCTGCCGCTGCTCGGCTGGGCGGCCGTCACCGCGGTCTGGGTTGCGCAGCGAGCGCTTCAGGCCGCCATCGACCGGCGGGCGAGACGGGCGACCGAGCCCGGAACCGTCGCCGGGCTCCTCACCGGCAGCATGATCGCCCGCGGCTGGCTCGTCGCCGGCACGATCTTCGTGGTCGGGCTGACCGAGCGTGAGGCCGGGCTCGCCGGCGCCGTCCTCGCCATCACCGTCTTCACGGCGTACTTCATGGGGCAGATGCTTCTGCGTCCGTTCGAAGGCGAGCGCCGGTGACGACCGCGCCGGCGAGCGAGGAGCGCCCCACCGAGCGGTCCGGGCTGAGCACCAAGGCCAAGCTGCTCATCGGCTTTGGCGTCTACCTGCTGGTCGCGATCCTCCTCTACGCGATCTTCGGCAGCGCCGGCCGCAACGAGGAGTTCCAGCCGCAGGACGAGTTCAAGCTCGACCCCTGGATCGAGCTCAAGATCGGCGGCCTCGACCTCAGCTTCAACAAGGCGGTGCTCTACCTCCTGATCACTTGCGTGCTCACGGTCGGGACCATGGTGTACATCGCCAAGCGCATGCAGCAGCGCCCGAACCGGACGCAGACGATCATGGAGGGCGCCTACGACCTCACGTACAGCAACATCGCCAAGGGCAACATGCCCGAGGAGGCGGCGGCCAAGTGGTTCCCGTTCGTTGCCACGCTCTTCTTCTTCATCTGGTTCTCGAACATGGTCGGCTACATCCCGCTCCCCGTTAACGACCACGAGACGATCGACATCTTCGGCATCGAGTTCCCCGCCTTCGCCCTCTACGCGGCGACCGCGAACCTCTCCGTCCCGCTGGTCCTCACCCTGACCGTGTTCTTCCTCTACCAGGCGGAGGGCATCCGCCGCCACGGGCTCGTCCGTTACCTCAAGGGCTGGCTCCCCGCCGGCGTGGGCGGCGGCGCGGCGGTGCCGATCTTCGTGATCGAGGTGATCTCCCAGTTCGTCCGGATCATCTCGCTCTCCGTCCGACTGTTCGCGAACATCCTGGCCGGCCATCTGCTGATCCTGTTCATGGGCGGTGGGCTCGCCGTCCTGCTCGGCATCGCCGCGCTCGGCTGGATCACGCTGCCGATCGCAATCGCCTTCTTCATCTTCGAGGTGGGCCTGATCGCGACGCTGCAGGCGTTCATCTTCGCCACGCTCACATCCATCTACTTCGGCGAGGCATCCGCCGGAGGTCACTAACCAGGGAGGGAGCACAAGCAATGCTCGACGTCCTGCTACCGATCGCACAGGTCACCGACGACGGCCTGAAGGCGATCGCACTCGGCATCGGCGCCGGCGTGGGCACGATCGGCCCAGGCATCGGCGTCGGCTTCATCTTCGGCAAGGTGATCGAGTCGGTCACGCGCCAGCCGGAGATGCGCGAGGAGATCACGAGCATCCAGTGGCTCGGGTTCGCGCTGACCGAGGCGATCATCTTCTATGCCTTCATCTTCGGCCTCATAGCCTTCTTCCTCTAGATGGAGCTGCTCGGGGACATCGGGAGCTTTCTGCTGATCGCCCAGGAGGGCGGCGGCGAGGAGGGCGGGGGCGACTTCCTGGTCAGCCCGAACGTGGGCCTCATGATCTGGACGCTTCTCGCGTTCTCCGCGACGCTCTTCCTCCTCAGCAAGCTCGCCTTCCCCCGGATCGCGGAGGCGCTCGACCGCCGGCGCCGGGCGATCGAGGAGTCGATCGACCACGCCGAGCGGACGAAGCGGGAGGCCGACGAGCTGCTCGGCGAGTACCGGGCGCGGCTGAGGGAGGCGCGCGAGCAGGCGGAGGACATCGTGGTCCGCGCCCGCCGCGCCGCCGACTCGCTCGCCGACGAGTCGAAGGCGGCGGCGAACCGGCAGCGCGAGGAGCTGATGGCCGCGACCAGGCGCGAGATCGAGGCGGAGACCCGCCGGGCGCTCGACGAGATCCGCAAGGAGGTCGCCGACCTCACGGTGATAGCCACCGAGAAGATCACGCGCAAGTCGCTCACGCCCGAAGACCACCGCCGGCTGATCGAGGAGGCCCTCGGCGAGGTCGACTTCTCGGCCCTGTCCGGCGAGGGCAACGGCACGGCCCGCTCGCCGGAGCGCAGGATCGACTGATGGAAGAGATCGCTCAGGTCTACTCGCGGGCCCTGTTCGAGGTCGCCAAGGAGCACGACGTCCTCGACCGCGTGCACGACGAGCTCGGCCAGTTCGCGGATGCCCTCGGCGAGGACCGCAACCTCCAGGTCTTCCTGTTCTCGCCGTACTTCTCGAGCGAGGAGAAGAAGGAGGGCATCTCCCGCATCGTCGTCGACGCCGACGAGCGGCTCGTCAACTTCCTGCGGTTGCTCGCGGAGCGCCACCGCATGCCGGTGCTGTTCCGTATCCGCCGCTCGTTCGACGCGATGTGGGCGGAGGAGAACCGGCTGCTGCCGGTCACGGTGACGAGCGCGGTCGACCTCGACGCGGGGCTCGTGGAGGAGATCGGCAGGCGCATCGGGGATCAGACCGGCCGCCGGGTGGAGCTCTCCTCTAGCGTCGATCCCGACGTACTCGGGGGGCTCAAGGTCCAGGTCGGCAACATGGTCCTCGACGCCACCGTGCGCAACAGACTCGAACAACTACGCAAGCAGGTCAGGAAGGCCGCCGCCTAAAAGGAGAAGCAGCGAAGTGCAGATCAAGCCAGACGAGATCACCAGCATCCTGAAGCAGCGCATCGAGGGGCTCGAGGACGGCGGCGCCGACCTCTCCGAGGTCGGGACGGTCCTCTCGGTCGCGGACGGCATCTCGCGCGTACACGGGCTCGACAACTGCATGTCGATGGAGCTGCTCGACCTGCCGCACGACGTCACCGGCCTGGCGCTCAACCTCGAGTCAGACAACGTCGGCGCCGTCCTGTTCGGCGAGTGGGACCTGATCGAGGAGGGCGACCAGGTGAAGCGCACCGGCCGGCTGCTCGAGGTGCCGGTGGGCGACGCGCTCCTCGGCCGGGTGGTCGACCCGCTCGGCAATCCCCTGGACGGCCGGGGCGACGTGAACACGACCGAGACGCGTCCGGCCGAGTTCAAGGCGCCCGGCGTGGTGTCGCGCCAGCCGGTGAAGGAGCCGATGCTCACCGGCATCAAGGCGATCGACGCGATGACGAACGTCGGCCGCGGCCAGCGCGAGCTGATCATCGGCGACCGTCAGACCGGCAAGACATCGATCTGCATCGACACGATCATCAACAACAGGGACTCGGACCTGGTCTGCATCTACGTCGCGATCGGGCAGCGGATGTCCACGGTCGTCGACGTCGCGCAGCAGCTCGAGGACGCGGGCGCCCTCGAGCACACGATCATCGTCGCGGCCCCCGCCGACGAGGCCGCCCCGATCAAGTTCCTCGCCCCGTACGCGGGCTGCGCGATGGGCGAGCACTACCTCTACAACGGCAGGCACGCGCTCGTCGTCTACGACGACCTGACGAAGCACGCCTACGCCTACCGGCAGATGTCGCTGCTCTTGCGCCGCCCGCCCGGCCGCGAGGCCTACCCGGGCGACGTCTTCTACCTCCACTCCCGCCTGCTCGAGCGCTCGGTGAAGCTGAGCGACGAGCTCGGAGGCGGCTCGCTCACGGCGCTGCCGATCATCGAGACCCAGGCCGGCGACGTCTCGGCGTACATCCCCACGAACGTCATCTCGATCACCGACGGCCAGATCTACCTCGAGGCCGACCTCTTCCGCGCGGGCGTACGCCCGGCGATCAACGTCGGGATCTCGGTCTCGCGCGTGGGCGGGTCGGCCCAGACCAAGCCGATGAAGCGCGTGGCCGGGAAGCTGCGCATCGAGCTGTCGCAGTACCGCGAGCTCGAGGCCTTCGCCCAGTTCGGCTCGGAGCTCGACGCCGACACCCAGGCCACGCTGGCTCGCGGCGCCCGGCTGGTCGAGTCGCTCAACCAGGACGAGCGGAGCCCGTGGGCGATCCAGGACCAGGTGGCGGCGATCTACTCGGGGACCGGCGGCTACCTCGACCGGATCAAGGTCGAGCGCGTCCGCGAGTTCCACGAGATGATGCTGCAGCGGCTCCACGCCGAGAAGGCCGAGCTGATGGCGAGGATCGCCGAGGGCGAGTGGGACGACTCGATCGAGGCGGAGCTCGGCGACGCCATCGCCGAGGCCATCGACGACTTCGGCCCCGACTTCGACGCCGAGGGCAACCCGATCGAGGAGGGCGAGTCGGACCGCATCGGCGCCGAGCGCGAGCGCCTGCAGCAGGATCGCGCGGAGACGCGCCGCGAGGAGGTCGAGGGCGAGGAGAAGGTCCAGGAGGCGCCGGAGCAGGAGGCCGCTCCCGCTTAAGCATGGCGTCGCTGAAGGACATCCGCGGCCGCATCCAGTCGTTCAAGAACATGCGCAAGATCACGCGCGCGATGGAGATGGTCGCCGCCGCCCGCCTCCGCCGCGCCGAGCAGCGGATCGAGGCGCTCCGCCCTTACGCCGACGCCATCCGGCGGATGACGAGCCGCGCGTCGCAGGCCGCCGAGAACATCCCGAGCCTCCCCATCCTCGAGGAGAAGGACGAGCTTCGGCGCGTGGGAGTGCTGCTCGTTACCGGCGACCGCGGCCTCGCCGGACCCTTCAACGCCCAGATCATCCGCGCCGGCAACCGGCGCGCCGCGGAGCTGAGGGCCGATGGCCTCGAGGCGCTCTGGTACGTGTCCGGCCGCCGCGGCGAGTCCTCGCTCAACTTTCGCGGCCTCGAGATCGGCTGCGCGTGGACCGGGTTCACCGACCGGCCCGCGTTCTCGGATGCCCGCGCCATCGCCGACGGGCTCGCCTCCGCGTACGTGGACGACAAGGTCGACCGGGTCGAGATCTTCTACAACGGCTACATCTCGGCCGTCCGCCAGGAGGTCCGCCACGAGACGCTCCTCCCGCTCCAGCAGGCCGACGTGCTAGAGGCCGAGGACGAGGACGAGGAGGAGGGCGAGGAGGACATCCACCGGCGCGCCCTTTGGATTTACGAGCCCGATCCCGAGGAGATCCTCGCGCGCCTCGTTCCGGACTACGTCGAGATCTCGATCTACCGGGCCCTGCTCGAGTCGACCGCATCCGAGCACGGGGCTCGGATGACCGCCATGCGCAACGCTTCCGACAACGCCGCCGAGCTCATCGACGACCTCACCCTCGAGGCGAACCGCCAACGCCAGGCGGAGATCACCCAGGAGATCATGGAGGTCGTCGCCGGAGCCGAGGGACTTAGCTAAGGAGAGAGACACAGTGGAAGCCGGAACCGAGACCCAGCAGCAGGAGCAGCAGGCCACCGACGGCCAGCCCGACGCCCACCTCGGCACCGTCGAGGAGGTGCAGGGCGTGGTCGTCGAGGCGGTCTTCCCCGGCGACCTGCCCGAGATCAACCACGCCCTCGAGATCGAGCTGGACTCGGCCGACGGCGACGGCGACGGCAAGCGGCGCCTCGTGCTGGAGGTCCAGCAGCTCCTCGGCGACGACCGCGTACGGGCCGTCGCGATGGACTCGACCGACGGGCTCTCGCGCGGCATGCGCGTGCGCGACACGGGCGGGCCGATCACCGTCCCGGTGGGCCGCGCCACGCTCGGCCGGCTCTTCAACCTGCTCGGCGACCCGATCGACGAGGCCGGCGAGGTGGACGTGGAGGAGCGCTGGCCGATCCACCGGCCCGCGCCGAACGTCGAGAACCTCACGCCGACGCGCGAGCTACTCGAGACCGGCATCAAGGTGATCGACCTGCTCGCGCCGTACGCCAAGGGCGGCAAGGTCGGGCTGTTCGGCGGCGCCGGCGTCGGCAAGACCGTGCTGATCCAGGAGCTGATCCGCAACATCGCCGAGGAGCACGAGGGCCTGTCGGCGTTCTGCGGCGTCGGCGAGCGCTCGCGGGAGGGCAACGACCTCTGGCTCGAGATGACCGAGTCGGGCGTGATCGACAAGACCATGCTCGTTTTCGGCCAGATGAACGAGCCGCCCGGCGCCCGCATGCGCGTGGCCCTTTCCGGGCTGACGATGGCGGAGTACTTCCGCGAGCAGGGCGGCCAGGACGTGCTGCTCTTCATCGACAACATCTTCCGGTTCGTCCAGGCCGGCTCCGAGGTGTCGGCGCTGCTCGGACGGATGCCCTCGCAGGTCGGCTACCAGCCGACGCTCGAGACGGAGATGGGCCAGCTGCAGGAGCGCATCACCTCCACCCGGCAGGGCTCCGTGACGTCGATCCAGGCGATCTACGTGCCCGCCGACGACCTGACCGACCCCGCCCCGGCGTCCGTGTTCGCGCACCTCAACGCGACGACCACCCTGTCGCGGGCGATCGCGGAGCAGGGGATCTACCCCGCCGTCGACCCGCTCGACTCGACCTCGACCATCCTCAAGGCGGAGATCGTCGGCGAGGAGCACTTCCAGGTCGCGAACCAGGTGCGGGAGATCCTCCAGCGCTACAAGGAGCTGCAGGACATCATCGCCATCCTCGGGATCGACGAGCTCTCGGACGACGACAAGCTGACCGTTCAGCGGGCCCGGAAGGTGCAGCGCTTCCTGTCGCAGCCGTTCTTCGTCGCGGAGGAGTTCACGGGCACGCCGGGCCAGTACGTGAAGATCGAGGACACGGTCCGCTCGTTCAGGGAGATCATCGAGGGCAAGCACGACGACATTCCGGAGCGGGCCTTCCTCCTGAAGGGCACGATCGACCAGGTCGTCGAGGCGGCGGGCGGCGCCCGCGAGGAGGAGGCCGCGGATCGCGGCGGCGAGGGCTCCGGGGCGACCGGTGAGGCCGCCGCCGGCGGCGAGGAGAGCGGGCGCGAGGAGCAGACCGCCTCGGAAGGCTCCTAGCCGGTGGCGCGCTCCTCCTTCCCGGTCGAGGTCCTCACACCCGAGGGCCACGTCTTCGCGGACGAGGTGGAGATGGTCTCCACCCGCACGACCACCGGGTCGATCGGCATCCTGGCGCGCCACGCGCCGCTCATGGCGATACTCGAGCCCACCGAGCTCCGCCTGTACAAGTCCGAGTCGGACGTCGTTCGCTTCGCCCAGGGCGAGGGCTACCTCCAGGTGGTCGACAACTCGGCGCTCGTCCTGGTCGAGGAGGCGATTGCCCCGGAGGACATCGACCGGGGCGCGTTCGAGTCGCGGCTGAGGGAGGCGCGCGACGCCGTGGAGCGCGCCGAGGAGGGATCGGAGGAGCGCGCCCGCGCCGAGCGCGAGGTGCGGCGCTACGAGGCGTTCCTCGAGGTGACATCGAGCTAGCGGCCGGCCCCGCCGCCGGCTGCCTCGCGACGCCCGCGGGCGGGATACTCCCGATGCATGCGGTGGCGCGCGCTCGGAACGGTCCTCGCGCTCGCTGCGGGGGTTGCCCTCGCCGGGTGCGGCGGGGGAGAGACGCCCGAGACGGCGCTGCCGCCGGCACCGGCGAGGCTCAGCGTGACGAGTCCGGCGTTCGAGCAGGGTCAGACCGTCCCCAAGCGCTTCACCTGCGACGGCGAGGACGTGTCGCCGCCGCTCGCCTTCGCCGGAGTACCGCCCCGCGCCCGCGAGCTCGCGCTCGTCGTGGAGGACCGGGACGCCGACGGCTTCGTGCACTGGACGGTCCTTCGCATTCCCCCGAACACCACCCAGCTGGGCCCGGGCGCGGTGCCGCCCGGGTCGATCGAGACCGAGAACAGCTTCGGGGATCGCGGTTGGGGCGGCCCCTGCCCGCCCGAGGACGAGGACCCCCATCGCTACGTCTTCGCGGTCTACGCGCTGTCACGCCCGCTCGACCTCGACGCCGATGCCTCTCCGGATCACGTTCGAGACGCGATCGGCGGTGCCGCTCTCGCTCGCGGCCGCCTCACCGCCGAATACGGTCGCTAACGGGCGTTTGCCGCCGAGTAGACCTCGGGCGCCGTCCGCTCGAGTGAGCCCCAGCCGACGTCCCGAGCGCGAGAAGCCTCCACGGCGGCCGCGCCTCCCCTGATGCCGAAGAGGCGCTTGGCGACCAGGAGGTAGACGACGATCGCCAGGTTGACGACGAGCGCGACGACCTTCAGCGGCGTCACCCCGCGCGCCAGCTCGTACACCTCGAGCGGCAGGAGCGCGGAGGTCGCGATCAGCGTCAGGTACTCCGCCCAGCGGCGCTGGAGCCATAGCCCCACCGCCTCAACGGCCGCAAGCACCGCATACGCGGCGAGCGCGACGCCGATCAGGTGCAGCTCGCCCGGCGGGAAGGAGAGCAGGTCGTCGATCCGGTGCACGAAGCCGCCGTCGCTGTCGTGGGTCGGCCCGCCCGTTCCGCCGTGAATCGCCCCGAGGATCGCGTAGAAGCGGTCGCGGAGGTCGGGCTCGTTCGAGGCGACCAGGAACACGGCGACCGACAGCAGCGCGAGGACGACGAAGTGGATGGCCTTGTCGACCGCGATCAGCCGCAGCACGATCTTGTCGCGGAGGGGGCGGCCCCGCAGCGGCAGTTCGATCTCGTCGCGCGACGGCGGGAACGGGCGCTCCGGGTCGACCGGGGCGGCGAACGGAAGCCAGCTGTCGCAGCGGACGCAGCGGTGCCAGCGCTGTCCGGCCATCTCGCGGGCGAAGACGGAGTCCTCGGGCCGGAGCGCGGCGGCATCCGTGCCGAACAGCTCGTGTCCGCGCAGCCCGCACACGAGCAGCTCGTAGTGAAAGCGCGGTCGAACGCGGCGCGGCTTGGCGATCCCGGGCCTCACGCAGGCGCGATCGTAGATCGTGGGCCCGCCTGGCGAGAGGGTGCCCGCCTCGGGTAGCATCGGCCCATGGTCCGGTTTGCGGCCGCCCTGGCCGTGTTGGCGGCGTTGTTCGCGGTCTCGCTCGTGTGGGCCGCGGACAGGCCGAGCGACGCGCCCCAGCGCCCCGGCGCGAAACCGGCGGGCTTCGCCAAGGGCTCGGTCACGACGCGCGCGATCCGGGACGAAACCATCCGGCTGCGCGATCTAGGCAGGCCGCTCCGCCGCCTCGCGACGCGGTCCGGGCCGCGCGGCAGGGATGGGGAGGACGGGCTGGACGGCCTAGACGGCGAGGACGGCCTAGACGGCGATGACGGTGATGACGGCGAGGACGGCGTATCGGCGTACGAGGTGGTCCGGCAGCAGACTCCTCCCGTGACCGCCGCCGTCCAATCGGCGCTGGCCGGCTGCCCGGCGGGCAAGGTGGTGCTGGGCGGCGGCGCGGTACCGGCGTCGGACGACCCCGCGGCCGCGTTCCAGGTCGAGATGAGCGGACCGCAGGACGGCAATGGAGGGTGGCAGGCCCGCGTCCGCCGCGGCGGCAGCGAAGCCGCCTGGACGCTCCGGGTCCAGGCCATCTGCGCGGACCTCAACCCCTAGGAGCGACTCATGCGGGTCCTCTACGGCGTCAACGGTGAGGGGATGGGACACGCGACGCGCTCGCAGGTCGTCATAGACCATCTCTTGAACACGCACGACGTCCGCGTCGTGGCGTCGGGGGCGGCGTTCACGTACCTGCGCGACCGCCTCCCCCGGATCACGGAGATCTTCGGCCCGACCTTCGCGATGAGGGAGGGCCAGATCCAGCGCTGGGCGACCGTGCGCCAGAACTTCACGCTCGCGCCCCAGCGGCTGCCCGACACCGTCAAGAGATGGATGGGGATGGTGGAGGAGTGGCGCCCCGAGGTCGTCCTCACCGACTTCGAGCCGCTTGCCGGCCTCTACGCGCGGGCCACCCGTACCCCGCTCGTGTGCGTCGACAACATCAACATGCTCGACCGCTGCCGCCACGACAGTGAGATCATCGGCCGCGAGCGCGAGGATTTCATGCTCGCTCGCGCGGTCACCCGGGCGATGGTTCCGAACGCCGGCGACTACGTCATCACGACGTTCTTCCGGCCGCAGCTGGCCTACGGTCGGACGGTTCTCGTCCCGCCGATCCTGCGCCCCGAGATCATCGCCGCCCGGCCGGTGCGGGGCGACCACCTGGTCGTGTACTCGAGCGGCGAGCACGAGCTGATCGAGGCGCTGCGCTCGTCCCGCGTCCCGTGCCGGATCTACGGCATGCGCGGCGGCCCTGCGGAGGGCGTAGTGGACGGGAACCTTGCGTACCGCCCCCGGTCGAACGAGGGATTCGTCGAGGACCTCCGGACCGCGCGCGGCGTGGTCGCCGGCGGCGGGTTCTCGCTGCTGAGCGAGGCCGTGTACCTGGGCAAGCCGGTCCTGTCGGTGCCGCTTCAGGGGCAGTTCGAGCAGGTGATGAACGCCCGATACCTCCAGCGGGAGGGCTTTGGGATGTGCGCGTCCGGGGTGACGCCTGCCGTGCTCACCGAATTCATCGACCGCCTCGAGGAGTTCGAGCAGGCGCTCGCCGGCTACGAGCAGGTCGGCAACGCCGTCGCTCTCGAAACGATCGAGGAGCGGGCCGTAACCGCGGGCGGCCATGACCGGCGGACGCGCCGGCGGGCGCGGCGGGCGGCGCGACGGCGAGCTGACCGGGGTCGATCAGCGCCACAGCAATGAAGCTCTTCACCCAGGACAAGAAGGTCGAGTCGCTCAAGCGGGCTCCGCTCTTCGCGGGCCTTTCGCGCAAGGAGCTCGTCCACCTCGCGCGGTTGGCCGACGACGTGGAGGTCCCCGCGGGCACCGTCCTGTGCAAGGAGGGTGACCGCGGGCGAGAGTTCTTCGTGCTCGTGGAGGGGAAGGTCGACGTCGTGAGGAAGAGCAGGCGGGTGGCGACGCTCGGCGCGGGCGACTTCCTCGGCGAGATAGCGCTGCTCGAGCCGACGCCCCGTACCGCGACCGTCACCGCGAAGACCCCGCTGCGTTTCTTCGTGCTGACGCCCAAGGAGTTCCGGCAGGTGCTCGACGAGAATCCGAGCGTCGAGCGCAAGGTCCTGCGCGCCCTCGCGCGGCGAGTGCTGGAGCTCTCGCGGGACCCGACGCTGGCTTAGACGCGCGGCCGTCGGGTCGGAGCATTCGGGCGAGCATGGACAGCGGGCCGCGGTTGCGTACGGCTCACACCGCGGAGCTCGACGGCGCGGCGCTCGGGGCGGCACGGGCGCTGCTCGACGCCGTGTTCGGGGACGACCTGACGGACGACGACTGGGAGCACGCCCTGGGCGGAGTCCACGCCCTGGTCTGGGAGGGAGACGAGCTGATCGGGCACGCGTCCGTGGTCCAGCGGCGGCTGTTGCATGGCGGGCGTGCGCTGCGGACGGGGTACGTCGAGGGCGTCGCCGTGCGCGCGGACCGCCGCCGGCGGGGCCACGGCGCCACCCTGATGGAGGCGGTCGAGCGGGTGGTGCGCGGCGCGTACGTCCTAGGGGCGCTGGGCGCCACCGACCAGGCCGCGAGATTCTACGTCGGGCGCGGCTGGCAGCTGTGGCGGGGGCCGACCTCGGCGCTCACGCCCACGGGCGTCCGGCGCACGGAGGACGATGACAGTGCCGTCTACGTCCTCCCGGTCGCCACCCCGCTGGACCTCTCGGGCGAGCTGACCTGCGACTGGCGCGACGGCGACGTCTGGTGACACGCCGCGCGTTGACCCGCCGCCGCCGGCCGGTTACGTTGCGCCCATGCTCACCGAGGTACTCACGTCACGGACTCTCAGGAGGCTGGCCGGTGCAGCCGCGGCGGCGGCCGTCGCGCTCGCCCTTGCCGCGCCGGCCCAGGCGGCGCCGCTCACCTGCCCCGGCACCTTCCACGTGCTGCACAACGACCGGATCGGCTCGTTGCAGATTCCGGAGGGCCACTACCAGATCACGGTGCTCGACGACCGTCGCCTCAGCTGCGCTGCGGCCTCCGATTACTTCCGTCAGTTCCTCGAGGACTACGACGGCCGGCTCCAGCGGCCGTGGGTGCTGAACCCGTCGACCTTCACGTTCCGGCGCGGGCGGAGCCGAACCGGCTTCGCCGTCGGCTCGTCGGGCACGCCCTCGGGCGGCGGCGGAGGCGGCCGCCATCCCTACAGCGGCACGGGCTGCCCCGGCTATTTCAGGGTGCTCCACAACGACCACATCGGCAGGCTCTCGCTCCGCGCTGGTCCGTACCGCATCACGCTGCTGGCCGTCGGCAGGCTGTCCTGCTCACGCGCCTCGACGCTGTTCGCGAACTTCCTCCAGCTCTACACCGGCAGGCTTCCGTTCCCGTGGCGGCTGGACGTCAGGACCGCCACGTTCAGCGCGGGTCACAACGTCGGCTTCCGCGTGAAGCCGGCGGTCGGGCCGCCCCCGCGGCCTACGCCGAGCGGCAGGCATCCGAGCGACGGGACGCGCTGCCCGGGGTTCTTCAGGGTGCTTCACAACGACCGCATCGGGGCCCTCCGGCTCCGCAGGGGCAACTACATCGTGACCACGCTGCGCGGAGGGAACGTCTCGTGCTCGGAGGCGTCGAGCGAGCTCACCCAGTTCCTGGACCTCCCCCTGGGGAACCTGCCTCGCCCGTGGGTGCTGAACGCGCGCGAGGGGGTCTTTAGGGAGCGCGGCACGAGGAACGGCTTCCGGGTGAAGCCCGCGCCTTAGCCCACGACCATCACTGCAATGCCGACTCGCACCGGGGCCGTAGACGCTCCAGCTCGCGCATGGCCCGGTTAGCACCGGCCTCCGCGCTCGCGGCGTTGAAGAACTCGTCGATCGCATCGAGCGTGCCGCGGGCGCACGCCGCCGCGACATCCGCCCGCTCGCGGGCATGCTGGAGGCTGGCGGCTTCGCGCGCCTCCGCACTCTCGGCGTTCGCGACCTCCCGCCGGGCCTGGTTCAGCTCGCCGGCCTCCTTGTCGATCGTGACGCGCAGCTCGCGCTCCTCACCGCGCGCCCTCACCAACCGCCGCCGGACCCGGCGGTACGCGCGCACCGCCCGCCGTCCGAAGGCGCGCTCGGCCTGCTCCACGCGCGCCGACCGCCGCTCTTCGGTCTCCAGGCGGCGCTCCCCGGACGCCAGTTGGCGGCGCTGCTGCTCGATCGTCGCCTCCGCGTCGTCGAGATCGGAGTTCGTAGTGATCGCCCAGATGCCGAGCCCGACGGCGGCCAGCGCGAAGACAGCGGTGAGGACCATCCAGACGGTCGGAGACTTGCCCTGCGAGTGCGAGTTCATGGGCGGACTATCCCAGCGGAGCCGGGCGGCGGCAACCGGCCGGAGGGCATGAGCGCCGGCGCACAGCCCGACGCGGCGGGCCGCCCCGCGCTCGGGTTCGTCGTCCGTCCCGAGCACCCGCCCGAGGACGTCGCCTCGCTTGCACGCGGCGTCGAGGCGGCCGGCTTCGACGAGGTCTGGCTCTGGGAGGACTGCTTCTTCGCCGGCGGCGTCGCCGCGGCGGCCACCGCCCTGGCGGCGACCGCCAGGGTTCGGGTGGGCGTGGGGATCCTGCCCGCGCCGGTGCGCAACCCGGCGTTCGCGGCCATGGAGATCGCCGCTCTCACGCGGATGCACCCCGGCCGGGTGCTGCCGGGCATCGGGCATGGCGTGGCCGCCTGGATGCGCCAGATCGGCGCCAAGCCGGAGTCGCAGCTGAGCCTGCTGGAGGAGACCGTCGGCGCCATCCAAGCGCTGCTCGCGGGCACGGAGGTCACGGTCGACGGTCGCTATGTGCGCCTCGACGGCGTACGTCTCGATCACCCGCCCGACGAGCCCCCGCCGGTGTCCGTGGGCGTCCGGCGCGCGCGCTCGCTGGCGCTCTCGGGGCGCGTCGCGGACGGCACCATCCTGAGTGAGCTGTCCTCGGTTCCCTACCTCCGCTGGGCACGCGCGCGGATCGCGGCCACGCGCCCCCACCGGCTCACCGTCTACGCGTGGTGCAGCGTCGACCGCGATCCGAGCGCCGCTCGCTCGGCGTTGCGGCCGGTGGTGGCCGAGCGGCTGCTCGACGGAGGCCCGCAGGTCGAGCAGCTCGGCATCGCGGAGGAGGTGGCGGCGATGGCCGCCGACGGCGGCGTCGAGGCCGTGATCGCCGGGATGCCCGACGCATGGATCGACAGCGTGGCGGTCGTCGGCACCCCCGAGGAATGCGCCGCGGCGGTCGCCGCCCTCGGCGCCGCCGGCGCCGACGCGGTGGTGCTCGTGCCGCCCAGGCCGGACGTCGCAGCGGAGGCGCTCGGGCGGGAGCTGCTTCCGATGCTCGACCGCTAGCAGGCCCGCTCGTTAGGCGTCGCGCGCCAGCAGCGCCATCAGCGCACGCTGCACCACAGGGGGCGGCGAGAGGAAGACCGTCTCATCCTGGTAACGCTTGAGGAATCCCGCGGCCCAGCGGGCCCCGCTCATCCCTCGGGGAAGCCCCCGAGGCGTGAAGAGGCCCTGCTCGCCCGCCCTCGCGCTCTCCTCGAGGAACGCCTGCAGCCGGAGCGGCGGCGTGACCACTGACTGGAGGCGCGCCTCGCGATCGTCGACGCTCCATACCCCGTGATCCACCCCCGCCGCGACGACCACCTCGCCGTCCTCGGGGCCGATCACCCGCTTCAGGCGGCCGAGCTGGAAGCGCGCCCGGCCCTCCAGCACCGACCAGCGCTCCTCCTGGAGGGGGTGGTAGTGGGCGGGCAGCCCGCCGCCGGGCTCGAGCCACACGAGGACGATCAGGCTCTCGCCGCGCGTCTCGAACTCGTACCGAACGCGGCTGACGGGGTCGCGGATCACCCCTCGCCCTCCCCGAACGCCGGCCGCCGCCGCAGCGGCGAGGGCTCGACGCGCAGCAGGCGCGCGGGCCAGCGGGGGAGCCACCAGTTCCACCGTCCCATCAGCGCGATCACGGCGGGGACGATCAGGGCCCTGATGACCGTCGCGTCGAGGAGGATCCCGGCGCCCAGGCCCGTGGCGAACATCTTGAGGTCCGTGCCCGGGCTCGAGGCCATCGCGACGAAGGATAGGAACAGGATCAGGGCCGCGCTCGTCACGAGGCGCCCCGTGCGCCCGATTCCCCGGACCACCGCCGTCTCGGTCGAGCCGGTGCGGTCGTACTCCTCGCGCATGCGGGCGAGGATGAACACCTCGTAGTCCATGGACAGGCCGAACAGGAAGGCGAAGATCATGAGCGGCATCCAGGACGGGATCGAGCCGGTGGCCTGGATGTCCCATACGAGCTCGGAGCCGTAGCCGTGCTGCCAGACCAGGACGAGGACTCCCCAGGCGGCGGCGACGCTGAGGACGTTCAGGAGGATCGCCTTCGCGGGCAGCAGCAGCGAGCGGAACGCCCGCGCCAGCAGGATGAAGGTCGTGATCGTGATCAAGGCGATCATCAGCGGGAAGCTGCCGTAGACGGCGTCGATGAAGTCCGCGTTCGACGCCGGCTGACCGCCGACGCGCACGTCAGGCCCCGCCGCGTGGGCGGCGTCCCTCACCGCCGCGAGCGTCGCCTCGCCCTCGTCGGTGCCGGAATCCGGGACCGGTATCGCCTCGACGACGGCGCTTTCGCCGCTCCGCCACCGCTCGCCCTCGGGGGCGACCGCGCCGTGGACGCCGTCGACGTCGCGCACGGCGGCGGCGACCGCGTCCGGGCTAGCCCCTCCCTCGACCAGAATCTCGTGCGGGAGGAGAGCGCCCTCCCCGATCCCGGCCCGCTCGAGCGCGACCAAGCCCTCGCGGGCGTCGCCGGACTTGGTCACCGTGTCGGCGTCCGACGAGCCGAGCTGCAGGTCGGTGGCGGCGACCACGAGCGCGAGCACCACCGCCATGCCGGCGCCGGCTGCGAGCCAACGCCGCCGCGACACCGCCTCCGCCCAGCGGGTCCACGCGCGGCTGGCATTGTCGTCGGTGCGCTTGTGCGGCCAGTCGAGCCGGTGGCCGAGCTTGGCGAGGACCACCGGCAGTAGGGTGATCGCCGCCAGCGTCGAGACAAGCGGGATGAGCATGCCGCCGTATCCCATCGAGCGCAGGAAGGGCAAGGGCAGCGCGATCAGGGCCAGGAGCCCGATCGCGACCGTGATGCCGCTGAAGAGCACCGCGCGCCCGGCGGTCTCCATCGCCCGCTGAACGGCCTCGTCGCCGGTGCGCCCGTGCGCGCGCTCCTCGCGCCAACGCGAGACCACGATGAGCGAGTAGTCGATCGCCACCCCCAGGCCGAGCAGCGCGATCAGGAACTGCACGATCGGGGAGATCGTCGCCAGCTCGGTCAGTCCCAGCAGGAGCAGGAAGGTGGTCATGATCGAGGCGATCGCCATCACGAGCGGCACGAACGCGAGGAAGGAGGCGAACACGAACGTAAGGACGGCGAGCGCCCCGGCGCCGCCCAGCACCGCCTCGAGTAGCACGCCGGGCCCCTCGTCGTCGGCGCCCGAGTCCTCGAACAGAGCGTCGAAGCCGGTCAGGTGCACGGGGCGGCCGGCGACGGTTGCGCCCTCGAGCGCCGCGCTCGCTGTTCGCTCGGCGCGCGGATTCTCGCCGAAGGCCGAGTCGGGGTCCGGGGGCGGGTACACGACCCCGAACGTCGTGCGGCCGTCGTCCGAGACGAAGGTCCTGTCGCCGGTGGAGGCGTACGAGGCGATCCGCGCGCTCGGAAGGGCCCGCTCGAGCCTGCCCTCGACGCGTGCGAGGTCCGCCTTCACCGCGGCGGAGTCGACCGACCGCCCTTCGGGGAGCTTCACGACGGGGATGAGCGGCGCGGCATCGCCGCCCGTCCCGCGGTAGCGCTCGGCGATCGCCACGTTCGTCTCCCAGCCCTCCCTGTCCGGCACGGAGAACTCCGGCTCGAGGGCGTTCGTGGCCGGGCCGGCGGCTGCGATCCCGGCGATCGTGAGGACGAGCCACGTTACGACGACGACGCGCTTGTGGGCGAGGACCCAGCGGGTGAGCGATGGCATGCCGGCGACGGTACGAGCGAGGTCCGGCGGCGTTAACGCCCCGGGGAGGGATCTGGGCGTACCCCCTGGGGTGGACCCGGAGTCCGCCGCGGGGGCGATCCCGGCGGCGGCAGGCTGGCGCTACGCTCGCTCGAAGTGGTGTCGCAGTCCGTCCCCGAGACCCGCGCGCCGACCCGCAACGAGCTGCTGCTGGACGGCGCGATCGCGGTCGCGGCGTTTGCCGCCTCGCTTGCGCTGCTCGCCGTAGGCGAGGCCGAGGACGGCGGCGCCATCGACGCCGCCGGCGTGATCCTCACCGCGCTGGCCTCGCTGCCGCTCGCAGCACGGCGCCGGGCCCCGCTCGCCGTGTTCGTCGTCACGGCGATCGCCAGCACGGTGCTGTACGGCGTCGCCGAGCCCGCCGGCCCGCCGGTGGGGCCGACGCTTGCGATCTACTTCATGGCCGCGGGCGCCGAGCAGCCGCCGGCGCGCAAGCGGCTCACCCTGGCGCTCGTCGCGGCGCTGCTCGCCGCGCACGTGACGGCCGGCGGGCTCGCCCGGGACGCCTTTCCGCTCACGGAGATCCTGTTCGGGGTGCTCGTGTGGGGCGGCGCCTGGCTGGCCGGCGACCGGTCGCGGCTCCGCCGCGAGCGCTTGGCCGAGCTCGAGGAACGGGCCGAGCGGGCCGAGCGGGAAGCCGAGCGCGAGCGCCGGCTCGCGGCGGCCGAGGAGCGGGGGCGCATCGCGCGCGACCTGCATGACTCGGCGGGGCACGCGATCAACGTGATCCTCGTGCACGCCGGGATGGGGCGGCTCCAGTCGGAGCGCGACCCCGAGCGCGCCGGCGAGGCCTTCGAGACGATCGAGGAGGTGGCGCGGGAGACCGTCGGCGAGATCGACCAGATGGTGCGGGTGCTGCGCGACGACGCCGCTCCGGCCGGCAACGAGGTGGAGCCCCCGGCGGGGCTGGCGGCGCTCGACGGGCTCGTCGAGCGGCATCGGGCGACGGGACTTCGCGTGACGACCGCGCTCCGCGGCGAGCGGCGGGCCCTCCCGCCGGCCGTCGACCGCGGCGCCTACCGCATTCTCCAGGAGGCGCTGACGAACGCCGCCCGTCACGGGGACGGCAGCGCCGAGCTCGAGCTGACCTTTGGCCCGAGCGCCCTCGCGCTCGTTGTCTCGAATCCGCTCGGCGACGAGCGGTCCGCCCGCGGTGGGGGCCATGGAATCGTCGGCATGCGCGAGCGCGCGGCGCTGCTCGGCGGCACGCTCGAAGCGCGCACGCGCGGCGAACGGTTCGAGCTGCGCGCGCGGCTCCCCCTCGCGGCATGACCGAGCCACGGGTTCGCGTGCTGATCGTCGACGACGACGATCTCATGCGCGCCGGCCTGCGCGGGGTGCTCGCGAGCGACGAACGGATCGAGCTGGTCGGCGAGGCCGACAACGGGCGCCAGGCCGTCTACCGCACGCGGCTCCTCAAGCCGGACGTCGTGCTCATGGACGTCCGCATGCCGGACCTCGACGGCATCTCGGCCACCCGCGAGCTCCTGGCCGCGTTCCCGGAGGTGAAGGTCGTGATCCTCACCACCTTCGAGCAGGACGACTACATCTTCGGCGCGCTGAGCGCGGGCGCGTCGGGGTTCCTCCTCAAGAGAACGCGGCCGGAGGAGCTGATAGCGGCGATCCACACCATCGCCGCCGGCGACTCGCTCCTGTCGCCGTCGGTGACGAGCCGGGTGATCGAGCGAATGGCCGGCCAGCCCTCGCCCGACGCGGCGACGGACGCGCGGCTCGAGGAGCTGACGCCGCGCGAGACCGAGGTGCTCTCACTCATGGCCCGCGGGCTGTCGAACGCGGAGATCGCCGCGACGCTCGTGATCGAGGAGTCGACCGTGAAGACCCACGTGAAGCGGATCCTCGCCAAGCTGGACGCCCGCGACCGCGTCCAGGCGGTGATCTTCGCCTACGAGAGCGGCCTCAGCTCCGCCCGCGGCTGACGCCGCGTACCCCTGGGGGAGGGGGCGGAGTCCTCCCGGCGCGCGACCGCGAATCCCGCCCCGAGGCGACGACAGGGCGGCCCTTTCGATTCACGCTGTCCCCTCGCAGGCCCCGATGAAAGGACAGCCAATGATTCGCAAGGGAGACAAGCTCCAGAACCCAATCACCGGCGAGACGCTCATCTTCCACCGCACGTCGCGGGAGACCGGCGGCGAGGCGGTGCTCGTGGAGACGATCGTGCGACCGGATGGCTTCGTGGCCGCCGCCCACGTTCACCCCCGCCAGAGCGAGCGCTTCGAGGTCCTCGAGGGGGTGCTGGGCGTTCGGGTCGGCGACCGGGAGGTCCTTCTGAACCCCGGCGAGGTGGCGACCGTCGAGCCGGGCACGCCGCACCGCTTCTGGAACGCGGGCGCCGGGAAGGCGCGCTTCCTGTGCGAGGTGCGGCCCGCGCTCGAGTTCGAGTCGCTGATCGAGACGATGTTCACGCTCGCGGCCGAGGGGAAGACGAACCGCAAGGGGATGCCGAACCCGCTCCGACTCGCCGTCATCGCCCGGCGGCACTTCGAGACGGTGCGGCTGCCGTTCCCGCCGGCCTGGTTGCAGCGGGCGGCGCTGGCCGTCGGCGCCTCGCTCGGGCGTGCGCTCGGCTACCAGCCCTCCGTGGCCGGGGCCGCCGCATAGGCGGCCCCGGTCGGGCCGAGGTTTCCCGGGGTCCGCTCCGAGCAAGACGGAGCCCACGGAAGCGGCGGCCGTCCGCGCCGGCGCCGGGTCCCCCGCTGCCGCGGCGCCGGATAGGGTCGCGTCCACATGGACGTGGTCCTCGCGCTCGCGGCGGCGCTCTGCTTCTCGCTCGGCACGGTGCTCCAAGGACAGGTCGCGGCGACGGCTTCGGAGGAGCAAGCGCGCCAGGCCGGCTTCCTGCTGCGCCTGGCACGGCGGCCGCGCTGGCTCGCCGGGATCGCCTCCGACGCGGTCGGGTTCGTGGCGCAGGCCATCGCGCTGGCGATCGGACGGCTCGTGGTGGTGCAGCCGCTCCTCGCCACGAGCGTGGTGTTCTCGCTGCCGCTCAACGCGAAGCTGGGCGGCCGGCGCGTCGCGCGCAGGGACATGGTGGCGGCGCTGGCGGTCACCGCGGGGCTGGGGGTCTTCCTCGTCGTGGCCGACCCGACCGGCGGCAGGGAGGACGCCACCACCGCGGGCTGGGTCGTCTCGTTCGGAGTGGCGGGCGTGATCTGCGGCGCGATCGCGCTCGTCGCCCGGGGACGTCCCCCCGCCCGTCGCGCCGGACTCCTCGGCGCGGCCGCCGGCATCCTCTTCGGGCTGAGCGCCGGCCTGACCAAGGCAACCGTCGAGCGCGTGGACGAGGGCATCCTCGAGGTGCTGCTCGACTGGCACCTGTACGCGCTGATCGTCGTGGGCTACGCGAGCATGAGCCTGAGCCAGCGCTCGCTGCAGAGCGGGACGCTCGGACCCGCGGTGGCCACGCAGATGTCGCTCGACCCGATCACGAGCCTCCTGCTCGGCATCTTCGCCTTCGACGAGACGGTCCACGAGGACACCGCCGGGGTGATCGCCGCGCTGGCCGCGTTCGCGGTCATGATCGTGGGAATCGTGACCCTCGCCGCGGCGGAGCAGGAACCCGCGGAGCGCGCGGCCCCCACCTGAGCCGTCCGCCGTCCACCGTGGCACTCGGCTGTTGCAGGGCAACAGTAGGGTGACACGGTGCGCGGGCGCGACGGGACAGGCACCGCCCTTGACGGACGCGCCGACCGAACGCGAGGATGCCGCCATGGACTCGAGCGGTGAGGCCGCCGCTCCGGAAGCCCCGGCTCAGAGGGACTTCGTCGCCGCCGAGCGCGCGCAGCGGCTGGCGAAGCAGGAGCGCCTGACGGCGCGAACCGGTCCGGCGTATCGGTTCGACCGCGACCACTCGCTCGCCCAGGTCCGCGACGAGTTCGGCGGGCTCGAGGCTGCTCGCGAAACCGACACAGCGGTGCGGGTCGCCGGACGCATCACCCTGATCCGTCGCCACGGCGGACTGGTGTTTGCCGACCTGCACGACCAGACGGCCACGGTCCAGCTGCTGTTCGCCCGCGACACGCTCGACGGGGTCGAGTTCACGATCTCGCCGACCTCGATCGGGGCGACTGGATCGGCGCCGAGGGCACCCCGCTGCGCACCCAGATGGGCGAGCTGTCGCTTCGCGTGCGCCACTGGCGGCTGCTCACGAAGTGCCTGCGCGCGCTGCCCGACAAGCACCGCGGGCTTACCGACGTCGACACGCGGCTGCGCCAGCGCTACCTCGACCTGATCGCGAATCCGGCCACTCGGCGGACGTTCGACGTCCGCTCGGCCGTCATCGCCGCGGTGCGGCGGGTGCTCACGGAGCGTGGGTTCACGGAGGTCGAGACGCCGGTGCTCGACGCCGCCGCGGGCGGCGCCGCCGCGCGGCCCTTCATCACCCACCACAACGCGCTCGACATCGACATGTACATGCGAATCGCGCTCGAGTTGCCGCTGAAGAGGCTCGTCGTGGGTGGCTTCGAGCGCGTGTTCGAGATCGGCCGCGTGTTCCGCAACGAGGGGCTCGACACGCGCCACAACCCCGAGTTCACGCTGCTCGAGGCCTACCAGGCGCTGGCGGACTACCACGACATGATGGACCTGGTCGAGTCCATCTGCTCCGAGGCGGCGCTCGCCGCCGCGGGGACCACCGCGATCGGGGTGGAAGGCCGTCAGGTGGATCTGGGGCCGCCGTGGCGCAGGGTCAAGATGGCCGACCTGATCGAGGAGGTGCACGGCGTCCGGATGCACCCGTCGATGACGGTCCACGAGGCCCGGGCGATCTGCGACCGGTTCGGGGTGCCGTATGAGTCGGAGTGGGGTGCGGGGCGGCTCATGGCGGAGGTCTACGACGAGACCTGCGAGCAGACGCTGATCGACCCGACGTTCGTCTACGACTACCCGCGCGAGGTCTCGCCGCTGGCCCGGTCGCACCGCGAGGATCCGGACCTCGTGGAGCGGTTCGAGGCGGTGGTCGCCGGGCGGGAGCTGGCCAACGCCTACAGCGAGCTGAACGACGCCGTCGACCAGCGCGCCCGCTTCGAGGCGGAGGCGGCCGCGAAGGTGGCCGGAGACGAGGAGGCCGAGGACGTCGACGACGACTACATCCGCGCGCTCGAGTACGGGCTACCGCCCACCGGCGGCCTAGGCATCGGGCTCGACCGGCTGGTGATGCTGATCTCGGGCGCGGAGACGATCCGCGAGGTGATCCTGTTCCCGACGATGCGCCCCGAGGCGGGGACGGCGCCGCGGACCACTCGAAAGGGGCTCGCGTCGGGACTGGTGCCCACGGCCGCGATGATGGCGTCGCCCGCGGCGGCGGACGGCCGGGCGGCCGGCGACGGGGCGGGCGCCCTGCCCCCGCCCGTGCGCGCCGGGCACCCAGCGCCGGCGGCGCCGTTCGCGGCCGCTCCCGCCGCCGGTCCCCCGCGGCCGCGCGCGGCGCGGGTGCTCGCGTGGCTCACGGCGCTCGGCGGGGTCCTCAACCTGCTCGCCCTGCTGCCGGTGGCGAACGACCGCCACGGGGTCGCCGGCCACCTGCTCGATCTGGACGGGCGCGTGGTCGGGCACGTCGCGTCCGTGGTGATCGGCCTCGCACTGCTGATCGTCGCGCGCCAGCTCGCCCACGGCAAGCGGCGCGCGTGGGAGGTCGCGCTCGTGCTCTTCGCCGCCGGCGCCGTTATCGCGCTGCTGAAGGGGCCGCACCCCGTCCTGGTCGTGTACACGGTTGCGATGGTCGTCGCCCTCGTCTGGCACCGTGACGCCTTCCCCGCCCGGCCCGACCCGGGGTCGCTCCTCGACGTGGCGCGCTTCGCGGCCGGCTACCTCGTGCTCGTGATCACCTTCGGCGTCGTCACGCTCCTGCTCGAGCAGGAGCACGTGGAGGAGGACCTGAGCGTCTGGGGCGTGATCGAGGCGATCTTCGCCGGGCTGGTCGGCCTCGACGGCCCCTACACCTACACCGGGCGGTTCTTCAAGGACTTCTTCCCGGCGGCGCTCCTGACGCTCGGCATCGCCGGCCTGCTCATCCTGTCGGCGCTCGTCTTCCGGGCCATCGCCCGGCGCGAGAAGCCGAGCGCCGCCGACCGGGACCGGGCTCGCGAGCTCGTCCGCGCCTACGGAGCGGACACGCTCGACTACTTCGCGCTCCGTCCCGACAAGAGCTATTTCTTCGCCGCGGCCGGCGACGCGCTGATCGCGTACACGTACGCGAGCGGCTACGCGCTCGTGGCCGCGGACCCGATCGGGGCGCCCGGCTCGACCGGGCGGGTGGTCGACGAGTTCCTCGCGTTCTGCCGCGAGCGGGCCTGGCGGGTGGCGTTCCTCGGGGCGCGCGAGTCGGACGCGCCGCTCTACCGGGCCCGCGGCTTCCGCGAGGTGTACCTGGGCGACGAGGCGGTGATCCGGTGCGACAGCTTCACCCTCAGCGGCAGCGCCATGAAGGCGGTCCGGTCGGCGGTGACCCGGGTGGGCAAGAACCACAGCTTCCGCCTCATGCGCGAGACCGACGCCCCGCCGAGCGTGTGCGAGGAGCTGAACGCGATCCGCGAACGATGGCGGGGGAAGGAGCCCGAGCGCGGCTTCACGATGGAGCTGGGCGGCGGCGTGACCGGCGACAACCCGGACCTCCTGCTGGCCGTCGCCTACGACGCCTCGGAGCGGCCGCTCGGCTTCCTGCGGCTCACGCCCTGCTTCGGTGACGACCCCGGCTGGTCGCTCGACCTCATGCAGCGCGACCCGGACGCCCCGAACGGCATCACGGAGTACCTGATCGCGGAGACCGCGCTGGCGCTGGGCGAGCGCGGGTTCAAGCGGCTCTCGATGAACTTCGCCGTCTGGGGGCGCCTGTTCGACGCGGGCGCCAGCCTGAGCCTGCCGCAGCGCGCCCTCAAGGGGGTGGCGGAGGTCCTGAACCCGTACTTCCAGGCCAAGTCGCTGCGCGACTTCAACGCGAAGTTCGACCCCGTGTGGGTCCCGCGGGCGATCATGGTCGAGGACCCCGCCGCTATGCCGAAGGTGGGTCTGCTCTACGCGAGCGTCGAGGGGTTCCTCAACCTGCCGCTCATCGGTCGCTACCTGGCGCCGCGGTAGGGTCCGCGCCATGGGCGACCGCACTAGCCATCCACCGGGCAGCTTTAGCTGGACCGATCTGTCGACGCCGGACCCGGACGGCGCGATCCGCTTCTACACGGGCCTGTTCGGCTGGGAGTACGAGCACGTGCCGCTGCCGGACGGCGGCACGTACACGTTCCTGCGAAGGGACGGCAAGGACGTGGCCGCCCTGTCCGCGGCGCGAGAGGGCCAGATGACCGCGTGGCTGTCGTACATCACGGTCGAGGACGCGGACGCGGTGGTGCGTCGCGCCACCGAGCTCGGCGCCACGCCGTTTGGCGAGCCGTTCGACGTACTGGAGGCCGGGCGGATGGGGCTGATCCAGGACCCCACCGGAGCGGTGTTCGCCGTCTGGCAGCCCCGCGACAGCATCGGCGCGAACCTCGTCAACGCGCACGGCGCGCTAAGCCTGAACCAGCTCAACACCTCCGACCCGGACCGGGCACAGGACTTCTACTCGCAGCTCTTCGGATGGCGGGTGGAGTCGGTCGCCGGCGGCGACCAGCCTTACTGGGGGCTCTTCAACGGCGAGCGGCTTAACGGCGGCATGATGCAACTGCCGGCCGAGGCCGGCGCGCCCTCGCACTGGCTCGTCTACTTCGGAATCGACGACATGGACGCGGCGGCTGAGCGCATCGGCCAGTCGGGCGGCACCGTGATGGTGCCGAAGACCGAGGTGCCGGGTGGCTACTTCCTGGTCGCCCGGGACCCGCAGGGCGCGGTCTTCGGGCTGTTTGCGGGGCGCTTCGACGACTGAGGGCCCCACGTCCGCGCCGGGCTGGCCCCGGCCCCGCGGCGCGGCCGCTCGCGCGGTCGCGTCTCGGTCCACGGCTTCGGGGGGAATAACGTTATGAAACGTAATGTATTGTAAGCTCCGGACTTCCACTCCGCTCCCGGTAGGAGGTCCGCGTGCACCGGCTGGAAACGTCTCGCAGACACGGTTTCGCTGGAACCCGACGCACGGCGACGCTGTGGCTCCTGGCGTTCGCAATGCTGATCGTCTCGCTCGACCAATACATCGTGGTCGTGGCGCTCCCCGAGATCGGACGGGAGCTGGAGTTCTCGGCGCAGACGCTCCAGGCCGTCGTCAGCGCTTACGCCGTCGCATCCGCCGGGTTCCTCCTTCTCGGCGGACGCGCGGCCGATCTGCTCGGCGCCCGCCGCGTCTTCGTGTCCGGTCTCGGCCTCTACGCCGTTGGGTCGCTCGCCGGTGCGCTGGCACCGGTTCCCGAGCTCCTGCTCGCCGCGCGTTCCCTGCAGGGGCTCGGCGGGGCGCTCGTGTTCCCAGCGACCCTGGCGCTCATCAACACGACGTTCGCCGAAGGACGCGAACGCAACCGGGCCCTGGCGATCTGGGGCGGCGCCGGGGCCGCCGGACTCGTGATCGGCGTCCTTCTCGGCGGCGTGCTCACGTACGCGCTCGGATGGGAGGCGGTCTTCCTGGTCAACGTGCCCTTGGCCGCGGCGGCCGCGCTGCTGGCGCTCGCCGTGATCCGCGCCGACCGCGAGCCCGCGAGAAGACGGAGCTTCGACGTGCCCGGCGCGGTCAGCGTCACCCTCGGGATCACCCTGCTCGTATTCACTCTGGTCCGGGGACCGGAAGCGGGCTGGGCATCGCCGGCCATTCTCGTAAGCGGCCTCGCGGGCCTGCTCTCCCTGGCGACGTTCGCCACAATCGAACGGCGCAGTCGCGATCCGCTCGTCTCCCCGCGGCTCCTCGCCAACCGCAATCTCGCCACCGCCGTCGCGATCGCCTTCCTGTTCTGGGGGACCTTCGGCTCGGTGCTCTACTTCCTGACGCTCTACCTCCAGGACGTTCACGGGTACGACGCTTTGGAGACCGGCGCGGCCTTCCTGCTGCCGACGGCCGTCGTGGTCACGGGCTCGGCCATCGCCGGCCGGCTGGCCACCCGCTGCGGATTGAAGGCCACGCTGGTCGCGGCGCTCGCGGTCGGGGCCGTAGGCGCCCTGCTCCTGAGTCGGGCCATGTCGCCGGACGCCTCCTACGCCGCGCTGGTGCCCGGTCTCGTCCTGCTCAGCGTGGGCGACGGCGTCGTCTTCACGACGATGTTCATCGCCGCGTCGACCGGCGTGGCCGACGACGAGCAGGGCGTCGCCTCGGGTATCACCTCCACCAGCACGTCGGTCGGCGCCGCCGTCGGTCTCGCCGTCCTCGTGCTCGTGGCCGACTCGGGCAGCGGTGGGCTCGCCGGTGCAGACGGCCTGAGCGCGGCGGTGCTGGCGGTCGCGGGCGGGATCGCGGCAACGGCCATCGTGGCGATGAACCTTCGTCCGGAAGCGCGCGCGCCCGGGGTCCCGCCGTGCCCGCGGCGGCTGTCACCGCGCCTGTGGGCGGAAGGGGGCGATCAGGCGTGGAGCCGATGAAGCTCCGAATCGCCGCTCAGCCGACGGCTGTGCTCGAGCAGCGCCGGATAGTCGGCCGCGATCCCTTGGAGAAGCGCCTCGACGGCACACTCGATCTCGGCGTCAGTGGTGGCGGCGTGCCCGAACAACGCTCGATAGTGGACCAGCGAGCCCAGCAGGTCGAGGATGAGGTCGAGATCGACGTCGTCGCGTAGATCGCCGCGCTCGTAAGCTCGCTCGAGCGTCTCCCTGACGGCGGCGCGCGGCGGGTGGAAGAGCGTCGACATGAATTCCCCTCGCAGCTCTCGGTCGCCGGCGCAGTCGGCGAACAGCGGTCCGAGCACACCTGGAGGCATGCGCCGGAACGCTGCCACGAAGACCTTGAGGCACTCATCCAGGTCGCACAGGGTGCAGCCGGTGTCCGGCGCCCGCGCCGCACCGAGACGCTCACCGAGTGCGGCGAGCACCAGCCGCTGGCGTGTGGGCCAGCGGCGGTAGATGGCGGGCTTCGTCGTTCCGGCTTGGCGCGCGACCTCCTCGAGCGTAAGGCGGCCGTAGCCGGAGCGGTCCAGCACGGCCAGCGTCGCCTCGATGACGGCGGCGTCGATCTGCCGGTCGCGCGGACGCCCTACCCGCGCCCCTTGGCCAGCGGCCCACTCCACGCGGGCGAGTCTAACGAAACGTTATGCCTCGGAACGAATTATCCGGACAGTCGCGCTCATCGGGGCTCCTTCTCCAGCACGATCTCGTCGCGTATCGGGATTCCGTACTCGCCGACCGCGGGCAGCTCGGGCTTCAGCCGCTTCCGGGCCTCGGCGACGGCGCCGGGGTTCAGCTGTGCCAGGCGGAACCCGCGGCGCTGATAGAACCGGAGCGCGTCGACGTTGTCGTTCGTCGTCAGCAGCCACAGGCGCCCGCAGCTGCTTTCGGCCGCGATCCGCTCCACGGCCTCGACCAGCGCCGTCCCCACCCCCCGCCACTGCTCGGCGGCGTGCAGCGTGAGGATCTCGCACTCCTCGCGGCCGAGGACGTAGGTGAGGACGCCGGCGAGGGCGCCGTGCACCTCGGCGAGGAGCGCCGGGTGGTCGAGCGGGCGCTCCAGCCGGCCGAGGCGGGCCACCCGGGCCGAGTGGCGCTCCGCCAGGAACGCCGCGACGGCCGGCTCGTCGGCGGACTCGCGCGCGCGAACCCGAATCACCGCGCGAGCGCCCGCTCCACGATGGCCTCGGCGTCCACGGACGGGGGCAAGGTCCCGAACGCACGGCCGCCCTGGCCGAGACGGCCGGCGCAGAAGGCGTCGGCCACGGGCGCCGGCGCGTGGCGCACGAGCAGGCTGGCCTGGAGCGCGATCGCCAGATCCTCCACGACCCGGCGCGCCTCGAGCTCGGGGTTCGCCGGCCGCTCGCCGGCGGCGAGCCGGTCCAGGTGGGCGTCGAGAAGCGCGTTGCCGCCCCGCGCCAGCTCGCATTCGGCGAGGAACGCGGGCGGACCCTCCGGCTCCCTGAGCGTCGCCCGCAGGACGTCGAGGGCGGCGACGTTGCCGGAGCCCTCCCAGATCGAGTTGAGCGGCGCGTCGCGGTACAGGAGCGGCATGCCGGACTCCTCGACGTACCCGTTCCCGCCGAGGCACTCGAGCGCCTCGCCGGCGTGCTGTGGGGCTCGCTTGCAGACCCAGTACTTCATGACCGCCGTGGCGAAACGGCGGAAGGCGGCGTCGTCCTCGTCGTAGGCGCGGGCGATCCGCATTGCCGCGGCGGTTGCCGCCTCCGACTCGACGGCCAGGTCGGCCAGGACGTTCCGCATGAGCGGCTGCTCGACGAGCCGCTTTCCGAACACGCTCCGGTGGTGGGCGTGGTGCACCGCCTGGGCGACACCCCAGCGCATCGAGGCGGCCGATCCGATGAGGCAGTCGAGCCGGGTGTGGTTGACCATGCGAATGATCGTCTGGATGCCGCGGCCCTCCTCGCGGAGAAGCCGCCCGCGCACGCCGTGGAGCTCCACCTCGCTCGACGGCAGCGAGCGGGTGCCCAGCTTGTCCTTCAACCGCTGGATGCGAAAGCCGGGGTCGCTCGACTCGAACACGAAGCACGACAGGCCGCCCGGCGCCTGGGCGAGGGTCAGGAAGATGTCGCAGGGCGGATACGAGCAGAACCACTTGTGGCCCGTGATCTCGTACTCGCCGTCGCCGGCCGGCTCGGCGCGCGTCGTGTTCGCGCGAACGTCGGAGCCGCCCTGCTTCTCGGTCATGGCCATCCCGGCGAGGGCGCCGTCCTCGTAGCTGGGCCTGGTCAGCAGCGGCTCCCACTCCGCGGCCAGGGCGGGCTCCTCGCGCAGCGCGGGGATCGCCGAGTAGGTCATGGACACCGGGCACATCACGCCGGCGTTCACCTGGCTCCACACGAACATGAGCGCCGCCCGCACCACGTGGGCGCCCGGGCGCGGATCGCGCCAGGGAAGCGAGTGGATCTCGCGCTCGATCGCCTGCCGCAGGCACCAGTGCCACGAGGGGTCGAGCTCCACGCGGTCGATCCGGTTTCCGTAGCGGTCGTGGGTGCGGAGGATGGGCTGGTTGCGCTCGGCCCGCGCGGAGTGCTCGTGGGCCTCCGGGGTGCCGGCCAGCCCGCCGGCATCGCGCAGCCGGTCGACTCCCCAGGCGCCGCCCTCGCGCTCGAGGGCCTCGCGGAGGGAGAGGTCGGCCTCGAAGACGTCGTACGGAACGAGCGGCGGCGGCTGGTTCAGGACGTCATGTGTGGACGTGGTCTCGAGCACCGGGCAGAGCCTCCTGTGAGAACTGTACGAGCGTGGCGACGAGCATCTCTTTCGACACCTTCCCCCGCGCGGAGAGCGGGCCGACGAGCGCCTCGCCGAGGGCTCCGACGATGGCGGCGGCGACGGTCCGGGTGTCGTGCGGGCGTAGCTCCCCGCTCGCCACGCCGTCGTCGAGGACGCGTGCAAAGGCGTCGCGGTAGCCCCTGCGCAGGCGAAGCCGCTCGGATTCCACGGCCGGATCGACCGGCTCGGCGATGAGCGCGTAGGCAAGCACCGGGCCGGCGAGCGCGCGGCGACAGAACGCCTCGACGGCCGCGGCGATCCGCTCCCTCGCCGGCCTGCCGTCGGCGGCCGACACCTCGACCACCACGTCGAGCTCGCGCCCGGAGGCCCGGCGGAAGACGTCCGCGAAGAGCTCGCTCTTCGACGGGAAGTGGCGGTACACCGTGCCGACCGCGACGCCGGCCCGGCCAGCCACGGCCTGCACGCTCGCCGAGGCGTAGCCGCCGGCGGCCACCTGGGCGAGGGCCGCGCCGGCGATCGCCTCGCGCGTCGCGGCCCTACGGGCCACGGTGCGCTCTGTGGGGCGGTAGGGCACGGTGAGCCAAGGAGTGAATCACGATTCACTCCTTGGCGCAATGCGGCGGACCGGTGGTAGAAAGGCCGCCATGACCCGACCCCTCGCGCGCACCCTGCTCCTCGCCGCCGTCGCGGCGCTCGTCCTCGCCTCGCCGGCGCTGGCGGCCCGTGGCTTCCGCCACGGGGTCGCGGCGGGCGAGGTCAGGTCGAAGAGCGCCGTCCTGTGGGCACACGCGAACCGGAGCGGCGGTTACAAGCTGCAGGTCGCCCGAAAGCGGGGCTTCACGAGGCCCGTCAGGGCGCGTCGCGTCCGTGCCAGGCGGAGCGACGACAACACCGTGCAGGCCAGGATCGGCGGACTCAGGCCCGGGACGCGCTACTGGTACCGCTTCGTCCGGAGGCGGCGGCGCAGCGCCGTCGGGACGTTCGTGACCGCCCCGCGGGCGAGGCGGAACGCCACCGTGGAATTCGCTTGGACGGGCGACACGGACTTCAACACCGGGCCGGGCCAGAGCGCCCCGTTCTGGAACGACGGCGGCGTATTCCGTCGGATGAGGGCCGAGCGCAACGACTTCAACATCCACCTCGGCGACACGATGTACTCGGACAGCGAGATCCCGGGCCGGCTGCGGCCGATCGCGCTGACCGTCCCCGCCAAGTGGGCGAAGTACAGGACGAACCTGGGGAACGCGCCGCTCAGGCGGCTGCGCGGCTCCGCCGGCTTCTATTCGCACTGGGACGACCACGAGTTCATGAACGACTTCTCGCCCGCCGAGAACACGTTCTCGAACGACGTCAACATCGACGGGCGCGTGCTCTACCGCCGCGGGGCGAGGGCCTTCCGCGACTACGCGCCGGTCAGGTACTCGCGCCGCAACGGCCTCTACCGCACGATCCGCTGGGGCCGCAACCTGGAGCTGTTCTTCCTCGACCAGCGCTCCTTTCGCAGCGCTAAGGCCGACGAGGGCGGCGTATGCAACAACCCGCTGACCGGCGAGCCGGACGTGGCGCCGACCGCCCCTCAGGCGGTGCGCAACGCGTTCTCGCTGGTGCTTCCGGCGCTGGCGCAGCCGATCTCGCCGGCCTGCCTCGCCGCGATCAGGAGCCCGGACCGCACCTACCTGGGCCGGCGGCAGCTGGGCCGCTTCCTCCGCGCGATAAGGAGCTCCGGCGCGCGATTCAAGGTGATAGTCAACGAGATGCCGATCCAGCAGTACTACGTGCTGCCGTACGACCGCTGGGAGGGGTACGAGGCCGATCGCCGGCGCATGCTGCGCGCGCTCCAGGGCGTGAAGAACGTGGTCTTCCTGACCACCGACGTGCACGCCACGCTCGTGAACGACGCCCGCTTCCGGACGCTCGAGCCGGGCGGTCCGCTGGGCAGCGGGATCCTCGACGTCACGGTCGGCTCGGCGGCGACCGCCAACCTCGGGCTCGAGATCGAGAGGGAGACCGGCGTACCGGGTGCCGGCGCGCTCGTCGACACGGCGTTCTTCGAGCCGCAGCCGCCAGGTGGCGTGGGGATGCGCTGCTCGATCCTCGACCAGTTCAGCTACGGCCAGGTGAGGGTGACCGCGAACCGGCTGACGATCACGCCGAAGGGCATCGACGGCCGGCCGCAGCTGAACGCCGGTCGCGCCTGCGGGCCGTTCGTGCTGCGGCACCGGCGCTGACTCGGCGCGCGGGCGTAGCGGGAGTGGCTTCAGTACGCACCCTCGGCCCTGAAGATCGCCCCCGCCGTCCGTAGCAGTATCCGCAGGTCCTTCTTGAGGCTGTAGTTCTCGACGTACTCGCGCTCGACGGCGAGGCGCTCCGGGAAGGTCAGCCGGCCGCGGCCGTGCACCTGCATCGGCCCGGTGATGCCGGGGCGCATCTCCAGGCGGAAGCGCTCCGGCTCGCTGTAGCGCTCGACGAGCCAGAGCTCCTCCGGGCGAGGGCCGACCAGGCTCATGTCGCCGCGGAGGACGTTGAAGAGCTGCGGCAGCTCGTCGAGGCTCGTCCGCCGCAGGAAGCGCCCGACGCGGGTGACGCGCGGGTCGCGCGGCAGCTTGTACATCGGCTCCTGCATCTCGTTGACCGGGACGACCTCGGTGATCCGCTCCTGCGCGTCGCGGCTCATCGTGCGGAACTTGAGGAAGCCGAACGGCTGGCCGTGGCGCCCGGCCCGGAGCTGCCTGAAGAGGGCGGGACCCGGCGAGTCGATCCGGATCAGCACGGCGACGATCACCATCAGCGGCGCGGTCAGCACGATGCCGACCGCCGACACGACGATGTCCATTCCCCGCTTGAGGGCGAGCGTCGACCAGGTCGTGTTCCACGTCCCGTACTCGATGACGGGCATCTCCGCGATGTGGCTCAGCTGCACCGCGGTGCCGAGCATCGCCCGCATCGGCGGCAGCACGCTGAGCTTCACGCCGGCGGCGCGGCAGGCGGCCACGACCCGCGCCAGCGTCGCCTCGTCCAGCTCCGGAACCGCGAGGATCAGGCGATCGACCTCGATCCCGGCCACGAGGTACTCGAGGTCCTCTCGGCTCAGCTCCTCGAGCAGCGTGTGGTCGGCCGCCTGGGCGCCTTTTCCGCCGCCGAGCGCCGTGTACTCGCCGAGCACGAGGTGGTGGCCCGGCTCGAGCGCCAGCTTGCGGCGCACCTGGTCGGCGAGCTCGCCGCTCCCGAGGACGAGGGCGCGCTCCGGCGGGGCGAGGCCGCGCCAGATGGCGCGGGCGGCGGCGCGCAGCAGGAACGCGCCGCCGAGGGCGGTGAAGTACATGGCCCCGGCGGCCTCGACCGTCAGCGTCTCGTCCGGGAGGGCCCGAATGTAGAACAGTGTCCCGGCCACCCCGAGCGTCACCCAGTGGAAGATCGGCGCCGCCTCGTCGGTGGTCCGGTGCCAGATCTTCGGGTGGTCCGCGTCGTACAGGCCCTCGACCTTTGCCAGGACGGTCCAGAAGGGCAGGGTGAGGAGCGCCCACAGCGGGTCGGTGGTGCCCTCGACGAGCGTCATGACCCCGATAGCGACGAGAACGCACAGCTGGTCGGCAAGGAACAGAAGACGTCGTCTGAGGGCGTCGCTCTGCGGACCCCTGCGCCCCCGCATCCATCGCTCCTCCTGCTGAACGGGCGCCGAGGACGCGGGTCCCTGGCCGGCTCCTAAGCCTGGATCCACCGGACTGGCGAGCATTTCCGCGCTGGAGGCCAAGCCAGGGCCCGCCGGCGAGCGGAGCGAGGGTGAAGCCCTCGCGAGCGAGCCGGTGGCGACTGGCGACGGCAGGAAATGCCGTCAGGATGGTGGATCCAGGCTAAGGGCTGCACGTCGGGCGGCAATGTAACCCAGGCGATTCCGGGATGCGCCTCGCCGGTCGCGTAGGGTGCGCCGAGCGATGGCTCGTCGCCGCCTCGCGCCGGGTGCTACCGCTGCACGTGCGGTCGGATATCCGCGACCAAGGGCAGGCTGAACACCCCGAGCTGCGCCAGGCGCTCGGGTTGCTGGCGACCGACCGGCGTGCGGGTGCCGCCCGAGTGGCGTGAGCCGAGCCACTTGACCGCACCGATGTCGACTTACTGGTGCTATAGCGCCAACAGGTCGACATCGGTTGGCTGCGGATCCGGGCCGACCCAGGGTAGATGGCCGGGCCGATCGAGACGCGTACACCGCCGGGCGCTTCGCCGAGATCCTCGCGCGCGGTGAGCGAGTGAACTTCGTCGCGGTCCCGCGGGGCTAGCGCGCTCCGTGCGCGTGCAGCACCTCGGCAAAACGCTCCTGGAATCGCTCCTCGGAGAAGTCGCGGGCCCGCGCGCGGAGTCGCTCGCGGTCCCAGGTCCGGCCGGCCAGCTCGACGATGCCCGCGCGCACGTCCTCCGCGTCGGGTGGTTCCGCCAGCAGCAGCCCGTCGACGCCCGGGCGCACGATGTCGCGCGCCCCTCCCCGGTCCACGGCAAGCACCGGCGTCCCGGCGGCGAGCGCCTCGACCATCGAGATGCCGAAGTCCTCCTCACCCACGTGGATGAAGCCGCCCGCGCCGGCAAACAAGCCGGCGAGCCGTCGGCGCGGCAGCCAGCCGAGCAGCTCGACGTTGGGCGGGAGCGCGGCGCGCAGCTTGCGCTCGAGCGGGCCCACCCCGACCATCGTCAACCTCAGATCGGGGAGCTCCCGGAACGCGGCGGCGACCTCGAGCGGACGCTTGTAGGACACCAGGCGGTGCACCCACAGGAGGCGCCGGGGGTCGCGGTCGCCGTCGGTCGGGAAGTCGCCGACCGCCACCGGTGGGGGCACCACCACTGCCTCCCGGCCGTAGAAGGTCGCTATCCGCTCCGCGACAGCGGTCGAGATCGCGACGTACACGTCGGGGCGCGCGGCGGCCCTGCGGTCGCGCTCCCGCAGCCGCTTGCGCAGCGCTCCCAGCGCGAGGCCCTTCACGCCACCCACCCGGCCGCGTTCCGCGACAGGCATCCACGCGTAGCGCATCGGCGTGTAGCAGTAACAGACGTGGAGCGCATCCGAACGGGGCCGCACGCCGACGGCGCAGGCGTGCGACGAGCTCACGACCAGCTCGTACGGGCGCACGTCGAGCCGCTCGAAGTAGCGCGGCATGTACGGCAGGAGCCACCGCCACCGGCCGGCCCGGTGGCCGCGCTGCCTGACGCCGGGAAGGCGGGCGAGGCGTGATTCCCGCACTATCGCGGCGGCGACGCGCTCGGGCAGGAGCTCGCGCGCGGCGTGAAACGTGAAAACGTCGGGATCGCGCTCGAACAGGTCGAGCATGGCGGCCACCGTGCGCTCGGAACCGTGAAATCCCTGGAACCAGTCGTGCACGAGCGCCGTGCGCATCGCCAGGCGCGGCGCGGTCACTCCTCGAGCACCTCCCCGATCACCGCGTCGGTGGCGACCGCCGCGCGGTCCCAACTGAACCGCGATGCCCGGTCGAGACCGGCCGCCACGAGCTTCGGCCGCACAACCTCGTCGGTTGCGGCCGTCGCGAGCGCCTCGGCCAACGCGTCCTCGGCGTCCGGGTCCACGAGCAGCGCCGCGTCGCCGCAGGTCTCGGGTAGCGCCGCGCGATTCGCCGCTACGACGGGTACGCCGCTCGCCATGGCCTCGAGCACGGGCAGGCCGAACCCCTCGTAGAGAGACGGCATCGCGAGCGCCGCCGCGCCCGCGTACAGGCCGGGAAGGCGGTCCTCGGGCACGTAGCCGAGCGCGCGGACCGCCGCCGCCTCGCCATGCCGCGACCAGTGGCGCCCCGAGCCGGCCGAGACGAGATCCACCCCCAGGTCGCCCAGGCGGCGCCGCGCCTCCGCCAGCGCGCCGAGGTTCTTGCGCGCTAGGCGCGTTCCGACGAGGAGGACATACGGCCGCTCGAGCCCATACGTGCGCCTGACGGGCGCGGCGTCGGCGGCGGGGGAGAAGCGCGCATCCACGCCGCCCGGCACCACGGTGACGCGACGTGGGTCGATACCGAGCCCGTTCGCAAGCTCGCCCCGCGAGAACTCGGACGGCGTGATCAGCCGCAGGGCGCGGCGGGCGAGTCGCGGCAGGGCGTACCGGTAGTAGGTGGCGAACTGCGCCGAGTACCACTCCGGATGGCGGAGAGCGGCGAGGTCATGGACGACCAGCACGATGCGCTTCGTGACGAGAGGCGCGGCGTTCGCGGGGCAATAGATCGCCCGCGACCGCCGCGCGGCGAGCGGCAGCAGGGCCTGTTCCCACAGATGACCGGCACGATGAGACAAAGCTCTCGGTGGGCGCAGCACCGCATAGCGACCCGGCCGTAGTCGCGGGAGGCGGGCCGCCATCTCCCGGGCCACTCGCTCGACGCCGCCGAGCTCGGCCCTTGCCGCGGCCCGGGCATCGATCGCCACGGGCGCATCCCGGCGGGTCACCGGCCGGGACGGCCGTTGCGCCGAGCCACCAGCAACGCGCGCAGCTGCTCGCGCTCGTACGCGCCGCCCCGCCGCAGGAGCGTCCGGCCCGCCGTGCGGGTGCCGAAGGTCACGGCCTGCGCGGCGTCGTCGAGGGTCAGCGCGAGGCGGCCGCGACTCGCCATCACCTCCCGGCGGCGCTGAGCACGCATCACCGCGTCGCGGCCGCGAAGCGCGCGCCCCACCGAGGCGCCCCCCGTGTGTCTGAGCACCACGTCCGGGCGCAGCAGCGTCGGCACGCCGGCGTCCGCCGCTCGCAGGCACAGGTCGAGGTCCTCGTAGAAGAGGAAGACGTCGGGGTCGAACGGTCCGAGGCGCCGCAGCAGGTCGGTTCGGGCGACGATGCATGCGGCGACCACCCATCCCACGGCCCGCGGTCGCGAGCTGCGCCACGGCTCGTAGCGGCGGCGTAGGGCCGCCGGCAACAGGAAGCGCGGGACCGCCGCCGGGATGAGAGCCTCGAGCGTTCCGGGCACTGGATGCGCGCTGTCCTGGAGGCTGCCGTCGGCATTCAGGAGCCGAGGCGCGAGCAGGGCGCCCGTCGCGGCCGCCTCCCGGGCGAGTCTGCCCAGCCCGCCGTCGAGCAGCTCGACATCGGGGTTGACCAGCGCCGTGACCGGCTCCGCGACGCGCTCGAGGGCGGCGTTACAGCCGACCCCGAAGCCCCGGTTCCCGTCCAGGGCCACGACCTCCGCGCCATGTTCCCGGGCGACGTCGGCGCCGGCGTCACGCGAGCCGCTGTCCGCCACCACCACCCGGGGGCGCGGCTCGACGAACCGCTCGACGGAGGCGAGGAGCCGCTCGAGCTCGCGGGCGCTGTCGTGGATTACGGTGGCGACCGCGAAGGGTGTCATCGCCCGGTCTCGGCGGCTTCGGCGAGCACCGCACGGGTGCCCAAGGCGGCCCGGCTCCAGGAGAGCCGCGCTGCCGCGGCCTGCCCGGCCTCGACGAGCTGCGCCCTGAGCTCACGGTCGCGCTCGAGGCGGAGCAGCGCGCCGGCGAGGGCGTCTGGGTCGTCGGGCGGCACGCGGAGCGCGCCGGCGCCGAGAGTCTCCGCGAACACCGGGAGGTCGGATACCACGGCCGGCGTGCCGACCGACAGGGCCTCGAGCGGGGTGAACGCGAAGCCCTCCTCGCGCGAGACGCACGTGAGCGCCAGCGCGTCCCGGTATAGAGCGACGAGGTGATCGTCCTGGACGTGGCCGAGGACCCGCACTCCCGAACCGGCCAGCCGCCGGTGAAGCGACCCATCGCCCGCAAACACGAGCTCGGCCCTGAGCCCGGCAGCGCGAGCCCGGGCGTGGGCCTCGACGAGGACGTGCGGCCGCTTTCGCGGCTCGAGCGCGCCAACGGCGAGCACGTAGCCGGGCTCGAGACCGGTGGACGACCCGTCGCCGCGCTCGTCTCTCGCGACCGACGCCCGGCGTCCGTCGCCGCCCCAGAGCTGCCGACCCGGACCGGAGGGGACCGTGACGACCTTGTCCGGCTGCACCTCCCACTCGTCGATGAGCTCGGCCCGCACCGCCTCGGACACAGCGATGATGCGCGTGGCGCGCTTCGCGAGCCAGCGGGGCCGGGCGATGCGATGCCAGAGCCGTTCGTAGCGCGTGAAGTCACGGGCGCGGTGCTCGAACGACAGGTCATGGATGGTCAGGACGAGGGGCACGTCGGCCGAGAACGCGAGTGGGGCGACCGCCGGAGCCCACAGAACGTCGCAGCCGCCGAGAAGCCGGTCCACCCGGGGCCGGCGCGTCAGGGCGGCGGTTGCGAAGAGGGGCCGGCTGTCGACGAGCGTCGAGCGCATCACGATGTTCGGCCGCGCCACGAGCCGGGCCACCCTCGGATCCGGCATGCCCGGAACGAGGACGGTGAACGTGTCGCCCGGCCCCGCGCCCGCCAGGGCCGGAAGCAGGGACCCGAGATAGCGGGCGACGCCCCGCCGAGCCGCGGAGGCTCTCAAGCTTCGACCGTCGATCCCGACTCTCACGCCCCGCCTTGCCGGCAGCCTCCCGCGGTCACGCACCGCGCCTGAGCGCCACACCGCCCGCGAGCAGCACCGCGCCCAGGAGGCCGGCCAGTACGACGGGAAGACCCGTGCGGGGCAACACAGCCGACCCGGTTGCGCCGGTTCCCGTGGCGGTGCCGCCGACCGAGCCACCCGCGGTCGTATCGGGTGTAGTCGTCTCCGTAGAACCGCCCGTCACGCCGGAGCCGACGTCGCCGCCCGTTCCGGCGCTACCGCCCCCGCCGGCGCTTCCGCCGCCCCCGCCGGCGCTTCCGCCGCCCCCGCCGGAGCTTCCGCCGCCGCCGCCGGCGTCGTCGTCACCGCCCCCTCCGCCGCCATCCTGCGGCGACTCCTGGAACGGATCGACGTACTGCTCGTCGCCCGCGCTCTGTGCGAACGAGGCGGCCGGGAGACCCAGGGTCAGCCCAGCGAGCAGCAAGAGAAGGGCGGCCCCACGCACGCGGGGAGTCCTAGCAGATCCGTTAGGCAGGGGACGGCAGCTCCGCACGGGCGTCGGGTTCGCGGCGCCGCGAACGATCGACGGGCGATGCGTCGTGCGCGGCGGCGGTCCCGGCTTCGCTCCAGGCGACCGCAGCCGCCGCGAGTAGCAAGGCCTGGAGGGTTACCGCGGGCATCTCCCAGTTCCAATCGAGACCGGTGTGGATGGCCCATGCGGCAAGAGCCGCGGCGAGCCCGGTGGCCGCCGCGGGCTCGCGCCTGCACAGCCGCACGGCGGCGGCGCCCACCCCGGCGAGGAACAGCACGAGCGCTCCGAGCCCGATCACGCCCAGCTCCGCCGCGGTCTCGACGTAGAGGGAATGCGCGTCGGCCGACTCGTCGACGCGATCACGTTCCTTGCGCCACTCGACGAGGAACCCTCCCGACCCCAGCCCGATCAGGGGGTGGTCGGCCCAGCTCTCGACGGCCACCTGCCAGTACCGATACCGATTGCTGTCGATCGACCCAAACCGCTCCGCACCGGTCGTCTCCTGCGGAGAGGTGCCCTGCGGCTCTCCCTCGAGCGCGGTGGCGCCGATAGCGGCTACGAGGAGGACGACGACGGACAGGGTGAGCACGACCGCGGGCCGCGAGACGGGCGGCGTCGGGAGTCTCAGCTCCCGCCGCGGCCGGCGGATGACCAGGGTCGCAGCCGCGACCGCGAGCAGCAGGATGACGCCCAGCATCGCGAGCCCGTCCCCGGCGTCGCCGGTCTCGCCCCTATGCAGCGACTCGACCGTCGGCAGGCGGCTCGACACGAGCGCCGCGAGAGCCGCGGCTCCCAGGACGGCGACGGCCGCACGAAGCTGCGGCCGGCCCTGTGGGGCGAGGGCGAAGAGCACGACCATGCCGGCCGCGACCGCGGCCAGGGCGCCGCGAGAAAAGGTCAGGTACACCCCGAGTCCGAGGGGCACGCCGGCGGCCGCGGCGGCCGCCCGGAGCGCCCCGGGGCGCTGTGGGTCGCCCGCGACTCGCACGGCGAGGAGGAGTCCAACCGCCGCGATCGCGCCTTCCGCGTTCCAGTACGTGAGCGGCTGCTCGAGCCGACCCGACGCGGTCTCGCTGCGGTCGAACTCGAACAGCCCCGGAAGCAGGCGCTCGGCGAGCCCGTAGCCGATCACGATGAGCGCTCCACCCGCCACACCGGGCTCGAGCCAGCGCCGGGTCACCGGGCCGCGGAGCAAGGCGAGCGCCGCCGTGAAGAAGCCGAGATACAGGAGCAGCCGCTGCAGGTCGTCCTGCGCTAGGCCGCCGAGCGGCGCCCAGATGAGCGACAGCGCCGTCCAGGCGGTGAGCACGAAGAGCCCGGCCAGGGCGAGGCGGCCGGCCGTGGAGCGGGGGAGCGGTTGCGGAGAGAGCACCGCCGCGACCACGACCAAGACCCAAGCGGCGATGCCCGCGATCAGCCGTGGGCGATCGAAGAACCCGCCGGAGAAGAACGCGAGCGCCGTCGGCCCAGCGACCAGGGCCGCCGCGGCGATGGCAAGCGCCGCTCTCCGCATGCGGCGTCACACTAGAGCAGCTTTCCTACACTGGCGCCGCAGTGGCCTCCGCCCTGATTCGCTGCGGCCTTGTCGCGCTCGCGATAGTCGCCGGCGCGTGGCTTGTGCTGGGCCTGCGGGCACTGAACCTCGAATCGGAGGCAGGGGTCTCGCAATCCGGTTCGCGCACGATGCCGCTCGCTCCGGAGGACGTGGAGCCCGCTCTGCGCGCCCTTCGGCGGTCACGTCTCCTGAGTGTCGACAGGGAGTCACTCCTGAACGAGGGTCTTGTGCTGTTCGGAAGCGGGCGGCGCCGCGAGGGGATCGAGGTTGTCCGGCGCGCGGCCGCCGAGGAGCCCGAAAATCTCGATGCGTGGCTGTCCCTTCACTACCTCTACTCGACGGCGGACGACCCGAAACGGGCCGCGCGGGTAGCGCGCAGAGTGCGGGCTCTCAATCCGTTGGCCGCGGACGAACTCGAGAGGTGACTGACCTCCAGCTCGGCTTGGACTACCCGCTCCCGCGCAAGGTTGCCGTCGGAGCGGGGACGGCGTTGTTCGTATGCGGCTGGTGCTTCTCGCGTAGCGTGGGGATTCGCTCGCTCGCACTCGCGGTCGACGGCGAGCTCCAAGCGGTCATGGCGCACGGCATGCCGCGCCAGGACGTGTTCAAGGCGTTTCATTCCGGGGCAGAGGACCCCTCCTTCAGAAGCTTCCGGAGCGGGTTCTGGGGCATCGCGCGCATCGGCCCACGACGGCGCGATCGGAACTGTGAGGTCCGATTGCTTGCCGGCCTCGAAGACGGGAGCGAGCGCATCGCGGAGCTCGCCTCCATCCAGACCACGGACCGGGCGGCGGACCCGCTGAACCTCGCGGCGCCGGAGCCGGCCGGAGGACCCCTTGTCGCGATCTGCATGGCGACGTACGAGCCTCCGATGGAGCTCTTCCGGCGCCAGGTGGAGTCGATCCGCGCCCAGACGCACCGTAACTGGATCTGCATCCTGAGCGACGACCTATCGAGCCCGGCGCGGCTCGCGGCGATGCGAGAGGTGCTCGACGGCGACCCGCGCTTCGTCGTCTCGCCGTCCCCGCGCCGACTCCGCTTCTACGACAACTTCGAGCGCGCGCTGTCGCTGGTTCCGCCGTCGGCGGACTACGTAGCGATGGCGGACCAGGACGACTGCTGGCACCCCGACAAGCTCGAGACGCTGCTCGCCGAGATCGGGGATGCGGGGCTGGTCTACAGCGACGCTCGGATCGTCTCCCCCGACGGCGAGTTGATCGCCGACACCTACTGGAGCGAGCGGCGCAACAACCACGCCGACATCTCATCGCTCCTGATGGCCAATTGCGTGACCGGGGCGGCGTCGCTGTTTCCGCGGAAGCTGCTCGACGACGCCCTACCGTTCCCGCCGCGGCAGTTCGCGCACTTCCACGATCACTGGGTCGCGCTCACCGCGCGCTCGCTCGGCGAGATTGCGTTCGTCCCCCGGCCGCTCTACGACTACGTCCAGCACGGCGAAGCCGTCCTGGGCCACGCGAAGGCCAACTGGATGCCCGAGCTCGGGGATCGCCTCCGCGGCTGGCTGAAGAAGGATCCGCGCGACCGCGTGCGGCAGTGGCGGCTCCACTACTTCGTGGACTGCTGCCGGCTGATGCAGTTCACGACGGTCCTGAACATGCGTTGCGGCGACCGGATGAGCCCGGCCACTCGACGCTCCCTCAACCGGTTCCCGCGCGCCGAGCGCTCACCGGCGCCTCATCTGAACCTCGCCCGAAGGGCCGCTCGCGAGCTCCTGGGCGAACCGGAGACCCTCGGCGCCGAGCTCGCCCTGTTCTTCGCGTTCGCCTGGCGGCGAATGGTTGTCGCCGCCACTCGAGGGCTCGACCGCCCACGCCGGCACCTGCGGATCGATGCGCGCCCCCCGGTGACGCTCATCCAAACGCCGGGTCAAAGGAAGTCGAGCAGCGTGGCGGTCGGCAGAGTCGCTGCGAAGATCGCGCCGCTCGAGCTCGCGGTCACGGAGGACGCGCCTCGACGGGTCAATGTCCTGATCCCGACGATCGACCTCGAGCACTTCTTCGGGGGCTACATCGGCAAGCTCAACCTCGCCCGGCGACTCGCGGAACGGGGGGCCCGGGTTAGGATCGTCACCGTCGATCCGGTCGGCGCGCTGCCCTCGACGTGGGCGGAGCGAGTCGAGTCGTACAGCGGGCTTTCCGGCCTCTTCGATCGGGTCGAGGTCGAGTTCGGCCGGGAGTCGCCCGGGCTCGAGGTGAGCCGCTCCGACCGCTTCATCGCGACCACCTGGTGGACCGCGCACATCGCGAACAGCGCGCTGCGCGGTCTCGACGGCGATCGCTTCCTCTATCTGATCCAGGAGTACGAGCCGTTCACGTTCCCGATGGGGACCTATGCCGCGCTGGCGACCGACTCCTACCGGTTCCCGCATGTCGGGCTCTTCTCGAGCGAGCTGCTTCGGGAGTACTTCCGCCGCCACGGCATCGGCGTCTACGCGGACGGAGCAGCCGCGGGCGACAGCGCCTCGGCGTCATTCGAGAACGCGATCACGGCCATCGACCCGCCGCAGGTCCGAGAACTGGCTCGGCGGCGGACCCGGAAGCTCCTCTACTACGCCCGCCCGGAGCCGCACGCTGCTCGAAACATGTTCGAGCTCGGCGTCCTCGCGCTCGACCGGGCGGTTTCGAGCGGCGCGTTCGGACGCGGGTGGGAGCTGAGAGGGATCGGGACGGGCGACTCCGGGCGGCGGATCGAGCTCGAGTCCGGCGGGACCCTCAACCTGCTGCCGCGGCAGAACCAGGCGTCCTACGCGAACGCCCTGCGCGAGCATGACGTCGGCCTCGCGCTCATGTACACCCCGCATCCAAGCCTGGTGCCGCTCGAGATGGCGTCGGCCGGGATGCTGACCGTGACGAACAGCTTCGAGAACAAGACGGCGCAGGCGATGACGGAGATCTCGTCCAACGTGATCACCGCGGAGCCGAGCGTGGAAGGAATCGCCACCGCGCTGTGCGAGGCCGCGGGCGCGGTCGAGGACTTCGGTCGGCGTGTGCGCGGGAGCGAGGTGCGCTGGAGCCGGGACTGGGATGACACGTTCGACGACGAGCTGATGACGCGCGTGGCCCAGCTGCTCGCGTGATGTCGGCCAGCACGGCGGTCACCGATGTCAAAGCGTCCTCCGAGGCGCCGTCGCCGGCGGTCGCGCCGCCACCGGGCAACCCGCGATTCGCCCTGTTCGACTCGCTCCGCGGGCTCGCCGCGATCGCCATCATCACGTTCCACGTCTTCAGCCTCACGGGCGCGATGGACAGGGCCGTGGTCGGGGATACGGTGGCCGTGCTTGGGCCCCGCTCGCTGATCCTCTTCTTCGTCATCTCGGGCTTCCTGCTGTACCGGCCCTACGTGGCGGCTCGGGCGGTCGGTCGCCCCGGTCCTCGCACCTCTCGCTACCTGCGGCGACGCGCGCTGCGCATCATCCCCGCGTACTGGGCGGCGCTGACGGTGCTGGCGATCTATCCCGGCATCGTCGGGGTCTTCAGCGAAGACTGGTGGCGCTACTACTTCTTCCTCCAGCTCTACTCGGAGGAGACGCTCGGCGGCGGCATTCCGGTGACCTGGTCCCTGTGCGTCGAAGTCACTTTCTACCTCCTGCTGCCCCTCTGGGCGATGGCGGTGGCCCGCCTCCGGCTCGGCTCGGGGCCGAACGCGTGGCTGCGAGCCGAGCTAGTTGCGCTCGCGCTCGCTGCCGCAGTTGGAGTCGTCTTCCAGGTGCTCGCTTCCCGCGAGCTCGTGTCGGACGTACTGGCCTCGAGCCTGCTCGGCCAGTCCACCTGGCTGGCGCTTGGCATGGCGCTCGCAGTGGCGAGCGTGGCGGCCGCGCGCCGCGAACGTCACTCATGGGCCGTGCGCTTCGTAGTTCAGCGACCGGGGCTGTGCTGGATCGGCGCGCTCGCATCTCTCGCCGCGCTCACCGCGCTTCTCCAGCCGGGCGGCCTCCTCGGGATCCTGGAGGCGTTGAACACGAGGCAGCCCGTACCCGAGACCCTCGTCGCGATCCTGCTGACAGGGGCGATGAGCGCGCTGTTCGTGCTGCCCGCGGTGTTCGGCGATGACGCGGGCGGCGTGCCCCGCCGGATCCTGGCCGCCGCTCCAATCGCGTGGCTGGGACTCGTCTCGTACGGTCTGTTCCTGTGGCACCTGCCGATAGCGCAGCTGCTGGCCCTGCCGGCCGATCCCTTCCACTTCTCGGCCTCCGGCTTCGACCTCGCGGCGAAGATCCCGTTTGCCGTCACGCCCACCCTCCTCGTCCTGACGATCGCTGTGACGTCGGTTATGGCGGCGCTCAGCTACTACCTGCTCGAGCTTCCCTTTCTCCGCCGCAAGGAGGGATGAGCTAGAGCTCCTCGGCGATCATGGGTGCCTCTCGGTTGAAGATCCACACCGCGAACGCGCAGATCAATACATAGAGGGCGATCGGCGCCAGCAAGCCCTCGAAGCCGCCGGCGGCGCTGATTGGGCCGGGGGCGGACGGGTCGATGATCCAGGCACGCCCGGCCTCGAACAGCGGCGTGAGGGGGTTCAGCAGCAGGAAGTCCTTGAACGTCTCGGGCACGATCTCGAGGGGGTAGAGCACCGGCGTCGCGTAGAAGAGGACGGTCGAGAGCACCTGCCAGACGATTCCGACGTCCCGGAAGCGCGGGAACAGCGATGCGACGATCATCGACACTGCCGTCGTGATCACGAAAAGCAGGGCGAGAAGGACTGGAAACAGAAGCCAGGTCCAGGTGGGGTCGACGCCGAAGGCGAGGATGAAGATGAACACCACCACGAGGTTGAAGCCGAGGTTGATCAGGCTCGTCACCACGACCGCCAACGGGATCACGAGGCGAGGGAACTGGGTCTTTCGGACGATTCCCTCCTGATTGACGATCGACTGGACCGCGCTGACGGTGGCCTCCGAGAAGAAGCCATAGAGGACGATGTTGAAGAGGAGCAGGACCGGATAGTTCGGGACCTGCGAGCCGATCCGGAAGATCTGCGTGAAGACGGCGAGCAGGACGCCGAAGAGGATGAGGGGTCTTGCGACCGACCACAGGTATCCGAGCGCGGTGCCGAAGTACGTCCGCTTGAACTCCGTGACGGAGATCAGGTAGACGAGGTCGACGAAGCGCCCCCAGCCGCCGCCGAGCGCCGACGGCCCGCGGACGGGTCGCAGCTCGGCGTCGACGACCCCGCTCACTTACGCTCCACCCGCGCGACGAGGTCGGTCCGCACCGAGACCATCCCCGGGTTGGGCTCCGTGCCCGTGACCACGAAGTCGAGCAGCGCTACGTCGCGGAGCACGAGGTCGCGCTGCGAGCGATTGCGCGAGATCGAACAGGTGAGTGAGTAACGGCCGGGCACCAATCTGTTGTCGATCGTTGCGGCGACACGGGCGCGCTGCCCCGGGACGATCCGGTCGCGCTGATCGAGACGCTCCGTCAGAGCCCCACCGAAGCCGAAGACCGGAACGCCATCCACGTTCAATACCTGGAAGCCGAAGCTGGGTCCGGGGACTTCGGTGTGGGCCTCGACGATCAGGTTGAAGCCGATGGGCTTGCCCTGTTCGACGTTGTCGACGCGCCGGCCGGCCTCGTCCTCGAGCCAGGCGTCGACGAGCTTGACGTCGGGCTCCGCGGGTAGGCGTCCGTCGTCGGCGCCGCGGAAGTTCAGCCGGAAGTAACGCATCACCGCCTCTTCGGGGTTGCCGGTGTAGCGCTGTTCGCCGTCGTGGAGGAGCATGGCCCGGTCGCAGAAGCTTTGGACGGTGGCCATGTCGTGGGTGACCAGGACGAGTGTCTTGCCGGCCCTGCGGCGCCGTTCGAAGACGTCCATGCATTTCTGGGCGAAGGAGGCGTCGCCGACGGCCAGCACCTCGTCGATCAGCATGATGTCGGCGTCGGCCTCGACCATGACGGCGAAGGCCAGCCGGACCAGCATCCCGGACGAGTAGTTCTTCAGCTTGAGGTCGACGAACTCGCCCAGCTCGGCGAAGTCGAGCACCCGGTCGAGGCGGCGGGCCGCCTCGCGCCGGCCGAGGCCCATCATGACCCCGTTGAGGGCGACGTTCTCGCGGGCGGTCAGCTCGTTGTTGAACCCGACACCGAGCTCGATGAAGGGGGCCAGCCGGCCGGCCATGCGGATGCTGCCGCGGTCGGCCCGGTAGATCGAGGCCAGGACCTTGAGCAGCGTGCTCTTGCCCGACCCGTTGCGGCCCACGATCCCGAAGAACTCCCCCCGCCGCACATCGAACGACACCCCCCGCAACGCCCGAAGCTCACGAAAGTCCTGCCGAGCGAACGGGTGGGCCACGCGCTCCTTGAGCGTGTCCACCCGATGCGTGGGGATGTGAAACGTCTTGTGTACGTCGCGTACGTCGATCGCGACCGGGCGGGGCGCCGGCCGCCGGGTGGAGGTCGCGCCTGCCGCGCTCGACATGACGCTACCGGGCCAGACGGGCGCGAAGCGACCGGCCGATCCGCCGCCCTTCCCGCAGCGGGCGGGTCACTCGCCAGCTGAGGGACCGCTCGTACTCCGCTCGAACGGCCGCCGTCTCCGCCGCCGTCTGGCGCCGGTGCTGCTCGAGCTCTCGGCTCGCGGCGTCGAGCCGCGCCTCGGCGCTTTCGAGCTCGCGCTGCACCTGACGAAGATTCTCGAGAGCCGCCTGGTATTCGCGTGGGTCGTCCGCGGGCCGCGCCACGTCCTCCGCCGTCACCTCGACGCTCCGCTTGCGCATGACCGCCCAGCTCTGATTGTGGATCTGAGGCTCGATGCGGAGGACCTCGAAGGCGCGGCCCCAGTGCTCCCTGACCCACCAGTCGGACATGATCACCAACGGCCAGCCCGCCTCGCGACCCTTGTTGTGCTGCAGCACGTTCATACCCACCCTGTCCTCCTGCCAGGGGGCGCCGGTCAGGATCTCGGAATGCCAGCGGCCCATGTAGGTCGCGATCAGCAGACCGTCCGGCGCCAGGAGGCGATGTAGCTCCACGAGCCAGGGGATCGAGTTGTCGGTCAGGTGGGTGAACACCGAGATCGCCCAGATGAGGTCGAAGGACCCGTAGTCCAAGCCGAGCGGCGGTTCGTGGCCGCACCGCAGAAGGTGCAGCGGCGGGGAGTGATCGTTGCGCAACCTCTCGATGCTCTCGGCATCGATGTCCGCGCCCCACACCTGGGCGGTCCCGGCCTCGGGAAGGAAGTGGCGCAGGGTTCGACCGGGGCCGCAACCGAAGTCCAGAACCCGTTTCCCAGCGAAGGACCAGTCATCTGGCAGCAGTCCGAGAATCGCGGTCTTGGTCTCCGGACCCAGGCGCCAGTACTCCGGGGCGAAGGTCGCCTCCCAGCTGGTGTCAACGCTCGTGGACGTGGGTGAATCGTATGGGGCGAACCCGAGCCACGATGCAATCCCTGCCTGTAGATTCGCCCTCCGGATGATCGCTTTCGGCTCTTCGATGACCTCACCGGAGGCGTATGAGCGGTATGCGAAGCCGGGAATCCTGCGGGCCGCCGAGCCGGATTCCGCGATCTTCGCCTTCCAGGCCGCGGGCTCGATCTTCCGGAGCTACAACCTGATGCTGGAGAAGGCCGCCGGCCATGGCGACCTCGAGGCCCTGGTGCTCGTCCATCAGGACGCCGAGATCATCGATCCCCACTTCTGCTCCAAGCTGAGGCGAGTCCTTCGTGACCCCGACGTCGGCCTGGTCGGTTGTGTTGGCGCGGTCAGCGCCCGCAGCATCGCCTGGTGGGAGGGCTCGGTCAGCGGGGGATCGGCGGTCTATCGCTACGGGCAGCTTGGTGGCGGGGACATGGCGGCCGTCGCCTGGGGCGGCGAGGAGACGTCCAGAGAGGTCCGCACCGGGGAGGTCGAGACGCTCGACGGCTTCATGATGGCGCTGTCCCCCTGGACGGTTCGAAACATCCGCTTCGATGAGTCACTCGGACAGCTCTACGGGCACGATTTCGACTTCTGTCTCCAGGTTCGCGCCGCGGGCAAGAAAGTCGTGACGGCGGACCTCGAGGTCGCCCATCACCACTCCCTCGACCTCGTGCGTGAGAACCAGCCGTGGGTCGCCGCGCACATCAGGGTGGCGGAGAAGTGGGATGGCCGCATGCCGGGTACGACGGCGCCTGACGGAGATGACGACTGGAGGCAGCGCGCGCGGCGGGCCGAGGCAGAGGCGGCGCTGGCGCGGCTGCTAGTACGGTCGAAGGAGTTCCAGAGGGATGCGCAGGAGAAGGAGCTCGATGATCGACTCGAGAGGATGACGGGGAGCCTGAGCTGGCGGCTCACCGAGCCGCTTCGCCGCCTGAACGCTCTGCGGAAGGCGAGTCGGCTACGGAGGCGCCGGTCGCGTAGCTCGGCCGGCGGAGCGGCCAGAATCGGCCACTAGACTGCCGCGCTCGATGAAGCGGCTGCGCATGAGGATCGAGCCGCATGCGGGCGATCCGGGCCGGTGGGGCCACTCCCTCCTCAACCTCGCCGAGCTCCTCGTCCCCTGTCTCGACGCGGTGGGGGCGCGGTCGGTGGTCGAGGTAGGGGCGTATGCCGGGGACCTGACCGAGCTCCTTCTCGAGTGGGCGGCACGGGTCGATGCGCGCGTTGTGGCAATCGATCCAGCGCCTCAGAAGGAGCTCGTGGCCCTCGCCGAGGCGCGCGACGACCTGGAGCTCGTCCGCCAGACGAGCCACGACGCGCTGAAGCGGATCGCCCTGCCCGACGCGGTCGTGATCGACGGCGACCACAACTACTACACGGTGAGCGAGGAGCTGCGCCTGATCGGCGAGCGCGCCCAGGAGGCCGATCTGCCGTTACTCCTCTTTCACGACGTGGGCTGGCCACATGCCCGCCGCGACAGCTACTACACGCCCGAGCGCATCCCCGAGGAACACCGGCAGCCCATGGTCGCCGGCGGCGGTCTCTTCCCGGGTCTGCCGGGGACGCGTCCAGGAGCGCTGCCGTACAAGTGGACGGCGGCACGGGAAGGCGGTCCGCGCAACGGAGTGCTCACCGCGATCGAGGACTACGTCGCGGAGCAGGATGGGTTGAAGCTGGTTGTCGTCCCCGCCTTCTTCGGCTTCGGTGCGCTCTGGCACGTGGACGCCCCCTGGGCAGAAGCGGTCGCGGGGCTCCTCGAGCCGTGGGATCGCAACCCGGTGCTCGCGCGGATGGAGGAGAACCGAGTCTTCCACCTCGCGTCGACGCACGTGTGGATGATGGAGGCATCCATCGCTCGGGAGCAAAACGCGCGCAAGGACGAGGTGATCGCGAAGCTGCTGAACTCGAAGAGCTTCGCCTTGGCTCAGCAGATCTCCCGCCTGCGCCGGCGGGGCGAGCCTGCCTTCTCCACGGACGCCCTGCGCCGGGCGCTTCGGGACTAGCCTCGGCGCTTGCGCCGCGCCGCGAGCGACGCCTCCACCAACCGAAGCGGCGCCGTGATCCTCCAGCCGATGCTCTCGGTCGCCTCCTTCAGCCCGCGCTCGTGCTCCCTGCTGCGCGCCTCCGTCTGGAGCTGGGTGGATATCGCCTGCGCGCGGGCCGCGGCCCGCTCGGCCTCGGCCCTCCGGGCGCGCTGCTTCCAGTCTCCGCCGGCGACCCCGACGTTCGGCATGCGCCCGTCCCACTTCTCCGCGACGGTCATGTGAGCCTTGACCCAGCCGTCTGGGTCGTTCGCCAGCTCCAGCGAGTGGTTGTGCACCGCCCGGAGGTCCGCGGTCACGACCTTGCGACCCGCCTCGCGTACCTGCAGGCAGAAGTCGAAGTCGTAACCGTGCAGCAGCTGTCCCAACGACTCGTCGAAGCGGATGTTCCGGACCGTCCAGGGCGACAGCGCCATGACGAACCCGTCGACCGTGTCCACCTCGCCCAGCTGCGCGTACGGTGGCATGTCGTCCGGGTCCCAGGAAAGGGACGGGAACTCTTCGCCCGGCTTCCCGTGCCGATGGATGAAGGACGCCCAGGTGACCGAGCCCTCCCACCACGCGATGCTGCGTACTCCGATCGCGCCCACGCAGCCCACCACGCCGACATCCGGATCGCTCAGCGCTTCCCTGACCTTGCGGCAGAAGTCGGGGTCGACGATCTCGGCGTCCTGGTGCACGAGCACGAGCGCTTCGAGATCGTCGAACCCGGCCGCCGTGTCGAGGATCAGGTTGTAGTTGCGGAAGATCGAGCCTTCGGCGGGGTGAGCGATCACCTCCGAGTCGGGCTCGGCTGCGCGACGGATTCCCGGCGCCGCAAAGCGCTCGTATTCGTCACGTTTCGTGATTGCAGAGCCGAAAGCAATCATCGATGAAGCGGCCACGATAGTCCAACCGACGTCGTCCCCGCGCTTGATCTATACGATCGCCCGGCTGGTCTCGCGATGATCGCATTCGGCTGCTCGATCACCACGCCAGAGGTCTATGAGACCTATGCGGGTCAAGGTCTCGACCTCGCCGCCGAGTCCGACTCGGCGGTGTTCGCCCACGCGGCAGTCGGCTCGATCGCCCGCACCTACAACCTGATCCTGGACGAGGTCGCCGATAGCGGCGATCTCGAGGCGCTGGTCCTCGTCCACGAGGACGCCGAGATCACCGACGACGAGTTCTGCGCGAAGCTGAGGCGCGTCTTATGCGATCCTGACGTCGCCGTCATCGGGTGTGTGGGCGCGGTCGGGGCGTCGACGATCGCCTGGTGGGAGGGCTCCGTGACGTGGGAGGCATTCGCCCGTTGCTGCGCGGAATACGACGCGGCTGAGATCCCCGACCTATCGTGGAACGGCCAGAAGCTGCCGCCCTATGCGCCCATGGGTGAGGTCGACACGCTCTACGGGTTCCTGCTCGTGTTGTCGCCGTGGGCGGTGCAAAGCCTTCGCTTCGACGAGTCCCTCGACCAGGCACACGGGTATGACTTCGATTTCTGCCTCCAAGCTCGCGCCGCCGGCCGAAAGGTCGTGGCGGAGCAGCTCCTGGTAACACATCACCACCCGATCGAGCTCATCACGGACGGGGAGGCCTGGATCGAGGCGCATATGAGGGTGGCGGAGAAGTGGGACGGCCGGATGCCCCATGTGGAGGAGCCCGAGAACGACTGGAAGCGCCGGGCTCGACGGGCCGAGGCGGAGGCCGGCGCCGCGAGGCTGGCAGGGGCCTCGAAGCTGCTCCAGGCCTACGCCAGCGCCGACCTGGAAGAGGGACGGCTGGGGGAGGTGATGGAGACCACGAGCTGGCGGCTAACGGAGCCACTACGTCGGCTGAACGCACTCCGCAAGGCCCACCTCCGGGGCCGAAGCTACTCGCCGAGGGCCCGACGCACCTCGTCTTTCGAGAACGCCGGCTCGCCCCGCTGACGCAGCCGCGAGATACGTTCTGCGAGCGCCAAGGTCCTCGACGTCAGCAGCCGGCGCAGCAACTCGTCCTTGCGCGCTCCCCGCTCCTTCTCGGAGCCGGCGCGCCTGATCTGGAAGCGGTCGGAGACGAGGTGGTAGGCGCGGTTGGTCTCGAGCCTCTGGACAAGCGGGTTGCGATCCCACGGCTCGACGATCTCCTCAATGGCGTCCCCCCAATGCGCCTCCGCGTCCCAGACGATGCCGAGGCCGAAGAACGCGGGAACGATCGCGACCCGAAGCGTCGGCCGGCTCGCGACGAAGTCTTCGATGGCCGTAAGCACGCCGTTACGGGGACCGCCCTCCTTTGCCGCCGGCCAGCGATACGGCATCCCTTCCTCGGACGTCCCGGGGTCGCCGGGGAGGAGGCCCCCGCCCTCGACGGTCGGCTGGCGGTACTCCTCCGGAACCAGCTCCGGCGCGAAGTAGTCGTCGCGGCGACCGTGGGGCCACCCCACGTCGTGGAGCATGAGCAGTGGGAGCGTCCTTCCGGCCGCCCGCTCTGCGATCAGCCGCAGCTCCTGGCTCACCGTGTAGTAGTTGTGGTCGCCGTCGATCACGACCGCGTCCGGAAGCTCGAGCCGGCGGAGCGCGTCGAGGCTCGGCTCCCTGACCAGATCCAGATCGGCGCGACGCTCGTCCAGCACGATCAGCTCCCTCTGCGGCGAGGGGTCAACGGCCACCACGCGCGCATTCGACCCGGCGGCCCATTCCAGGAGCAGCTCGGTCAGGTCCCCGGCATAGGCACCCACCTCGATCACGGAGCGGGCGCCGACCACCTCGAGGCACGGGATCACGAGCTCGGCGAGGCTGAGCAGGGAGACGCCCAGGCGCCCCGGGTCGTTGGCGTATGGATCGATTCGCGTGTCGCGGGGGTGTGCGCCGGCGTTCACGAGAGACCGCAGACGGTCAGTGGCCGGGTCGTTTCCAGACGCGCATGCCACGGCTGGCGCGCTCGATCGGCCCGGATGCCGAGGGTCGCCGTGGCCCGGGGAGCGAGGCGGCCCACCGCGTGAAATTGGTCGCCGAAGCGCCGCACGCCGACCTTCGACGGCGCGCGTCCGCTCGTGATCAGGACGCCCGCCCGAGGAACGGCCAGTTGCAGATCGCTCCCTGCGGCGGCCGGCCGGAAGGCGACGCAGGCGCCGCGTGTCGACACGGTCCCGCCGGTGAGGGCATCCACCTCCGGTCTCGGCCCGAGCGGGACATCGGCCGAGCCGGGCTCCAGTGCGACCTCGTGGATGCGGATCAGCTCGCGGTCGGCCTCTCTTCTCGCATACCAGGGCTGCGTCGCGAGCTCGGCCGGCGTCGCGGCAGGCGTTCCGTCCGCGCGTGCCGCCGCGAAGTACGAGCCGGCCTCGACGTCCACCCATGGATAGCCCGGCAGCCCCAGGTCGTCGTCGGGCTTCACGAGCGGCCGGCCAACCTCGACCGCGCCCAGGACCGCTCGGGTCACCTGACCCTGGTCGCGGAGGAACGCGCCCGCGTCGCGGAGGATGCCGATGTTCGAGATCACCGCTGCCGTGACCGCCGCGCCGAGTACGAGCCCTGCTCGCCACGAGATCGAGACGCCGCGAGCGAGCTCGACGGCGACCAGCACGGCGAACAGCGCCCCCACGTATATGTAGCGGCTCTCGTAAGCCGTTGAGAACGCTCCGCGGCTCAACTCGGTGGCGACCCAGAAGGACAGCACGATCGTGAGCAGCGCGAGCACGCGCGGGGGGATCCGGCCCAGACGCACGAGCCGCCAGATGAGTACTCCGACGGCGACGAGCGCCAGCGGTCGGCCCCACGTAAGCAGTGTTCCCCGCGATCGCGGGACGGTCTCGCCGGCGAGGCCCGCCAATGAGCCCACCGACGCGGCCGCGGCATCCACCACGAAGCCGGGCACGTCCGCCAGCCTGCCGAGGAGCGCCGTGTCCTGGTAGGTGAGCCACCACACTCCGTAGAGGGCGAAGGGAGCCGCGACGATCCATGCGTCGCGGAGTCGGCGCCTCCCCAGGACGACGTCGACTGCGAGCCCAAGAGCGATTGGAAGCCCAAGACCCGACGAGGCCAGCGCCACCACCAGAAGGATCGACGCGGCGATGTCCCCCCGTGTGTCGCCGCGGTCAACCAGGAGCAGCGCGCCGAGCCCGGCCCCGAGCGAGATGAGCCAGCCCACCTGGAAGGGCCACAGGATGTTCTCCCACGCGGGCCCCAGGAACAGCAGCGACGCCGCCGCCAGGAGAGCCACGAAGCCGCGGGTCCGGCGGCTCGCATATACGAACAGGAGCAGGACGCACACGAGATGAGCCAGGGTAAGAGCCAGCCGGTATGGGCCGTAGACGTCCAAGCCGAACGTGGAGTAGAGGAGCCTGTAGAGGAGGATCGGGACCAGCGAGAGGTGGCTGTTGTGAGGCTCGAGAAGAGCGTCGGGGTCATCTTCCCGCCGCCCGACCGTCCACTCCCATTCGTCGAACCAGAAGGCGGCCCCGCGGGTTTCGGCGTAGAGGAACGGGGCTGCTAGAAGCAGCATCACGGACAGCGCGATCCAGGCCACCGTGCTTTCCGGCGGCCAGGCGTTCCGGAGCCGGCGAGCGTCCCGGGGACGCTCCTCTGTCGACACTGCCACGTCGCGACGATATCCCGGTCGCTCGATGCCGGTGCCGGTCCGTCTCACCGGCGTCTAAGCGTGAGCATCACCTGATGCAGGTCGCCGACGAGCAGGTCGACGTCGAGCAGCTCGAACATGCGAGACCAGGTCCGGCGGACGTAGGGAAGCGTGACCACCGTCTCGCCGTAGCTCATGTCGCCGCCGGAGTACTGCAGGTGACGGGTCTCGGCCGGGTGGGGGACGAAGAGGTAGCGCGGCTCCTCGAGGCGGATCAGATAATCCGGGCCAAGCGACTCGAGCAGCGGGTTCATCCGCTTGCAGTCGCGTAGGTACTCGGGCGGCCGGACGGTCACCACCAACAGGCCTCTCGGGCGGAGCGATTCGTGTAGCGCCTGCAGGCAGCCCTTGTGCGCATCCTCGGAGATGTGCGTGAAGACCGAGAAGGCAATGGCAAGGTCGAAGCGCTCATCGAAGGGCGGCCCCTCGGGGAGGAAGTCCGTTCGGGCAAGGGTCGCGGGTACGCCGTTCTCCCGGCATACGTCGAGGATCGCCTCTACCGGGTCGCATCCGTAGAGCCGCCCGGGCTCGACGTCGCGAGCCAGGAACCGGGTCAACCGCCCCCAACCACAGCCGAAATCGAGCACCGATGACTCGGCGAGCGGACGGCCGGAATGGCGGGCGTAGCGTTCGCAGAGCTTCCTGTAGAAGCCCGTGCTTTGCGCGGCCAGCTCCACGCCGCTCGCGCCGTTCCAAACCTGCTGGAGCGCCGGATCGGGAACATCCGGCAGCACGGCGCGGATGTTCGGGTAGACCTCGTATTCCTGCGTCAGGAGAAGCGCCCAGAGGTCGGCGTCGAGGTCTCGGAAGAGGCGGAAGCGCTCCGGCCCTCCCTTCGTGCAGGCCGCGTCTATCTCCTCCAGTCGAGCGGCATGGAAGTGGGTCAGCCACGAGTCGTAGTAGTGGCCTGGCGTCAAGCCGGCGGGCGGGCCCGCCGTAGGTTGTCTCCTGCGCGTGAGACGGCCGACGGCGCGGAGCATGGCCGCAGCCTATAGGCGGTGCCTCGGCCTGCCGGCCGGCAGCGCCAGGTGAAGCTGAGCGTGCTCGCGCAGGTTGCTGTATAGATCGAAGCCACGATGCAGGCCGAGTACTTCCGGGTGCCCGCTTGACGGCCCCCGCACCGGACAGCCTCGCCCTCAACGCCGACTATTTCGCCGGCGACAGGTACTCCAGCGAGATCGAGCTCGACACGTTCAGACGCATCGGTGAGGCCGTCACTCGCGAAGTCCGGGGGGTCGACCTGCTGCTCGACGTCGGCAACGGCGGAGTCTTCCAGTACGACCCTGAACTCGTCGGGAGGATCGTCGCGGTCGACCTCTTCCTCGATCGCTTGCCCGCGACGCGCTTCCCGGAAAACGTGACCCCCCGCCACGGGAATGCCCTCACGCTCGACGAGCCGGATGCTCACTACGACGCTGTGCTGGAGTCGCTCCTCTACCACCATCTCGTCGGCGCGACGGCCGACGACATGGTCAGCAACGTGCGGCTTGCGATCGCAGAGGCCGCGCGGGTGCTAAAGCCAGGAGGGTGCCTCGTCGTCGCAGAGTCGTGCGTCCCGCGCTGGTTCTATGCGGTCGAGAAACGGCTCTTCAAGGTTCTCGTGGCGCTGTCGAAGTCGCCGCTCCTCGGAGGACACCCGCCGACGATCCAGATTCCCTTCGAGCTGCTGGTCTCGCTGATCGCCGAGCGGCTGGATGTCGAATCCGCCTACAAGGTTCCACCGGGCAGATGGATCACGCAGTTCGGACGGCGGTGGCCCACCGCACTGACGCCCGCCCGCGCGTACATGGTCGTCGGGCGTCGGCGCGACGGGTGATGGATAGCTCCCTCCTCACCGAACCGCGCGGAGGGTCCGTGCTGGCGCGTAAGACGCGGCTCCGCCCGTCGGCCGAGGACATCGCCTGGGTCGGTCTCGTGCCCGCCACGGCGGCGTTGATCGCCTGCCTTCTGTGGCTCGCTCCTCCGCTCTCGGACCTCTACCCCGGTCCGACCTATCGGCTCTTTCCCGAGATTGAGCGCGTGGCGAGGCCGGAGCCGCTCGAAGCGACCCGCTTCCTGTTCGCCGTGGTCATCCCGCTCGGGCTCGCCGGCCTGGTGCTGCTCGGCTCCCCGGCGCCTTCGTCGGGGCGGTTCGGCGTCGCGGTCATCGCGCTACAGACGGCCGGGATCGGCCTGATCGCCTGGGGCGTGGTTGAGCAGGACCGCGGGCCCGTTCTTCTGCTGCCGCCGGGCTACTTCGAGCCACTGCTTCTATCGGTTCCGGTTCTGGTGCTGGGGCTGGTGATCGGCGTGGGGCTGATCCTCGTGGCCCTCGGCAAGCCGCGGGTCTTGGATCGCATCCCTTTGCCCGCCGCGGCGTCACCAGCGTGGCGGCGGGGGGCATTCGTCGGGGCGCTGCTGGTCACGGCGGCATGGCTGCTGCCGGCGGTGGTCACGGACGACACCGTGGCCCTTGCCGGCGAGATCCCATCGAGCCACATCCCCGTCCAGGCGGGGGACTACTTCGCGGTGATCAACGGCCGCACGCCGTTCGTCGACTACGTCCCCCAGTACGTGCACCTGCTGCCACTCGCGCTCGAGCCGCTGCTGGAGCTGTTCGACTCGTCACTCACGTCGTTCTCGATCCTCATGGTGACGCTGTCGGCGGCAGCGTTGCTCGCGCTGTACGGGGTCTTCCTTCACGTGACCGAGCGTCCCCTGCCTGCGGTGGCGCTGTACGTCCCGCTGGTTGCGATCAGCCTGTTTCCGTGGGCCGAGCAAGGAGTGCAACGGGAGTTCAACGCCAGCTATTACGCGTTCTTCCCCGGCCGGTACCTCGGGCCGTTCGTGGTTGCCTGGTTGTGCGCGCTCGCCGTGCGGCGACGGCGGCTTCCGATGTGGCTCCTCTTCTTCGTCGCCGGACTGGCGATGCTGAACAACGCCGAGTTCGGCATTCCCTGCGTGATCGGCTTGATTGCGGCCCTCGTGCTCGGATCGCAACGAGCGGAGGTGGGCCGAACGATCCGCGGGTTGCTCTTGCAGGCCGTGATCGGTCTCGCCGGCGCGGCGATGCTGGTAGCCGTCGTGGTGCTCGTCCGGGAGGGTCAGCTGCCGGATCTCGGGTCGCTGACCCACTACAGCGACATCTTCGCGCGCCAGGGGTTCGGGCTCGTGCCGATGCCGGCGCTGGGATTGCATGTCGCGGTCTACCTCACTTACGTGGCGGCGATCCTCGTCGCGGCTGTCCGGTTCGTCCACCGCGCGGAGAACCCGACGCTGACGGCGATGCTGGCCTACGCCGGAGTGCTTGGGCTGCTGACTGGCTCGTACTTCGCGGGGAGGTCGCTCCCGTGGCAGCTGATGCTGCTGTTCCCGATCTGGGGCCTGGCCCTCGCGCTGCTCGCCTGGGTCGCGTTCCTCCATCTCCGCTCGACACGTGCCGAGCCGAACCGTCTCACGCTACTGCCCTCTAGCGCAGCGATGATGGGCTTCGGCGTAATGGTCGCGGCCATCACTACGTTTCCGTTCCCTTGGGAGCAGGTCGATCGCCTCTCGCAGACCGGACCTGCGGTCAACGACGAGCCGGCGGAGCAAAGATTCGTGGAGAGTCAAACGAGAGCCGGAGAACCCGTCCTCATCCTCGGTACCCGCAGTGATCACCGCGTCGCAGAGCGCGCGGGCGTGACCAACGTCTCGCCGTGGAACAGCATCCTCTCCCTCTATTCGGAGCGTGACGCGCTCCGGGCCCTTGACGCGCTCGCGGACAGGCACGGTTCGAAGGTGTTCCTCATCGGCCGCGACGACGCGATCCTGGGGAGCGACCCCGGCGCTCTCGCCCGCGTCCTGGCCGCCCACGGGTTCGCGCGGGTGACGGAGAACCCGGAAGGCAAGCTGGTCCTATGGCAAAGGACGTGAGAGCGGCTGTGCCTACCTACTCCTTCGTGATCCCGGTCCTCAGCGAGGAGCCTGTGCTTCCCGAGCTCTACAGGCGTCTCGACTCGGTCGCGGCCAAGCTCGACGGGAGCGCCGAGTTCGTGCTCGTCGACGACGCGAGCACGGATCGAAGCCGCGAGCTGCTGCTGGAGATGCGTGAGCGCGACCCGCGAGTGAAGCTGCTCTTCCTATCTCGGAACTTCGGCCACCAGCTCGCGATCTCGGCCGGGCTCGACTACGCCTCCGGGGATGCCGTCGTGATCATGGACGCCGATCTACAGGATCCTCCGGAGGTCGCGCTCGAGATGGCCGCACGCTGGCGCGAGGGTTGGGAGGTGGTCAACGGAGTGCGGGAGGTGCGAGCGGGGGAGAGCCGCTTCAAGCACTGGACCGCCCGGCTCTTCTACCGCCTGCTCCGCCGCCTCTCCCACGTGGACCTTCCGTTGGACGCGGGCGACTTCAGGCTCGTTGACCGCCGGGTGGCGGATGTCGTGCGCGGGATGCGCGAGCCCGACCGCTACCTGCGTGGCCTGTTCGCCTGGGCCGGCTACCGGCAGACAAATGTGAGATTCGAGCGCGCGCCGCGCCGCGGCGGTGAGACGAAATACCCGCTCTCGAAGATGATCGGCCTCGCCCTGGACGGGATCCTGAGCTTCTCGGTCGTTCCCCTGCGGTTCATCATCGGGATCGGGTTCCTGATGTCGCTCACGGCCCTGGCATTCGGGGTCCTCGCCGCGGTTCTGAAGCTGACCGGCTCGCTACCGCCGGTCACCGGCTGGGCGTCCCTGACCGTCCTCATCTGCTTCCTCGCCGGCGCTCAGCTGATCGTCCTCGGGATGATCGGCCTGTACGTCGCCAAGGCCTATGAGCAGGGCAAGCAGCGGCCGCTCTATCTGATCGCGAGCCAGCACGGATTCGAGTCAGCGCCGGCGTCCGCTGACCACGTGCTGCGCGCCGAGCGGCAGACGCCGCAGACGGCGCTCGATCCGCTGCAGCCGCGCTGATTCCCGCGTGAAGAACACGATGTACGACCCTTCGAGGTCGGTCAGGCCGGCACCGCGGAGGAGCGCTTCGCTCTCGCGGCGTGGCAGAAGCTCTGCGTCCCGGTCGAACTCGCACCGTGCGACCGCCTTACGCGTGAGCGGGTTCCACGGGTTGTGCTCGAAGACCGCAACCACCCCTCCCGCTCGCGTGACACGAGCCATATCCGCCATCAGGGCCGGTCGCTCCGGTCGCCGGACGTGATGGAGGACGCAGATCGCGAAGCAGACGTCGAAGCTCTCGTCCGGAAAAGCGAGGTCGCCGTCGACCGTCAGGTAGTCGGCCCAGGGGTTGCGCCCGCGCGCGACCTCGATCATCTCCGGGGACGTGTCAACCCCGGTCAGGGCCCCTACGCGGCCCTCGAGCCATCGATGCGTCTCCCCAGGTCCGCACCCCACGTCGAGGAACGAGAGCGAACCCGGGTCAGCCAGCCGGCGAGTGGAGAGCTCGAGCAGCTGCCTGACTTTGGCCCGCGTGAAGACGTCCAGGCCGGCGCCGCTAAACGCGATCGACCGCTCAACGGCTTCCCTGTACGTCTCGCCGTACGGATCGAAGTCGGTCGGCTTTCCCATGCTCACCGGGTCGGAGGCTAGCCCGTGGGCCTGCACCTTCGACGGTGCTCTGGAGGCCGTCTATAGGGTGCGGAGCCGTGTCCGCGAGCGGGGATCATCCCTATCCGCCGTTGGAGCTCGCCAGCCGCGTATTCACGGTCACCGGCTGGAAGAGCGATCCCTTCAGGGCCTACGAGGAGATCGGGGCCCAGACGGCCAGGGCTCTCGTTCGCTTGCTGCCCGACGAGTGGTCGTTCGAGGGAAAGCGCATGCTTGATTTCGGTTCAGGCGCCGGCCGGACGCTGCGGCACTTCCTATCCGAGGCCGAGACGGCGGAGTTCTGGGGTAGCGACATCGACCGTCCCAGCATCGAATGGCTCGAGCAGAATCTCTGCCCGCCCCTCCACGCCTGGCAGTGCGAGGCCGGCCCTCCGCTCGGGCTCGAGCATGGGTCCTTTGACCTGGCCTGGGCGATCTCGGTCTTTACCCATCTAACCGACAACTCGAGCCCCTGGTTGCTCGAGCTGCATCGGCTGCTGAAGCCGGATGGACTCCTGATCGCGACGTTCATGGGGCGCCGGAACTCAGAATGGTTCGCGGGCGAGCCCTGGGATGAGAACCGGGTAGGGAGAAACGTGCTCTACCACACACGAGACTGGGATTTGGGGGGACCCGCGGTGCTGATGTCGGACTGGTGGGTCCGCGAGCATTGGGGGCGGGCGTTCGAGATCCTCGATATCGCGCCGGAGATCCACAACATGAGCTGGGCGCTCATGCGAAAGCGCGATGTCGAGCTCACGACGGAGGATCTCGAGCGACCGGGCGACGACCCGCGCGAGTTCGCGGCGCTTCGCCACAACGTACGTCAGCTCCAACGGGAGATAGAGCAGCTTCAGCAGAGAGAGGCACATGAGCGTGCACTCCGCGAGCAAGCGTTTCGCGACGCAAGCCGACCGTACGAAGACTCTTTGAGCTGGAAGGCCACGCGGCCGCTTCGCGCGGGAGTGAGGCTGGCGCGCTCGCTTCGCTCGAGCCGGTCTCGCTGATCGCAGTGCGCTCTTTGCAGGAAGGGGGGCTAGCATCGCTGTCCTCGATGGGCTCCGCGGCCGAACAGAGGCGCGTCCTCGTGACGGGCGGCGCCGGTTTCGTCGGCGCCAACCTCGCGATTGCGCTGGCCCGCCGGTACCCCGACTGGGAGCTGGTCGCCTTCGACAACCTCCGCCGTCGCGGATCGGAGCTGAACCTGCCTCGCTTGCGTGACTCGGGAGTGCACTTCGTCCATGGCGATGTTCGCGAGCCCGCCGACCTGTTCGCCTTGGACCCGGTTGACGCCGTCGTCGAATGCTCGGCGGAGCCGTCTGCCCTGGCGGGGCTCGACGGCGATGCGAGGTACATCGTCGGCTCGAACCTCATCGGTGCGCACAACTGCCTCGAGCTCGCCAGGCGGGACGCGGCACAGCTGGTCTTTATCTCCACGAGCCGCGTGTATCCGTTCGCCACGCTCGATCGCGCCGCGTACCGGGAGGAGCCAACCAGGTTCGAGATCGAGCCCGACCAAGACATTCCTGGCCTATCTGCGGAAGGGGTCTCCGAGCTGTTTCCGCTCGCGGGGCCGCGCACGCTATATGGCGCCACCAAGCTCGCAGCGGAGCTGCTCGTTGCCGAGTATGCGAGCAACTTCGGCATCGGCACGGTGATCGACCGCTGCGGCGTGATTGCGGGCCCGTGGCAGATGGGAAAGGTGGACCAGGGTGTCTTCAGCTACTGGGTCCTGGGTCACTACTTCCGCCGCGAGCTGCGCTACATCGGATATGGCGGCCTCGGCAAGCAGGTCCGCGACCTGCTCCACGTCGAGGACCTGGCGGACCTGATCGAGGACCAGCTTCTGCGCCCCGAGCATTGGCACGGCCGCACGGTGAACGTCGGCGGGGGCAGGGATTTCAGCCTCTCGTTGCAGGAGACGACCGAGCTCTGTGCCGAGATTACGGGCAACCGGATCGCCGTCGCGCGATCGCGGGAGTCTCGTCCCGGCGACGTCCGCATCTACCTCTCCGACTGCGAGCGTCTCCAGGGCCTCACCGACTGGAAACCGCGGCGCGAGCCGCACCGCGTGCTCGAGGACATCTTCTCGTGGGTCACCGAAAACGAACGCTCCGTGAAGGCGGCACTCGCGTAGATGCCGCTGGCGGTCATAACGGGATCCGGCGGCCTGATCGGCTCCGAGTCGGTGGCCCACTTCGTCGAGCAGGGCTTCGACGTAGTGGGCATCGAGAACGACATGCGTGCGGAGTTCTTCGGCCCTGCCGCGTCCACGCGGAGCGTGACGGAGCGACTGCTCCGGAGCTATCCCGAGTTTCACTCGTTCGAGCTGGATGTGCGCGACGCCGAGGGGGTCGAGCGGCTGTTCGAACGGCACGGCTCGGCGATCGAGCTCGTGGTCCACACGGCGGCCCAGCCGTCCCATGACTGGGCCGCGTCGGCCCCACACCTCGACTTCGACGTCAACGCGGGCGGCACCCTGAACCTGCTCGAGTCGACCCGCCGCCACGCTCCCGAGTCGAGCTTTGTCTTCACCTCGACCAACAAGGTCTACGGTGACGCACCGAACAGGCTGCCGCTGATCGAGCTCGACACCCGCCTGGAGCTACCGGTGGATCACCGCTACTTCGGCGGAATCGACACCTCGATGAGCATCGACGCCTCGATGCACTCGCTGTTTGGCGTCTCCAAGGCGGCCGCCGATCTAATGGTCCAGGAGTACGGGCGCTACTTCGGGCTGCCGACGGTGTGCTTCCGGGCCGGCTGCCTGACCGGACCCAACCACGCGGGGGCGATGCTCCACGGCTTCCTCTCCTACCTCATGCGGTGCACGGTGACCGGAGACCGGTACACGGTCTTCGGCTACGGCGGCCGTCAGGTGCGCGACAACATCCACAGCGCGGACCTCGTGCGTGCCTTCGACGCCTTCCGGCGCGCGCCGCGGGAGGCGGCCGTGTACAACATCGGCGGCGGCCGCCACACCAACTGCTCGATGATCGAGGCCATCGAGCTCTGCGAGGAGATCGCCGGCCGCCCCCTGAACTGGACGCTCGGCGAGCGCGCCCGGATGGGCGACCACCGCTGGTGGATCAGCGACCTCGGGGAGTTCCAGCGCGATTACCCCCGGTGGGACCAGGAGTACGACCTGAAGCGGATCCTCCAGGAGATCCACGACGAGAACGCCGAGCGGTGGCTCGCGGTCGCATGAAGCTGTCGGTCGTCATCCCCGCTCGCGACGAGGAGGGCCTGATCGGCGCCACCGTGCGCGATGTCGTGAGCACGCTCGAGTCGGAGGGCATCGATCACGAGGTCCTCGTGGTCGACGACCACAGCAGGGATCGCACGGCCGCCGTCGGCGAGGCGCTCGCCGCAGAGCTCGAGAACGTGCGTTGCACGCTGTCGCCCTACGGGAGCGGCTTCGGGTTGACCGTGCGCGCGGGGCTCGAGCGCTTCGACGGCGACGCGGTCGCGATCCTCATGGCCGACGGCTCCGACGATCCACGCGACCTCGTCCGCTACCACCGCATCCTCCTCCAGGGCTACGACTGCGTGTTCGGCTCGCGGTTCATGTCGGGGGCCAGCGTCCGCGACTACCCGAAGGTCAAGCTCGTGATCAACCGCGTCGTGAACCTCGGGATCCAGATGCTCTTTCGCCACGGCTACAACGACACGACGAACGCCTTCAAGGCCTACCGCCGTGAGGTCATCGAGAACATCCAGCCCCTCGTGTCGAATCACTTCAACCTCACCGTGGAGATGCCCCTGAAGGCGATCATCCGCGGCCACAGCTACGCGATCGTCCCGATCTCGTGGACGAACCGAAGCCTGGGCCAATCGAAGCTGGGGCTCAAGGAGATGGGAAGCCGCTACCTCTTCAGCCTCCTCTACGCGTTCCTCGAGGTGCACCTCACGCGGGGCGACTACCGCCGTCCCGGTTTCGACCCCCGGGCCGGCCGCGGGCGGGTGCCCGCCTTGCGCGCCGATGACGGCGAGCAGTCGGAGGCGCGCCGGCTCGTCGAGCGCTAGGGCGGCCTCGCCGACACGGCGGCGTACAGTACCGCCCGTGCCGCAGCGCGAACCCCTCCTCACGCGCGGCTCCGACCGCCGCCGACGCTGCTGGTGGGGCGCGTCCACGCCGGAGTACGAGCGCTACCACGACGACGAGTGGGGGCGGCCGGTCACGGACGACCGCAGCATCTACGAGCGCCTCACGCTCGAGGCCTTTCAGTCCGGCCTTTCCTGGCTGACCATCCTGCGGAAGCGCGAGAACTTCCGGGCCGCTTTCGCGAACTTCGAGATCGACGCGGTGGCGGGCTTCCGTGCCCGCGACGTCAAACGGCTGATGTCCGACGTAGGCATCGTCCGTAACCGCGCCAAGATCGATGCGGCGATCGCCAACGCCCGCGCCGCGGCGGCGCTCGACGGCTCGCTCGCCGAGCTGGTCTGGTCGCACGCCCCGGATGGACGTCGCCGGGCGCCTCGCGCGCGCGAGGACCTACCGGCGGCCACGCCGGAGTCCACTGCCCTCTCCAAGGAGCTGAAGCGGCGCGGCTTTCGCTTTCTCGGGCCAACGACGGTCTACGCGAGCATGCAGGCCTGCGGGGTCGTCAACGACCACATCGCTGGTTGCCACGTCCGTGGCGAGGTGGAGCGGGAGCGGGCCGCCGCGCGGGCCACTCTTGTCGCGAGCCGGAATCGATGAGCGCCGGGCAGCCACAGAGGACCTGGGCATTGCTGGCCGCCGCAGGAGCGCTCGTCCTGCTCGGCTCGATGTTCCTCGAGTGGTACACGCTTGAGTTGCCCGAAGGGGTCCGCGAGCCGCGCGTCGACCTGCCTACCTTCACGGCGTTCGAGGGCCTCGAGCGCGCCGACGTCGCCATCGTGGTGGCCGCCGCGCTCGCGATCGCTTTGGCCGGAGCATTGCTGGCGGGAGCTCTTGCGCGCTCGCCCGCGCCGGCCGTCGCTCTGGTCGCCGTCAGCCTGTTCGCGCTCGCGGTCGTGGTCTACCGTGGGGTCATCAGCCCACCGGGTCTGGTGATCCTCGGCTTCGACTTCGACATGAACGTGAGCTTCGGGTGGTTCGTCAGCCTCGTGTCGAGCATGGTCATGGTGGGTGCCGGAATGCTCGCGTACCTGGCCGGTCCACGCCTCGAGCTCGAGCGCGAGGAGCCGGCGCCCCCGCGCGCGGAGTAAGCGGGCCCACTATCCTCCGCCGGCGGGATGGATGAACGCGCTCTCACCGAGCGCCTGATCACCTACGACACGTCCACCCTCGAGGGAATGCAGGCGGCGGCGGGCTTCGTCAAGGGGTGGCTCGAGGCGCGCGACGTGGAGGTGACGGGCACCGTTTACAACGGCCGGCCGGTGCTGGCCGCGACCGTGGGCCCCCAGACCGGTCCGGTCGTCGTGCTTCACGGGCATCTCGACGTGGTGCCGGCCCACCCCGAGCAGTTCACGCCGCGCGTGGAGGGGGACCGCCTCTACGGCCGCGGCGCCTACGATATGAAGGGCGGGCTCGCCGCGATGATGTGCGCGCTGCGGGACGTGGCTGGGCAGGACGACGTGCGCGTGCACTTCGTCTGCGTCGCCGACGAGGAGACGGAGGAGATCGAGCAGCGGGGATCCGACTACCTCGTCGAACAGGGATATACGGGCGACTTCGCGATCACCGGCGAGCCGACCAACATGTACATCGGAATCCAGGCCAAGGGCGTCCTCGCCATGCGGATCGAGGTCGCGGGCACGGCGGCGCACGGCTCCACCCCGTGGGTGGGCGACAACGCCGTCGTCAAGGCGGTGGACGTGTTCCGCCAGATCGAGTCGCTGCCGTTCGCCCGCGAGTCCTCCGAGCTGTTCGACCGCCCCTCGATCAACCTGGGCCGCATCATCGGCGGCGACGCGCTCAACAAGGTTCCCGACCTCTGCGTGATCGACGTGGACATCCGCTACCTGCCGGGCCAGGACGCCGCCGAGATCCGCTCGGCGGTGGAGTCCCTGCCGGACGCCACGGTGGCGCGTGTCTTCCACCGCAACCCGGCGATCGTCGAGCGCGACAACCTGTTCGTCCGCGCCCTCGGCGAGGCCATCTCGCGCGTGGCGCCCCCGGTCGGCGAGCGCCTCGGCGTGGGCCGCGACGGCGCCTCGGACGCGATCTCCTTCATCGAGGCCGGCGTGCCCGCCGTCGAGTGCGGGCCCGTGGGCGACGGCCACCACGGGCCCGAAGAGTGGGTTTCGATCCGGTCGCTCGGCCAGTATCGGCAGACCTTGGTCGAGTTCGTGCACCTCCTCCCGGCGCATCTGCGGGACGCCGGCCGGCGGCTCAAGATCGCCTGATGTTCGACGACATCCCCCGCCCGGGACTCTGGAAGCGTCTGCTGCTCGGCGCGCTGCTGGTGGTCTTCGCTGCGGCGGGAGCCACCGCGGTGGCCGCGTTCCACGAGATCGACAAGGTCGTCGACGCCCTCGAGCTGGGCCCGGAGCTGAGGCTCGGCCGCGAGCTCGCGGAGACGGACCCCGGCGAGCCGCAGACGCTGATGCTCCTCGGCTCGGATCGGCGGCCGAGGGACAACGTCGAGGGCGCCGCCGGCGCGCGCTCGGACACGATCATGCTCGTTCGGCTCGATCCGAAGAAGGAGGCGATCGCGCTGATGTCGCTGCCGCGGGACCTGAAGGTCGAGATCCCCGGGCACGGCACCGACAAGATCAACATGGCCTACGAGTACGGCGGTCCGCGGCTCACCGTCAGGACCGTCAAGCGGCTCACCGGGCTCTCGGTGAACCACGTGATCAACGTGAACTTCAGGGGGTTCTGGCGCGCCGTCAACGCCGTCGGCTGCGTGTACGCCGACATCGACCGCCGCTACTACAACGACCTGGCCGAGTACACCTACATCAACCTGCAGCCGGGCTACCAGCGGCTGTGTGGCACGGACGCGCTGCAGTATGTCCGCTTCCGCCACGAGGACAACGACCTGGTCCGCTCGGCGCGCCAGCAGGACTTCCTCCGCCTCGCGAAGCAGCAGGTCACGTCGTCGGAGCTGTTCGACAAGCGCGACCGGCTGCTCAGGATCTTCGGCCGCAACACCACCACTGACAGCGCCCTCCGCACGCGCTCCGAGGTCCTGCGCCTACTCAAGCTGGTGCTCGGCACCGCCGGCCTGCCGATCCGCGAGGTCCACTTCGAGGGCCACGTCGGCCCGAGCTACGTCGAGGCGAGCAACGCGCAGGTGAAGCGGCTCGTGAACGAGTTCCTTCAGGTCGAGGACACGCCGGGGCCGCGCGGCGAGCTGCGGGCGCAGCAGCGGCCGAAGCGGAAGCGGAGGAAGCCGCGCACCCCGGACCAGCTCGGGCTCGAGGACGCGAGCGTCTTCGGCGAGGAACAGGCGCTCCTGGCGGTCCAGTCCGGCGCCGGTGGGTCGCTGCCAGTCCTCTACCCGCGGCTCCGCCTGAAGGGCTCGATCTACGTCGACCAGCCGCGCGTCTACAAGCTTCGCGGCACGAATGGGAAGCGCTACGGCGCCTACCGGATGGTGCTGAGGAGCAGCAACAGCGCCCTCGGCGAGTACTACGGGATCCAGGGCCTCACCTGGCAGGACGCTCCGATCCTCGAGGACCCCGCCGAGGTACGGCGGATCGGTCGCCGGGAGTACGAGCTCCACTACGACGGCGACCGCCTCCGGCTGGTGGCGTGGCGCACCCGGAAGGCGGTCTACTGGGTCTCGAACACCCTGCTTCTTACGCTGACGGAAAGGCAGATGCTGGCGATCGCCCGCTCCACGCAGCCCCTCTAATAGCCTGCTCGGGCCGTGACTGAAGGCAAGGAACCGGTCGGAGTCGTGGGTGTCGGCTGGGTCGGCCTGGTGACCGCGGCGTGCTTCGCCGAGCTCGGTCACGAGGTCTGGGCCCGCGACATCGTGGCGGAGAAGGTCGAGTCGCTCTCCCGCGGCGAGGTCCCGATCCACGAGCCCGGGCTGTCCGAGCTCGTCGCGAAGAACGAGTCGCGCCTCCACTTCACGACCCACATGGCGCCCGTACTGGAGCACAGCCGCCTGCTGTTCGTGTGCGTCGACACGCCGCCCACCTACTCGGGCGACGCGGACCTCTCCCGCGTCGACGCCGTAATAGCGGAGCTGCGCGACTCGACGGACCACGCGCTCGTCATGAAGAGCACCGTGCCGGTGGGGACGGGGCGCTCGATCCAGCGCCGCCGCGAGGGGCTCGGGTACGTCGCGAACCCGGAGTTCCTCCAGGAGGGGACCGCGGTCCAGGACTTCCTGAGGCCCGACCGGGTCGTCATCGGGGCGGAGGAGTCCTCCACGGGGTTCGCCGACCGAGTGGAGGCGCTCTACGAGCCGCTCGAGGCCCCGCTCGTCCGGACCGACGTGGCGTCGGCCGAGATGATCAAGCTCGCCTCGAATGCATTCCTCGCCACGAAGATCAGCTTCATAAACGAGATCGCGAACGTATCGGAGGAGCTCGGCGCGGACGTCGCCGAGGTGGCCCGCGGCATGGGGCTGGACGACCGGATCGGCCCGAAGTTCCTGCGGGCGGGAATTGGCTATGGCGGCTCGTGTTTTCCCAAGGATGTCCAAGCCTTGAAGCAGCTCGCCGGCAACTCCGGCTACCACTTTCAGCTGCTCACCGCGGTCATCGAGGTGAACGAGCTGCAGAAGCGGCGCACCATCGGGAAGCTCCAGAAGCACCTGGGGTCGCTCGTGGGGAAGGAGATCGCGCTGCTCGGCGTGGCGTTCAAGCCGCAGACGGACGACATTCGCGAGGCGACGAGCCTGGTCCTGTCGGGACGGCTCGCCGGGGAGGGGGCCACCGTGAGGGCATACGATCCGGTGGCCGCCGGGCGGGCGGACGGCCTGCTCGCCGGCGCGCGGATCGCGGGCTCCGCACTCGAGGCGGTCGACGGCGCCGATGCCGTCGTGCTCGTCACCGAGTGGCCCGAGTTCGCTGCCCTCGACTGGGCGGAGGTCAAGCGGAGGATGCGCTTTCCGCTGATCGTCGACGGCCGCAACTTCCTCGATCGCGAGGCGCTGCTGGCGGCGGGATTCACCTACGAGGGCATCGGGAGGTAGCCGTGCAGGCGCTCGTCCTCGCGGGGGGTGAGGGCACCAGGCTTAGGCCGCTCACCTACACCACCCCGAAGCCGGTCCTCCCCCTGGCGGGGCGGCCGTTCCTGTCGTTCATGCTCGACTGGGCGCGCGGCCACGGGGTCGACGAGATCATCCTCTCCTGCGGCTTCCTCTCGGACGCGGTGAGGCGGGTGCTCGGCGACATCTACCACGGCATGCGCCTGCGGTACGTGGTCGAGGAGGAGCCGCTCGGCACGGCCGGGCCGGTGCGGCTCGCGTACGACCAGGGCGTGCTCGAGGAGCGGCTGCTCGTCCTGAACGGGGACGTGCTGACCGACATCGACCTGACCGCCGAGCTCGCCGAGCATGAACGCAACGGGGCCCGGGCCACGCTCGCCTTGTACGCCGTCGAGGACACGGCGAGCTACGGCGTGGTGCCGACGGACGAGCAGGGTCGAGTCGGGGCGTTTCTCGAGAAGAGCGCGGCCGAGGCGCCCACGAATCGGATCAACGCCGGGGCGTACGTGATCGAGCGCGAGGTCGTGGCGGAGCGGATCCCGCCGGGCCGGCCCGTGTCGTTCGAGCGCGAGGTGTTCCCCGGCCTCGTCGGAGAGGGCCTCTACGGCTACCCGGCCGCGGGCTACTGGATCGATATCGGGACGCCCGAGCGCTACCTGGAGGCGACCTGGGACCTGCTCGCCGGCCGTCCCCGTTCGAACCTCCCTCCGCGCGACGAGACCGGCTCGCTCGTCTACCAGGGCTGCCTCGTCTCCGGGGCACATGTGGGCCCGCAGAGCGTGCTCGGGCGGAACTGCTCCGTGGGCACGGACGCTCGGGTGGAGCGCTCCGTCCTGCACGACCGGGTGCTCGTGGGCGCCGACGCCACGGTGGTCGAGAGCGTGCTCGCCGAGCGGGCGCGAGTGGGGGAGCGCGCGCGAGTGGATGCGCGCGCCGTGGTCGGCGCCGACGCCGCGATCGGCGAGGGGGCCGTGGTCGGCGAGGGGGCGCGCCTCGACCCGGGCGCCCGGGTCGGCCCGGGCGCCGGCGTGGAGCCGGGGGCGAGGGTCGAGGCGGCGGAGCGGGTTCCGTGAGTGGCGGCGCGCTGGCGGGCGCGCTTTCGCCGGCGGCCATCGAAGCGGGCGATCCCGGCGGGATGCTCGGCGACATCCTGGCGCAGCCGCTTCAGCTGGGGGACGCGCTGTGGCGCGCCCAGTCCGCCGGGATACCGGCGCGCGACCTGCCCGCCGGGCTCGTCGTGTGCGGCATGGGCGGCTCGGCCATCGGCGGCGACCTCGCCGCCGCCGCGCTGGGCGACCGGGCCACGCGGCCGATCGTCACCGTGCGCGGCTACGGGCTCGAGTCCTGGACGCCACCGGAGACGCTCGTGCTGTGCTCGAGCTATTCGGGCGACACCGAGGAGACGCTCGCCTGCTTCGACGCCGCCGGCGCCGCGGGCGCGCAGCGCGCCGTCATCACCACTGGCGGGAAGCTGGCGGCCGCCGCCCGTGAGGAGGGCGTCCCGGTGATCGGCGCCCCTGGCGGGATGCAGCCGCGGGCGGCGGTGCTCTACATGACCGTCGGTGCGCTCGAGTGCGCGGCGCGGGCCGGCGCCGCCCCGTCCCTTCACTCGGAGATCGACACCGCGACCGCCCTGCTCGAGGAGCTCGTCGCGGAATGGGGTCCCGAGGCCGGCGCCGACTCGACGGCGAAGCGGCTCGCGGCCGAGCTGCAGGGCACCGTCCCGATCGTCCACGGCGCGGGGCCCACGGTGGCGCCCGCCCGCCGCTGGCGGGCGCAGCTGAACGAGAACGCCAAGGGCCTCGCCTTCTCCTCGGAGGTGCCCGAGGCGAACCACAACGAGATCTGCGCCTGGGAGCGCGGCCGCCGGGCTGTGCCGCTCGCGGGCGTGTTCCTCGAGGACCCGGATCAGCACCCGCGGATCCGTCGGCGGATCGAGCTCACCGCCGCCGAGGTCGAGCGCGCCGGCGGTCCGGCCATCCGCGTCCGCGCGCGCGGCACGACCCGCCTCGAGCGCGTCCTCTCGCTCGTGCTGCTCGGCGATCTCGTGAGCGTCTACCTCGCCGTGCTCGACGGCGTGGATCCCACCCCGGTGGAGCCGATCGAGCGCTTCAAGGCCGCGCTCGGCTGAGCCGGGCGCTGCTGCGGCGCAGTCTCAGGCTGCTCGTGGAGGCGGGTTCAGTGCAGCCGTGCCTCCCGAGGTGTAGAAGTCGACGAGCACCGGCGCCAGCGCGCTCATCTTTACGTTGTGGCTGACGCCCGAGAGGGTGCGGTGCTCGGCGGTGGGGAGGGCCGCGGCGATCGCGGCGGCGCCCTTCCTGAGCTTCTCGGGACTCTTCTCGCCGCTTACGATCAGCGTCGGTGTGGCGACTCGGGCCCAATAGGCGTCGTCGATGGGGCGCCCGCGGACGTAGCGGTCAATGATGGCTGCCTCGTAGGGCAGCGTGTGGGCTGTCGCCTTCAGCTTGGACCACATCGGCGGCCACAGGCTCATCAGTGACGGGATCAGGGACGGGATGCCCATCACTCGCGCCATGAAGTACTTCACCGCCGCGGACCTCTGGCCACGGTCCACCAGCGCGCCTATATGTGACATGAAGTCGTCCGGCGGAAGGCCGGCGCTTGAATCGACGATGAACGGAGGCTCGTAGGCGGCGATCTTCTCGATCGCCACGCCGGCGCGGGCGGCCTCGAGCGCGAGGATTCCGCCCGACGACAGCCCCCAGACGAACGCGGAGCCGCCGGCGGCCCGTATCATCGCGTGAAGGTCCTCGAACTCCCGCTCGAGCGCATACGGCTGCGTGTCGCCGCTGTCGCCGCGGCCACGCCGGTCATAGTTGAGGACCGTGAAGCGCGGCGAGAGGAGATCCGAGAGCTCGACGAATCCCTTCCATCTTCGCCAGCTGAACGCGCCGCCGACCAGGATCACCGGCGGTCCCTGGCCGATGCGGTCGAACGCAATCTGCGTCCCGTCCGTCGACTTGATCTTCTCCACTGCGTCTCCTCGCTCCAGAGGTGGTCGTCTTCTTCGTTCGACGCCCCGCGAGGGCGAAATTCACCGGCGAGTTCAAGCCGGCGCTGCGATCACCGCTTAGGCTGCCAGAACGCGACCGGACCGCTGTCCTGCGTCGCGACCACCGCTCGCCACCCGGCCGGGCCCTCGCGCGGAGCGAGCAGCACGGTGGCTCCCAACCGGGAGGCCTCCTCGGTGGCTGCGTCGACGTCCGAGACCTCGACGTACGGCAGCCAGAAGGCGTGGTCCCCGTCGGCCTCGACCACGCCCGCCTCCATCCCGGGGCCCACGGCTATGGCGAGGTAGCTGCCGACCCGCGACTGGACGCTCTCGAACCGCCAGGCGAGCAGCCCGGCGTAGAACGCACACGCGCGCGCCGAATTAGGCGTGTGAAGCTCGAGGTGGACGAGCCGGTTGCTCAGGGGCGTAGCTTGTCTGGGAGGCCGAACACGCGAATCAGCTCCGGATTGCGGAAGGACGTCACCTCGGAGATGAGCTCACCGCGGAGCCCGAAGACCTCCAGGCAGTTCGGCATGTACAGATTCCGTGCGGCGTCGAGCTTGTACACGCCGAGCGCCAGCTGTCCGTTCGCGCGCGTGGACAGGAACCGCAGCCCCGTAGGCGACTCCTGCGGCATGAGCCAAGAGTCGGCGATGCGGTCGCGGCCCTGGTACCACGCCGGGTACGGCGGCATGGAGAAGACGGCGTCCTCCGCGAGCAGCGCCATGATCGCCGCGATCTGCCCGCGCTCGAAGGCCCTCACCAGGCGGCTGACGAACTCGCGCAGCCGGTCGTCCCCGAGCCGCCGAAGCTCCTCCTGCTGGCTGTGATCCGGAAGCCGCGAGCTGATCGTGTCCCGGGCTCGCTGCAGCGCGCTGTTCACGGACACCGTGCTCGCGGAGAGCATCTGCGCCACGGCCGCGGCGGGGAGGCCGAGCACGTCACGGAGTACGAAGACCGCCCGCTGGCGTGGCGGCAGGTGCTGGAGGGCGGCAACGAAGGCGAGCTCAAGCGTCTCGCGCTGCTCGTAGCGGGCCTCGGGACCGATGGCGTCATCGGCGATCTCGATCGACCCGTCCGGGTACGGCTCCAGCCAGATCGGCGCCTCGAGCCGTGCCGGGTTGGGTGCACCCGGCCGTGCGGGCGGACCATAGTCGATCGGAAGGACGCGCTTCGGCCGCCGGGCGATCTCGTCGAGGCAGACGTTCGTGGCGATCCGATGGAGCCACGTCCGAAACGAGCTCCGCCCCTCGAACCGGCCGACCGCCCGCCACGCCCGCAGCAGGGCCTCCTGCGAGGCGTCCTCGGCGTCGTGCAGCGAACCGAGCATCCGATAGCAGAGCGCGTGGATGTCGCCCCGGTACGGCGCAATCAGTCGTTCGAACGCGGCCTCGTCGCCCGCGCGGGCGGCGGTAATCAGGCCGTCCAGGCTCGCTGGTGTCGCTGTTCGCGGCACGGTCTCATGATGACGCCCGGTCGCCGTCGCCGGCGAATTCATCTATCGCTCACCCTTCCCGCAATGTCGAACGCCACGGACCTCCAGTCGACGCCGCCATCGTCGCTTCCCAGCCTGACGACGACCGCGTCATGCGCGGGGTCCACGGCGACGACCTGCCCGTACTTTCCCCTCGCCACGAATGGGAGCTGCCCGCCCCGCGAGCCCGCCGCCACCCACCAGCCGAGGCCGTAGCCGTAATAGCCGCTGTGGTCGGCGGTCGCCGCCTTCACCCACCCGGGCGGGACCACGCGCCCCGTCTCGGCACGTCCCCCCCGGAGCATCAGCAGCCCGAACCGGGCGAAGTCCCTTGCGCGAGCGTTGATGCCACTCTCCATCTTCTCGAACCCGGTGTCCTCGGAGTCGAGGCTCCACGAGGCGTCCGCCTCCGCTCCCATCGGGCGCCACAGCCTGGTCTCCATGTATTCGGCGACCGTCGTGTCGGTGGCGCGCTCGAGGATGAGGCCGAGCACGAGCGGGTTGAAGTTGTTGTAGTGCCAGCCCGTCCCGGGCGCCTGTTCGATCTCGGTGTCCTCTAGCGCCACCTCGCGCAGATCCGCGCCGTAGTAGGTCACCGCGTCGTCGCTCCACGGCATGCCGCCCTCCTCGTACCGGATCCCGGACGACATCGACAGAAGGTCGCCGACGCGTATCCGAGCGAACCGTGGGTCGCGTTCGTGGAGCTCCGGGAGCCGGCGCGTTATCGGCTCATCGAGGCCGTTGATCGCGCCCTCTTCGATGGCGATTCCGACCAGTGTGGAGAGGAAGGACTTCGCGACCGAAAAGCTCGTCTCGAGCTCCTCGCGGGAGCCGCCGTTGAAGTAGCGCTCGTAGACGAGGCGCCCGCGGTGAAGCACGATGAACGCCCGGGTGGAGCGCTCCTCGAGGTACTCGTCGAGTCGGAGGCGCGCAGGGGCTCGCGGCAGCTGCCAGGGGTCTCCGCCGGCTCGGATCTCACGCGCGGGGAACCGATGGCGATCCTCGATGTCGGACTCACCCCAGGCGATCGCGCGCGCGAAGCCGGACGACCCGGTAAGCAGGTGCGCCGAGCCGTACAGCGCCACGGCGAGGGCTGCAAGGGTGAGCAGGAAGAGGCCAAGGCGTCGCATTCACTGGGTTCGACTGGAGCCATGCAGCGGGTTCACCGGTCGATTGCCGGACGAAGACCTCCAGGTAGGCCGGCCGGGCGGCGCGCGTGAACAGCGAGCGCTACTCGCATCCGGCCCAACCTTGACACAGTCGTGGTAAGGTTTGGAGTCCGCGATGGAGGGGCTCACGATCCACGAGGCCGCGGAGACGACCGGCTGGTCGGCTCGAATGCTGCGCTACATAGAGAGCGCCGGCCTGATCGATGTGCCCCGTTCGGGCTCCGGCTACCGCATCTTCGGGCCGGGCGAGCTGCAGCGGCTGCGGACCCTCCGCGAGCTGCTCGCCCGGTTCGACTGCGCGTTGTCCGACGTCGCGTTCGCCAAGCGCCTCGCCTCGGACTCCGAGCTGCGGGTGGCGCTCGAGCGCTGGTACGAGGAGCGGCCGCGCCTGCCGGAAGGGGTGGCGTCCGACGACTGGCTCAGCTGGGAGCAGGAGAAGCACCAGCGCCTGCTCCACACAGGCACGCCCCCGACACTCACGGAGACCACCGCCGCATGACCGTCACGGAGACCGCCGCCGCCCCCGACTTCAAGGTCGCCGACCTCTCGCTCGCCGAGTTCGGCCGCAAGGAGATCAGGCTCGCCGAGCACGAGATGCCGGGTCTCATGGCCATGCGCGAGGAGTACGGCGCAGACCAGCCGCTCGCGGGCGCGCGCATCACCGGCTCGCTTCATATGACCGTCCAGACGGCGGTCCTCATCGAGACGCTCGTCGCGCTCGGCGCCGAGGTGCGCTGGGCCAGCTGCAACATCTTCTCGACCCAGGATCACGCCGCCGCGGCGATCGCCCAGGCGGGCATCCCGGTGTTCGCCTGGAAGGGCGAGACGCTCGAGGAGTACTGGTGGTGCACCGAGCAGGCCCTTACCTGGCCCGGCCACACCGGTCCAAACATGATCCTCGACGACGGCGGCGACGCCACCCTGCTCGTCCACAAGGGCACGGAGTTCGAGAGGGCCGGGGCGGTCCCGGATCCGGAGGCGGCGGAGTCCGAGGAGCTGCGCGTGGTGCTGAGCCTCCTGCAGCGCTCGCTCGCCGAGGACCCGCGGAAGTGGACGCGCCTCGGCGAGGGCGTCCTGGGCGTCACGGAGGAGACCACGACGGGGGTCCACCGCCTCTACGAGCGCCAGGCCGAGGGCACGCTGCTCTTCCCCGCGATCAACGTGAACGACTCCGTCACGAAGTCGAAGTTCGACAACCTCTACGGCTGCCGCCACTCGCTGATCGACGGGATCAACCGCGCGACCGACGTGATGATCGCCGGCAAGACCACCCTGATCTGCGGCTACGGCGACGTGGGCAAGGGCTGCGCTCAGTCCCTGCGCGGCCAGGGCGCGCGGGTGTTGATCGCCGAGATCGACCCGATCTGCGCGCTGCAGGCGGCGATGGACGGCTACCAGGTGGTGCGCCTCGAGGACGTCGTGGAGACGGCTGACATCTTCGTCACGGCCACGGGGAACAGGGACATCATCACCGCCGACGACATGGCGCGGATGAAGCACCAGGCGATCGTGGGCAACATCGGCCACTTCGACAACGAGATCGACATGGCCGGCCTCGCGCGCGCGGACGGCATCGAGCGGGTGAACGTCAAGCCCCAGGTGGACGAGTGGCGCTTCCCCGACGGCCACTCGATCATCGTCCTCTCGGAGGGTCGGCTGCTGAACCTCGGCAACGCGACCGGGCACCCGAGCTTCGTGATGTCGAACTCGTTCACGAACCAGACGATCGCCCAGGTCGAGCTGTTCACAAAGAACGACGAGTACGAGAAGCGGGTCTACGTCCTGCCGAAGCGCCTCGACGAGAAGGTGGCCCGGCTGCACCTCGACGCGCTCGGCGCCCGGCTCACCGAGCTGCGACCCGAGCAGGCCGCCTACATCGGCGTGCCGATCGACGGCCCGTACAAGAGCGACCACTATCGCTACTGAGCCTGCCGTCGATATCGCCGATCCAGCGCTAGCCCCGCGGGGCCGCGCCCGGGTCGAGTGGGCGGAGGGCCAGATGCCGGTCCTGCGTTCGATCCAGGAGCGGTTCGGCGAGGAGCAGCCCCTCGGCGGCGTGAAGGTGGCCGCGTGCCTCCACGTGACCGCGGAGACGGCCGGCCTGATGCGCGCGCTCGTCGCGGGCGGCGCGGAGGCGGCGCTCTGCTCGGCGAACCCACTCACCACCCAGGACGATGTCGCCGCCGCGCTCGTCGAGGCGGGCGTGCCGGTCCAGGCCCGGCGTGGCGAGGACGTGGCCGGCTACGTGCGCCACGTTCACGCCCTCGCTGACTGGAGGCCCGACATCACGCTCGACGACGGCGCCGACCTCCTGATCCTGCTTCACGAGCGCGAGCAGCCGGTCGCCGGCGGCGCCGAGGAGACGCGCAGCGGGCTCCTGCGCCTCCGGCGGCTCGAGTCCGAGGGTCGGCTCGCCTGCCCGGTGATCGCCGTGAACGAGTCGCGCACGGAGCGCACGTTCAACGACCGCTACGGCACGGGGCAGTCGGCGCTCGACGGCATCCTGCGGGCCACCAACCTCATGCTGGCGGGCCACACCCTGGTGCTGCTCGGCTACGGCGCCACCGGCAAGGGCGTCGCCCAGCGCGCCCGGGGGGCGGGCGCGGCGGTGATCGTCTGCGAGGTCGACCCACTGCGTGCGCTCGAGGCGCGCATGGACGGCTATGAGGTGATGCCGGCGCTGGAAGCCGCCGAGCGCGGCGACCTGTTCGTGACCGTGACCGGCTCGCGCTCCGTGCTGCGTCGCGAGCACCTGGAGCGGATGAAGGACGGTGCCGTGCTGGCCAACGCCGGCCACTTCGACGTGGAGATCGACCTCGGGGACCTCCGCGACCTGGCCGCGGGACGCGTCCGCGAGGTGCTGCCGCTCGTGGAGCAGTACGACGTCGGCGGGCGCCGCCTCAACCTGCTCGCGAGCGGGCGCGTGGTCAACCTGGCCGCCGGTGAGGGTCATCCCCCCGCGGTGATGGACATGAGCTTCGCGAACCTCGCGTTGGCCGTGGAGCACCTGGCGCTGCACGGCGAGGAGCTGGAGCGGCGGGTTCAAGACGTGCCGAAGGAGATCGACGACGAGATCGCGCGTCTCAAGCTCGAGTCGCTCGGGGTGGAGATCGACGCGCTCACCCCGGATCAGCGCGAGTACCTGAGCTCCTGGGGCACCCGGTCCTAAGTGCTCCCCGCCGCAAGTACCGCCGCGTTTGGGCGGCTGCAAATCTGCGCCAATTTGCTCGGCGTCCATGCCTCGCAAATTCTCGGTTACTCGGTCGCTCGCGCACTTTTCAAGTGCGCCACGCTCCCTGCGTCCTCGGCTGGCTCGATTCTCGCTCGCCAAACACGACGGAACTTACGACGGCGAGCACTAACGGCCGGACCCGCCCGGGTCGCGGGCGGGTCCGGACGCCGCTCAGGCCACGCGGGGGAGGAGCCGCAGGCCGCGCCGGGGCGCCTCGCTGTCGCGGCGCATCATCTTCGCGCGGAGCCTCAGCAGCTCGACGACGTCGAGCGAGGGGCGGAACGGATCGGCGATCGCCGTGCCGCTGTCGATCTCGACCGCGGCCCAGAGCTCGTCTTCCACCTCGCCGAGGAGCAGGTCGCCCGTCGGGGCGGTCGCGCTGTCGAGGGCCGCTAGTCGCACGACGGCCGCGGAGTCGCCGGCCGAAGCGCGACGGATGGTGAAGGTGGTGGGTGTCATGGCTTCCTCCGGGACGGTGTGGGTTTGATCTCTGTCGAACAGGATCGCGGAGGCGCGGCATAAGTTCAAATTCGAAGTTCTGCTAGTTGCGATAAGGTGCAGTTATGTTCGACGTGAAGCAGCTTCGGGTCCTGCGGGCGGTGGCGGACCACGGGTCCTTCTCGGCGGCGGCCGAGGCGCTCTCGTACACCCAGCCGGCCGTCTCGCAGCAGATCGCCGCGCTCGAGCGGCGCGCGGGCACCACGCTCGTGGACCGCGAGAGCCGCGGCGTACGGCTCACCGACGCGGGCCGCGCCCTCGTGCAGCACGCCGACGCGGTCCTCGCGCGGCTGGCCGCGGCGGAGGCGGATCTAGAGGCGATCGCCGGCGTACGCGGCGGGCGGGTGCGCACCGGTGCGTTCCCCACGGCGGCGGCCTCGCTCCTCCCGGCGGCCCTGGCGACGTTCGGCGAGCGACACCCCGAGGTCGAGCTCTCGTTCGTCACGGCGGAGCCGGAGGAGGCGGTGGCGATGCTCCGCGCCGCGGAGCTCGAGCTGGCCGTCGTGTACGAGTACCGGCATCTGGACCAGCCTGACTTCGGGCGCCTGTACGACGGGATCGAGCTCCACGAGCTCCTCGACGATCCGATGTACCTCGCGCTGCCGCGCGACCACCCCTGCGCGCGCAAGCAACGGCTGCGCCTCCAGGACGTGGCGGAGGACACCTGGATCCAGGCCGACGGGACCGACGAGTGCGGGCGGCTGCACTACGCCGCCTGCGCGTCGGCCGGCTTCGAGCCACGCAGCCGCGGGTTCAAGTCTGACGACTACACCATCATCCAGGGCCTGGTCGCGGCCGGTGTAGGCGTGGCGTTCCTGCCGGCGCTGGCGCTCACCAACCTTCGCGAGGACATCGTCGTGCGCTCGCTCGGCCGGCAGGCGCCGTCACGCCGCGTGACGGCCGCGACCGTCGCAGGCCGTTTCCGCTCCCCCGCCACTGGGGCGATGCTCGGGGTGCTCGAGGAGGTCGCCGGGCGGTTCGAGGTGCCGGCCGGCGGCGCGGTCGCTGCCTGAGGCCTTAGCTCAGACGCCCAGCGAGTAGTCGAGCCAGCGCTCGTCGCGCCGCGCCCCGACCCGGTCGTACAGGCGCTGCGCGCGGTGGTTGTCGTGCGCCGTGGTCCAGTCGAGCGACGTGGCGCCGCGCTCCCGGCACCGTTCGGCGCACGCCTCGATCAGCGCCTCGGCCGCGCCGCTGCCGCGGCTCCGCTCGTCGACGAACAGGTCGTTCATAACGCCGATGCGGGAGGCGCTGAGCGTGGACCAGGTCCAGAAGATCGTCGCGAACCCGGTCGCCCGGCCGTCCTCGTCGCGGGCGATGAGCTGCACGCCCTCGCGCTCCGGGTCCGCGATCAGGGCGCGCGACATGGCTAGCAGGTCCTCGTCCGCAGGGTCCACCTCGTAGAAGTCGCAGTAGCCGCGCATGAGCGGCAGGAGCTCCGGCAGGTCGGCCTCGGTGACGGCGGCGATCACGGCCGGCACGGTACACGTAGGATCGGGGGTCGGTGAGCGCCGCGGTGGACAAGATGCGCCGGGAGGGGCTGCCCGAGATCGCGGTCGAGACGTTCGCCCACTACGAGGACCGCCTGCGCGAGGGGGAGCGGGGCACGCTTCCCGAGCCCGAGCTCGAGCCGCTCGAGGACCTGCCCGACGCCGACGCCCTCCCGCCGGGTGGCGAGGAGCAGCTCGACAAGGTCGTGGTGCTGAAGCTGAACGGCGGTCTCGGCACGAGCATGGGGATGACCCGGGCGAAGTCGCTGCTCGAGGTGAAGGACGGCCTCTCCTTCCTCGACGTCATCGTGCGCCAGGTGCTCGAGCTGCGGGAGCGGACGGGCGCGCGCATCCCGCTGGTCCTGATGAACAGCTTCGCCACGCGAGAGGACTCCCTGGCCGCTCTCGAGCGCTACCCGCAGCTCCAGGCCGATCTGCCGCTCGACTTCGTCCAGGGCAAGGTCCCGAAGCTGCTCGCGGACGCGGTCGACCCGGTGGAGTGGCCCGCGGACCCGGCGCTCGAGTGGGCGCCGCCCGGCCACGGCGACGTCTACACCTCGCTCGTCACGTCGGGACTCCTAGGCGAGATGCTCGACCGGGGCTACGAGTACCTCTTCCTCTCGAACTCGGACAACCTGGGCGCGGTGCTCGACCCGCGGATCCTGGACTGGTTCGCCTCCGAGGGGCTCCCGTTCCTGTCCGAGGTCACCGACCGCACTGAGGCCGACAAGAAGGGTGGGCACCTCGCGAGGCGCCGCGGCGGCGGGCTCGTGCTGCGCGAGATCGCGCAGACGCCGGACGAGGACATGGACGCGTTCCAGGACACCGCGCGGCACCGCTACTTCAACTGCAACACGATCTGGGTCGACCTGCGGGTGCTGAAGCGGACGCTCGAGGAGCGAGACGGCGTGCTCGGGCTGCCGATGATCGTCAACCGCAAGACGGTCGACGCGACCGACTCGTCCTCCCCGGAGGTTATCCAGCTGGAGACCGCCATGGGCGCCGCGATCGACGTGTTCGACGGCGCCGGCGCCCTGCGCGTCCCGCGAAGCCGCTTCGCCCCAGTCAAGACCACGAGCGACCTCCTGGGCCTGCGCTCGGACGCCTACGAGGTCGCGGACGACTGGACCGTCCGGCTGGCCGCCGGCCGCGACGGCCGCCCGCCGCTGGTCGAGCTCGACTCCGACTACTTCAAGCTCTTGCGTGACTTCGAGCCGCGCTTCGCGGCCGGCCCGCCGTCGCTCGTGGAATGCGACCGGTTGACCGTGAACGGCGACGTCAGCTTCGGGCGGAGCGTGACCGTGCGGGGCGCGGTGACCGTGGAGGGCCCGCGGCGGATCGAGGATGGGACGCTGCTGGAGGGCTGACCGCCGCCCCGCCGCGGCGGCGCCGGAACGGCAGGTCCAGCAGCGCGAACATCGCCAGCGCCACGAGCCCGGCGGTGAGGATGTACCACGGCCAGGGGCCCAGGTAGTCGAGCAGGGTCGCGGCGTCCGGCTTCTCGCGAAGGAACATGTAGTTCCCGCCGGTGACGGCGTCGCCGACTGCCGCGACCGCTGCCCAGGTGAGGGTCGCGAGGAAAACGCGGGGCACCGCGCCGGGCCGTGCGGTCAGCCCGAGGCCGAAGGCCAGGAACAGCGCCGCGACCACCACGCCGCCGTGAGTCACGAAGTAGTGCCAGTAGAAGAAGCTCGGGAAGCGGTCGTCGGTGCCGAGGTCCGGCGTGAGCACTGCTTGGAGCGCCGCGGTCAGGCCCCAGAACCAGGTGAGCTCGAAGGCGAGTGGGTGCCGCGTCCAGAGGGCGACCGCCGCCACCACCGTGACCGCGTCCGTCAGATGGAGCGGCAGGTCGAAGTCGAGCTCATAGCGGCCCTGGGCGAGGACGACTACGTGGTAGGCGAGGAACCAGGCGAGCAGAAGCGCGCCGAGTGCCCGGGCGAACCGGAGGCGCCAGGCGCCGGGGCGAAGCCGCGCGGCCAGCGGCAGGGCCACGGACAGCGCGGCGATCGTGGCGAGGGCCGCGAGGTGGTCCGCCGCCACGCGGTCAGCCGCCGGTGGCCCCGCCCACGTTCGCCCGGGCCGCCTCCGCCTCCTCGAGCCGCTCCTTCCGGCGCTGCTCCTCCTCCGAGCGCGCGAGCATGCCCACGAAGAGAACGACCATGACCATCACGAGCGTGAACGACTGCTCGACCATCATGATGACGCCGCCCACGTTCTGGTCCTCGATCGGGCTGAGGTCCCAGATGCGCGGCGTCCGCTCGTAATACGGGTAGAGCACGTTCGTGCTCCACGCGAGGTAGAGGCCGAGCGCGGCGAGCCCGGCCTTTGCGGTACCGATGTATGCGAGCGGCTGGAGACCGGTGAGCCGGCGGCGCATCGGCACCGGTTGGATGAGCGGCCACCAGAGCGCGATGCCCGCGGCGAAGAACGACACGTGCTCGAGCAGGTGCACCGGCGCGTGCTCGACCGCGGCGTCGTAGAGGGCCGGCACGTGCCAGAGGTACATCAGCCCGAGCCAGAGGACGATCGCGGCGACCGGACTGGCGAACGGCCCCAGCGCACGCTCGATCCCCGTGAGCCGGCGCGTGGCGGGGCGCATGATCACGCGCGAGAGCGCAAGCAGCAGGAGCAGCGGCGCGACGTCGCCGAGAAGCACGTGCTGAACCATGTGGGCGGAGAAGAGGTAGTCCTCGCCGAGGCCGTCGATCGGGGAGACGAGCGCCGCGAGCAGGGCGAGCATCGCGCCGGTGAACGCGGCGGCCTGCAGCGGTCCGGCGCCGCGGCCGCCCGCCTCGCGCCGGGCCTGCCCGAAGCGCCAGACGTAGATCGCCGCGATGAGCGCGAGCGGCGCCAGCACCGCGGGGTCCGAGAGCCACTCGATGTGCGGGTGGCCCGCCGAGTTGTCACCGGACACGTGCCGGATTGTCGCAGCGCGGTCCTCCCGCGTAACGCGCCTGGGGCGACCCTGCACGCATGCTCGCGCGGCTGCTCGCCCCACCCCTCTGCTGGGGCTGCGGCGCGCCCGCCCGGCGGGGCGAGCCACTCTGCCTCGGTTGCCGGCGGTCGCTGCGGCACCTCGGTCGTGAACCGGTCGAGGTCGCCGGTCTGCTCACTTGGGCGCCGGTCGCCTACGAAGGTCCCGCCCGCGAGCTCGTGCGCGGGCTCAAGTTCCGGGGCGCGATCGCGCTGGCCGACGCGATGGCCGCGCCCATGGCGGCGGGCGCGCCCGAGGCGATCCTGCCGCGAGCGGACGATTCGCCGGCGCCCATGCTCGTCCCGGTGCCGCTCCACCCGGCGCGGCGACGGCGCCGGGGGTTCAACCAGGCCGCCGTGCTCGCCGAGGCGCTCGCGCGCCGAACGGGGCGCGCCGTGGCCGATTGCCTGGCCCGCTCGGGCGGCGCCGGCTCGCAGGTGGGCCGCCCCCGCTCGCTCCGCCTGGCGGCCCCGCCGGGACGGATCCACGTGCAGGGCTCCGTGCCCGCGCTCGCGGTGGTCGTCGACGATGTGGCCACCACCGGCGCCACGCTGTCCGCCTGCGCGCGGGCCCTGCGCGCGGCCGGGGCACGGGACGTGCGTGGGCTCGCGTACGCTCGGACGCCTGGACGGTGAGGGCCGCCCGCCGACCACTACCATCTCCGCACCGGCCGATACAGCGAGACCCCAGGAGGGGCGGATGCGCATCCAGGTGAAGGGCCGCCGCGGCGCCACTGTCGACGACGAGCTGCGGGCACGCGTCGAGAGGAAGCTCGCAAAGGTCGGGCGGCAGGTCTCCCCACTGGCCCAGCTCGAGATCGAGCTGCGCGAGGAGCGGAACCCGGCGATCCGGGAGTCGCAGGTCGCCGAGGCGACGCTCCACCTGAAGGGCGTGACGCTGCGGGCGAGCGAGCGCTCGACCGACATGGGCCACGCGATCAACCTCGTGGCCGAGGACCTCGCGCGGCAGGTGAAGAAGCACCGCGACAAGCGGCGCGGAAGGCGCGAGTCGGCCAAGCCGGAGCAGCCGCGCGTCGCCTAGCCGGCCCTCCGCAGGTCGCGCAATGGCCGCGTCGCGAGGGGGTTCCACACAAAACGTGACGCATGCTCCCGAAATGTGTGGAACCCCTGCATGGCGCCCGGCGGGGCCCAGGTCCCTTGCTACCGTAGCCCCGATGTCCATCATCGACCGCGCCCTCCGGGTCGGCGAAGCGAAGAAGTTCAAGCAGTTCGAGAAGAACGTCGGCCGAATCAACGACTACGAGCCCGAGCTCGAGCTCGAGTCCGACGAGGAGCTCCGTCAGCGCTACGAGGCGCTGCGCGACCGGCACCAGAGCGGCGAGCCGCTCGACGACCTCCTGTTCGAGTGCTTCGCGCTCGTTCGCGAGGCGAGCAAGCGGACGCTCGGGCAGCGCCACTTCGACGTGCAGCTGATCGGCGGCATGGTCCTGCACGACGGCTCGATCGCCGAGATGAAGACCGGCGAGGGCAAGACCCTCACGGCCACACTGCCGATCGCCCTGAACGCGCTCGCCGCACGCGACGAGGACGGCGAGCCGGTGCAGGGCAAGGGCATCCACCTCGTCACGGTGAACGACTACCTGGCGCGCCGCGACGCCAACTGGATGAAGCCGATCTACGACCTGCTCGGCGTCACCGTCGGCGTCATCCAGTCGGGCCGCCAGGAGGACAAGCGCGATGCCTACAGGTGCGACATCGTCTACGGGACGAACTCGGAGTTCGGCTTCGACTACCTGCGCGACAACCTGGCGGTCGAGATCGAGCAGAAGGTCCAGCGCGGGCACGGCTACGCGATCGTCGACGAGGTGGACAACATCCTCATCGACGAGGCCCGCACGCCGCTCATCATCTCGGGCCAGCCCGAGCAGGCCGCGGACGTCTACTACAAGTTCGCCGACCTGGCCCGGATCATGGAGCCGGGCAAGAAGCCGGAAGGGCTCGAGGCGAAGTCGAAGGACTGGGAGGCCGACTACGACTACGAGCCCGACGAGAAGCACAAGACCGTCTCGGTCAGCGAGAAGGGCGTCGCCAAGGCCGAGAAGTTCCTCGGCATCGACAACCTCTACAAGGCCGAGTACGGCAACCTCGTCAACCACCTGCAGCAGGCGCTCAAGGCGCAGTCGCTCTACAAGAAGGACGTCGACTACGGGGTGATCGACGGCGAGGTGAAGATCATCGACGAGTTCACCGGCCGCATCCTGGAGGGGCGCCGGTGGTCCGAGGGCCTGCACCAGGCCGTGGAGGCCAAGGAGAAGGTGGCGATCCAGGAGGAGTCGCAGACCGTCGCCACGATCACCTACCAGAACTACTTCCGCCGTTACGACAAGCTCGCGGGCATGACCGGCACGGCCCTCACCGAGGCCACCGAGTTCATGAAGATCTACAAGCTCCAGGTCGTCGACGTCCCCACGAACGAGCCGATGATCCGCGACGACCAGAAC
>Ga0081538_10000010_pt1 | contig 164857 bp, 182 predicted proteins | sample TabmetS5T2R1_FD_71022 | JGI IMG/M metagenome (GOLD analysis project Ga0081538, IMG submission 71022) | Tabebuia heterophylla rhizosphere microbial communities from the University of Puerto Rico - S5T2R1 | ecosystem: Host-associated > Plants > Roots > Rhizosphere ... | reverse complement strand
TAGCGGTCGCGGTCGTTTTCGATCAGCGTCACCTCGTGACCCTTCTCGAGCAGCTCCCGAGCCAGGTTCCACCCGACCTTGCCGGCGCCGACCACGATCACGTACATGCGCTCGGCCATCGCGCGCTAGACGCCCGCCGAGTAGTCGCCGGCAGCGGCCGGCGCAGCCCCTGCCCGCGCGGCCGCCTCTCGGACCTCCGTCTCGAGCATCTCGATCGCCACCTTCGTCGGGCAGATCGTGTGCACCCCCTGCTGCTCGTACCACTCCGCGCGGTACGGGTCGAGGATCCGCGCGATCACCTTCGGCACCTGGAACCGCCGCTTGGCGATCTGCGAGATCACGATGTTGGTGTTGTCGCCGTCCGTCGAGGCGACGAACACATCAGCGTCCTCGATCCCCGCCGCAGTCAGCGCCTCTATCTCCAGCCCCGTCCCAACGGTGAAGCGCCCGCCGGCGTCCTCCCACGTGCCCTCGAGGGCGATCTCCAGCCGGCTATGGGACTCCGGATCCTCGTCGAGGCAGGAGACCTCATGACCGTCCTTGAGCATCGTGCGCGCAAGCGAGGAACCGACCCGTCCCGCGCCGACGATGAGGATGAACATGGGCCGGATACTAGTCGTCGCCAACGCCTGGGCCGACGTGCGCTCAGGCGCGTGCAGTGGCGTCCCCGGCCCGCGCTCGAGCCGCGCCGTCGCCCGCCGGGGCAGTCACCAGCACCCGGCACGGAGCCTTCTTGAGCACGTATTCGGTGACGGGGCCGATCTCCGCCGGACGCGAACCCCCGAGCCCGCCCAGGACCGCGCCGCCGAGGATCTTCGTCGGCGGCTCGGCTCCCATCACGATCACCTCGACGTCGCGATCGCGCGCCGCGGCCACGATCCCAGCGCCGACGCTGCGCGCCCGAACGACCGAGATGTTGACGTCCACCGTGTCGTACTCAGCGCCGACCTCCAGCGCGCGCTCGAGCGCCCTGTTCGCGACCTCCATCCGCTCCCTGGGCGGCGGCGAGTCGAGCGGTACCGTGAGCGGCAGATCGACCACGTAGATGACCTCCAGCTGCGGCGGCGTCTCGCCCGGCTCATCAGCGGCATCCGCCAATCTCCCCGCCGTGCCGACGATGTCGTCGTCGAGCTTGGTGCCGAACACGGGCACGAGAATCTCACCGTACTCCGCCTCCTCCACGTCCTTGTGCAGCGCCTCCGCCGGCACCTCGACGTGCTCCGTCAGCGAGGTCCCCTCGAACCCCTTGCGATAGATGACGTAGGCGAGCAGCCCGAAGGCCATCCAGGCCGTCCCGATCCACCGCGCCTCATCGTGGAACGCGATCACGCTCACCCACGCCAGAGCGGTAAGCACTGCGGCGAACGCGGCGGGCAGCGGCAGGTCGAACCCGCCGACCCGAGCGTTGAACGGCACGCGAAACGGCCGCGCCCGTTCGGGCTCGAGCCTGCGCAGCCGCACGATCGAAACGTGCGCGATTGTGAACGCAATCGTCGCCCCGAATGCGAACAGGCCGCCGAGGAACTTGACATCGGCCGGGATCACCAAGCCAATCGCGATCACGGCCGACGCGAGAATCGCGACATGCGGCGTCACGTGGCGCCGCCCGAGCTTGCCGAGCCAGCTCGGAATCTGACGGTTCGTCGCCAGCACGTACGCGTGACGCGACAGGCCAAGCATCGACACGCTCGCCGCCCAGATCAAGACCACCGGCGCCACGATGACAACGGCGACCTCCATCGCCGTCGAGACCCACTCGGGCTCGAAGTTCTGCACCACCCCGAGGATCGGTTCCTCGAGATACGTGCTGCCGAGGGCCGTGTGCGGGCCGTCCGGCGTGGGAACGACCGGCACCGCCATCAGCGCCACCGCCGCCACCCCGGCGTAGAGCAGCGGGACCACCGCCGCCCCGACGGTCACCAGCCGGCCAAGCTCGCGGGGCCTGAACTCGAGGTCGGGCGCCAGGTTGGACGCCGCCTCTATCCCCGCGTAGGCGACGGTGGCGACGACACCCGCGTAGACGATGTCCTCGAGCGTGGGTGAGTTGAAGAGGTCGAGCTCGGCCGTGAGCGCGCCCCAATCCCACGAGGTGATCGCCCCGACGACGACCACCGCCACCAACAGCAGCAGCCCGCCGCCGGCGATCCCGGTCAGCAGCCGCTGGCGCCCGCGGCCGGTGGCGCCGATGATGCTCAGCCACGCAACCAGGGCGATCACGGCGATCGCCACCACCCGCTCCTCCTCGGAGTTTCCGAACGTGTCCGAGATCGGCGTCAGGTAGTGCGGCACCGAGATCGCCGCGAGGGCGATGACGATGATGTAGTCGATGATGATCGCCCAGCCGGCGATGAACCCCACCAGATCGTTGAACGCGTGCCGGGCGAAGTTGGCCGACCCGCCGCGCTCGCGGAACATCGCCGCACCCTCGACGTACGTGAGCGTGTTGAGGATGAACACCACTCCGACGCCGAGGAAGATCAGCGGCGTGAGCGCGAGCCCTCGGTCCGCGACGATCCCGATCGCGAAGTAGATCGAGAACCCAACGCCGGCGTACGCGACCGCAAACAGCCACGGCACCCCCAGCACACGCCTCGTGACGGCAGCCTTGGGGATGCCCCTCTCGGATCCCCCGCCGCCGATCAACTTCGGGCCCGCAGCGACAGGTAGAGGCGCCCGAGGCCGAGCGCCGTGAACAGGAGCCCGATCAGGAAGCCAAACGAGGCCGGCCCGCCGCCGTTCGCGATCGTGACCACGACGATCGCGACGCCGAAGCCGACAATAACTACGGCGAAGAGGCGCGTGACCGCGCGGTAGACCTCATCCGGCTGCGCGGGGACCATCCACTGATTTTAGGTCTGCTCTGGCGCCTACCGAACCACGCTCTCGGCGGCAGCCGGCACCGGCAACCCGTCGCCGCCCTCGGCGGGCTGGGCCGAGACGATCACCCTGCACGGGCGCGCCGTGAGCACGGTCTGAAGCGTCCTGCCGTAGAGCGGTGTGCCGTTCCGGTATCTCAGGGGCACGACGATCGCCGCCGCGTTGATCGCCTTCGCGTCCTCGACGATCGCCTGGCCTGCCTGTCCCGGCCGAACGTGCTCGATATGCCCCGACACGCGCTGGCCGGCGATCAGCTTTGCTCGCTCGATCGTGCTCTGCGCCCGGCTCTCTTCCTGTGGCAGAGGCGCGTCGAGTGGCAGATGCGTCGGCACCTCCACGAGCGCCAGCACGTGAATCGCACGTCGGCGGCGAGCACCCAGGGCCTTCGCCGTGCTCACCACCTCCTCCGAGAAGGTGCCCTCCTCGAACGCGACGAGCACGCTCCGGTACTCGACCTCCTCGACGCCCAGCGGCTCCAGCGAAGCCACCTTCACCGTCTCGCGCAGAGGCAGCCCCTGGTGGCGGCGATAGAGCAGATAGGTGACGAGGCCCATGGCCATCCACGTCGCCCCGGCCGCGAGCGTGCCGAGATCGAGGCTGATGACCACCACCCACGCGGCAAAAGTGCCGATCCCCCCGAGCACGGCGCTGAGCGGAAGCTTCGCGCCCCGCCACGAGAAGTTCAGCGGGGGCATCCACGGTCGCGCTCGATCCGGGTTCACCTGGCGCAATCGCGCAACCGCGACGTGCGCGACCGTGAACGAGAGCATCGCGCCGAACGAATACATCGTCGCGAGGAAATCGACCTGCCCGGGGAGGATCGCGAGCACCGCGACCGCGGAGAACACGAGGATCGCCACGTACGGGGTCTTGAAGCGCGGATGCACCTGCCGAATCCGCTCCGGCAGTTGCCTGTGCTGGCCCATCGAGAACGTAAGGCGCGAGACGCCGATCAGCGCCGCGTTCGTGGCAATGATCAGGATCACCGCCGCGAGGACACCCACGTAGTAGCGCAGCGCATCCGTCAGGCCCGCGGACAGGCCCATGTTCTCGACGATCCCGAGCACCGGGTCCTCCGCGTAACTCGTGCCCAGCTCAGTCGCATACGCGCCGGTGGCGGGATCCTGCGTCACCGGCATCGCCGAGAGCGCGATCAGCGGCAGGAACGCGTACATGAACAGCACCGCGACGACGGTGAGACCGGTGCCCTGAGCGACCGTGCGCTTCGCGTCGCGCGCTTCCTCGGCCATGTTGGAGATCGTCTCGATCCCGGTGAAGGCGATCATCCCGACCGCGATCCCCAGCGCGAAGTCGCCCCACGTCGGGGCGACACCGAACTCCACCTGGTCAACGAGGATCTGGGGATCGAGAACCAGCGCGACACCGATCCCGACGAGCGCCAGCTGGGTCAGCAGGTCGCCGACGGCCAGCGCGAGATTGAGGCGCGCCGACTCCTTGGTGCCTTTCACGTTCAGCGCCGCCAGCAACACGATCAAGACGATCGCGGCGAGGATGTCTCCCGGCCCTTCCCCCAACGGCTCCCAGAACACCGACAGGTAGTGAGGCACGAAGAAGGCCGAGATCGCGACCGTGATGATGTAGTTGAGCATCTGCCCCCACGCGGCGAAGAAGCTCACCAGCTCGTTGAAAGCGTGGCGCGCGAAGCTCGAGGAGCCGCCCGCCTCCGGATACATGACGGTCCCCTCGATGTAGGTGGCCGCCGTGGCGACGAAGATCACGCCGGCGATGAGAAACGCGAGCGGCGTCAGCCCGAGGGCGAACGCCGCCGTGACGCCGAGCGCGTAGTACGGGGTCGACCCGACGTTGCCGTAGGCCGCCGAGAACAGGTCGGCTGTGCCGTGGACGCGGCGCAGCGCCTCCTCGCGTGGGTGTCTTTCCGCCATCTAGTGCCGATCCTCAGTCACGTCACCTGCTTCTTTCGGGGCATGAATGCCCCTCACCGAATATATGCCCGCCGCTGAACGTGATCGCGGGTCACGTCCGCAGGCGTCGGACAGCCGCAGAGCGTGAGCGCGAGCTCGATCTCCCCGCGCAGGAGCTCGAGCACGCGCCGCGCACCGGCGACGCCGTCGACGGCCAGTCCCCACAACGGCGCGCGCCCGGCGAGGACGGCGCGTGCGCCCAGCGCCAGGGCGACGAGGACGTCGGTTCCGCGCCTGATCCCACCGTCCATCAACACCTCCGCCCGGCCGTCGACAGCCTCCACCACCTCGGGCAGCATGTCCAGGCTGGCCGCGACGCAGTCGAGCTGCCGTCCTCCGTGGTTCGACACGACCACGCCAGCGGCCCCGTGCTCCACGGCCAGCCGTCCGTCCTCGCCCGTCTGCACGCCCTTGACGAGCACCGGCAGCGAGCACTCGCCCGCGATCGCTTCGAGCCCCTCCCAGGTGAGCGATGGGTCGACGAGCTCGAAGACGCCCCGCGGCGTGATCGAGACCCCTGGCCTGACGGCGGCCTCGACTGCGGGAACGGCAACGTGCGCTGGGACCTGGAAGCCGGTCCGGTAGTCGCGCTCGCGGTGGCCCGCCTGGGGCGCGTCGACGGTGAGAGCGATCGCACGGTAGCCGTGCTCGACGGCCTGATCGATGAGCGCCCGGGTGACCCCGCGGTCCTTGAACACATAGAGCTGGAGCACGTGGGTGCCGTCCGGGGACGCGTCCGCGACCTCGCTCGGGCTCGCCGACGCCAGGCTCGAGAGGCACATGGCGGTTCCCGCCGCAGCGGCGGCGCGCGCCATTCCCGGCTCACCGTCCGGATGCGCGAGCTTCTGAAACGCGACCGGTGCGACGAGCAGCGGCATCGAGAGCTTCATCCCGAGCACCGTCGTCGCCGCGCCGACCTCGCTGACGTCGACCAGGACCCGCGGACGCAGCTGCCAGCGCCGGAACGCCTCGACGTTGTCGCGCAGCGTGCGCTCGTCGCCCGCGCCGCCGGCGAAGTATCCGTGGACCCCCGGGTCGAGCTTCTCTGCGGCGAGTCGCTCGTAGTCGGCGACGTTGATCGGGTCGGCTTGCGCGCTCACGACGCGCGCGAGCCTACTCGTCGCGCGCGCGCCGCCGGCCGCGCGCGACCCGCGTTAGCCTGAGCGCTCAGTGAGCGAGCTGATCCACACGTGCTACCGCGTACTCGACCTCGACCGCTCGGTCGCCTTCTACGAGAAGCTGGGGTTCCAAGACCTGCACCGGATGCCGATCGGCGACGAGGCGACCAACTGCTTCATGGGTCTGCCCGGCGACGGCGCCCGGCTGGAGCTGACCTACAACCACGGCGTCACCGAGTCGTATGAGATCGGAACGGGCTATGGCCACATCGCGATCACCGTCGATGATCTCGACGCGACCCTGGAGCGCCTTGCGGCAGAGGGAATCGAGCCCGAGAAGCCGCCGTACCGACCGGGCGGCCGCACGGAGGGCCCACGCATCTGCTTCGTGCGCGATCCGGACGACTACCGCATCGAGCTCATCGAGTCGAGCTAGAGCCAGGTGATGCCGTACTGCTCAGAGACTCGCGCGTAGACCTCGGGACCGATCGAGCCGTCGGCCTCGGCAGCTGAGAGCTCGCGAAAGAAGCCCTCGAAACCGGCCGGGGAGACCATCCCCAGGTGCCGCCCTTGCCGTGGGACGACGCGCCGCTGAGCGTGCGGCACGCCCCTGGGCGCAAACACGAGGCCACCTGGTCCGACGTGGAACTCCTCGTCGCCGACTTCGACGACGTGCTCGCCCTCGAGCACGTAGAAGAGCTCGTCCTCGTGCTCGTGGACGTGTCGAGGTGTGTCGACCGGGTCGATCTCCTCGATGATGCTGAAGGCGCCGCCGGTCGATTCAGCGGACGCCCTGATCACAACCTCGACCTCGCCGAAGCGCAGTCGCTCGCCCCCGTCGGCGTCGACCTTGTGTCCGCCCTTCGGTCGCCCCATGCGGAGCGACCCTAACGCCTAGAAGCTGACGATCGGGATGATCAGGATCGCGACGATGTTCGCGACCTTGATCATCGGGTTGATCGCCGGGCCGGCAGTGTCCTTGTAGGGATCGCCGACCGTGTCGCCGGTGACCGCCGCGGCGTGGGCCTCCGAGCCCTTGCCGCCGAAGGCGCCGTCCTCGATCAGCTTCTTGGCGTTGTCCCAGGCGCCGCCTCCCGCGGTCATCGAGATCGCGGCGAAGAGGCCGACGACGATGACCCCGATCAGCAGGCCGCCGAGAGCGTCGACGCTGAGCAGTCCGACGATCACGGGAATGACGATCGGGATCAGCGACGGCAGGATCATCTCCCGCTGCGCAGCCGCGGTGACAATCGCCACCGTGCCGCCGTACTCGGGCTTTGAGGTTCCGGCCATGATCCCGGGGTTCTCGCGGAACTGGCGCCTGACCTCCTCGACCACCTGGCCGCCGGCGCGCCCCACGGCCTCGATCGCCAGCGCGGCGAACAGGTAGACCATGATCCCGCCGATCAGCAGGCCGATCAGCACGTCGGGCGACGACAGGTTGAAGAGGCTGTCGAGGCTGAAGCCCTCTGGCGCCTCCTCCTGGAGCTCGATCTTGAACGCGGCGAACAACACGAGCGCGGCGAGCGCGGCTGAGCCGATCGCGTAGCCCTTGGTCACCGCCTTGGTCGTGTTGCCCACCGCGTCGAGTGGATCGGTGACGTTGCGGACGTCCTCCGGCAGATCCGCCATCTCGGCGATGCCGCCCGCGTTGTCGGTGATCGGGCCGAAGGCGTCGAGGGCGACGATCAGCCCGGTCAGCGAGAGCTGCGCCATCACGGCGATGCCGATTCCGTAGATGCCTCCGAGCTCGTTCGCGCCGAGGATGGCCAGCGCGATCAGCAGCGCCGGCGCCGCCGTCGACTGAAAACCTTGCGCCAGCCCCTGGATGATGTTCGTGGCGTGACCGGTGATCGACGCCTGGCTGATCGTCTTCACCGGCCGGAACCGGGTGGACGTGTAGTAGTCGGTGATGATGAACAGGCCGGCGGTAACCGCGACGCCGATCAGACCGCACAGCCAGAGGTCCGTGACGCTGACCGCGGCCGCGCCCGCCTCGCCGAAGCCGAGGCGCAGCGGCTCGTCCATCAGCCACTCGGTGATCGGATAGAAGGCCGCGGCCGAGAGCACGCCGGAGACGATCAGGCCGCGGTAGAGCGCGCCCTCGACCCGGTCGGTGGTCGTGCGGACCACAAGCGCGCCGATGATCGAGGCGACGATCGCGACGGCCCCGAGCACCAGCGGGTAGATCGCGACCTCGCGATCGAACTCGGGGAAGGTGAGGACGCCCAGCAGCATCACCGCGACCGAGGTGACCGCGTACGTCTCGAAGAGGTCGGCAGCCATGCCGGCGCAGTCGCCGACGTTGTCGCCAACGTTGTCGGCGATCACCGCCGGGTTGCGAGGGTCGTCCTCTGGGATCCCGGCCTCGACCTTGCCGACCAGGTCGGCGCCGACGTCGGCGGCCTTGGTGAAGATGCCGCCGCCAAGGCGCGCGAAGACCGAGATCAGCGAGCCGCCGAAGCCGAGGCCGATCAGCGCGTCGACGGCGTCCTTGTCGCTCTCGTCCAGCAGCAGCAGCACGCCGAAATAGCCGGCGACCCCGAACAGCGCCAACCCCACGACGAGCAGACCCGTGACCGAGCCGCCCTTGAAGGCGACGTCGAGCGCCGGCGGCACGCCGCCGCGAGCTGCCTCCGCCACCCGAGCGTTGGCACGCACCGACAGGTTCATCCCGATAAACCCGGCCGCACCGGAGAGCAGACCTCCGATCAAGAACCCGATCGCGACGGTGACGTCCTGGAGGATCAGCAGCAGCACCGCGAGCGGGATCGCAACCACCGCGATGATCGAATACTGCCTGTTGAGATAAGCCTTCGCGCCTTCCTGGACGGCGCCGGAGATCTCCTGCATGCGCTCGTTGCCCGGTGAGCGGCTGAGCAGGCGCCGGGTAACCAGCGCGCCATAGAGAACGGCGGCGCCGGCACAAACGAGCGCGACGACAACGCCGTAGTCGGTCAGGAAGTCGGTCAAGACAGGTCCTCCGTTGGGGGTCTCTTCAGTCAGAAGCGGCCGGGGACGCTCCGGCCGCGAGGGGCGCGCAGTCTACCTATGCGCCTGGCGTCACGCCGAGCCGGGCGGCGTCCAGAGGCCGGAATCCCGCTTGGGCTGCGGAGTTTCGGGCTCGGCAACGCCGGGCTCGCCGGCCGGACCGCTCGGAGGCACCGCCTCTCCGCCGCCGGCTTCGCGCGCGTAGAGCATCTGAAGCTCCGAGAGCGCGCTTCGCACCTGCTCACGCGGCTCGGGCTCCAGCAGGTCGAGCACGGCGCGCACCGCGTCGATGCCCACCTTGGCCTGTCCGAGATCGCGCTCGTCCTCCTTTGCGATCCGCCGCGCCGACAGGTTGAGGATGCTGGCGACGCTCTCCAACAGCACGTCTTGGACACGAACCTTGCGCAGCTGCTCCTCGAGCCGCTGTCGCAGCTCCTCCTGGGTCGGCTGTCCCTCTGCCGAGAAGCCGGCCGGTTCTCCCTGCGGCCCGGGCTCGCCCGTCGGTGTCTGCTCGTCGTCGGTCATGACGCGGACGCTAGCCGACGACGCCCTCGGGGACGTACGTCCTCCGCGTCTCCTCGACTGCCTGGCGATAGACGTCGGCGATCGTGGCCTCGGCTTCGAGCGCGCGCCGGGCGCGGATGGCCCCGTTGTCCTCCGGGAGCTCGGCAGCCAGGCCGAAGGCCGCACGCGCGGGAGCCGTCCACTCGTACAGGCGCTCGATCGCGGCCTTCGTCGGCACCTCCTCGCGCGCAGCGAAGTCGATCATCCTGCCCTCGGCGCCGTACCTGATCGCGCGCCACAGGTTCTCCTCGATCTCGCGCTGGCGCAGCGGAGGACCCAGGATCCCCGCGTCGTAGTCGAGCGCCGCCTGCACGATGCACGCGGTCATCAACCCCGCGAGCGCAAACGACTCCTCACCCCTGGTCTGGGCGTCGCAGATCCTCAGCTCCACCGTGCCGAAGTAGTGATGTGGCCGCACGCTCCACCACAGCTGGGTCGCCTCGACGATGGTGTTCGTGCGGGTCAGCAGGTCGATGAAGTCGGCGTAGGTCGCCCAATCCGCGAACGGCTCGTGGATGCCGCAGCGCGGGAAGGTGCGCGTGAAGATCTCCGTGCGCACCGAGTGCAACCCGGTGTCGTGGCCGTCGAGAAACGGAGAGTTCGCCGATGCCGCCAGCAGCTCCGGCAGGACGCCCCGGAGGTAATCGCAGATCGCGACCGCCCGTTCCGCCCCGTGGATTCCCACATGGACGTGCAGGCTCCAGGTGTTGTTGCGCTGCGCCACCCAGCGCAGCTCCTCGCGCAGCCGGGCGTAGTGCTCCGTGTCGATGATCTTCTGGTCGAGGTAGCTCGCCCACGGGTGCGTGCCCATCGCGGCCAGGCCGATTCCCATGCCTTCGGCGACTCGAAACAGGCGCGCGCGGCGCTCGCGCTGAAGCTCGACCGCGTGGGCGAAGCTCTCGCCCTTGCCGGAGCGAATCTCGATCTCGGTGTCGATCAGCTCCCCGGCGACTGACTCGGCCAGCAGCTCGTCCGCCAGGCAGGCGGCGTTCAGGTCCTCAAAGCGGTGGGTGAGGTCGAGGGTCGAGGGATCGAGCAGGGCGAACTCCTCTTCGATGCCGACGGTGAAGTCGGTCGAGGAGTCGAACAGGTCACGAACCCGCTCGAGGTCGAGGCTCTCGTCCATGGGTGTCTCGGTCCCGAGTGCTAGGTCAAATAGAAGTAGAGCGCGTAGAGCAGGTCCACGGCCGGGCTAGACGTGTGCACCGTGACCTCCGGCGGCACCTGAAGCAGCTGCTCCGAGTAGTTGAAGATGATCTTCACGCCGGCCTCCACGAGGCGATCGGCGACCTGCTGAGCGGCTTCGGATGGAACCGCCAGCACCCCCACCACCACGTCCTCCTCGGCGACCACCCGGTCGATCTCGTCGAACGACCGAACGGGGACGCCGCCTAGCTGCTTGCCCACGAGCTTCGGATCGACGTCGAAGATCGCCACGATCCGGAACCCGTGGTCGGCGAAGATGTCTGACCCCGCGATCGCCTGCCCCAGGTGCCCCGCGCCGAACAGAGCGATGTTGTGCTGGCCGGCGGTGCGGAGGATCTTGCGGATCTCGGACACCAGCGAGTCGACCCGGTAGCCAACCCCGCGCTTGCCGAACTTGCCGAACCCGGACAGGTCGCGGCGGATCTGCGTGGAGTTGACGTGGGTGTAGTCGGCGAGCTCCTGCGAGGAGATCGTCTCCTTGCCCATCTTGCGGGCCTGGGTCAGCACCTGCAGGTAGCGCGAGAGCCGCGCCGCGACGCCCAGCGAGAGACGCTCGCCGTCGCCGAGCGCCTGCTCGGGAGTCGCGGTCTCGGCCACCGTCCGCTCGGTCGTCTCGGCGCTCACGGCCCGACAGTATGAAGCGCCCTGCTGAGTTCGTGGCGATCGAGCTCCAGCTCGGAGACGATCTCGCCGCCCACCTCGATCACCGGGATGCGCTCCAGGTAGGCAGCGAACAACTCGTCATCGCGCTCGATGTCCACCTCCCGCAGCTCGAGCCCCGGATTCCCTCGCGCCATGGCCAGGATCTGCTCCCGCGCCACGTCGCAGAGGTGGCAGTCCGGGCGTCCGTAGAGCGTCACGACCGTCACCGCGCTGTCGTTCGGATCGGCGCTCATGCCCTGGCATCCCAGGACAGGTAGTCCGGAAACGACGCCGGCTCGAGGAAGTTGGCGGCCGCGCCGATCATCGCGGCGTTGTCGGTGCAGAGCTCGGGCGCGACGAGCTTGAAGCGCAGGTCGCGCTCCTCGCACAGCTTTCTGACGCGGGCGCGAAGGAGGCCGTTCGCCGCCACCCCACCCCCCAGGGCTACGGCCGGCCAGTCGCCGGCCTCGACGGCGCGCTTGACCCTCGCGACGAGCTGTTCGACAACGGCGGCCTGAAAGCTCGCGGCGAGGTCGGCGCGCCGCGCCCGGGTCTCCTCCGGCCCCAGGTCGCGAACCAGGTACAGCAGCGCCGTCTTCAGGCCGCTGAAGCTGAAGTCGAGGCCCGGCCCGTGCGCCATCGCGACCGGGAACTCGAATGCCTCCGGATCCCCTGCAACCGCCTCTCGCTCGATCGCCGGACCGCCGGGGAACCCCAGCTCGAGCATGCGCGCCCCCTTGTCGAGAGCCTCTCCGGCTGCGTCGTCGAGCGTCTGACCGAGGACCTCGAAGCCGCTGTGATCGCGCACGCCGGCGAGCAGGGTGTGCCCGCCGCTGGCGATGAGGCACAGGAACGGCGGTTCCAGTGGATCGGGCTCGAGGAAGTTCGCCGCGACGTGCCCGTGCAGATGGTCGACTCCTGCCAGCGGTTTGCGCGTCGCCGCCGCCAGGCCCTTGGCAGTGCTGATCCCGACCAGCAGCGCCCCTATCAAGCCCGGTCCTCGGGTGACGGCGAGGGAGTCGACGTCGGAGAGCGCAACGCCGGCATCATCGAGCGCCGCGTCGACGACCGCGTTGACGAGCTCGAGGTGGTGCCGCGACGCGACCTCGGGCACGACGCCGCCGAAGCGCTCGTGCGCTGCGGCCTGCGACGAAATCACGTTGGAGCGGATCTGGCCGCCGTCGACGACCGCGGCACACGTGTCGTCGCAGGAGGTCTCGAGGGCGAGGATCAAGCGGCGGCGCCGGCCCGCTCCAGCCACATGATCAACGCGTCCTCCCCGTTGTCGTGGTAGTAGCGGCGCCGGTGACCGGCGGCCCGGAAGCCGAAGCGCTCGTACATCGAGATCGCGACGCTGTTGGAAGTCCGGACCTCGAGCGTGTAACGGGCGTCTGCACCGGCCTCATCGAAGAGTCGCTCCATCAGCTGTGTGGCGATGCCCTCCCGCCGGCGATCGGGTTCCACCGCGATGTTCATCAGGTGCCAGACGTCCGCGTAGCGCGAACACACGAGATAGCCGACCAGCCCGTCGTCGGTTGCCGCCGCGACGCAGATGCTCGACGGCTTGGAGAGCTCGAGCACGAACATCGCCAACGACCATGGGGTCTGGAACGACCGGCGTTCGATCGCCAGCACTGCGGGCAGGTCGGCATAGGCCAGGCGGCGCAGGCGCACGGGCGCAGCCGGTGCCTCGGGTCCTGGATCAGCCGCCAGTGTTTCGCTCACGCCACAGCTCCGCGTCGGGTCGTCTCAGGTACATCGGCTCGACGGCCTCGGGCCTGACGGCTGTCGCCCCGGCCCCCAGCAGGCAAACGTGCCGGGCAGAGATCCGGTGCGCCGGGTCGAAGTCGGGGAGAACCTCCACGCCCGCGGCCTCGAGCTGTGCTCGAAATCGTACCGAGCCGTCCCCGGCCGCAAGCGGCGGCCGGTCCAGTTCCGCCAGGCGCTCTGCAACCGCATCGGGCTCGCCCACGAGCGGGGGCCACAGGTTCTCGCCCGTCGGTCCGTAGAGGGCCGCGAACGCCTGGCGCCGGCGGGCGTCGATGACTGCAAGGCGATCGCGCTCGCCAGCGGACTCCGACATCCCGGCCGCAAGCGTCTCCAACGTGACGACCGGGGCAATCCGCAGCCCGCGAGCCTGCGCGAGGGCACGCGCCGTGGCCACTCCGATCCGCAGGCCCGTAAACGATCCGGGTCCGATGCCGACGCCTATGAGCCCGACCCGGTCCCAGCCTCCGACAGCCTCGACCGCGCGCTCGATTTCGACCAGCAGCCTCGTCGCATGCTGCGGGAACTCGCCGGGGCGCCCGTCCACCCGCGCCTCGGCGACGACCTCGCCCTCGCGAGTCGCAGCCACCGCGACGTCGTCGGTAGCGGTGTCGAAGCCGAGAATCGCCGCGTCCGTTGACTCGGTCATCGCGAAGAGACTAGGGTTGGCGCGCGCGTCTGACCACAAAGAGGGGAGAAGCAGTGAACGATCGAGTCAAGCTGCGCCGCCGCCTGCTGGCGGGCATCGGAATCGCCGCGATCGCCGCGACCGGAGCCGCATGGTCCGGCTGTGGCGACGACGAGGAGGAGGCGGAGGACGCAGCCAACGAGATCATCGAGCAGGCCGAGCAACAGGCCGACGAGATCCAGGAGGACGTCCAGCAGGAGGTCGAGGAAGCCCAGGACCAAGCTCAGGAGCAGCTCGACGAGGCCGACATCGAGGGCCAGGTGGAGGAAGCACAGAAGCAGGCCGAGAAGGCGCAGAAGGAAGCGCAGGAGCAGATCGAGCAGGCCCAGCAGGAGGCTGAGCAGGCGCTCGACGACGCCGGGTACTAGGAGTTCGCCTGGGGGTCGCTCGGGGTGCGGACCGCGATCTCACGCCGGTCGCCGCCGGCGTGTGCGAGCTCAACGCGCGCGGCGAGGCGAATCCCGTCGCGAGCGACTTCCTGGTCCGCTTCGCCCGGCCACTCGATGAAGGCGATCGCGTCCGAGGTCAGGTAATCGTCGAGCAACCCCGGATCCTCCGATCCGAGCTCCTCCAGCCGGTAGAGGTCCAGATGTGAGACGGGCACCCGGCCGGCGTATCGGCGGCCGATGGTGAACGTCGGGGACACCACGGGCTCGGTTACCCCCAGCGCGTGACAGGCACCGCGGATCAGGGTCGTCTTGCCGGTTCCGAGCTCACCGGCCACCAGCACGACGTCGCCGGGACCGAGATCGGCCGCCAAGCGCTCGCCAAGCGCCTCGGTCGCGTCCGGACCTTCGGTGATCTCGGTGGTCAACCGAACAGGTCGAGCTGGTCGGCCGCCGGATCCGAGGCGCTGACCAGAGCCGGCTCGGGCTCGGTGCCCGGCACCGGGGTGTTGATCAGCTCGGGGAGCTTGGCGAAGTCCTCGCGCAGGGTATCCGCGAGTGACGGCGTACGCAGAGCGGCCGCCGGGTGCAGCAGGGGCATCACGAACAGCGTCCGCCCACCCAGCGTGTGAACCTGCGGCGTGCCCCGCACGCGCGTGATGCCGACGTTGCTCTGCGTCAGAAGCTTCGTGGCGAAGTTGCCGAGCGTGCCGATCACCCGTGGCTCGATCAGGTCGATCTTCTGCTCGAGATATGGCCGGCACGCCTCGATCTCGCCGGGTTGCGGGTCACGATTGCCAGGTGGGCGGCAAAGGAGCACGTTCGTGATGAACACGTCGTCCCGGGTCATCCCGATCCCCTGGATGAGCTCCGTGAGAAGACCACCGGCGCGACCGACAAACGGGAGGCCCTGGCGATCCTCTTCTGCACCCGGCGCTTCGCCTACGAACATCAGGTCGGCGTCGGCGTTTCCGGCGCCGAAGACGACGTTCGTCCGTCCCTCCGACAGCGGGCAGAGCGTGCACGTGGACGCCTCGCGGTAGAGCTCGACGAGGCGCTCCCGTCGCTCCTCCCGGCTGCCGCTCACGACCCGCCTCCGGGGCCAGAGGAGCGGCCCTCGCGCGCGCGCCTGCGCGCCGACTTGAAGCTGGCCTTGGTCGTTTCGCGCAGCTTCGCCTTGCGCCGCTCCTGCCTGCGCGCCTCGCCGCGCGTCTTGACCAGGCTCAACGGCGCGGCCTGAGCCGAGAAGGTGCGCTTGGCACCGTCGGGCCCGCAGCTCGGACAGGTCGCAGCGGTTGTCCCCGCCGTGACCAGCTCCTCGAACTCGGCTCCGCAATGCTCGCAGCGGAACTCGTAGATGGGCATGCCCCAAGGGTAGTCGTGGGATCAGCGGTTGCAGCAGGGACTCAAGCCACGGCGAACAACGGATCTCTCCGGACTATCCGGAGTCATTCGGCGTTCGCTGCCTGCCAGATCGGGTAGGTGCCCTCCCTATACTTGGCTGCGCCGCGACCTCTGAGGCGTGGACACCGCCGGGCTGATCCGGCAGTCACCGACGCGACACGAAAGCCGTCTGGTATCTCGATGCGAGAACTGGAACGGGATCTCCCGACCGACGCGGACACCTCGATTTCCGTGCCCGACACGTTGCCGCCGCTGGCGATCGTCGGAGCAGGGCGGCTGGGCGGCGCGCTGGCAAAGGCCGCCCGGGAGGAGGGCCTGGACGTGACGCTGGCGGGTCGCGAAACCGCACTCCAGGCGTGCCGCGATGCCGAGGCGGCACTGATCTGCGTGCCCGACAGCGCGATTCGTGACGTCGCGGAGAGCATCGCGGAGGCGATTCCCCCGCTGCGCCTCGTCGGCCACTCGAGTGGCGTTACCTCGCTCGAAGCCCTGGCGCCCGCGACCGATCGGGGCGCCGCGATCTATTCCCTCCACCCGCTGCAGACGGTTCCAGGGGCCGACGCCGAGCTGGTCGGCGCTGCCTGTGCGGTAACCGGGTCAGAACGGCAGGCGGAGCGCTTTGCGAGACGAGTCGCCCAACGTCTGGGAATGCGTCCCTTCACGGTCCCCGAGGAGCGACGGGCGGCCTACCATGCAGCCGCCTCGATCGCCTCCAACTTCCTCGTCGCTCTCGAGGAGTCAGCCGCGGATCTGCTCGCGCGCATCGGGATCGAGGACGCGCGCGAATTGCTCGCGCCCCTAGTTCGCACCACCGCCGCCAACTGGGCGGACCACGGGCGACACGCGCTTACCGGTCCGATCGCGCGCGGCGACGAGGCCACCGTCGCCCGGCATGTCGCCGCGTTGCGCGAGCACGCGCCCGAGCTTTTGCCGCTGTACGAGGCGCTTGCCGAACGCGCCCGGGAGCTGCGATGAGGATCGTGCGTACGAAGGCGGAGCTGCGAGAGGCGCTCTCGCGGGCACGTCGCGAGGACCGCTCGATCGGCCTGGTCCCCACGATGGGGGCGCTGCACGAAGGCCACCTCGCGCTGCTGCGTGCCGCCCGGGAGCGATGCGACGTCGTGGTCATGAGCCTGTTCGTCAACCCAACCCAGTTCCGCCCCGGCGAGGACCTCCACAGCTACCCACGCGACGAGGCACGCGATGCCGAGCTCGCGGCGGCGGAAGGCGTCGATCTGATCTACGCACCGGCCGTCGAGGAGGTCTACCCCGACGGATTCGCAACCGCCGTCGAGGTGGGCGGCGGGCTCACCGACGTGCTCGACGGCGATCCCAGCCGCCGCGGGCCCGAGCACTTCAGGGGTGTCACCACCGTGGTGGCGAAGCTGTTCAACAGCGTCCAGCCCGACGTCGCGTTCTTCGGGCAGAAGGACGGGCAGCAGGCGGTCGTGATCCGCCGCATGGTCCGCGACCTCGACCTCCCGATCGAGATCGTCGTCGTGCCGACCGTGCGCGACCCCGACGGCCTCGCGTTGAGCTCGCGCAACGCGTACCTGGAGCCCGCGGAGCGCGAGCGCGCCACCGCGCTGAGCCAGGCGCTGAAGGCAGCGGCGGAGGTTGCGGCGTCGGGCGAGCCGTCGGTTGCCGCGGCGCTCGAGGCCGCGCGGGCCGAGCTGGACGCGGCGGGGATCGAGCCTGAGTACCTGGAGGCCCGCGACGCCGAAGGTCTCGCGCCCGTGCAGAGCTTCAACGGGCGGCCGGTGATCGTGGCTGTGGCCGCGCGGGTAGGCAAGGCCCGCCTGATCGACAACGTGGTGATCGCCGGCGAGCCGCCGGCCTGAAACGCAAGCTAGGAGAACCCGTGCAGAGACAGATGCTCAAGTCGAAGATCCACCGGGCGACGGTGACCGGCCGTGACCCGGACTACGTCGGCAGCATCACGCTCGACCCCGAGCTGATGCGGGCGGCCGACGTGCTGGCCAACGAGCAGGTCCACGTCTGGGACATCGACAACGCCGCCCGCTTCGTGACCTACGCGATCGAGGGCGAGCCCGGCGCGGGCGCCGTGCAGGTCAACGGCGCCGCCGCGCACCTCGTCGGGGAGGGTCACAGGGTGATCGTGGCGTCGTTCGCGGCCTACGACGAGCGCGACCTCGAGGCCTACGCACCGGTTGTCGTGCACGTTTCGGAGCGCAACGAGATCGCCAAGGTGGACTCCCATCCGGAGGTCCTCCTCGGCTCGCCGCTCGCGTCGGAGGCAGGGCGATGAGCGCACACCCTCAGCAGCCGCTTGACCGAGGCGCGGAGCGCAAGCCGATCACCCTGCCTCGTCTCGCGGAGATGAAGCTCGCCGCGGAGCCGATCGTCATGGTCACCGCCTACGACCATCCCTCGGCGCAGGTTGCCGAGGCGGCCGGCGTCGACATCGTCCTGGTCGGAGACTCGGCGGCGATGACAGTGCTCGGATACGAGTCGACCGTTCCCGTCGGCATGGACGAGATGGTGATCCTCGCCTCGGCCGTCCGCCGTGGACTGAAGACCCCGCTGCTCGTCGGCGACATGCCGTTCGGCTCGTACGAGCGCTCGAACGAGCAGGCGGTGGAGAACGCCCAGCGCTTCGTCAAGGAGGCGGGCTGCGACGCGGTCAAACTCGAGCGCGGCGGGGCGTCGGTGGACCGCGCCCGCGCGATCATCCGCGCCGGCATCCCGGTTATGGGACACGTCGGGCTGACGCCGCAGACCGCAACGGCGCTGGGCGGTTTGAGGGCCCAGGGAAAGACCGCCAGCCGCGCGGCGCAGATCGCCGAGGACGCCCTGGCACTCCAGGCGATCGGCTGTTTCGCGATCGTCTTCGAGGCGATCCCGGCGGACGTCACCGCGGCGCTGATGCCGCGGATGGACACCGCCGCCGTGATCGGCATCGGCGCCGGCCCGGACACCGACGGACAGGTGCTCGTCTTCCACGACCTGCTCGGGATCTTCGGCGGGCACGCGGCGAAGTTCGTGAAGCGCTACGCCGAGGTGCGCGGGGAGATGGTGCGCGGGGTCGCCGCGTACGCGAACGAGGTGCGCACCCGGGCCTTCCCGAGTGCCGAGCACACCTATGCCGTCGATGCCGAGGAGCTGGAGGCGTTTTGCCGCTACCTGGATCAGGAGGCTCTCTCGGCCTCCGACTGGGACTGGTCGGCAACCGAGATCTAAGTCCCAGAAACCTGTCACGAGCAGGAGTTTCTTGCGTAACCACCTGATTTCGGCGGTGTAAAGGTTGTGTCAATCCGTACGAACAGACGTACGGACAGGCTTCGCAGAAAGGCGAGGTAACGCAAATGGAGACGCTGAAGAGGTTCGAGCCGGTCGCGCTTCTCTTGATGTTCATCGGCGCCCTCAACTGGGGCATCCTGGGCATCACGGATGGCGAGACCAACGTGCTCTCCGAGATCTTCGGCACCGGTACGCTGACCGACATCGTCTACGTCGTGATCGGCGTCGCCGCCCTGATGTGGATCCCGAGGCTGATGGAGACGTTCCACATCGGCCGCGGCCCCCATCCGCGCGGGGTCTAACCGCCAAGACTCATGCGGGCACCTGACGCCGTGCGTCAGGTGGAGACAGCGGGCCGGGCATCACGCCCGGCCCGCTTTATCTAGGTTTGGGCGGTGGCCGTCCACACCTCCGAGCTCAGCGTGTCTACGCGTGGCGACTCGGACATCGTCGACATCACCGATCCACTGCGGGCAGCGGTTTCGGAGAGCGGGGTTGCGGACGGCCAGGCGAGTGCCTTCGTCCGCGGCTCCACCGCCGCGATCACGACGATGGAGTTCGAGCCCGGCGGCATCCACGACCTCCAGACCATGCTCGAGCGCCTGATTCCAACGCGTGGCGACTACGAGCACAACCGGCTCAACCACGACACGAACTCCCACGCTCACCAGCGGGCCTCGATCGTCGGCCCGTCCGAGGTGGTCCCTGTGCAGAGCGGGCGGCTCGGACTTGGCACCTGGCAGCAACTGGTGCTGATCGACTTCGACGACCGGCCGCGCGAGCGTACGGTCGTGATCCAGGTGAGCGACTAGACCTCGCGCTCTACCCCGAGCACCACCGCCACGGCCTCGGCCGCCGGCGCGATCTCGGTGTCCACGCGGGCGAGGAGCTGTCGCCAGCCATCGTGTTCGGCGAGGGCGACGCGGACCCGCTCGACCCCGGCCTCAAGGTCGCCGCCCTGCGCGATCCCCAGGCCCGCCCAGAAGCAGAGCTCGGCGTTGCCGGGGGCGATTTCGACGGCCCGCGCATAGTGCTCGGCCGCCTCTTCATGCCGTCCCTCCGCCACCAACTCGTCGCCACGGTCGGCGAGTGCATACGCCTCTCCCAACCCAAGCAACCGGCCCAACTCTCCGAGCGGATCGGCGTGGTCCTCGACCCGCAGGTCGACCGATCGCTCCCAGGGCTCCCCCTCTCCGGGCGCCACCAGCAACGCCGCGGACTGGCGCCCACGCACGTCGCCACCCGCCCCCTCAGCTGCCTGGAGAGCGCTGAGAAGTCGGCGACGTAGGGAGCCCTCGGCAGCCTCGAACGCCTTCGCCATCGCCGGCCAGACATCCGGTGAGGCCATCAGGTTCGCCTGCGCGCTGAAGCCGTCGCCAACCGCGTCGCCGGCGTACGGCATGCACCCGTCGCCGGTGTGCACGGCGACCCTTCCCGCGGCGTCGACGACGGCGATCTGCCGGAAGCGCGCCTGCTCGTCCGAGGCCAGCAAGCGGTCGAGTGCGCGCTCCGGCGACGCGCCGGCCGTCATAGCGTCCAGAAGCCGCGGCCCGTACGCCGGCTCGGCGATCGACTGGGTGGCCACCGCCCCGACGCCGGCGCGCGCGTAGCTGACGATCGAGCCGACCGAGAACCAGTGCGACTGCACGGCGACGCCGAGCTCGCCGCTCTCCGCGTCGCGGGCGACGATCGAGTAGGTGCCCCGGCGCAGACTCACGGCCCGGCCGGGACGTCGACCTCGATCGCGTCGACGCTCCAGGCGTCGCCGTCGAGCACCAGTTGGACCTCGATCTCCTCGCCGTCGTACACCCCACCGCTGGCAACTGCCGTCGTCGTCGCGGAATCTCCGGAGTCGTCGACGGGCTCGACGCTCACCTCGTTCGCGACCGGTCCTCCCTCCCCCAGCGCCTGCGCGCAGCCCGAGGCACCGCCGTACGCGGACTTGACGTAGGCCTCGGTGACGTGCGGCGGAACGCAGGCGTCCTCGGGATTCGCGGTCGTTAGCACCAGCTCGACGACCTCTTCCGGAGCGGGCGCTTCGAGCTCGTCGCGCTCACTCGAGCCCCCGGAACCGTTCGGGCCCTGCGATTCGGGCCCTTCGGAGGGCGACGCCGAGTCTTCGACGGCCGTCGTCTCGGCCACGGTCGGGTCTTCGTCTGCGTCGTCGTCGCCGCACGCCGCCAGGATCAGGCAGGTCGCGGCAAGCAGAGCCGGGAGCGTCGTCCGCACCCGCGGCAAGCTACCCGGACTTCGGCCTGAACTCGATCTCGCGGATCACCTTGGCCGGCGCACCCGCGGCGATCACGCCCGCCGGGATGCTCTGCGTGACGACCGAGTTGGCGCCGATCACGGCGCGATCGCCGATCTCGACGCCCCCCGTTACGACACAGTTGACGCCAAACCAGACGTTGTCGCCAATCCGCACCGGCCCCCGCGGAACGAACCCCTGCCAGGCGATCGGCACGTCGGGGTCGTCGTACGCGTGGTCGGCGTCGCCGACGAAACAGCCGTTGGCGAACATCACGTGGTCTCCGATCTCGATCCGCTCCACCGCGGCGAGCATGGTCTCGCGGTTGAGAAAGCAGCCCTGCCCGATCTCGATCTCCGCCTCGGGCCCGAGTGTCAGCCAGCACCCGGGCTCGAACAGAGTGTCTTGGCCCACCGTGAGGCGCCCAGAATCGAGGGCCTCGAGCGCCTCGCCCTCGACGGGGTAGCGGATGAAGAAGCCGCCGCGGGCGGCGTGACGATTGATCCGCCAGCGCCGCCGCAATCTCCGATTGCGCTCGTACCAGCGACGCTTGATCCACCACGTTCGCCACTGGGCGAGCTCACCCACGGGCGAACCCTTTCAGAACACACGGGGCGATCGGTGGCGAGTTTCGAGCCCAGCCGACCCGCTAGTCGCCACCGCCGGGCTACGCCGCGACCGGTTCGCGCTTGCGCAGCTTCGTGCGGCGTGGCGCGGGCGCCGGCTCCTCAGCCTCGACCAGCTCGGCCAGGAACTGCCCGGTGTATGAGGTCGGGACGCCAGCGACCTGCTCCGGCGTGCCAGCGGCGATCACCTCTCCCCCGGCCTCGCCGCCCTCCGGGCCGAGGTCCACGATCCAGTCCGCCGACTTGATCACGTCGAGGTTGTGCTCGATCACGACGACCGTGTTGCCTGCCTCGACCAGCCGCCCGAGCACGCTCAGCAGCCGCTCGACGTCGGCGAAGTGCAGGCCCGTGGTGGGCTCGTCGAGGATGTAGAGGGTGTCGCCGGTTGCGACCTTCGACAGCTCGGTCGCCAGCTTGACCCGCTGCGCCTCGCCTCCGGAGAGCTCGGTCGCGGGTTGGCCCAGCCGGATGTAGTCGAGCCCGACGTCGTGAAGCGTCTGGAGCCGGCGCTTGATCTTGGGGATAGCGTCGAAGAACTCCACCGCCTCGCCGACGGACATCTCCAGCACGTCCGCGATCGACTTGCCCTTGAAGCGGACCTCGAGCGTCTCACGGTTGTAGCGCCGGCCGTGGCACTGCTCACACGGGACGTACACGTCGGGCAGGAAGTGCATCTCGATCTTGATCTGCCCGTCGCCGCGGCAGACCTCGCAGCGCCCGCCCTTGACGTTGAAGCTGAAACGGCCGGGCTTGTAGCCACGCGCACGCGCCTCCCGGGTCGCCGAGTAGAGCGCTCGGATGTGGTCGAAGACCCCGGTGTACGTCGCCGGGTTCGAGCGCGGCGTCCGCCCGATTGGCGACTGGTCGATGTTGATCACCTTGTCGATCTCCGTGATCCCGTCGATCCGGTCGTGAGCACCGGGGCGCATCCGCGCCCGATGCAGGCGGTTGGCGACCGCGCGGTGGAGGATCTCGTTGACGAGCGTGGACTTGCCTGAGCCGGAGACACCGGTGACACAGCAGAACACGCCCAGCGGGAAGGTCACGTCGACCCCCTTCAGGTTGTGCTGGCGTGCCCGGCGCACCACGAGCTCACCGCGCGGAGCCCTGCGCTCGTCGGGCACGGGGATCTCGCGCTCGCCTGACAGAAACTGACCGGTCAGCGACTCGGGCTGGGCCTCAATCTCCGGAGGCGTTCCCTCCGCGACCAGCTCGCCACCGTGCTCTCCGGCGCCGGGCCCGAGATCGACGACGTGATCGGCGGAGCGGATCGTCCCCTCGTCGTGCTCCACGACGATCACCGTGTTGCCGAGGTCGCGCAGCCGTTCCAGCGTGTCGATCAGCTTCGCGTTGTCGCGCTGGTGCAGCCCGATGGAGGGCTCGTCGAGGATGTACAGCACGCCGACCAGGCTCGAGCCGATCTGGGTCGCGAGCCGGATCCGCTGCGCCTCGCCTCCCGACAGTGTCGCCGATGCGCGCTCGAGCGACAGGTAGCCGATGCCGACGCTCTCGAGGAAGCGCAGCCGCTCGGCGATCTCGCGCACGACCAGGCGAGCGATGGCCCGCTCCGTCTCGGTCAGCTCCAGCGCCTGAATCCACTCCAGCGCCGCGCGCGCCGACATCTGCGTGTACTCGTGGATGTTGAGGTCGCCGACGGTGACCGCCAGGCTCTCCGGGCGCAGGCGCGCCCCGTTGCAGGCCGGGCACGGCTGCAGCGCCATGAGGTCCTCGATGCGCTCGCGCGTGTTCTCCGAGTCGGTGTTCTCGTAGCGACGCTCGAGGCTGTAGAGCATGCCGTCGAAGCGCACCGTGTACTTGCGCTGGCGCCCGAACCGGTTTCGGTAGGACACCGTGTGTCGCTGGTCGCCCGTGCCCTCCAGCAGCAGCTGGCGATCGCGCTTCGGCAGGTCCTGCCACGGCACGTCGACGTCGATGCCGTTGGCCTCCGCCACCGCCTCGAGCAGCCGCCGGTGGTACATCGAGGCGGCCTTGGTCCAGGGCTCCAGCGCGCCCTCGGCGATCGAGAGCGTCGGGTCGGGCACGATCAGCTCCGGGTCGATCACTCGCTGGAAGCCGAGCCCGTGGCAGCGCTGGCAACAGCCGTGCGGCGAATTGAACGAGAAGATCCGCGGCTCGAGCTCGGGCATCGAGGTGCCGCAGTTCAGGCAGGCGAACTTCTCGGAGAACACGAGCACCTCGCCGCGCTTGCCGGCGCTAGGGCCGGTGAGAACCTGGGCGCCGGGTCCCTCGGCCACGCTGCTGTCGCCGGCCCTTGGCTCATCGGACCCCGCCGACCCTGGACGCGAAGCGGAGGAGTCGGCGGGCAGTAGTTCGATCTCCACGATCCCCTCCGCCAGCTGCGAGGCGGCCTCCAGCGACTCCGCGAGGCGCTTGCGGATGCCCTCCTTCATCACCAGCCGGTCGACCACGACCGAGATGTCGTGCTTGTACTTCTTGTCGAGCTCGATCGGCTCGTCCAGGCGGCGCAGCTCGCCGTCGATCACGGCCCGGGCGTAGCCCTGGTTGCGCATCTCCTCGAGCATCCGCCCGTACTCGCCCTTGCGCTCGCGCACGACCGGCGCCAGGACCATGAAGCGAGTGCCCTCTTCGAGCGTGAGCACGCGATCGGTGATCTGCTCGAGCGATTGGCCGGCGATTGGAGCGCCGCAGTTGAAGCAGTGCGGCTTGCCGATCCGCGCCCACAGCAACCGGAGGTAGTCGTAGATCTCGGTGACCGTGCCGACCGTCGACCGCGGGTTCCGCGAGGTCGTCTTCTGGTCGATCGAGATGGCCGGCGAGAGCCCCTCGATCGAGTCGACGTCCGGTTTCTCCATCTGGCCGAGGAACTGCCGCGCGTACGCCGACAGCGACTCCACGTAGCGGCGCTGGCCCTCGGCGTAGATCGTGTCGAAGGCGAGGCTGGACTTGCCCGACCCCGACAAGCCGGTGACGACGATCAGAGCCTCACGCGGCAGAGTCAGGTCGATGCCCTTGAGATTGTGCGCACGGGCACCCGAGACGACGATTTCAGAAGAGGCGGCCACTACCGAACAAGTGTACGTGGGAGGTCAGTCACCTCCGAGCGGCCGAAATGGCGACTTGCGGGCTACTTCGACGTCTTAGAGAGGACGTCGTCGATCAGCGCCGCGCTGTCGTCGAGCTCGTAGTCCGCCGCGAGCGCACGCTCGATCTCCGCCCGCGAGGCGCCATCAAGCGCCATGTTCATCGCCACCAAACGGGCGGCGACGGCGTCGCCGGACTTGGCGCCGTTGCCCGCGGTCGGCGGCGTGCCCTCGTCGGGCGGCGGGGTCGGCTCCGGAACCGGATCGGGCGTGGGCTCGGGGACGGGATCGGGCGTCGGCTCCGGCACTGGGGCGGGCCCGGGCTCTGGCACCGGCTCGGGGCTGGGCTCCGGCACGGTGACAGGGCCGGGATCGACCTCGGCCGATTCGCCCTTGAGCTTGCCCTCGAGATCTGCGAGCGCGCTGCGAACCTCGTCCAGGCGCTGCTTGGCCTCCGCCTCGGCGCGCTCGCGAATTCGCTTCGCGTCGGCCTCGGCCTCCCGCACGATCTCGGCCGCGCGGGACTCCGCCTCGCTCACGAGCTCGCGCACCCGCTCGGCTACGTCGTGAACGATCTTCTCCGCGTCCGCCATTGGGCGAAAGCTTAGAGGCTGGCTCAAAACCCCAAGCGCACGCCTGGCGGCGCCGGGCGCGGTCAGTCGAAGGCTCCGATGCCGCGCAGCGCGACCACCAGCAGCAGGAACGCGGCGATGACCGGAGGGATGAACACGAGCTCGCTCACACGACGAGCGTCCCACCGTTCGGCCATCTGCTCAATGGGGTCAGCAGGCGTCGGCCGGTGCGGCTAACCCACCCTTCGGTCCAACCGAAGCACTCAGGTGCGCAGGGACTCGAGGTCGCGCCGCAGCTCCTTGAGCTCGTCGCGGATGCGGGCCGCCTCCTCGAAGCGCAGGTCCTCGGCGGCGGCAAGCATCTCCTCCTCGAGCTCCACGATCACCTTCTCGAGCTGCTCCGGGGTGTAGGTCTCGCCGTCGGCGCGCACGCGGCGGCGCTTGGACGGGGCGGCGCGCGACTCCATCGCCAGGAACTCGCTGATCTCGGAGATGCCCTTCTGGACCGTCTCGGGCGTGATCCCATGCTCGCGGTTGTAGGCGAGCTGGATCTCGCGGCGGCGGTCGGTCTCGGAGATCGCCTTGCGCATGGCCTCCGTTTCCTTGTCCGCGTACATCAGCACCTGCCCGCGCACGTTTCGGGCCGCGCGGCCGATGGTCTGGATGAGGCTCGTCTCCCCGCGCAGGAAGCCCTCCTTGTCGGCGTCGAGGATCGCCACCAGCGAGACCTCCGGGAGGTCGAGCCCCTCTCGCAGCAGGTTGACGCCCACGAGGACGTCGTACTCGCCGAGGCGCAGGTCGCGAACGATCTGGATGCGCTCCAGGGTGTCGATCTCCGAGTGCAGGTAGCGCACGCGGAACCCGTGCTCGACCAGGTAACCGGTCAGGTCCTCGGCCATCTTCTTGGTCAGGGTGGTGACCAGGGTCCGCTCCGACGCATCGGCGCGGCGGCGCACCTCGTTCATGAGGTCGTCGATCTGGTTCTTCGTCTCGCGCACCTCGACCTCCGGGTCGACGATCCCGGTCGGGCGGACGATCTGCTCGACGATCCGAGCCGAGACGTTTCGCTCGAACTCCCCGGGCGTTGCCGAGACCATCACCAGCTGCCCGACGCGCGCGAGGAACTCGTCGAACTTGAGCGGGCGGTTGTCGAGCGCCGACGGCAGGCGAAAGCCGAAGTCCACGAGCGTCTGCTTGCGCGAGCGGTCGCCCTCGTACATCCCGCCGAGCTGCGGAATCGTCTGGTGCGACTCGTCGACGAAGACGACGAAGTCGTCCGGGAAGTAGTCGATCAGCGTGTGCGGCGGTGAGCCGGGCGGGCGGTTGTCGAGGATTCGCGAGTAGTTCTCGATCCCGGATGTGAAGCCGAGCTCCTTCAGCATCTCGAGGTCGTACTCGGTGCGCTGACGCAGGCGGTGAGCCTCGAGCTCCTTGCCGCGCTCCTCGAACCAGGTGACACGCTCCTCCATCTCGCGCTTGATCTCGACGATCGCGCGCTCGAGCGTCTCCTCCTCGGTCGCGTAGTGGCTTGCCGGCCAGACCGCGACGTGGTCGATCTCGTCCAGGATCTCCCCCGTCAGCGGGTCGAAGTGCTGAATGGCCTCGACCTCGTCGCCGAACAGCGCGATCCGGTAGGCGGTCTCGGCATAGGCCGGGAAGATCTCGAGCACCTCTCCCTTGACGCGGAACGTGCCACGGCTGAGGACGGTGTCGTTGCGCGAGTACTGCATCCCGATCAGCTTGCGGAACAGCTCGTCGCGGTCGACCCAACCGCCGACCTTGAACAGCTGCATCTGGCGTCTGTACAGCTCGGGCGAGCCGATGCCGAAGATGCACGAGACCGAGGCGACGATGATCACGTCCGATCGGGCGAGCAGCGACGCCGTGGCCGCGTGGCGCAGCCGATCGATCTCGTCGTTGATGGCCGAGTCCTTCTCGATGTAGAGGTCCTGGGCCGGGACGTACGCCTCGGGCTGGTAGTAGTCGTAGTAGGAGACGAAGTACTCGACCTTGTTGTCGGGGAAGAACTCGCGAAACTCGTTGCACAGCTGCGCCGCAAGGGTCTTGTTGTGGGCGATCACCAGCGCCGGGCGCTGCACCGCCTCGATGACCCCGGCCATCGTGAAGGTCTTGCCGGTGCCCGTGGCTCCGAGCAGGGTCAGGAAACGCTCCTCGGCGCCGAGCCCGTCGGCCAGCGAGGCGATCGCACCCGGCTGGTCCGCCGTTGCGGTGTAAGCAGGATTTAGCTTGAAATCCGGCACAAACAACGACGATAGCGAGCGCTTTGGTCGGCTCGTGAAAGGATCCGCGGCGTGACCTCGCTTCAGCGTCGCGTCGCCGCTGCGTTCACGCTCGCCGGGAGCCTGCACTTCGTCCTCGCCCGCCAGTACGAGGCGATCGTGCCGCCGTACGTGCCGCACCACCGGGAGGCGGTGCAGCTCAGCGGCGTGGCCGAGATCGTCGGAGGGCTGACGATGGCCTCGCGCCGGACGCGCTGGTTCTCGCGCTGGTGGTTGCTCACGGTGCTCGTCGCCGTGTTTCCGGCGAACGTCTACATGGCCCAGGAGCCAGAGGAGGTCGCGACGCGCGGCGTGCCCGCCGACCGCATCCCGCGCTGGCTGCTGTACGCCAGGCTCCCGCTGCAGCTGCTGTTCGCGCGGGCGGTCTGGCGAGCCAGCCGTCCCGGGAGGCGCTAGGGAATCAGCGCACCGATCCGGTCGAGCACGCCGCTCCCGTCCTCGAACAGCTCGGAGGCGTCGTTGATCAAGGCGATCGCCTCGTCGACCGGAAGATTGGTGACGAATGCGCGAAGGCCACTCGCCACGAGCGGGCTGAGCGCTCCCGCTTGCTCGGCGTCGTCCACGGCCCGCTCCAGGCCCGCGTGCACGGCGGCTTCGAGCTCGGCATCGTCGACGCCGTACTCGGACAGGAACGCTTGCCTGCCCTCGTCCGTCGCCAGGGCGACGGCGAGCGTCTCACGGCTGACGCGGAGCTCACAAGCCGCTCCGTCCAGCGCGGACAGTGTGAACTGCTCCGCGGTCTCCTCGATGCCCTCGGGCGATCGCCACTCACGCGGCTCGCACGGGTCGGCGACCGGCGTCGGCTCGTAGCTCGCGCCGCCGGCCGCCAGGTACGCCGCAGCCAGGGCCACCGAGGCGACCACGGATCCGCCCACCAGCCAGCTGCCGCTCACAGCTCGACCCTCCGTCGGGCCAGGCCGATCGGAAGCAGCGCCGCCGCTGCAAATGTCGCCGCGAGCAGGAAGGAGCGGCTGAACGCGTGGGTGGCGGCGCTGTCGACCTCGTCCTCGATCGCGCCGCGAAGCTCAAGCGTCGCCGCACGCTCCTCGGGGTCCTCTGGCAGGGGCTCGAAGGCCGGCCCGAGCTTCGGGACCTTGTCTCCCTCCTCGCGGATGCGGTCGGCGATTCGGTTGGCCAGCTCAATCTTCTCCGTGGGCGGAATACGGGCATCGAGCAGGGCGGCCGTGCCGGCCTGCTCGGCGTCCTCTCGCTCGGTCTCCAGGTCCGCGGTGAAGACCGGGGTCAGCAGGAGCAGCCCGACGACCACACCGGCGTGACGGGCGCCGATGGTCCAGCCGCCGTGGATCGCCTGCGAGGCCCGCCCTTCGAGCGCAGCCTCGGTGAGGGCGGACAGGGTCAGCGCCAGCCCCACCCCCACCAGGGCCTGCGGGGGAAACGTGAGGACGACGGAGGCGTCCGGCAGCAGGCCGAGCCCCGCAAGTCCGCCACCGACGAGGATCACGCCGGCGGCCGCGCGCGCCCTGACGTCGCTCACCCTGCGCGCCAGTGGCGCGGCCAAGAGAGCGGCGCACGGCATGACCGTCACCGCGGCAGCGGCCCCGATCGGCGTCAGCCGCCAGCCCTCGATCAGCAGCAGCACGACGAGAAACAGGGCCGCCGCAAGCGCCGCCGAGATCAACCCCAGCGCCAGGTTGGCCGGCAGGTGGGGCCGTCCGGCGGCCACGGGCGCCCGCCGAACCTCGGCGCCGAGCGCGCCGATCAGCGGCACCGCGAGCAGGATCGCCATCGGGACCTGCACCAGAAAGATCGACTGCCACGAAACGAGCTCGGTCAAGAGACCACCGATTCCGGGCCCAAGGGCGGCGCCGGTGGCCCCGGCCGCGGCCCAGATCCGGGCCGCGCTGCGCTCGGATCCCGTTGCGGCAGGAAGCAACTCGAGCGAGGCGCAGATCGCCGCGGCGCCTCCCACGGCCTGAGCGCAGCGTGCGGCCAGCAGGACACCGATGCTCGACGCCAGCCCGCAGGCGAGGCTCGCCGCGGCGAACGCGATGAGGCCGGCGATCGTGAGCTTCGCCGGCCCCAGCCTCACCGCGGCATGCGCGGCCGGCACTGCCGCGATCGCGAGCACGAGGTTGAACGCGACCAGCACCCAGGTGACCGCCGCAACCGAGACGTCGAGCTCGCGGTAGATCTCCGGCAGCGCCAGCACGACCACCGACGAGTCGGCGAGCACCATGCCGACAGCTGCGGCCAGGGCGGCCTTGGTCAGGCCGGCACGGCCGTCCTCACGCCCCAACGAGCTCGATCCAGTCCCACTGGCGCCCGCACAGGCGGCGCTCGGCCTCACGGCTCCGGACCTCCAGCAGCCGTGACTCCGCGACGTCGGTCGGGCTCAAGACGAGCGGCCCCGCCGGGGTCGCGATCCCACCGCTCCCCGGTCGCCAATCGACGTCGAACCTCACCTCGACCTGGTGTGGGCCCTCCGCCAGCGACACAGCGCCCAGCTTCACGTAATTACCGCGGTTGTTCAGCTGGTGGCGAACCGTGCCCTGTGCGCGGCCGTCGACCCACAGCTCCGCGCGCGGGCGCACCGAGCCCCGCAGCCAGATCTCGTAAGCGCCCGTTCGCGGAACCTCCACGGTCGCGCGGTGTCCGCGCGCGAGTCTGACCGCCTCGCTGCCCGGCCGCGACGCGGCGGTCAGCATCCGACCGCTGGTCGCCAGCCGCGCGAGCTCCCGGACGTCAGCACAGCTCGGCCGGGCGACCGGGCTCGTGCTATCGCCGAGTCCGAGGTGGCGGATCACCGGCGCGAATCCCCGGCGCGGGCGCTGCCAAACCTCGTAGAACTCGCCGCGCCATCTGAGCTCGAACGGCGACGGTGGACGGCTCTGCGACGGGGAGCGTCGCAGCACCAGCGTGCGGTAGGTGAGCAGCGCCGACAGATCGAACCTGTCGGTGTCGGCCGATTCGCCCTTGGGCAGGGTCTCGCCGTTCGACAGCCCCACCGGCCGTCGCCGCAGCTCAGCCGCGGCCTCCGGGTCCGCGTCGCGTAGGAAATGGCGGGCTCCGTACGGCTGGTATTCGGTCAGCAGGCTCGGCCCAGCGTCCCCGATCATCTCTCCGGCGCGCTGCAGCTCGGCGAGCTGGTCGCGGGGAGCGAGGTTGACGTCGCGGTACTGAAGGACGTTCGATGCCAGCACGCCACCCAGCACGAGCGCGAGCAAGGCGGCGCCCTGGGCGCGCAGGCCGCGGGCAAAGAGGAGGGCGGATCCGACCGCCGCCGCGAAGGGAATCACCGGGGAGGCGATCGCCAATGCCTTGCCGTCCACCCAGGGAGAGCCAAAGGCATAGACGACCAAGCAGGCGCCGAGAGTGCCCGCCGCGTACACGGGCAGGGTCCAGGCTCGCTTCCGCCAGGCGTATGCGAGGACGCTGAGTGTGGCGGTGCCAGCCAGCACGATCAGGAGGTAGGTCACGCTCGCGTGCTCCGGCCCCAGCCGGAAGTCGCCGCCCAGCCAGATGCCGGCAACCTGCTCGAGGCCCAGCGGTTCGATCAGGTTTCCCGTGGCCTCGGGGCTCGTCAGCGGTGCGGCCGTGGGCGGCACGAGGCCACCCGCCATGAGCACCGGTGCCGAGAGCACCGCGAGCAGGCCACTGCACCAGACAGCGCCCCGAAGCGCCCCGACGGCACCCACGCGAACCACCAGCAGTGCCAGTGCGCCGGCCAAGGGCGCGGCGAACCAGACCACGCCGCCGCCGCTGAGCACCCCGACGAGCGCCGCGCAGGCGAGCGCCAGTGGGGCCAGCGCGCGCCATTGGCCCTGGCGCTCGACTGCGAGGATCGCGAGCGGCACGACCGTGGCCAACAGCGCCGCAGCGGCGATCTCCTTGATCCCTCCCCATAGGTAGTAGCCGTAGAGCAGTGCCGCCTGCGAGCCGACGAACGCCGCGACGGCGCGAAGGGGCCGAGACTCGAGCAGTGACCCGGACATCTGCCACAGGCCGAGGGCAACCAGCGTCCCCAGCGCGGCCATGTACGGCTGGATCGTCCAGGCCACATCCTGCCCGCTGAGCGCGCTCCCGATCCCGAGCAGGAGAAAGGCGCCGATCGGATAGCCCTCGCCGAGGTTGAAGTGCAACGTCGCCTCGTAGGTGGACGGGTCAAGGCCGTCGAGGCTCCGGCCCGCCTCCATGACCCGATCCGTGAGCGCCATCCAGGTCGCCGTGTCGTCGAGCTTGATGTAGCCGGCGAAGGTCGCTTCGCCGGAGAGCACAATCGGGGCCGCCAAGGCGCCGAATGCGGCCAGGGCTGCAACGGTAGGCCAGAGCTCGAGCCGACCGAGCAGATCCCGGCCGCCCAACACGAAGCCGGAGACGCCCATCAGGAGCGCGAACGGAACGATCAGCCCGGCGCTCCACTCGGCCATGGTCAGGAACTGGCAGCCGACGACGATCAGGGAGAACCCAATCGCCGGGAGGAGCGCGCCCGGGATGTGTCTGCCGGCGACGCGTTCGACGAGCAACCCGGCACCGGTTGCCAGTCCGAGCAGCAGAGCCGGGAACAGGACCCAGGCTTCGATCACAAGCCGAGGTCGTCCGGGTAGGTCTCTCGGTAGTCGTCGCGCGAGGAGAGCACGTTCTCAACGTAGGCGTGTGTGTCGGAGAACTCGATGTCGTCGATGTCCAGGTCAGACCCACCCCAGCTCTCGACGTTCTCGGGCCCGGCGTTGTAGGCGGCGAGCGCAGCGACCTCATTGCCTGCAAACCGACTCAGCAGGTGGTCGAGGTAGAAGGTGCCGTAACGGATGTTGAGGTCCGGGTTCGCGAGGTCCTCGTACACGAACGTCTCGCCGCCGCTCAGGTTCTCGATCGTGTCCGCCGTCGCGGGCGTGATTTGCATCAAGCCACGCGCCCCGGCCTCCGAGGTTTGGTCACTGAAGCCGGACTCCTCGTTGATGACCGCCGCGATCAGGGCCGGGTCGAGGTCGAAGCGCGCCGCCTGCTGGCGGATGATGTCGTCGTGTCGCAACGGGAGCGTCACCTCGTTGATCGCCTTCTCGACGTCGAAGCGGCTGATCGCCAACCCGGCTCCCGCGACAGCGACCAGGATTGCGATCACCAGCAGCCGCGTTCGGGTCACGCCGTGCTCCCGGCGACCACCTGGTCCAGCAGCCTCGCCAGTTCCTGCTCGAGCTCTGAAACCGAGCCGTCGTTGCGAACCACGTAGGTCGCCCGGGCGGCTTTCTCCGCTTGCGGCAGCTGGCGGCTGACACGCTCGTCGAGCGAGTCCGTGCCGCGCGCCGCGGCGCGCTCGGCGCGGGTTGTATCCGATGCGACGACGGCGATGGTGGCGTCGAACAGTCCCTCCAGTCCGGTCTCGAACAGGAGCGGCACCTCGACCACGGCCGCGGGGAGGTCCGCGTCCAAGCCGGCGCGCCAGGCGACGACGCGCTCGCCCACCAGCGGATGCAGCACCCCCTCCAGCCACGCGAGCTCGTCGGGGCGCTCGAAGACGATCGCCCCAACCCGGCTGCGGTCGACCACCCCTTCCGGCGCCACCTCCTCGCCCCAGCGCGCGACCAGGACGTCGCGCACGCGCTCCGTGCCGAGGAGCTCGTGCACGATCGCGTCGCTCGACAGCGTCGCCGCGCCCAGCCGCTCCAACGCGGCAAGCGCCTCGGACTTGCCGGCCGCTACGGAACCCGTCAGTCCGATGAACGGCGGGCCGTCCGGCTCAGTCGCCGGCCTCGCCGTTCTCGCCGGCGTCATCCTGCTCCTCCGGCGCCGGCTCGGTGCCCTCGGGCTGCTCGGCGTCCGCCTCCGGCGGCGGTGGCTCGGAGAAGACCTCCTCGGACAGCTCCAGATCGGGCACCTCTGAGGAGGCCCCGGGCTGCCCGGCGCCCGCCTCCATGACCTCCGCCGGGATCAGGTCGCGAAGCGGGAGGTTCTGGTTCGCCTGCGCACGCTTGATGCTGAGCGAGATCCGGCGACGCTCTTCGTCGATCTCCAGGATCCGCACCCAAACCTCCTGCCCAGGCTGGACGACCTCGCTCGGCGTCTCGACGTGATGGTCGGCGAGCTCCGAGATGTGCACCAGGCCTTCGACTCCGGGCACAATCTCCACGAAGGCGCCGAAGGCCACCACCTTGGTCACCTTGCCCTCGAGGGCTTCGCCGGTCCGGTACTCGTTGAGCACGCGCTGCCACGGGTCCTCCTGCGTCTGCTTCAGCCCGAGCGAGATTCGCTGGCGCTCGCGATCGATGTCGAGGACCTTTACCCGCACGGTCTCGCCGATCGACAGCACCTCCGACGGATGGTTGACGTGGCTCCAGGAGAGCTCGGAGATGTGGATCAGGCCGTCGATGCCCTCGAGGTCGACGAAGGCGCCGAAGTCGACGATGTTGGAGATCTTGCCCTCGACGACCATCCCGGGCTGCAGCCGGCCGAGTATCTGCTCGCGGACCTCCTTGCGCTCCTCCTCGAGCACTGCGCGGCGGGACAGCACCACGTTGTTGCGGCTGCGGTTGAGCTCGATCACCTTGCACTCGAGCGTCTGGCCCTTGAACTCGTCGAGGTTGTGGACCCGGCGGATGTCGACCAGCGACGCAGGCAGGAAGCCGCGCACACCGAGGTCGAGGATGAGCCCACCCTTGACGACCTCGATAACCAGCCCCTCAACCGGCTCGCCCGTCTCGGCAGCGGCCTCGATCTTTCGCCATGCCTTCTCGAAACGGGCCCGCTTCTTGGAGAGCACGAGGCGGCCCTCCTGGTCCTCCTTGGTGAGGACCAGAGCGTCGACCTGCTCGCCCAGCGAGACCTCATCGGAGGGGTCGACCGAGCGGCGGATCGACAGCTCGTGAGCCGGGATGACGCCCTCCGACTTGTAGCCGATGTCCACCAGGACCTCGTCCTTGTCGATGCGCACGACCTCGCCGCTGACCACGTCGCCCTCCTCGAAGGGCTTGATCGTCGCCGCGTAATTTGGGACGAGCTTGCCGTCCTCCTCGATCAGGAGGTCAGTCGAGCCACCGCCGGCCCTGGCGGCCGGCGGCGTGGCGGTGCTTTCCTCGGCGCTCTCTCGAGCAGCCTCGGTCGTTGTCTCCACGGCAGACAAGTCGGCAAAGTTTGGCAAAAAGCCTCTCCGAGGCGTGGGCGGGCAGGCCGAGGCCGGAATTCAGCTCTCGACGAAGTACGCGCCGCTCGACTGGCCGCTCGAGAAGAAGCGGCTGGTGATCGTCTTCTTGCGGGTGAAGAACTCGACGGCGTCGCGCCCGTGGGCGTGCAGATCGCCCATGAACGACGCCTTCCAGCCCGAGAACGGAAAGAACGCGACCGGCGCCGCGACGCCGATGTTCACGCCGACCATGCCGACCTCGACGTCGTGGCGAAAGCGCCGGACTGCCGCGCCCGACTCGGTGAAGATCGAGACCCCGTTGCCAAACCGGCTCATGTTCACGACCTCGAGCGCCTCGTCGAGCGTCTCGACGTGAATCTCCGAGAGCACCGGTCCGAAGACCTCCTCGCGCGCGACCTCCATTTGGGGCCGAACCCCGCCGAGGATGGTCGGCGCGACGAACGAGCCGCCCCCGTCGACCTCCGGCGCGCGACCGTCGACCAGGAGCTCTGCCCCTTCCTCCACGCCGCGCTCGATCCAGCCGAGGATCCGGTCGCAGGCGGCACGCGAGACGACCGGGCCAACGTCGACGGACTCGTCGAGTCCGTCGCCTACGCGCAGGGCGCGGGTCGCGTCCGTCAGTGACGGCAACACCCGCTCCCGGGCTTCCGCCACGGTGACCAGGACGGAGCCGGCCATGCACCGCTGGCCCGCCGCCCCGAACGCCGAGCCGATGACTCCCTTGACGGTCGGCTCGACCACCGCGTCCGGCATCACGACCATGTGGTTCTTGGCGCCCCCGAGGGCCTGCACGCGCTTTCCGGTCCGCGCCGCGCCCTCGTAGACGATCCGCGCCACGGGCGCCGAGCCCACGAACGAAACGGCGTCGATGCCAGGGTGGTCGAGGATTCCCTCGACGACCTCCTTGCCTCCGTTCACCAGGTTGACCACCCCCGGCGGCAGCTCGAGCGAGTCCATCACGTCGAAAGCGATCTGCTGCGTCAGCGGCACCTGCTCGGACGGCTTGAGGATGAACGCGTTCCCGCAGCCGATCGCGAACGGGAGGAACCAGAATGGGACCATCGCCGGGAAGTTGAAGGGGACGATTGCGGCGCATACGCCCACCGGCTGGCGGACGGTCTCGGCGTCGACGTTGCGGGAGACATCCTCGATCACCGTGCCCTGCATCGTGGTCGGGATCGCACAGGCGGCCTCGACCATCTCGATCATGCGGGCGACCTCGGCGCGGGCGTCTGCGATCGTCTTGCCCATTTCGGTCGTCACCGACCGGGCGAGCTCCTCGCGGCGGGCGTCGAGTCCCTCGCGCAGCGCGAACAGGCGCCTCGCGCGCTCGATGACGCTCACGTCGCGCCACGCGCGCAGAGCCTCGCGCGCAGCTCGCACCGCGGCATCGAGGTCGGCCTGCGCCGACAGCGGCACGCGCGCCAGGGTCTCCCCCGTCGCCGGGTTCTCCACCTCCAGCGCCTCCGTGGCGCTGGCGGGCGTCCAGGCGCCGCCGATGTAGTTGTCCAGAACCTTGGTCTCGGTGATCGTCGGTTCCATCCGACGCCCTCCTTCTGCTCGCTGTCTGAGTCTAGACCCGGCAACCGCTACGCTCGCTCGTAGTGGGGCCTCACTAATGCCCAGCCGGCGCACAAAGCGCGGCGCCGAGCGCCATCCGCTCGAAGGCGACTACGACGTGCTGATCTGCGGCGCGAGCTTCGCCGGGCTCGCGGTGGCGCGCGAGCTGGCCGGCACCGACGCGCGCGTTCTCGTCGTCGACCGCTACGAGATCGGCGAGCGCCAGACGTCCGCCTGCGCCGCGCCGACGGAGTGGCTTCGCGCGATGGGAGTCGAGGCCTCAGTGCGACAGACGTTCTCCGAGCTGGTCATCCACACGCCGCACACGACGGCGCGCATGCGCCTGCCGTGGACGTTCTCGACCTTCGACTACCGCGAGCTGTGTGCGCTGCTGTGGGCCCAGTGCAACGCTGACTTCGAGACCGCGAAGGTGGAGGGTCGGGCGGCGAGTTCCAACGGGGACGGAGCGATCGCCATCAAGACGGACCGTGGGACGCTGCGTGCCCGGCTGGTGGTCGATGCGCTCGGGTGGCGGAGGATCCTTGCGGCCGACGGCATCGGCATCCAGCCGCCCGACGCGCCGCTTTCGCGCGGGCTCGAGGTTCACCCTCACGGCGAGAGCGACGAGCTCGAGATCTGGATCGATCGCGGCTACGTGCCCGCGGGCTACTCGTGGAGCTTTCCCGCCCGCGACGAGGTTCGGGTCGGCGTCGGGTCGTTCGATCCGCGCCGTCACGTCAAGGAGCCGACCGTCCGCCTGGCCGCCGACCTCGAGCGCGATGCGGTCCGTTATCAGGGCAACTGGATCCCCCACCGGCTTCGCAGCGCGACCGAGGGCGGGATGTTCTTCGTCGGCGACTCGGCGGGCCACTGCCTGCCGTTGACCGCCGAAGGCATTCGCACGGCCTTCTACTTCGGGATCGCGTGCGGACGCGAGCTGCGCCAGGTGCTGGCCGGCGCCACCGCGCGCGACGCCGCGTTGGAGCGCTACGGCGCCTTCTCGGATCGGCACGAGTGGAAGTTCCGGTGGATGCTGCGCACGCAGCGCGCTGTCCCGCGCGTCCCACCGCGACTGCTTGCCTTCGCGTTGCGCCGAATGGAGGCCGAGCGGTTCGTCCGGTGGTCGTTCAACCACTACCTCAACATCGCGCCGCCGAGCTTCGCGGCGCCGCTCACCGAGCGGCTGGGCCCCTCAGCGCAAGTGGGGAGCCCACCCCGCGCAGCGGTCGGCGCATAGACGAGTGGGCGATTAACCACCCTATAGGGGGCAAAATCGACCACCAGTCGCTCGCCGGCGGCGTGGGTCTCGATCCCCTACCCAGCGTTGCTCGCCGGCCGGGTCTGCCCTACCGGACGATCAGATAGGTCCCGGCCAGCAGCAGAACCACGCCCAGCACCCGTTCGAGGGTGATCGGCGTCTCCTCGAGACCGAGCACTCCCAGCCGGTCGAGGACGATCGAAGCGGTCAGCTGACCGGTGATGGTCGCCGCCGCCACGCCACCGGCGCCGATCGAGCTCACGGTGACCAGGGCGGTAAACACGTAGGCGGCCCCGAGCACCCCGCCGAGCAGGTAGTACCAGGGCACATCGAAGGTCGAGCCGACCCCGCTCGCCTGGCCACTCAAGCCCACGATCGCGGCGAGCAGCAGGGTGCCGACGGCAAAAGAGATCAGCGCCGCAGCGAGGTTGCCGGTCGCCCGTCCGAGCCCGGCGTTGACGGCCGGCTGCCAGGCGAGCAGTCCGCCGATGGCGACCATCAGGAAGACGGCGACTCCGCGATCCATGGGTTCAAGTGAGCGCCTTTAGGCGCGAAAGAGGCATGTGTCCGTTGTATGGGTGTGGATCGTATTGGGGCGTGATCTTGGCGCCGCTACCGTGTTGGGAGGGTGAGGCGCGCCCGCGCGCGGCCTACCCCTCCGAGGAACGGCGGGCAGAGAGATGCAAGCGAAATCGAAGCTACGGGCCTTGGCGGGCTCGGCGCTGCGCGCTCAGCCAGACCGGCGGCTGGTTCGGCTTGCGCGCGACGGACACGACGTGGCGATGGAGGAGATCGTCCGCCGCTATCGCCCGGCGCTCGTCGGCTATGCCGCACGCATCGTGCCACGCCATAGCGCGGAGGATGTCGTCCAGGAGGCGCTGTCGCGGGCGATGGTCGCCCTGGTCGAGGACGAGCGCGAGCTGAAGCTCAAGCCCTGGCTGTACGCGATCGTCCGCAATCGGGCGCTGAACGACGTTCGAGACGAGCGCGCGCACGAGCGGATCCCCGACGACTTCGACGGAGAGTCCCACCCCCCCGATGTGGCCGAGCGCCACGAAGAGGTCACGGCACTCGTTGCGGCGATCGGGCAGCTCCCGGAGGGACAGCGCGAGGCGCTGCTCCAGCGCGAGTTCGAGGGCCGTAGCCACGATGAGATCGCCGCTCGCTTGGGCTCCACCCCCGGCGCTGTCCGCGGCCTGATCTTCCGCGCCCGCATCGCACTGCGCGACGCTGCCGGCCTGCTCGTTCCGTTGCCGCTCGTCAGATGGCTGCTGAACGAGGCGAGCAGCGCGGAAGCCGCAGCCGGCGGGGCGGCGGCCCTCGGCGGAGCCGCCGCGGCGGGCGGCGCTGCCGGCGGCGGGGGGATCGCCGCCAAGAGCGGGGTCGCGCTGGTGGTGGCCACACTGACCGTGGGCTCGGGAGCGGCGCTAAGGGACGAGGGCAAGCGCTCGGCTGCCCAGGCGGCTGACCGCGGCGCACTCCACCAGGACAGCGCGGGACGATCGGAGTCGAACAGCGCGGAGGGCGCCGACGGTGTGTTGGGCTCCTCCAACAGGGGCCCGTCGTCCAACAGCGGTCCCGGAGGCGGCAGCGACGACCGAAGCGGTCCGGGCGGCGGCCACGGCGATCATCGCCAGGACGGCGACGACAGCTCTGGGCCGGGCAGCGGTGACGGCGCCGAGCACGAAGGCCACAGCGGTTCCGGCGGCGTCGGACCTGAGGCCGCGCGCGAGGACGACAGCGGCCATGGCGGTGGCGGGATCTCGGGGTCGAGCGGCTCAGGATCCTCGGGCTCCGGGAGCTCGGGTTCGGGCTCAGGCGGCAGCTCCGGCTCGGGCAGCTCTGGCTCAGAGGACGGCGACTAGCCCGACCGGCGCAACCGCCTACTTCGCGCTCAGCCAGTCGCTGCCGATCCCGACGTCAACGGCAAGCGCCGGGTCGAGGTCGAAAGCCCCGCACATCTCGCGACCGACGAGCTCGGCCGCCTGATCCATCTCGGCGGCCGAGCCCTCGAACAGCAGCTCGTCGTGAATCTGAAGCACCAGTTGGGTCTCGAGGCCCGCCGCGGCAAGCGCGCGGTGACAGTGCACCATCGCCACCTTGATGATGTCTGCGGCGCTGCCTTGTACCACGGTGCTGACGGCGAGGCGCTCGCCCTGGAGCCGGCGCTGGCGCTGGCTCGAGCGCAACTCGGGGATGCGGCGTCGCCGACCCATGAGGGTGCTGACGAATCCGTCGTTTTCGGCCCGCTCGATGGTCTCGTCGATGAAGCGCTTGACGGCGGGGAAGCGCTCGAAGTAGCGCGCGATGTAGAGCTTTGCCTCCTCGCGCGAGATCTGCAGCCGGTCGGCAAGCCCAAAGTCGGACAGCCCGTAGGCGATCCCGTAGTTGACCATCTTCGCCTTCGAGCGTTCGGCAGCGCCGATCGCGGTGGGGTCGGCGCCGACGATGCCGGCAGCGGTTTCCGCGTGGACGTCCTCGCCCGAGGCGAAGATCTCCCGCAGGACCTCCTCGCCGGCGACGTGGGCGAGCACGCGCAACTCGACCTGGTTGTAGTCGGCGGAGAGCAGGCGCTTGCCGCGCGGGGCGACGAAGCATGAACGAACGGGGCGCCCGACCTCGGAACGGATCGGGATGTTCTGGAGGTTGGGGTTGGTGCTCGAGAGCCGGCCAGTGGTCGTTGCAACCTGGTTGAACGTCGTGTGGATGCGCTTGGTCTCGGGATCGATCAGCTCGGGCAGCGAGTCGAGGTAGGTGTTCTTGAGCTTGGTCAGCTCCCGCCAGGTCTCGATGCGGGGGACGATCTCGTGCTCGTCGCGGATCTGTGAGAGCACGCGGGCGTCGGTGGAGAAGCCCGTCTTGCCGCGGCGCTTCTTGGTCAGGCCGAGCTCGTCGAAGAGCACCTCGCCGAGCTGCCCCGGCGAGCCGATCGTGAACTCGTGGCCCGCCAGCTCGTAGATCTCCTTCTCGAGCTGGTCGATTCGCTCGGCCATCCCAGCGCCGATGTCCGCCAGGCGTTTGTCGTCGAGCTTCACACCGAGACGCTCCATCTCGGCGAGCACCTCAATCAGCGGCATCTCGACCTCCTCCAGCAGGCGCTGCAGGCCGAAGTCGTCGAGGCGAGCCCGCTGGCGGGCGGCGAGCTCATGGCTGAGGCGCGCGTCGACGGCGGGATCGCCCGGGACGTCGCCCTCCTCGGCGGCGAGCGAGAGCTGGCCGTCGTCGGTGCCTGCGGGGGCGGCGGCAAGCCCAGCGTCTGCGGCCAGCTCGTGGAGGTCGTAGGTGCGGCGCGCGGGATCGATCAGGTAAGCGGCGACCATCGTGTCGTAGCTCAGGTCCAGGTTGCCCGGACCGGTCGCGGCAAGCAGGCCCTTGCCCGCCGGCCCGCCGAGTCCCTTCAGGTCGTGGCCCAGGAGCGGCCGGCCACGGAGCTGCTCGCCGAGGGCGGCAAGGTCGTCGGCGGGCCCAGTGACGACCTTGTCCCCGTCGGTGCCCGCCCACCGGCCGCCCGCGATGGCAACCGAGATCCGACCCTTGGCGAGATCGTCAGGCGAGCCGGTGACCGCCTCGACCTCAATCGTCTCCTCCACCGCACGTCCCGGCAGCACCTCGTCCCACTCCTCGTCGAGGCGCTGGATCACCGCGCGCAGCTCGAACTCGGCTGCGACGTCGCGGAGCTTGGAGCGATCGGGGACCGAGCGCGCCTCGGCCGCGATGTCGATGTCAACGACGACGTCGTCCTTCAGCGTCGCGAGTTGCTTGGAGATGCGCGCGTCGTCGGAGTGCTCGGTGAGGTTCTGCTTGCGCTTCGCGCCCGAAATCTCGTCGACCGACTCGAGCACTTTCTCCAGCGAGCCGAAGCGCTGAAGCAGCTCGGCCGCGGTCTTGTCGCCGATGCCCGGAATCCCCGGGATGTTGTCGGAGGTGTCGCCCTTGAGCCCGATCAGGTCGGTGACGAGCTCCGCGGGCACTCCGTAGCGCTCAACCACTCCCTCGGCGTCGTAGACCCGCGTGTCAGTGATTCCGCGCGAGGTCGTCATCACGCGGACGCCGTCGCGCACGAGCTGGTACACGTCACGATCGCCGGAGACGATCATCACCGGCGTGCCGGCCTCGCGCGCCCGGCGCGTGAGTGTCGCGATCACGTCGTCGGCCTCGTAGCCCTCGACCGAGACGTTGGTGAACCCGAACGCCTCCGCGAGAGGGGCGAGGTGCGGCCACTGCTCCTTCAGCAGGTCGGGGCGCGACTTGCGCTGCGACTTGTACTCGGCGTAGACGTTCTCCCGGCCGGACCAACCCTTGTCCCACGCGACGATCACCGCGCGCGGGTTGTGGTCGATCAGCAGCTTGGCCATCATGGACGCGAAGCCGTAGATGGCGTTGGTGGGCCGCCCGTCGGCAGTCGCGATCGACTCGGGCAGCGCGAAGAAAGCTCGGTAGGCGAGCGAGTTTCCATCGATCAGAAACAGCTCGCCGTCGACCTTGGCGGCTTCGGTCGGCGCCTTGCCGGTCTTGCGCTTCTCCTTGGTCGCGGGCACACCCCAATCATAGGTTTGGGTGTGGCGCCTTCCCGGTGATCCCGCAGGAGGGCATGGCGCGTTCTTCCGGCATATCTGAAGAAAGTCGCCAGCAGCGCTGATTTCCTGGCCTGCCTACTCCTGTACCCAGCCCAATCCCGCCCGCGCTCGTGCGCAGCCGGCGGCAGACCGCTGCCTATGATCCCCCGCCCATGGTGACCCGGCCCGCTCAGGCGCAGTTCTCGGTCACGGTTCGCGTCGAGCTCGACGCGCGCCAGGAGCCGCTCGGCAAGCTCACCTCGGCGATCGCCGAGGCCGGGGGCGCGCTTCAGGGCGTCGACCTCGTGCCCGGAGCGGGCAGCGAGGGCAAGCGGGTGCGCGAGTTCACCATCGACGCGCGCGACCAGGACCACTGGGAGCAGATCCTGCGAGCGATCGGCAGCACGCGGGGCGCGCGTGTCCTCGACTACGTCGACCGCACGCTGGCGATGCACAGGGGCGGCAAGATCGCCCAGCACAACAAGTTCCCGCTCAAGACCAGGGACGACCTCTCGATGGCTTACACACCAGGCGTCGCGCGGGTGTGCAACGAGATCGCGGCCGATCGCGCAAAGGCGTTCGAGTTCACGATCAAGCGCAACACCGTGGCGGTGGTATCCGACGGCAGCGCGGTGCTGGGACTCGGCGACATCGGCCCCGAGGCGGCGATGCCGGTGATGGAGGGCAAGGCGATGCTGTTCAAGGAGTTCGCCGACGTCGACGCCTTCCCGATCTGCCTCGATACCCGCGACCAGGACGCGATCGTCGATACGGTCCGGTTGCTCGCCCCCACCTTCGGCGGCGTCAACCTCGAGGACATCTCCGCCCCGCGCTGCTTTTACATCGAGGAGCGGCTGAAGGAGGAGCTCGACATCCCCGTCTTTCACGACGACCAGCACGGAACGGCGGTGGTGACCATCGCCGCGCTTTTCAACGCGCTCAAGATCGTCGGCAAGCAGCTCGCCGACCTGCGGGTGCTGATGCTCGGTCTCGGCGCCGCCGGCGTGGCCGTGACCAAGATGATGCTCGAGTCGGGCGTGGCGAACGTGATCGGCTGCGATCGCCAGGGCGCGCTCTCCACCAAGCGCGCCGACTACGACTCCGGCGAGATGACCGAGATCAAGCGCTGGTACGCCGAGAACACGAACCCAGAAGGCGTGGAGGGCACGCCGGCAGAGGCGATCGAGGGCTGCGACCTGTTCGTCGGCGTCTCGGGGCCGGGCCTGATCAGCGCGGACGACCTGCAGAAGATGACCGACGACGCGATCGTGTTCGCAATGGCCAACCCAACGCCGGAGGTGATGCCCGAGGAGGCCGACCCCTACGTGCGCATCATGGCGACCGGGCGCTCGGACTATCCGAACCAGATCAACAACGTGCTCTGCTTCCCCGGGATCTTTCGCGGCGCGCTCGACGCCGGGGCGCCGCGCATCACCGAGGAGATGAAGCTCGCCGCGGCGAAGGGAATCGCCGAGGTCGTGGCCGACGAGGACCTGAGCGAGGACTACATCATCCCCAGCGTCTTCGACCGCGACGTCGCGCCGGCGGTGGCGGCCGCCGTGGTCGAGGAGGCGCGGCGCGCCGGGATCGCGCGGGTCTCCGAAGAGACCGGGACCTTCTCCACCGTCGACTGACGGCGAAGACTGAAAGCGGGCTGAGGGGGAACTAGGCGGCGTGATGCGAGTTCTCGTAACCGGCGCCAGCGGAATGATCGGTTCTGCCGTCTGCGACGCCCTCCTCGCCCGCGGCGATGAGGTCGTCGGCCTCAGCCGCGATCCTGCCCGCGCCAGGCAGACCAACCCCACGGTCAGCTGGCACGCCTGGAACCCCACCGAGGAGCGACCGCTCGAGGCGGCGTTCGAGGGCGTGGACGCAGTGGTGAACCTGATCGGCGAGGAGATCAACCAGCGCCTCACTCCGGAGGCCAAGAAGCGAATCCACGACAGCCGGGTGCGCGCGACCAAGAATCTCGTCGATGGGATCGCCGCCGCGCCGGTCAAGCCCAGGGTGCTGGTGAGCCAGTCCGCGGTTGGCTACTACGGAGAGCGCGGTGAGGCCATCGTCGACGAGTCGAACGGCCCGGGCGACACCTGGATCTCGCAGCTCGTGGTCGACTGGGAGGGGGCCGCTCGGCCGGCGGAAGAGAGCGGGGTGCGAGTTGCGATCCTGCGCAGTGCCCCCGTCCTCGATCGCCGCGGCGGCCTCTTGAAACAGCTGCTGCTGCCGTTCCGGCTCGGCGTCGGTGGACCGCTGGCGGGTGGGCGCCAGTACATGCCGCTGATCCACCGCGACGACGAGGTCGCTCTGATCCTCTGGACGATCGAGAACGAGCAAGTGAGCGCGACGCTGAATGCGAGCCTTCCCAACCCCGTCACTAACCGCGAGTTCTCGAAGGCCCTCGGGCGGGTGCTCGGCCGCCCCGCCGTCGCGCCGGTCCCAAAGTTCGCAATCTCGGCGCTGCGCGGAGGCGAGCTCGCCGACAGCGTCCTCTGGAGCCAGCGCGTGATTCCGCGCCGCGCCCTCGACCTGGGCTACGCCTTCCGCTTCGAGGACGTCGAGGCGGCGCTGCGCGACCTCATCAGCCGCACCTAGTTGGGTGGCTCGGCCTGGGCCTGAGCCGGCATCGGTTCGCCGTCGAGCGCCGCGATGAGGTTGTCGACCGCAAGCTCGGCCATAGCCTCCCTCGCCTGGCGCGATGCTGAGCCGAGGTGGGGAGTGATCACGGCGTTGGGTGCTTGCGCGAGGGGATGTTCGGGCGGCAACGGCTCTGGGTCGGTGACGTCGAGGCCGCAGCCGGCGATCTCAGCAGCCTCCAGCGCCGCGACGAGCGCCACGGTATCCACGATCGGCCCTCTGGCCGTGTTGATCAGGATCGCGCTTGGCTTCATAGTGCGCAGCGCTTGTTCGCCGATCATGCCTCGTGTCCCCGCTGTCAGGGGCACGTGGAGCGAGACAAAATCCGCCTGGCGCAGCAGCTCATCCAACGGCATCCCGTCACTTCGTCCGCTGTGGATCACGGTCATCTCGAAGCCTCGTGCGCGCGCCGCAACGGCGCTGCCGATCCGGCCCATACCGACGATCCCCAGCGTCGCCCCGTGGACGTCGGTCCCGACAAGGAAGTCGGGCGACCAGTCAGGCCATTCGCCGGCGCGCACGATGCGATCGCCTTCGGCGATGCCGCGCGCAGCGGCGAGCATCAGGGCGAAGGTCAGGTCGGCCGTCGCCTCGGTGAGCACGTCCGGGGTGTTGCCGACCACGATCCCGCGCTCGGTCGCCGCCCCAACGTCGATGTTGTCCAAGCCGACGGCGTAGTTGGAGATCGCCCGCAGCCGCGGGAGCTCGGCCAGCAGGTCCCGGTCGATCCGGTCTGTGAGCAGACAAAGAAGCCCTTCCGCGTCGCGAGCGTGCTCGATCAGCTGCTCGCGGGTCGGCGGCCCGGCGCCTGACCAGACGTCGCTCTCGTGCAGCGCCCGGAGTCGATCGAGTGCCTGACCGGGCAGCGCGCGGGTGACGAAGCAGCGAGCGACCGCGGGAGCATAAACGCGAGGTGCGACCGGCGGCTAGCTTGCCGCCGGTCGCCCTCACCAGAGGTTCGGAACGCCCGCTACTTCTTGTTCACGCACACCGCCTGGACGGTGAACGTCGAGATGGCGTCCGTATCGGAGCCGCCGATCCCGGTCACCGATTTCTTGCCGATGTCCAGCGACTCGATCTCGGCCACAGCTCCTTGACAAGACTTGCTACGGAACGGCAAGCTTAGCCACGGGCTGCGGGCGTCCGTCCGCAATTCGATAGCCGGTCAGACGATCCAGGGTCGTGTCGCCGACATCGTCGATCGAGTAGGTGCCGAGCACGGAGTCGCGGTCGGTCGTGTCGAGGAAGGCGTCGATCACGGCCTCGCGGTTGGTGCCGCCATCGCCGGCGCGCTCGATTGAGTCGAGCACCACCGCCATGGCCTCGTAGCCGTACGCCGCGTAGCGGCCGGGCTCGCGCCCGTACTCGGACCGGAAGCGCTCGATGAAGTCCTGGCCCGCGGCCGGCAGCTGGGACGGGTCGAGGGCGGCGGAAGTGGCGTACGTGGGGCCGAAGAGTCCCGACTGACCGTGCGTGTAGGGCGGCAGGAACGCGTCACTTGCCATTTGCCCGGGGCGATCCGGTGCGAGCACAACATCGTCCGTCAGCTCTGGGAACTCAGCCGGAACGCCCGCGAAGTACTCGAACGAACGCTTGGGCTCGACAGACACCCCAGCGTCTGCGGCGCCTATCTCGAAACCTGCCGCGAGCGAGTCGCCAAACGCCGATTCATCTGAACTAACCGCGACCCGTGCCCATTCCAGCTCTGCGGCCCATATGCCCCCAGCCTCGCCCTGCACCTGATCGCTCGGAATCACCCGCCCGAAGGTCCGGTCGCCCGACGCCTGGACCTCGGGCACATCATCGGAGCCGGGAAACGGAGCCACGAGGTCGACCGCCGAGCTTGCCGGCGAGACCTGAAGCAGCCTCGCCTCGTTGGTGATCGGCAGCGAGCTACGTGTTGCGCCGGACTCGAAGTCGCCGATGTAGGCGATAGCGGTCGAGTCCTCGATCGCGCGGCGGGCGTTGGCGGCCGCCTGCTGCGGGGTCCACTGTGCGTCTCTGCCGTCCCCCTGGCTGTCGTCCAGCACGAACGCACGAACCTCGCGGCCCGCGGCCTCGGCCCCCGCATCGGCCAGGGCCATTTCGGCGGCGTCGGCGGCATCGCGTCCGTCCTGTCCGCTCACGCCACGCAACGGCAGGCTGACGTAGACGGTTACCGGCCCCTCGCCCTGGACCGTCTCGTCACTCGCGCAGCCGGCGAGCGCCAGCGTCGCAAGGGTCGCCGTGAGAGCGGCCTTAGCCGAAGAAGACCTCGGCCTCACGGTAGAGCGACTCGGGCACGAGCTTGAGCTCGGCAGTCGCCTCGGCCAGCTCCACCAAGACAATGTCGGTCGCGCGCAGCGACGTCATCATGCCCCAGCTGCCGCCGTGCGCGGCGTCGATCGCGTGCAGGCCGAAGCGCGTGGCGAGCACGCGGTCGAACGCCGTGGGCGTCCCACCGCGTTGGACATGGCCGAGAACGGTCGCTCGCGCCTCGTGACCGGTGCGTCGCTCGATCTCGCCCTCCAGCCAGTGCGCGATTCCGCCGAGGCGGACGTGTCCGAAGGCGTCGGTGGGCGCCTCCTGCGCGCTCGGCAGCCCGCCCTGTGGCTCAGCGCCCTCCGAAACGACGACGATCGGCGAATACTGCTGCTGAAAGCGCCGCTCGATGTAGCTGCAGACCCTGTCGAGGTCGAACGGCAGCTCCGGAACGAGGATCACGTTCGCGCCGCCGGCCACGCCGGAGTGGAAAGCGATCCACCCGGCGTGACGACCCATAACCTCGACGATCAGCGTCCGGCGGTGGCTCTCGGCCGTTGTGTGCAGCCGGTCGATCGCTCCCATCGCGATGTTCACGGCCGTGTCGAAGCCGAACGTGTAGTCGGTCGCGTTGAGGTCGTTGTCGATCGTCTTCGGGACGCCGACGACCTTGATCCCGGCGTCGTGTAGCTCCTTGGCGACCCCAAGCGTGTCCTCGCCGCCGATGGCAATCAGGCCGTCCACTCCATCCGCGTCGAGATTGGAGGCGATCCGCTCGACCCCGCCCTCCTCCTTGAGCGGATTGGTGCGCGAGGATCCCAGGATCGTCCCGCCCCGCGGCAGGATCCCGCGAACCTCGGGAACGCCGAGCGGTCTGCTCTCTCCCTCCAGCGGCCCCCGCCAGCCGTCGCGGTAGCCGATGAACTCGTGGCCGTACTCCCCCACGCCCTTGCGAACGATGGCTCGGATCACGGCGTTGAGGCCGGGGCAATCACCACCGCCCGTGAGGACACCGATGCGCATCGAGGGCGGATCGTACCCGCCGGTTTCCCGGCGCTAATCGGCAAGCGCTCGTGCCCGAGCTTCGAAGAACTCGATCGCTGCCGCGGCCTGATCGTCGGCCGCGAGCAGCTCGGAGTAGGCGAGCTCGGCGCCGGGGAAACCGGTGGCGTTCCAGAGCGCGCCCTCCGGCCTGGCGGTCCATGGCCCGACATAGAGGTACGGCTCCGCGTGATCGGGGTCGCCTGGCGAAGCGCCGTAGTTGGCGCGTTGGCCCGCTGCCTCCGACCCTGCCTCGAAGGCGATGTCGAAGTGCTCGGGCCAGAGGTTGATCGCGCTTGCGTCAGCAGCCTCGGCGAAGCGGGTGCGCACAGCCTCCAGCGCCTGGAATGCGAAGGCGTAGAAGTCCGCGATGCGCTCGGCAGCTTCCGGGTCGATCCCCAACGGCGTCGCGTCGTCGGGCAGCCCGTCGGGCAGCAGCTCTGTGCCCAGGAGCGCGGCCCCGTCGGCGATCGACGTCAGCGGTCGGCGCGTTTGCTCTCCGTCGCGCTCGAGGACCAGCTCGTCACGGTCCACCCGCACCGTGACGGTCGCCCCATCGAACTCGAACGGCGGCGTTCCAAAGCCACCGGGCGCGGCCGTCAGCGCGATCTCGTTGTGCGGCTTGCGGGCGGGAGCCACGAGCTCCTCGGCGACGCGATGCAGCGCTTCGCGGCTGGCGGCAAACGAATCAGGAAGGGGCTTCAGGCCCACCGCGCGCGGGCTACGCCCGCAGGCGCTCCAGCAACGGCTGCGCCCAGCGGTCGAGGATGCCGTTGAAGAGGATGAACAGGAAGATGATCGAGGCGACGCTGCCGCCCAGGCCGAGGCCGTAGGCGACGACCATCGCGATCAGGCCCACGACGGTGAACACGAGCAGGCGCATCAGGGCGGGAATCTATCTGACCCGTCAGGCCGCCATCGCGGACTTCGCGGCCGCGATGAACTCGCCCACCGCCGCGGCGGCGGCTTCCGGGCCCGACGCCTCGCCCGCCGCGCGCACCAGTCGGCTGCCGACGATCACCCCGTCGGCGAGCGTCCCCACCCCGGCCGCCTGGTCGGGCGTGCCGATTCCGAAGCCAACCGCCACGGGCACGGGCGAGCAGCGGCGCACCTCCTGGACGAGGTCGGACAGATGCTCGGGCAGCCGATCGCGTTCGCCGGTGACCCGAGTGTCCGAGACGACGTACACGAACCCCTCGGCGGCCTCGGAGATCGCCCTGAGGCGATCGGGCGGCGTGGTCGGGGCTACCAGCGGCACGAGCGCCAGCCCGGAGTCGTGCAGCGCGCGCGCGACGTCACCGGCCTCCTCGGGCGGGAGATCGGGGACGATGGAGCCGGCCGCGCCGGCCTCGGCCAGCAGGCTTGCGAACTCGCGCGGGCCGCGGGCGAGCACCATGTTGGCGTAGGTCATCGGCACCACCGGAACGCGGCCGGAGATCCGGGCGCAGAGCTCCAGAGCGTCAGCCAGCGTCGCGCCCGACTTCAGCGCTCGCGTCGCGGCCGCGTGGATCACCGGGCCGTCGGCGAGCGGATCGGAGAACGGAACACCGAGCTCGACCAGATCGGCGCCCGCATCGACGTAGGCGTCGGCAACCGCGGCAGAGGTCTCGCGGTCAGGGAAGCCGGCCATCAGGTACGGCATCAGCGCGGCCCGGCCCTCGGACCGCGTGGCGGCGAACGCATCGGCGATGCGCGTCGCGCCCGTGGCGGTGGCCTCAGCCATCGAGCTCCTCCAAGCGCGCGACCGCCTCGTCCATGTCCTTGTCCCCGCGCCCACTCAGCGTCAACAGGTCGTAGCCCCCGCCGCCAGGGTTTTCGAGCAACCAGGAGATCGCGTGCGCCGGCTCGAGCGCCGGGATGATCCCCTCCAGCTGCGCGAGCTTTCGAAAGGCCCGCAGAGCGTTGGCATCCGTCACAGCCTCATAGCGGGCGCGGCCCGTGTCGCGCAGGTGCGCGTGCTCCGGTCCGACGCCGGGATAGTCGAGACCGGCCGAGACCGAGTGCGCCTCGAGGATCTGGCCCTCGGCGTCGGCGAGCACGGCCGAGAAGGCCCCGTGCAGAACTCCGGCGCTACCGGCCACCAGCGAGGCGCCGTGCCTGTCGGTCTCGAGACCCTCCCCGCCGGCCTCCACTCCGATCAGCTCCACGGGGTCGTCGAGAAACGCGTAGAAGCTTCCGATCGCGTTGGATCCGCCTCCGACGCACGCGATCACCCGCGCCGGAAGCGCGCCTTCGGCGGCCAGCGCCTGTTCGCGCGCCTCGTCGCCGATCACCCGCTGCAGGTCGCGAACTAGCGCCGGATAGGGCGCCGGGCCGACTGCGGAGCCGATCACGTAGTGCGTGTCGGCGACGTTCTCCACCCAGTCGCGGATGGCCGCGCTGACCGCCTCCTTGAGCGTGCAGGCGCCCGCTTCCACCGGGGCGACCTCGGCGCCGAGCAGACGCATCCGGTCGACGTTGGGAGCCTGCCGCCGCATGTCCTCGGTGCCCATGTAGACCACGCAGTCGAGGCCGAGCAGCGCGCACGCCGTCGCCGCGGCGACTCCGTGCTGACCGGCGCCCGTCTCGGCGATCACGCGCGTCTTGCCCATGCGCCGTGCAAGCAGCGCCTGCCCGACGGCGTTGTTGATCTTATGTGCGCCGGTGTGGGCGAGGTCCTCCCGCTTGAGGTAAACGCGTCGGCCAACACGCTCCGACAGCTGCTGCGCGAGGTAAAGCGGCGTCGGCCGACCGACGAACTCGCGCAGCAAGCGGTCCAGCTCGACGCGGAACCCCTCGTCCTCGCGCACCTGCGCCCACGCGGCCGTGAGCTCGTCCAGCGCCGCGATCAGGACCTCCGGCACGAAGCGCCCGCCGTATGGGCCAAAGCGCTCTTCGACGCCCAGCGCGGCCCCGCCCCCGCCGGCGGCGCCGGACGGACCGCCGCTCATCGCGCCACTGCCCGGGCGCTGGCTGCCTGGACGGCCTCGGCGAACGCGCTCATCAGCGCATGGTCCTTGACTCCCGGTTGCGCCTCGACCCCGCTTGCAACGTCCACCGCGAACGGGCGCGCCACCTCGATCGCCTCGCCGACGTTGTCCGGGGTCAGACCACCGGCCAGGATGAGCGGCACGTCGGAGCGCCGAGGGGCGACGAGCTCCCAGTCGAAGCTCTCGCCGGAGCCACCCTGCACGTCGGCCCGATGGGTGTCGAAGAGATGGAAATCTGTTCGGTAGGCCTCGGCGGCCTGGACGTCCGCGGGGCTGCGAACGCGCACCGCCTTGATCAGCTTCAGCCCGGTTCGGCGCGCGGCCTCCCGGCAGAACGCCGGGCCCTCGTCGCCGTGCAGTTGGAGCATCGTCAGGGACTCATCCTCAGCCGCCGCGTCGATCTCGTCGAGCGAGGCGTTCACGAACACGCCCACGACCTCCAGGCGGCGCTTGAGCGCGGCACCGATTTCGGCGGCTACCGCTGGATCGCAGCGTCGGGGGCTGTCGGCCCAGTGGTTGAGCCCGATCGCCCACGCTCCAAGCTGCGCAGCCTCCTGCGCGTCTTCGAGCCTGGTGATGCCGCAGAACTTCACCCGCATCCGCCCAAGGTTAGGCGGCGGGGAGGGTTCTATTGTTGGGCTGACGCTGGCCGGTCGCCGAGCGTCACGGTGACGGTGCGCTCGTCGTTGCCCCGAACGAGGGTCAGCTCGAGCTCGTCGCCCGGCTGCTTTGAGTCGACCGCGGCGATGACGTCGCTCATCTCGCTCACCGCCTCTCCGTCGACCGCGATGATCACGTCGCCTCCGGCCGTCAGCGGCTGGCCGCCAATCGTGGTGTCGGCATCGCCCGCTCGCACGCCGGCCTCGTCGGCCGGGCTGTCGGGCACCACCGACTGCACCAGCGCGCCTTGGTCGCGGTCAAGGTTCAGCACGTCGGCGATCTCCGGAGTGACGTCGGTGCCGCTGACTCCGAGGTAGGCGTGCTGGACCTCGCCGTCCTCGATCAGCTGCTGCGCGACCTCGCGCGTGGTGTCGATCGGCACGGCGAAGCCGATGCCGACGTTGCCGTTTCCCCCCGAGGCCTCGATCTGCGAGTTGACTCCGATCACACGCCCGGCGGCGTCAAGGAGGGGCCCGCCCGAGTTCCCCGGGTTGATCGGCGCGTCCGTCTGGATCGCGTCCCGGATCACAAAGCCGTTCGGCGACTCGATCTCACGCTGAAGCGCGGAGACGATGCCTGCCGTGACGGTGCGGTCGAGCCCGAAGGGGTTGCCGATCGCGATCACTGGGTCGCCGACCTCGACCGTGGAGGAGTCGCCGAGTGTCAGCGGGTGAAGCCGGTCTGCGGGCGCGTCGACCTGGATGACGGCGATGTCGGTCGACGGATCTGTGCCCACGACCTCCGCGTCGAATGTCTCGCCGTCCTCACCGAGCGTTACCTGCACGCTCTCGGCGCCCTCGACGACGTGGGCGTTCGTGACTACGTGGCCGTCCTCGTCGATCACGAACCCCGAGCCGGTGGCGGTCCCGCCGCCGGGCTGGCCGAACGGGTCGAGTGAGCTCGCCTCGGAGGCGCGGTTGGACTCGACCCGCACCACTCCCGGCGAGTCCCTGCGATAGATCTCGTTGACGGTCGGACCGCCGTTCTCGGCATCGGAGGCCGCCGCCGTCAGCGGGGCCGTCGCCACGGTGGTAGCGGGGTCGTCATCCGACGCGACCCAGCCAGCGCCGACCGCGATCCAGCCGAGCACGCCGACCACGAGCCCGCCCAGGAGGGCGGACGCGAAGGGCGTCCTGGCGATCGCGGCGACCTTGGTGCGTGCTGCTTGCATCGCCGAGAAGGATTGGCCCGGCTGCTAAAGCCAGGTCTAAGGCCGGCGCAAGGGAAGCTAAGAATTTCCGGCGTCGCGGATGTAGTGCTCGCGGGTGGCTTCCTCGTCCAGGGTCAGCTCCCGCACCCGGCTCTCGGGATCGTCGGCGCGCATCAGCGTCTCGCCGATCAGCACCGCATCGACGCCGATCCGCTCGAGCTCGTCGAGCTGTTCCCGGAACTCATAGCCGGACTCAGAGACCACGGTCTTTCCGGCGGGCACGTCGGTGATCAGCTTGGCGGTCGTGTCGATGTCGACCCTGAGATCCTCGAGATTGCGGTTGTTGATCCCGATCACCTCCGCCCCCACCGCCAGCGCTCGGTCGAGCTCCTCCTCGTCGTGGACCTCGACCACGCAGTCAAGGTCGAGCTGCCGCGCTTCGCCGAACAGCAAGGCGAGCTCTTGGTCGTCCAGCGCGGCGACGATCAGCAGCACGGCGTCGGCGCCGTTGACCGCGGCCTCGTGCAGTTGGTAGGGATCGACGACGAAGTCCTTGCGCAGGATCGGCAGCTCGCACGCAGCCCGCGCCCCACGGAGATCGTCGAGCGAGCCCCCGAAGCTGTCCTCCTCCGTCAGCACCGAGAGCGCGGCCGCGCCACCGCGTTCGTAGGCGGTCACCACGTCGCCGACGTCGGCTCCCGCGCGGATGTCGCCGGAGCTTGGCGACCGTCGCTTGAACTCGGCGATGAGTGACAGGCCCGGCCGGACCAGCGCCTCGCTGAACGGACGCGAGCCGCCGCGAGTGCCAAGCTGCGCCCGCAGGCTCTCCGCCGACAGCAATTGCTTGCGGCGTTCGACCTGCTCGCGAGCCGCCGCGACGAGCTCCTCCAACTTGCTCAATCCGCCGTCCAGGGTAATGGTCGCGTCGTCAATCAGCCGTTCAGCGCGGAGGTCAGCTCCACCAGCCGCTCGAGGACGTCCGCCGCGGCGCCCGAGTCGATCGCCTCACGGGCCTTGGAGATCCCAGTCGCGAGGTCGTCGGCGCCGCCACCCACGGCGATCGCGGCGCCGGCGTTCAACAGGACAATATCCCGCGCCGGTCCGCCGTCACCGTCGAGGACGCGTCGCACGACCGCAGCGTTGTCCTCTGGCGAGCCTCCCGCGATCGTCCCCAGGCCGGCCGGCGCCAGTCCGTGGTCGCTGGGCTCAACGAACCATTCCTCGGTGCCGCCGTCGCTGACCTCGATCACGCGGGTCGGACCAGTGACGCTGATCTCGTCGACGCCGTCATCGGCGTGGACGACGAACGCGCGCTCGCAGCCGAGGCCGACGAGCGCCTCGGCGATCGTCTCCTGGTAACGGCGGTCGGAGACGCCGAGCAGCTGGCGATCGGCGCCGGCGGGGTTGGTGAGCGGCCCGAGGAAGTTGAAGATCGTCCGGACCGCGAGCTGCTTGCGCACCGGCACCACGTGCTTCATCGCCGCGTGGTGACGCGGGGCGAACATGAACCCGAAGCCGATCTCGTCGATGCAGCGAGCCACACCGGCGGGATCGAGCTCGATGTTGACCCCCAGGGCTTCCAGCACGTCGGCCGAGCCCGAGCGGCTGGTGGCCGAGCGGTTGCCGTGCTTGGCCACCGCGCAGCCGGCTCCAGCGGCGACGAGCGCAGCGGACGTGGAGATGTTGAACGTGGACGGCCCGCCGCCGGTTCCGGCGGTGTCGACGAGGTCGTCCCGGTCGACCTCCACCGAGGCGGCGAGGCGACGCATCGTCCGCGCCAGGCCCACGAGCTCGGCGACCGTCTCGCCCTTGGCGCGCAGCGCCACCAGGAAGGCGGCCGTTTGCACCTCCCCCGCCCGGCCCTCCATGATCTCGTCGAGCACCGCCGAGGCGTGATCCGAGGTCAAGTGCGTGCCGGCACAGACCTCGTCGATCGCGCGGGTGAGGATGTCGTTGGGCATGTTGGTGTCTGTGCGCATCAGCTCGACAGGAAGTTGCGCAGCATGTCCTTGCCCGCCGGCGTGAGCACCGACTCGGGATGGAACTGCACGCCCTCCGCGGGCAGCGACCGGTGGCGGACAGCCATCACGACATCGTCGTATGACGCGGTGCGCTCCAGCTCGTCGGGCAGGTTCGGATCGGCGATCAGCGAGTGGTAACGGCCCGCGCGGAGGGGGCTGTCGAGGCCGTCGAAGATGCCGCGGCCGTCGTGGGCGATCTCCGCGTCCTTGCCGTGCACCGGCTCGCCGCGGATCGTGCGCCCGCCGAAGGCCTCCACGAGCGCCTGGTGGCCCAGGCAGACGCCCAGCGTCGGGATCCCCTGCTCCGGGAAGGCCCGCGAGGCCTCGATCGAAATCCCAGCGTCGGCGGGCGTGCACGGCCCCGGTGAGATCACGAGACGATCCGGCCTGCGCTCGAGCAGCTCGGCGACCGTGGCCTTGTCGTTGCGGACCACGTCGGGCTCGGCCCCCAGCTCGCCCAGGTACTGAACGAGGTTGTAGGTGAACGAGTCGTAGTTGTCGAGCACGAGGACTGTCACATCTAGCTCCACTCGGGCTGCCGCGCGGCCAGCTGAACCGCCTGGAAGATCGCCGTCGCCTTGCTGACGCTCTCGTCGTACTCGCGGTCGGGCTTGGCGTCCACCACCGTCCCGCCGCCGGCCTGCACGTGGACCTGTCCGTCCTTGACCACGACCGTGCGGATGTGGATCGCGGTGTCGAGGTCGCCGGTGAAGCTGAGGTAGCCGATCGCGCCGCCGTAGGAGCAGCGCTTGTGCGGCTCGAGCTCGTCGATGATCTCCATCGCGCGGACCTTCGGCGCGCCCGAAAGCGTGCCCGCCGGCAGCACGGCCCGCAGGGCGTCCATCGCGGTGACGCCCTCCCGCAGCGTTCCCGACACCGAGCTGACGATGTGGAGCACGTGCGAGTAGGTCTCGACGACCATCAGCTCGTCGACCTTGACCGAGCCGTACTCGCTCACCTGCCCGACGTCGTTGCGCCCCAGGTCCACCAGCATCAGATGCTCGGCGCGCTCCTTGGGGTCCGACAGCAGCGCCTCGGCCCGGCGACGGTCCTCCTCCTCACTCGCACCGCGTGGGTACGTCCCGGCGATCGGCCTCGTCTCGACCCGTCGCCCGTTGACCTTCACCAGCGGCTCCGGGGAGGCGCCGGCGATTTGAAAGTCGCCGAAGTCCAGGTAGTACATGTACGGCGACGGGTTGATCGTCCGCAGCCCGCGATAGATCGAGAAGGCCTCGGCCGGCGCTGGCGCCGAGAACCGCTGCGAGGGGACCACCTGGTAGGCGTCGCCGGCGCGGATGTACTCGATGATCCGCGAGACGTTGGCCTCGAACTGCTCCCGGCTCATGTTCGATTCGAAGCGCACATCTGGGGCCGAACCGGATGGCGTCGCCGGCGGAACGGGCGCCCGGAGGGCGGCCCGGGTCTCCTCGATCAGCGACGCCGCGCGGGCGTGCGCTTGCGGAATCTCGTCGGGGCCGCCCACGACGGCGTAGGCGATGATCGACAGCTCGTGCTTGAGGTGATCGAACGACAGCATCAGCTCGCAGAGCATCAGCGCCAGGTCTGGCAGCCCGAGCGGGTCGGGATTCGGGGGACCGAGCTCCTCGACTGTGCGGACGAGGTCGTAGCCGAAGAAGCCAACGGCGCCGCCGGCGAACGGCGGTAGCGACTCTGGCTCGGCAACGCGGTACTCGCCCATCCGCTCCGCGACCGCTGCATACGGATCGCTCGCCTCGGTGTCGGTCGGCCCGCGATCTCCCAGCTCAGCGAGCACGCCGTCAGCCCAGCGCAGCTCGACGCGAGGCCGAAAGCCGAGGAACGAGTAACGGCCCAAGCGGCCCTGCTCGGCCGACTCGAGCAGGAAGGCCGGTCCGTCGAACGCGGCGCGCAGCTTTAGGAACGCCGACACCGGCGTCTCGCAGTCGTCGACGAAGCGGTAGGAGACCGGGATTACGTTCGCGTTCCGCGCGAGCTCGCGCGCCCTGTCCGGGTCGGGCTCGAGTGCGACGCCCCGCGCCTCAGCGGCGACGGCCATTCAGCGCCTCCTCCACGGTTTCGACGCTGAGGTCGCGCCAGCACAGCAGGACCAGCAGGTGGTAGAGAACGTCGGCAGCCTCGGACGCGAGCCGCTCGTCCGACTCGGCCTCGGCCGCGCGCGCGGCTTCGTCGGCCTCCTCGCGCAGCTTGTCGCCGATCCGGGCGGGCGCGTCCAGCAGCTCGACCGTGTACGAACCCTCGGGACGCTCTCGCTGACGCTCGGCCAGCGTGCGCTCGAGCACGGCGAGGGCCTCGTGCGCCGCTGGCGTCGGTTCGCCCGGTGCCGGCGGCGCGTCGATGCCGGGCTCTGCCGACCCGTCGAGGTCGCGGTAAAAGCACGAGCGTTGGCCCGTGTGACAGGCGGGGCCTGCGGGCTCGACGAGGGCGACGATCGCGTCGCCGTCGCAGTCGAAGCGCAGCTGCCGGACTCGCTGGGTATTACCAGAGGTCTCACCCTTTCGCCACAACTCGTTGCGTGAGCGGCTGAAGAGGTGAAGCTCGCCGGTCTCGCGCGTGCGCCGCAGCGCGTCGGCGTTCATGTACGCGAGCGTCAGCACCTCGCCGCTGCGCCAGTCCTGAGCCACGCACGGCACGAGGCCGTCGGCGTCGAAACGGATCGCCTTGTCGGAATCGGGCGTCATCCACGGAAGTCTGACGGGTTAGCCGTACTGCGATCCATGCCGATCGCTGCGAGAGTGCCGCGGATGAACGACTCCGCCCCCCTCGATGCCGCCGCCGACGGACACCGCCCGATCGTCACCGCCGCCGACGTCCGCCGCCGCTACGGCGAGGGCACCGCCGCCGTCGACGCGCTGGCGGGCGTCAGCCTGACGTTCGAGCGCGGCCGGTTCAACGCAATCATGGGGCCGTCGGGCTCGGGCAAGTCGACGCTGATGCACATCCTCGCGGGGCTCGATCGACCTACCTCCGGGTCGGTGGTCCTCGACGACGTCGACCTGGGGACGCTCGACGACGCTGACCTCACGCAGCTGCGCCGCGAGAAGATCGGCTTCATCTTCCAGTTCTTCAATCTGATCCCGACGCTCAACGCCGAGGAGAACATGGTTCTACCGCTCTCGATCGCAGGTCGCGAGCCCGACCAGGAGTGGTTGCACCGCTTGATCGAGACGGTCGATCTCTCCGACCGGCTCACCCATCGGCCCGCTGAGCTCTCTGGAGGGCAGCAGCAGCGGGTCGCCGTGGCGCGCGCCCTGATCTCGCGCCCCGCCGTGGTGTTCGCCGACGAGCCCACGGGCAACCTCGATTCCGTGGCGAGCGAGGAGGTCCTGCAGACCCTGCGCCAGGCGGTCGACGAGTTCGGCCAGACCGTCGTCATGGTCACCCACGACGCCCACGCCGCCTCGTTTGCCGACCGGATCGTGGTGCTGCGGGACGGCCAGGTCGCGCACGACGGACCCTGCGGCAGCGAGGAGCAGATCCTCGAGCTGATGAAGGAAGTCGGCTAGGGGCTCGCCGGCCCGATGCGCAAGGTCATCCTCAGGGGGCTAGCCGCGCGGAAGCGCCGGGCGTTCACGCTCGTCGTCGCCGTGTTCCTCGGCGTCGCGCTGACATCGGGCGCCTACGTGCTCACCGACACGATCAACGCCTCGTTCGAGGACATCTTCGACGAGAGCTTCGCCGGGACCGACGTGGTCGTAACCCCCAAGGAGGTCATCGAGCAAGACGACCAGGAGCCGCCACCGATGCCGGCATCGCTGCTGACCCGAGTCAAGCAGGTCGACGGTGTCGCGAAGGCGGAGGGCAACATCTTCTCGCTCGGGAAGATCGTCGACGAGAACGGCGACTCGATCGGGAGCGAGTTCGCCCCGAACTTCATCAGCTCGGCCTCGACGGAGCCCTTCGACACGCTCACGTACGAGGAGGGCCGTCCTCCCGAAACCGACGATCAGGCGGCCCTCGACCCCACCACGGCCGAGCGCGGCAATCTCGAGATCGGCGACCAGGTCGGGGTGGTCGGCAACCGCCAGCTGCAGACCTTCGAGGTCGTGGGGATCGCGAGCCTGGGCGACACGGACTTCGGCGGAGCAGCCGTGGTCACGCTGACGGTCCGCGAGGCACAACGGATCGCGGGCAAACAGGGCGAGTTCGACCAGATCTCCGTGGATGCCGCGGACGGCGTCGAGCCGGACGTGCTCGCTCAGCGCCTCGCCGCCGCGCTGCCCAACACGGTCGACGTGCGCACCGGCGTGGAGGAGGCTGAGCAGGAGACCGAGCAGACGAAGGAGGACCTGAGCTTTCTCACCATCGCCCTGCTGGTGTTCGCGGGCGTCGCGGTGGTCGTCGGCGGCTTTCTGATCTTCAACACGTTTTCGATCACCATCGCCCAGAGGATCCGTGAGTTCGGGATGCTGCGAACGATTGGCGCGAGCCGCCGCCAGATCCTCGGCTCGGTCATCGGAGAGGCGCTGGCGATCGGGGCCATCGGATCGGTCCTGGGCTTGGCGGGTGGCCTCGCCTTCGCCCCGGCGATCAACGCGTTGTTTGAGGCCTTCGAGATCGACCTCCCCAACACGGGCACGGTGCTCGCCACGCGCACCGTGATCGTCTCCCTCTGCGTGGGCATCCTGGTCACCCTGATCTCCGCCCTCTCGCCCGCCCTCCGAGCCACCCGGGTGACGCCGATGGCGGCGCTGCTCGAGGGGGAACTCCCCGAGGGTCACCGCCGCGGGCGCATCGCCTCCGCAATCGGGGCACTCCTGGTCGTCCTCGGAATCGCTCTGGTCTGCATCGGCCTGTTCGGCGGCATCGAGTCGTCGGGGTCCGCCGCTGGCCTGATGGGAGCCGGTGCCGCCGCGACTCTCTTCGGCGTTGCCATCTTCAGCCCGACGCTGGTGCGCCCGCTGGCGTCGGCGACGGGGCAGCCGATGCAGACCCTGCGTGGTCTGACAGGCAGGCTGGCCCGGGAGAACGCGATCCGCAAGCCGGGCCGCACCGCGGCCACCGCGGCGGCGCTGATGATCGGTCTGGCGCTGGTGTCGTTTGTGACCGTGTTCGCCGCCGGGATCTCGAAGTCCATCGATGACGCAGTCGACACCCTCTTCGCCGGCGACATCATCGTCCAGAACCAGGACGGTTTCTCTCCGATCCCCGCCGACGTCGCGCGTCAGGTCGCCAACGTCGAGGGCGTCGACCAGGTCACCACGATCGGCTACTCCAGCGGCAAGGTCGAGGGAGTCTCGGGCGACGAGCGGGTAAGTGGCATCGATCCCACCACCGTCGGCGGTCTCGTGGACTTCGAGGTCGAGGACGGCGAGGGTCCTGATCAACTTGGCCGCAACGACGCGTTCATCGACCGGGCATTCGGCGACTCAGAAGGAGTCGGAATCGGGGACACACTCGACGTGCTGACCCCCACCGGCAAGCGGGTCTCCTTCAACGTGATCGGGGAGGTCAAGGACAACGCCGACCTCCTCGGCTCGTTCATCGTCACCACCCAGGCACTGCGCAACGACTTCGGCTACGACCAGGCTGGGACCGTGGTCGCTGGCGTTGGCCCGGGCGCCGACTTCAGTGCGACCGAGACTCGCGTCAAGGAGCTGGTAGACCGGCGCTTCCCGATCGCCGAGGCGCAGGACACCGAGGAGCTCAAGGAAACCCAGCGCGAGCAGCTGAACGGGCTGCTGAGCCTGATCTACGCGCTGCTGGCGCTGGCGGTGATCGTCTCGATCTTCGGCATCGTCAACACACTCGCGCTCTCGATCCACGAGCGCACACGTGAGTTGGGCCTGTTGCGCGCGATCGGGATGTCACGCCGCCAGGTGCGGCAGATGGTCCGCTACGAGGCGGTGATCACGGCGCTGATCGGCGCGATCCTCGGCTCGATCCTCGGGATCGTGTTCTCGGTCCTGATCTCGAGGCCGCTCGCCGACGAGGGATTCGAGCTCTCGTTCCCCGTCGGATCGCTGCTGATTCTGCTGATGCTGGCGGCCATCGCCGGGGTCCTCGCCGCCATCGGGCCGGCGCGGCGGGCCTCGCGACTCGACGTGCTCGAGTCCCTGGCTTACGAATGAATGTCGGCGGCCCGTACCCGACGGGCTCCAATCGGTCGGCGGCCGCAGCGTCCGGGCCGCCGGTTTGTGCCAGCTTGAAATAGGCTCGCGTCGATCCCGTGATCGACGCCCTCACGCAGGTTGCGCAGGCGAGCTTCCCAACGGTCGATCAGAACTACCTGCTCGAGGCCCGGCAGATGCAGGCGCTCTCGCTCGGCGTCCACATCCCGCTGGTCTGCTTCGGGATCTCGTTCCCGGCGATGGTCGTCTTCATGGAGGCCCTGCACCTGCGGACGGGCAACCCGACCTACAAGGCGCTCGCGAAGCGGTGGTCGAAGGTGATGCTGATCCTGTTTGCGATCGGGGTCGTGACGGGCACGATCCTCTCCTTCGAGCTCGGGCTGCTGTGGCCGCAGTTCATGGAGCAATGGGGCGAGGTCTTCGGCTTCGCGTTCGCGGTCGAGGGCCTGGCGTTCTTCGTCGAGGCGATCTTCATCACGATCTACGTCTACGGGTGGGACCGTCTGTCGCCGCGGGTGCACCTGCTCACGGGAATCGGCGTCGCGTGCGCCGGCATCGTCGGCTCGGCGTCGGTGATCGCAGTCAACGGCTGGATGAACAACCCACAGGGATTCGAGCTGAACGCGAACGGAGAGGTCACCGACGTCCATCCGCTCTCGGCGATGCTCAACCCCAACCTATGGCACGAGGAAGTCCACATGTATCTCGCCGGGTTCATCGTCGCCAGTGCGCTGGTTGCGGGGGTGTACGCGGTCGCGTGGCTCAAGGGCCGGCGCGACCACTACCACCGCGCCGGGCTGATCGTCCCGCTGGCGGTCCTGTCGCTCGCCGCGCCGGCGCAGCTGTTCGTCGGGGACTGGGCGGCAAGGACGGTCGCCGAGGAGCAGCCGACGAAACTCGCCGCGATGGAGGGCCTCGACGAGACGACCGAAGGAGCCGACCTCACCCTGGGAGGCATCTACTTCGACGGCGAGGTTCGCGGCGGCGTCACGATCCCCCACGGCCTCTCGCTGCTGGCCGACCACAAGTGGAACGCCACGATCGAAGGGCTCGACGCGGTGCCGTCCGACGATCGCCCTCCGGTCGGATGGGTTCGCAACGCCTTCCAGCTCATGGTCGGCATCGGCACGCTGCTTGCGCTGCTCAGCGTCTGGTTCCTGTGGTTCCGGTGGCGCCGCGGCGCCCTGCCCGAAACCCGATGGTTTTACCGCGCGGTTGTGGTCGCCGGACCGGCGGCCCTCGTGGCCCTGATCTCCGGTTGGATCGTGACCGAGGTGGGCCGCCAGCCGTGGATCGTCTACGAGTTCATGCGAACGGAGCAGGCGGTCACGGGCGCCGAGGGCATCCCGATCGGTTACGCGACCCTGGTCGTCGTCTACATCGGGCTCGCCTCGGTGGCCTTCTACATGCTGCGGCGTCTCGCGCGGCAGGGGCCGGAGCCGGTGGAGCGACGGGGGCCCGGAGAGATCGAGGTGCTTCCGTGAGGTCGCTCTGATGCTCGCTGACCTCGCCGCAGCGGTGCTGATCCTGGGGCTGACCGCCTATGCCGTGCTGGGCGGAGCTGACTTCGGCGCCGGCTTCTGGGACCTGACGGCCGGGGGCGCCGAGCGCGGTGCGCGGCTGCGCGGGCTGGTGAAGCGCTCGATGGGGCCGGTCTGGGAGGCAAACCACGTCTGGTTGATCGTCGTCCTTGTCGTGATGTGGACGTGCTTCCCTCGCGCGTTCGGACCGCTGATGGAGACCCTCTACGTTCCGTTGTTCCTCGCCGCCGTCGGGATCATCTTCCGAGGCGCCGCGTTCGCGCTGCGCGGCGAGGCGGCGACGATCTCCGAGGCGCGCCTGCTGGGCGCGACGTTTGCGCTCTCGTCCGTGCTCGTCCCCTTCTTCTTCGGCTGCGCCCTCGGTGCGGTCGCGTCCGGGCAGGTGCCGGCGGACGGCAATCCCGGCGAGCCGCTGGAGAGCTGGACGAACTCGACCTCGATCTTCATCGGCCTGATGGCAGTGGCCTTCGGCGCCTACATCGCCGCAGTGTTCCTGGCGGGTGACGCAGCGAGGCTTCGGATGGACGACCTGGCTGCCGCGTTCCGCCGCCGTGCCCTCGGCGCCGCCGTCGTCGCCGGCGCGCTCGCGCTCGGCGGACTGGCGGTGGTCGAGTCTGACGCGCCGGAGCTCTACGACGGCCTCACCTCCGGGCTCGGCCTAGCGCTGGTGATCGCCTCGGCGGTGGTCGGGGCGTTCACGATCTGGCTGATCTGGACCAGCCGCTTCGAGTTGGCCCGCTACAGCTCGGCCGTCGCGGTCGGGACGGTCCTCGTCGGCTGGGCCGTCGCGCAGCGGCCGGACTTCCTGCCCGGCCAGCTCTCATTCCAGGACGCCGCGGCCGGCGACGCGACGTTGATCGCAACCCTGATCGCTCTCGTTCTCGCGCTGGCGGTGATCGTCCCGTCGCTATGGTGGCTGTTCAGGCTCGCACTCGCGGGCCGGCTCGCCGAGCGCCTCGAGCCAATCGGCGCACCGGAGGCTGAGCAGCGATGACCTCGGAGCGGCTGCCGCAAATCGCCGCCGCATGTTTTCTGGTGGGCCTCGCGGTGCTGTTTCTGATCGACGCGGGGATCGCGCGGGCCGTCGCGATCCCGTTGATCTTCGTGGGGATCGCGCTCGGGGTCACGGCGATAGCAAGCCCAGCGTTTCTAGAAGAGGACCGGGATCACGATTGACCGGTCGATCGCAACCCTGGCAGACATCCCTTCTGGCGACGTTCGGATACTGACGAACGCTCGAGTTCGGATGAGAAGGCGTGACCCGACCGCCGCCGACGTGAACGTTCGTCCAGGTCACGGGTCTCAAGGCGTATCCCCGCGCTGTCTGCCGACGCTCTAAGGAGCAGACTGGCAGCGAACGAGAGGAGCGAATCCAGTATGCGACATCGAACGCGCCCGACAGCGGTGATCGTCGGCGCCCTCGGGTTGCTCCTCGCCGTGGCGGGAATCGCGATGGCGACGACGATCAAGGGCACGAAGGGCGACGACACGCTGACCGGCACCGAGAACGCCGACAAGATCGTCGGCAAGAAGGGCGACGACACCATCACTGGCCTAGCGGGCAACGACAAGCTGCTCGGCAAGAAGGGCTCGGATACCGTGAGCGGCGACGAGGACAACGACACCGTCGATGGCGGTAACGGTCCGGACTCGCTCGACGGCGGGACCGAAAACGACAAGCTCGACGGCGGTGAGGGTATTGACACGATCGCTGGCAGTGACGGCGACGACAAGATCAAGAGCCGCGGCGATGGCAAGAAGGCCGACGAGGTGACCTGCGGCGAGGGTGAGGACACGGTTCGCGCCGACAGGAACGACACGGTCGCGGACGACTGCGAGAACGTCAGGTAGCTGGACGGAGTCACGGACCCCGCGGATAACTTCACTCCGGGGTCGGGTGAGGAGCGGACGAAGGGGCCCCTCGGGGCCCCTTCGCCTACTCGATCCCGAGCCGGTCCAAGAGCCCCTCGTCACGGCGCCAGTGCTCGCGCAGGCGGACCTGGAGGTCGAGGAAGACCTTCGAGCCCAGCTCGCGTTCGAGCTCCTTTCGCGCGGCGGTGCCGATGTCGCGCACCATCCGCCCGCCCTTGCCGATGAGGATCGCCTTCTGCGAGGCGGTCTCGGCCCAGATCTGGGCGCCGACCTCGATCAGCCCGTCCTCGCGCTGTGAAACCTCGTCCACGATGACCTCCACGGCGTGCGGCAGCTCGTCGCGCGTCCGGCGCAGCACCTGCTCGCGGACCAGCTCGGCCAGGTGCACTTCGCTCGGCTGATCGCTGCGGTCCGACGGCGGGTACAGGAGCGGGCCCTCGGGCATCAGCTCTGCAATGCGGGCGACGAGCGGCTCGAGGCCCGACCCCCGCTTGGCGGAGACCGGAAAGACCTCGTCGACGGCTTCGAGCTCGGCCGCCTGAGCGAGGGCCGCGGCGGTCTCCGCCGCCGAAAGTCGATCGACCTTGTTCACCGCGCAGATCACGGGCGTCTCGAACTCGGCGCGCATCAGATGCCCGTCGATGAATCGGTCGCCCGGGCCGACGCCCTGCTCGCCGTTGACCACCAACAGAACCGCGTCGGCTTCCTGGAGCTCGTGCTCAACGCGGTGCTGCATTCGTTCGGTCAGCACATCGCGCGGCCGCTGCACGCCGGGAAGGTCCACGAGCACCATCTGCCAGCCCGCGGCCGGGTCGGTGGCCACGCCGCGCACGGCGCGTCTGGTGGTCTGCGGGCGGTCGGAGACGATCGCCACCTTCGTGCCGACCATTGCGTTCACGAGCGTCGACTTCCCGACGTTCGGGCGTCCCGCCAGCCCGACGAAACCCGCTCGCGTCACAGCGACGCGAGGATCCGGGCCTGAAGTTCGAGCATCTCGCCGCCGTCGGTCTCGTGGTCGTAGCCGCAGAGGTGAAGCACGCCGTGGACGACGGCCTCACGCACGTCCTCGGTCTGCGACGGGCAGATCACCACATCGCCGAGCTCACGCGGTCCGGCCGCCGCATCCGTACCGTCGATCGGGAACGAGAGCACATCCGTAGGCCGCTCGAACCCTCGGTGCGCCGCGTTCAATTCCCGGATGCGCTCAGAGTCGACGAGCTCGACGGCCAGATGACCATCACGAACGCCCGCCGCCCTCAACGTCGCCGCGACGGCGTCGCGCAGGTCCTCGGGCACGTCGGAGACGTCGACGGTCAACCGTCGGAGGAGTCGTCGTCCCCGGATCGGGCCGATTTCTCGCGCGTCGCGAACTCGTCGTAGGCCTCGACGATCCGCTGCACGAGCTCGTGGCGAACGACGTCCTCCCCGCCGAAGCGCACGAAGCTGATGTCGCCGACCTCGGCCAGGATCTCGCCGACCACGACCAAACCCGAGCGCTGGTCGCGCGGGAGATCGATCTGCGTGATGTCGCCCGTGACGACCATCTTCGAGCCGAAGCCGAGGCGCGTCAGGAACATCTTCATCTGCTCAGGACTCGTGTTCTGAGCCTCGTCGAGGATCACGAAGGAGTCGTTGAGGCTGTTGTGGGTGACGAGGAAGTCCTCCGTCACGTACAACGAATCCTCGGCCGCGACCTGGATGCACACGGTCTCCGCTTCGCCTGCCGGTTCGATCTCCTCGATGAAGCGCATCGGACGCCCGGCGCCGTCGCGCTCGTAGCGCGCGCGCTTACGCGCGAGCCGAAATGGATCGAGGTAAAAGGGCAGGCGAATGTCGAGGATGAACGCGTCTGCGCGGTGGGGAACCGGTCGTCCGTTCGCACGGCCAGGTCGCCGGCCCTCGGCTTCGCGACAACGCCAGTAGGTGACGCCGCCGAGCGAGCGGACTAGGAACACGACGTCGTCGCGGAGTCGCGCCGAGCAGGTCGTGTACTGAATCCGGCAGCTGCGACCCTGCTGACACACGGGGCCGCCATCCGTGTCGAGTAGCCCCTGGAGCACCCCGAGACGAACGTCCGGGGTGTTAAGGAGGTACTCGGATGGGACGAACTTCGTGGTGGATCTTGTGCCAGCCAAACCCAGCTCGCGCAGGATGGCCGTAACAGGGTTCGCCACGATTACCCCGCCCCGGTGGCCGTCTATGTGCCGGAGGTCGTAGTTGTTCTCGCCCTTCGGGCGCAACTCGATTCTGTCCAGCTTCTCCTCGAGAGCTGCTGCAAGCTCCGGATCGGTCGTCGAAAAGCTCGGAGTGGTGCTCGTCGTCAGACAGCCATCGCCGAGCAGGAGGCCGAGCGCGTAAGGGTCCATCGGGACGCCGCGCGGTTCGAACTCCGCCGGCGCATCGAGCACGGGCAGCTCGTACCGATGCTGATGGGCGCGTCGAAGGCGGCCGATCATCTCCTCTGTTTCAAGCACGCGCCCGTCCTTTCCGCGGGCACGGTCCTCCGGAGTCAGGACGTGCCAGAGATGCTCCGCGCAGCACCGCGAGGACGCACCGTCCTGGGTCGTGAGCCGATAGACCTCCTTGCGGCCCTGTGGGTAGACCCCCAGCACCGGGGTGGGATTCCCGTCCGAGCTGATCACGAGGTCGCCAACGCGCAGCTCGCCGATAGGCCGGAACCCCGTCGGTGTCAGCACGCGTTCAGCGACCGGTTGTGCCCGCCCCCTCATGAATGCCAGCGGCGCCACCTCGATCGTCCCGCGCTCGAAGTACGACATCACGCGCTCCGGGTCGAGCATGTCGTAGAGGGCGTCGAACAGGGGCCGCAGGTAGGGATCGACCTTCGCCTGGATGTCGCCGGGTAGGAAGCCGAGTCGCTCGCCTGCCTCCACCGCGGGACGGGTGAGGATGATCCGGCTGACCTCGCGGGCGTCGAGGGCTGCCACCGCCATCGCGACCGCGAGGAAGGTCTTGCCAGTACCCGCTGGCCCGATCCCGAACGTGACGGTGTGCTTGCGGATCCCGTCGACGTAGCGCTTCTGGTTCACGGTCTTCGGCGCCACCTTGAAGCTCCGGTGCCGCCAGATCACGTCCTCGAGAATCTCCGCCGGGCGCTCGTCGGCCCGCAACGCTCCGCTCACCTGGTCGACCGTCCCCGGCGCCAGATCGTGGCCGCGCTCGATCAGTCCCACGAGCTCGTCGATCATCGAGGCCGCGCTGGCAACGTCCTCGTCGGACCCGTCGAGCGTGAGCACGTTCCCGCGCAGAAACACGTCGCAGCCGAGACGTTCCTCCAGCGAGCGAAGCACCGAGTCGCCGGAGCCGGCCAGCTCGGCGGCGACGTCGTTATCGAGGGTCAGCTGCCTGCGCGCCAAGTCTCTCCTGCGCTAGGACGCCAGCCGCTCCCGCACCGCGGCGCTGACGCGCTTGCCATCGGCTCGGCTCTCGACCCTCGGCATCACGGCACCCATTACCTTGCCCACGTCCTCTGGGCTGGCGGCGCCCGTCTCGTCGATGGCCGCCGCGACCAGCTCGGCCAGCTGCTCGTCGGAGAGCTCAGCGGGAAGGTATCCCGAGATCAGCTCCGCCTCGGCCTGCTCTGCAGCGGCGCGGTCGTTGTTTCCGCCCTCCCGGTAGGCGTCGGCAGCCTCGAGGCGCCGCTTGCGCTCGCGCCGGAGCACCGCGACCTCATCGTCGCCGCCCTCCTTGGCGTCCTTCTGAAGGGCGTCGGCAACGAGCCGGAGCGCGCTCACGCGCTGGCGCTCGCCGGCCTTCATGGCCTCGCGAGTATCTGCTTGAACCTGCTCCAAGACGCCCACGCGACAAGGGTAGTGACCGTGCGAGTTGACACTGGTAGCCGCCCATGAGGCTTGCGCCCGTGGAGGGGGTAGCAGAGATCTCACCGGGCCAGCTGGCCTACTGAAGCTCGACACGCTCGACGTCGCCGAGGGGCAATTGCAGGAACCGCGTTCCTAGCTCGCGAAACGCGGTCGGATCGCCGGTGCACAGGAAGCTGTAGGTCCCCTCGCCGTCGTTTGATGTCTCGAGTCTTCGCGCCTCAAGGATGCGCTGAGCAGTTGCCGCGACTGCGTGGCCTGCCGTCACCAGGCGCACGTCCCTCCCGAGGATGCGCTGAAGCATCGGCGCCACCAGCGGGTAGTGCGTGCAGCCGAGGATGACCGTGTCCACCCTGGCCTGGCGCAGCGGGGCGCAGTAGGAGCGCGCCGTGTCGACCACGGCTTCGGAGAAGGGAAACCCGCGCTGGATGATCGCCGCCAGGTCCGGCGCCTCGACCTGGGTGACGGTAATGCCGCGACCCTGGCGCGCGAGGGCCCGCAGGTAGGCGCCGCCCTCGACGGTCGCCGGAGTCGCGAGCACGCCCACCCGGCCGGACTCGCTGATCGCGGCCGCGATCTCCGCCTCGGGATCGATCACCGAGACCACCTCCACCCCGCGCTCGCCGGCGATCTCTCGCGCGGTCTCCAGGCCCGCGGTCGCGGCCGAGTTGCACGCGATCACCAGCAGCTTCGCGCCGCGGTCGAGCAGGAAGCGGGTGTTGTCTGCGACGCACTCGCGCAGCTCGGCCGGCGCCTTGGCTCCATAGGGAAAGCGCGCGTCGTCACCGAGGTAGATGAAGTCCTCGCTGGGCAGCGAGACCAGGCACTCGTGCAAAACCGTGAGACCGCCGACCCCGGAATCGAAGACGGCGATCGGCAGACTGTTTCGGTCGCTCATCGAGGCGAGGATGCTGACCGATCGGGTGGCAACGCGTGACGGAGTAGCGCGTCGACCTATAGGAACGGCTTCGTCGTCATGAAGTAGATCGTGAGGATCACGATCAGCCCCGAGATCGGTCCTGCGATGGCGCTCCCTCGCATCCGGCGCTCGAACTCGTCGCTGAACTTGACCTCGCCTGGGCCGGATGCCTCGATGTCACGCTCGGCGACCTCCCGCGCCCGAACTTCGTTCGGAACGAAGAAGCCATGGACCATCCCGAGCAGGACCACGATCGCAACGAGCCCTGCAACCACGAAGAAGTCGCTGAACTCCCAGCGGTCGGCGGCAAGGTAGATCCCCGATCCGAGAATCACCAGCGCGGCGAGGGTGACCATGGTGCGGCTGATCGTGCACTGCGCGTCGAGGATGGCCGGCAAGCTCCGCGGGTACTTGCGGCCCGCCGTGGCGAGGTAGATCCCGAAGGCGAATGTCGGGCCGAAGCCGACGACGACCGACGCGACGTGCAGCCAGACGACGACGTCGTAGAACTGCACCTCGGCGGCCACGACCATGCCGGCACCCTATCCGCTGCTTCTGACGTCAGGCTGACCGCAACAACAGCGCGAGCCAATCGCCGTCGCTTCGGTGGGAGTCCAGTTCGAACCCGCGTTTGGCGAATGCGCTCGCGACTCGGTCGCGCTCGGCGGCCAGCAGCCCGGAACAGACCAGGGCGCGAGGGGGCACCTTGGGCAAGCGCGCCCCCACCTCGGTCAGCAACGGGGTGGTCAAGTTCGCGACCACGGTCTCGGTCGCCGGCGGTGACTGTTCGCGGAGGTTGAGGCGCATCAGGTCAAGCTCGACGTCGTTCGCAGCCGCATTCCCCGATGCCGCCTCTAGCGCAGCGGTCTCGCTGTCGCACGCGATCACCGGGTCCCAGCCGAGCTTCGCCGCTGCGATCGCCAGCACCCCCGAGCCGGTGCCGAAATCCGCGAGCGAGCCCGTTGCCTCGCCGTCGTCGGCGAGCCCGAGCATGAGCTCCAGGCACATGCGCGTCGTCGCGTGCGCACCGGTGCCGAACGCCTGCCCCGGATCGACAACAACCTCCAGTTCCGGTCGGTGAGAAGCCTCGACCTTCCAGGACGGCCTTATCAGTAGCCGGTCGGCGATCCAAACGGGCTCGTGGAAGTCGCGCCAGCTATCGGCCCAGTCGTCGGGAATCTCCGTCGAGCTGATCTCGATCAAGCCTTCGCCGGCCGCCGCCTTGAGGTCGGGTACCGCCGGCAGCTCGCCGGGCGGGCCGTAGACCGCGTACTCGACCCACTCGCCGCCCTTGTTCTCTTCCACACCCTCCGGCACGAGCTCGAGCAATTCCGCGAGCACCCGGTCGGCGAGCTCCGGGCGACAGCGAACCGCCAGCCTGATCACGAACGCCGGTCTGAGGAGGCGCGATCGCCGAGCGCGCGGTCGAGCTCCGAAGCAAGGTCGCGCTGCTCGGGAGTGAGTTCGGTGGGTACGACCACGTCGACGATCACGTACTGGTCGCCGCGGGTCGCCGCGCGTAACGAGGGCAGACCGTTTCCCGCGAGCAGAATCGACTGTCCCGGCTGCGCCCCCGCGGGCACGTCGACCTCGGCGTCGCCGTTGAGCGTCGGCACCTGGACCGTCCCACCCAGCATCGCCCGCGTCGCCCGCACGTGCACGACGGACACGAGATCCCTGCCGCGCCGCTCGAACCGGGCGTCTTCGGCGACCCGGACCTGGACGTAGAGATCGCCGGCGGCCGCGCCTGGCTCGCCGGCGTGACCGGCCCCGGAGATCCGGATTCGCTGGCCGGACTCGATTCCAGCGGGAACGTCGACCTCCCACGAGCGCTCCCGCAGCTCCCGACCCGCGCCGTCGCACCGCTCGCACGGGCTCTCCGGCACCTTGCCCGCGCCGCCGCAGGTCGGGCAGGCGCTGGTCTGCATCAGCTGTCCGAACGCCGTTCGGGTCACCTGTTGGACGCGGCCAGCGCCGCCGCAGGTCTCGCAAGTGTGGATCGGCGTCCCCGGCTCGGCGCCGTTTCCCTTGCAGCGCTCGCACACCGACACGGCCTCGAAGCTCACCTCGCGGCTCGCCCCCGTCAGCACCTCCGCCAGCGTGATCTCAACCTCAACCGCGATGTCGCCGCCGGGGGCCGGTCCGCGGGGCCCGAAGCCAAACAGGTCGCCGAACATCGGGTCGGCGCGGCCGAAGAGCGACTGGAGCACGTCCTCGAAGCCGCCGAACGCGGCGCTACGGGGCGCCCACCCGCCCGAGCGCAGGCCCTCGTGTCCGAAGGCGTCGTAGGTGCGCCGCCGCTGCGGATCCGACAGCACCTCGTAGGCCTCAGCGGCCTGCTTGAACTTCTCCTCGGCCTCGGGATCGTGGCGGTTGACGTCCGGGTGAAGCTCGCGAGCCAGGCGGCGAAACGCCTTCTTCAGCTCCGGCTCGGTCGCGTCTCGGTCAACCCCGAGAACCTCGTAGTAGTCGGCCGGCATCGCGCTCAGGCTTCGTCGTAGACGCCCTCGAAGAACCGCGAGAGCTCGCCGGCGGCCTCGCGCACCGACGCGATTGCCGTGGCGTAATCCATCCGTAGCGGTCCGACGACGCCCACGGTGCCGAGGTTGCGATAGCCGAGGCCGTAGTTCGCTCCGACCACGCTCACCGAACGCAGCTCCGGCGCCGGGTTCTCCTCGCCGATCCACATGAACACCGAGCGCTCGTCGAGCGTCGAGCGCAGCACCCGCAGGAGATTCGCGCGCCGCTCGAGCGCGCGCATCAGCGTGTCGGCGTGCGGAAGGTCCGGCGCGTGCTCTTCCGACAGCAGGCGCGCGGTGCCGTCGACGTAGAGATCATCCGCTGCGCTCTCCTCGAGCGTGGCGAACGCATCGGCGATCTCGGCCAGGAAACTGGCCTCGGCGGGCCCGAGCTCGGGGTCGGAGAGCCGGTCGGCAGTCATCCGGGCACCGAGCGCAAGGCCCGCGAGGCGCTCGTTGAGGAAGCTGGACGCCCATTCGACCAGCCCGGAGTCGAGCGCCCGCTCGAACTGGAACACGCGCTTGGTCACCGCGCCGTTGGAGGCGATGACGACGACCATGGCGATGCGAGGCTGAAGCTGCAGCACCTCGACGCGCCGGATGCGTGCGCTCGACGGCGGCGGTGCGGTTGCCAGCGCCAGCAGGTCGGTGACCCGCGAGAGCGTGGAGGTGGTTTCGCGCAGTGCCTGCTCGACCTCGCGCCGCATCTGCGATAGGTCGAGCCCGGCTTCGCCGCCCCGCTTCAGGTTTGCCCCGGCGGCGACCAGGGCGTCGGCGTAGAAGCGATACCCCGCGTCGGTCGGCACCCGGCCGGCCGACGTGTGGGGATGTGTCAGGAATCCCTCGCGTTCGAGCGCCGCGAGCTCCGCACGGATCGTCGACGAACTCCAATCGACATCGTCCAGCTTGGCGATCGCCGCCGAGCCGATCGGTTTGCCCGACTCGAGGTAGCGGTCAACGACCACCCGCAGGATCCGCTGTTGGCGCGCGGAAAGCATGTCTCGATTCTAGGATCGCGACCCGTCGAGCCGCCCGAACAGGCTGCGGCTCGGGCCGTCGCGACCCTGCGCGGTCCCCGCTAGTTCTCACGCAGCCGAAGCTCAGCCTCGGCGTTGCGGATGATCCGGTTGTCGCCCTGGACGGCCTCAGTCTCGGTCACCACGCGACCGTCGTCGGCCTCCACGACCTTCGACGTGACGACGATCTCCTGCTCGGGGAAGCCCATGCCCCGGAACTGCACGCGGAGCCGCTTGAGCGCCCGAGGATCGCCGCCGGCGACGTCGGTGTGCGCCCGGGCGACCTGCGCCATCGAGTAGAGCCCATGAAGGATCGTGCCCGGTAGCCCAACGCTTTTGGCGAAGTCCTCGTCGATGTGGATCGGATTCGGGTCGCCCGACGCCTCCGCGTAGCGCTTGGTCAGCCCGGCGTCGGGCGTCGTGCGCAGCTCGGGAAGCGAATCGCCCTCTTTGAACTCTCCCATCCGTTCCTCCTCAGACGCCGCGGACGATGTTGGTCCAGGTTGCCTTGACGGTCTGCGCGCCGTCCTGATTCGTCGAGAGCGACTCGAACACGTAGAAGCCCTTGCCGTCCTGCTCGTAGATCTGCTTGCAGGTCGCGGCCGTTGTGATCGTGTCGCCGGCACACACTGGCTCGCCCCACTCGAAGTCCTGCCCCCCGTGGACCATCGCCGGGAGGTTGATGCCCACGTCCGGATCGATGATCGCCGGCCCCATCGCCGGCGCGCTGTAGACGACGGCGAACATCGGCGGTGCGACCAGGTCGCGAAAGCCCGAGGCCTTGGCCGCCTCCGCGTCGTGGTAGACCGGATGCTCCTCCCCAATCGCGCTTGCGTACTGCTTGATGCGGTCGGCCTCGACCTCGAAGGAGGCCGCGGGCCATTCCTTTCCCACTGCGTCCGTCTTGACCGGCACGGCGCGGCAGTCTAGTCAGCGCGTGACCGAGCCCGCTGCTTTGGCTCCTCTTGCGTCCGTTGAACACTCAACTGACCTATAGGTCAGTCGGGTGATCAGTCGTTGCCCGGTCCGCCCTCCTAACCGTTCCTGTTGTCCGCCGGGGCCTTGCGGGCCTCAATCGCTGAAGCTAGCCAAGCTCGCGCGATTCGGCAACGCGTACAGCCTCGTCGCTAGTCGCATAGAGCTGCAACGCGACGACCCGGCCTTGGCGCACCTCCGACATGTAGGCGATCTCCATCTCGACAGGAATCCCGCTCCCCTTGCCCTTTCCTGACTGATGCACGGTGGTGACGACATGACGCTCGCCGACCGGCTCCATCTCGAGCGCGCGCAGCTCGAACTCCTCCCAGGCTTCGAGCCATTGGTTGAGCCAGGTCAGGTATCCCTCGTGACCGTGGTAGGTGCCGGAGTTCGGGAGCGTCGGCGGCAGGTAGATCTCGACCTCCGGATCGGTCAGTGCGAGGACGGCTTCGAGGTCGCTGCGCTGGAACGCCTCGTATCCGGCTCGGGCGACCTCGAGGTTGGCGCGCTGGCGCTCGTTGGGCTCACTCATCGATCTCGAGCACGGCCAGGAACGCCTCCTGTGGGACCTCGACCTGGCCCACCTGTTTCATTCGCTTCTTGCCCTTCTTCTGCTTTTCGAGCAGCTTGCGCTTGCGGGTCACGTCACCGCCGTAGAGCTTGGCGGTCACGTCCTTGCGCAGCGCCTTGACGGTCTCGCGCGCGAGTACGCGCGACCCGATCGCCGCCTGCACGGGGACGTCGAAGAGCTGACGCGGAATCGTCTTCTGCAGCCGCTCGACCAGTGCCTTGCCGGCACGGTAGGCGTCGTCGCGATGGACGATCACCGAGAGCGCGTCCACCTGCTCCCCGGCGAGCAGGACGTCGAGCTTGACCAGATCGGACGGACGGTTGCCGATCGGCTCGTAGTCGAGCGACGCGTACCCCGCGGTTCGGGACTTGAGCTGGTCGTAGAAGTCGAGCACGATCTCGGCCAGCGGCAGGTCATAGCGGAGCTGCACCCGCTCTGGGGACAGGTAGTGCATGTCGACGTGGGTGCCACGGCGGCCCTGACAGAGCTCCATCACCTGCCCGACGTAGCCGGCGGGACAGATGACCGACGCGCGGATGTACGGCTCGGCGATCTCGGCGATGACGCCGGGATCCGGCATCTCGACCGGGCTGTGAACCTCGACTCCGTCGCCGTTGGTCAGCTTCACCTCGTAGCTGACGTTCGGAGTCGTGGCAAGAAGCTCGAGGTCGTACTCGCGCTCCAACCGCTCGCGGACGATGTCCATGTGCAGCAGGCCCAGGAAGCCGCAGCGAAAACCAAAGCCGAGTGCCTGTGAGGTCTCTGGCTCGTAGCTGAGCGCGGCGTCGTTGAGCGCCAGGCGCTCGAGCGCGTCTCGCAGGTCCTCGTACCGGTCGGTGTCGATCGGAAACAGCCCGCAGAAGACCATCGGCCTGACCTCCCGGTAGCCGGGCAGCGGCTCCGCGGCCGGGCGGTCGCGCGCAGTCAGGGTGTCGCCGACGCGCAGCTTGGCGACGTCCTTGATCCCGGTGATCACGTAGCCGACCTCACCCGCGGTCATCCCCGGGGCCGCGCGCATCGTCGGCACAAAGAACCCCACCTCGTCGATTTCCGCTTCAGTGCCCGCCTGCGTCGCCGTGATGCGCTCGCCGTGCCGGAACGCACCGTCGACCATCCGTACGTAGGCGACAACCCCGCGGTATTGATCGAACTCGGAGTCGAAGATCAGCGCTCTCGGCGGAGCCTCTGGCTCACCGCTTGGAGTTGGGATCCGCTCGACGATCGCGTCCAGGACCTCGCGCACTCCCTCGCCCGTCTTGGCGGAGATCCTCAGCACGTCGTCCGGATTCCCTCCGATCAGGTCCACGATCTCTCCCGCCACGCGGTCGGGCTCGGCGCTCGGGAGATCGACCTTGTTCAGCACCGGAATCAGCTCGAGGCCCGCCTCGATGGCGGCGTACGTGTTGGCGACGGTCTGGGCCTCCACGCCCTGCGCCGCGTCGACGACGAGCAGCGCGCCCTCGCAGGCGGCGAGACTGCGCGACACCTCGTACGAGAAGTCGACGTGCCCGGGCGTGTCGATCAGGTGCAGGTGGTAGGGCTCCCCGTCCCCAGTGGCGTACTCGACTCGCACGGCCTGGGCCTTGATCGTGATGCCTCGCTCGCGCTCAAGCTCCATCGAGTCCAGGAGCTGCGGCATGTGCTTGCGCGGGTCGACGGCGCCCGTGAGCTCGAGGATCCGATCGGCAAGCGTCGACTTGCCGTGATCGATGTGGGCGATGATCGAGAAGTTGCGAATGCGGTCCATGGCGCGACGGTGAGTATGGCGAGCGGCCCGCAGGGCTCGTTATGCGCGCCCCTGCTCGCCGTCGCCGCGGCGCCTGATCAGGTGCCAGATCTGATCGGCCTCGGGCACCCGCAGCAGCGTGATCGCGATGCCGTAGACCGCGGCCCCGACCGCTAACGCGACGCCGAGCGAGACGATCTGCCCGCCCAGACCGCGCCCGAGCGCGTCGTCGAGGAGCGACCAGACGCCGTAGGCGGAACCGGCCAGGGCAGCCGAGGCCAGAACGACCCGGGTGGAGGTCCAGACGAGCCGGCCCAGCTCGAGCCGCCCGAGCGCCCCGCGGAGGATCGCTGCCTGGGCGGCAACGCTGGTCGCAGTGGCGATGGCCGTCGCGGCAACGATTCCTCCCACGCCAAACGGGTCGTAGAAAAGCGCGCAGAACAGCGCGGTCACGGCGAGGTTGAGCGCCGCGATCCAGGTCGGCACCCAGGGACGCTGGAGGCTGAAGAAGGTCCGGGTCAGCAGCAGGAACAGCCCGTTGAAGGGCAACGAGAACGCGAACCAGAACAAGGCCTCGGCGACGAGCTCGGTCTGAGAGGCATCGAACACCCCACGCTCGTAGACGAGCCGCACCATCGGCTCGGCCAGGACCAAGATCGCCGCCGCTGCGGGGGTCAGCAGCAGCACGATCTGGCGCATGCCGTTGGCCATCGTCGCGCGCAGGTTGTCGAAGGCGCCGCGGGCGGCGAACCGGGCCAGGGTTGGAAAGAGCACGGTGGCGATCGCCACCGAGAAGATGCCCTGGGGCAGCATGTAGATGCGAAACGCCTTGTCGATTCCCGCCGGTGCCTGCTCGGCGACACCCTGCTCCGGGATGAGGCTGCCGAAGAAACTGTTGATGAGGAGGTTGACATTGATCAGCCCGAGGCTGATCGTCACGGGAAGCATCAGAACAAGCACGCGGCGCACGTCGGCGTCGCCGAACGCGGCCGCGATCCGGGTGCGAAACGGGCTGAGCAGCGCGCGCCGGATCCCGAAGGGCGTGTTGCGCAGGTCGTAGACCAGCATCGCGAGCTGGACGATCGTCCCCACGACGACGCCGATCGCATAGGCGTAGATCTCGTCCTCCTCCGGAAACGCGGGCGCGAGCCCGACGAGGACGCTGATGATCGCCACGTTCCAGAAGAACGGGGCGATCGCGAACACCCCGAAGCGGTCGTAGCTGTTGAGCACGCCCACCACCAGGCCCGAAACCCCGAGCAGCACGAGGATTGGAAACAGCACCCGCGAGAGCGAGACGGTCAGGTCCAGCACCTCCCCCTCGAAGCCCGGGGCGAAGATCTGCATCAGCAGCGGCGCGCCGAGGATGAACAGCGCCGTGATCAGCCCGAGCACGCAGATCACGAGGAAGATCAGCGTCGAGGCAAGCCGAAACGCCTCGCGGCGCCGCCCGTGCTCGAGCTTCTCGGTGAACACCGGGACGAACGCCGCCTGGATCGCCGCGTCCGCGAACAGGCTGCGGACCGTGTTCGGAACCAAAAAAGCGATCGTGAACGCCGACATCGCCGGGCTGATGCCGAAGTAGCTGGCCGCGACGATCTCCCGAACGAGCCCCGCGACGCGCGAGAACGCGGTCGCGATCGAAAAGAAGGCGGTCGATCGTGCGAGGCGTCCCGACCGTGGGCGCGGGGGCCTGACGTCCTCGGTGGGAAGGACCTCCGCTTCGGCGACGTCGTCCAGCTCGCGCCGCACGGCGGCGCCCGGATCGGGCGGCTCGGGGTCGCGATGCCCGCTCATTCCCGCACGCCCTCCGCCGCTACACTGCGCCGTCGGCCATGGCCAACATCGCGTCCCAGAAGAAGCGAAACGCGCGCTCGCTGCGCGAGCACGACGAAAACCAGCGCTTGACGAGCGCTGTCAAGACCTACTTTCGCCGCGTCGAGGGCGCGGTGCAGGCCGGCGATGACGACGCGATCGAGGCGGAGTACCGTGGGCTGCTGTCTCGAATCGACAAGGCCGTGCAGCGGGGGGCGCTGCACCCCAACAGCGGGGCCCGCAAGAAGGCTCGGGCCGCTCGGCTGCGCGCCGGCGGCTCCTAGGCTCGCCGCGCGGCTGGCGGCGATCAATCTCCGTCGGTCGCCCGGCGGATCGCGAGGGTGAGGGCGACCGGCTCGGGATAGTCGGAACCACCGCGCGTCCACCATTCGAGATCGGCGATCGCACAGGTCCCGGCCCGAAGCCCGTCGAGGGAGCAGTCGCGCAGACGGCGGAGGAGCATCTTGGCCGCGTAGGGGTGCATCGGCAGTTCCCTCTCGACCTCCTTTGAGGGGCGACCCGACTCGATCGCCTCGAGCGCGAGGTTGGCTTCCCGCAACCGCTTTGCCGCCTGGTAAACCAGCCCGGTAACCGACTCGCCCTGTCCGGCTAGGCGCTCGGCGGCTCCCAGCGCGATGGCCGGATCGCGTTCGACCAGGGCATCCGACAGAGCCCACGCGACCTCCTCGGAGGTGTCGGCGACCATCGCCTCGAGATCTGCGCGGCCGACGGTGCCGCCCGGACTGGCCCAGAGCGCGAGGCGATCGAGCTCGTTCGACAGCCGCACCGTGCTGTCCCCGAGGCGCTCGACGAGCAGCCCGGCAGCGTCTCGATCGAGGGCGAACTCGCGCCGCTTGGACTCCTCGATCAGCCAGGCGGGAAGGTCGCGGGGCGTTGGCGCCGAGTAGGCGAGGACCTCTCCCCCGGCCTTCTCTACGGCCTCGGCGAGTCCCTTGGGCGCGCGCGCCTTCGGCGGGCTCTCGCGGGCGATGAGCACCACCGTAAGATCCGGCGGCAGGCTCGTCAGCGCGTCGATCACCGGCTCGGCTCGCTTGGCGGTCCAGCGCTCGACCCCGTCGGCCAACAGGTAGTGGCGCTCGGTTGTGAGCGACAGCCTCTGCATCGCGCCGACCACGGCGTCCGGATCGGGGCCAGCGCTCGTTCCCGGCTCGGCGACGAATGCCTCCAGGGCTCCGGTCCCGCCTTCGCGCTCCGCACGCGCGCGCAAGCGGGCCAGCGCGGCGCCGATCTTGGCCAGATCTGTGCCCGCGATCAGGTACGCAGGCTTGATGCCCGTGCCCTCAGCCATCGCACGGCGAGTGTATTCGGCCCTCCGGTTGGCCCGGAGGACGCGCCTAGCGCATCGTGACCCCTAGATGCTGCCGATGAGGATGCTCAGTCCCCCGAGCACGATCGCCGTCCCCGTCAGCCTCAGCAATAGCTGCCCCTGGCGCCCCGTGGCGGCGAAGAACAGCGCCACGAGCGCCGCAATTCCCGCCAGGATGGCGCTGGGCCAGCCGAGCACGAGGCTGATGACTTTCTGGGCCTGTGAGCCGTCGAAACACTCGATGACCAAGTCGTCGGTCTCCGCTCGCTCCTCCTCGAGTGCTGCTGGATCGTCGCAGCGCGGGGTATCACCGATGTCCAGCATCGCGATCACCATCACCGCGCACGCGAACGCGAGCGCCAGGGCCAGCAACACCCCGAGCAGGCGCCAGCCTGTGGTCGCCGTGTCGTCGTCGGACGGCGCTTCCGGAGGCGGTGGCGGGGTCGGCTCAGGCGGGGGCTGGCCGGAGGCTTCCATCTGCGATCTCTCCTTGTCGGCGAGCTCTGAAGCCGCGTGACCCTATCTCAGCCGGCGGCGTGGAGGCTGAACCCACGCCGGTCGACGTCGATCGTCAGGGAGCCCGCCAGATCGGTCCGCGCCAGCGGGACATCGTGATCGGCAAGCTCGGCGAGTGTGGCCGGAGCGGGGTGGCCATACGGGTTCTCGGCGCCGACGGAAACCACGGCGAGCGTTGGGGTGCTTCGGTCAAGCAGGCCGTCGAGGCCCGCGTCCTCGCTGCCGTGATGCGCGACCTTGAGGACCTCGACCGGGCCGGGATCGATCGGTGCGAGCTCTGCCTCCGCGTCGCCCGTCAGCAGCAACTCGAACTCGTGCCAGCGCGCGAGCAGCACGATCGACAGCTGGTTCGGGTCGGCGGCCGGGTCACGCGGAACGTCGAGACGCTGGCGAGGCGGCCACAGGACCTCAAGGCGCAGCGACCCGGAGCGCGCGCGTGCGCCCGCCGTTACCCGCATAGGCTGGGTTCCCGCTGCTGACGCGGCACCGCGCAGTCGACGGCTGGACCGAGCAAAGAGGAAGCGGTCGACGGGGATGCCGTCGAGCACATCCGGGGCTCCCCCGACGTGGTCGGACTGTGCGTGGGTCGCAACGAGCGCGCCCAGGCGCTCGACACCGCGCTCGGCGAGCATCCCCGCGACCTCTGCCTCGGGGGGGCCGGCATCGACCAGGATCGGCTTGCCGTCGGCTGGCTCGAGCAGGACGGAATCGCCCTGGCCGACATCCAGCACCGTCACCCGGAGCCCGGACACAGCATCCGGGTTCGTGCGACTCGGTCCGACGCCGCTCGGGCCAGCCGCGGCGGCGATGGTGGCCAGCGACGCGGCGGCAACGATCGCGAGGATCGGCGCGAGGCGCAAGGACGACCGGCGGGATGCCCACCTGAGTGCCAGGGTGACGGCGACGGTGAGCGCCGCGCAGACGCCCAGGACCAGTACCGGCTCATCGATGACGAGATCGACCTGTGCCCAGGTCGGCGCCGCGAGCCAGCTGGCGATCTGCGCGACGTACCCGGCCAGGGCGCCCGCGATGAAGGTGAGCGGTTCCACAGGCAGCCACGGAAGCTGCCCCACTAGGCCAGCGAGCATTCCAAGCCACATCACCGGCGCCACGGCGGGCAGCGCGAACAGGTTGGCCGGCAGCGACGCCAGGGAGACGACGCCGAACTGGTGCGCGATCAGCGGTGCCGTTGCCAGGGTCGCCGACACCGTCACGGCGACCCCGTCGGCCAGCGCGCCGCGCAGTGCCCCAGCCGTTGTTTCCTCCGTGCCACCGCCCCCGTCGCGGCGCACGAGGAGCGAGCGAATCGGCCGCGCCCAGAGCATGATCCCGACGACCGCGGCGAAGCTCAGCTGCCACCCCGGGTCGCCACTGGCTCGCGGGTTCAGCGCGAGGGTCACCGCGGTCGCCAGCAGCAGCACGTAGCCGCGCGAGCGCGGGCGCCCAGCGAGTGCCGCCAGCACTCCGGCGGCGCCCATCACTCCGGCGCGCTGGATCGAGGGACCCGCGCCGGCGATCGGCACATACACGGCGATCAGCGCCAGCGTCACGATGAGCCTCGCGCGCATCCGCAAGCCGAGTAGCGCGAGCAGCGGCCATGCCAGCAGGGCAAGCAGGAGCACGTTCTGGCCGCTGACGGCCAGCAGGTGGCTCAGCCCGGAGCGGCGAAACTCCTCCACCGTCCCCTGGTCGATGCGGTCGTCCTGGCCCAGGACGAAACCGCGGAGCAACGCCGCCCTCGAGTCATCGGTGCCGCGTCCGAGTGCGTCCTCGGCTCGGGCTCGGGCGTCGTCGAGCAGGGAGATTGCACCGCCTCTTTGCCCCATGCCGAGCTCGATCGCAGGTGCTTTGAGCACGTCTGTGATCCCCTGCCGTTCGAGCCATGACGCCTCCCATGGCAGCGGGTCCCGGATCTCGCCCGTGGCCCGGATCGCGCTTCCTGTGCGAAGGTCGGGGACGGGCTCGGGCGACTCGACGAGCAGGCGGCCGTCCGGCGTGTCCAGTCGCACCGTCACGCGCCCGTCCGAGCGCCGAGGCACTGCCGCAACGTGCCCGACGACGGCGACGCGCCGGCCGGGCTCGAGGTCGAGCGCACCCGCGCCTATCGCGTCGACACGCGCGACGCCGACGCCGATCCCGGCCGTGGCGAACGCGAGCGCGAGCAGGCAAAGCCAGGTGACCGCCGCCGGCCGGGTCGCCTGACGAGGCACGACGGACGCAAGCGCAGCCGCCGCCGATAGGCCCGCGACAGCCAGCTCGGTCGCGTCCGCAGAAGCCCTCAGGAACGGGGCGACTGCAAGGCCGGCGCACACTCCGCCGAGGGCGGCAAAGCGCCAGGCGGCCCCGAGCTCGGTCATCACGGCGCCTCGCTGGCGCTACGGCTGCAAGGCGCCTCGGAGGGCATCCATCGTCGCCGGTCCGATGCCCGAGATTTCGTCCAGGTCCTCGACCGACGAGAGGCCACCGTGCTCGTCGCGGAACTCGATGATCCCCTGGGCCGTGACCGGACCGATGCCCTCGATCGTGTCGAGCTGCTCGACGGTGGCCGTTCCGAGGCTGATCGGGCCGTCCGCGGCGCCCGAGGCGGCGGTCGCGCCCGCGGCGACTCCGGCGGCTCCCGTCGCGGTCGCGGGGACGATCACTTGCTGGCCGTCCGCGAGGCGAGCGGCGAGATTGATGCCGTCGACAGCAGCCTGCGCAGTCGCACCGCCTGCGCGCTCGACCCCGTCGGCTACCCGTGCCCCGGCCGGCAGGCGATACACGCCCGGGTCGCGAACCGCGCCGGCGACATGGACGACGACGTCTCCCCCGCCCGCGTCCATGGCGAAGGAGGAATCGGACTCAGAGCCTTCCTGGGCGGCCGGGGCAACGGCACTCTCGACGCCGTCTGTCGGACCGCTGTCGGCGCTCGCCGACCGAACCCAACGCGCGCCGACCAATAGCAGCGCAACCCCGATCGCGCCGTAGACGAGCAGTTGCGAGCGGCTGAGCTCGGGCATGCCCCGATGCTGTCTCCCGGCGCGTTGAGGATGGCGCGCGGAGAGGGACGAATCACGCGCGCGAGCGTCTCAGCGTGCGATCGCGAACCCTCCGACGCCTTCGGGCACTTCGTCGAAGGTCTCTACTCGCTCGACCACCGCGCCGCGCGGTCCCTCGCGGCAGAAGCCGACCAGCGACTCGACGGCGTCAGTAGCTCCCTCGAACACCGCCTCCACCGCGCCGTCGTCGCGGTTGCGGACCCAACCGCCGACGCCGCGCGACTCGGCCATCCGTCGCACGGTGTCGCGAAAGAAGACGCCTTGGACGCGCCCCCGCACGATCACGCGGCGGCGGATGGCGTCCGGGTCAGTCGTCGTACTCGTCGTCGTCGTAGCCCGCTGCTTGCGTGGCGAGGCGACGGCTGTAGAGCTCGTCGGCGGACACGGCGGGAGACTGGACGGAGCAGAGGTAGAGCGGGTCGTTGCCGTCGTTGGCAACCGAGTGCTCGGTCGCGGGCGGGATCAGCACGAGGTCGCCGCGCTCGAGGCGCTGAGCGTCGCCGGTGGCCGACATCGTCCCGCTGCCCGCCACGACGACGTAGACCTGCTCCGCCTCCTCGTGCGAACGCAGCTCCTCCGACGCACCTGACGGCACCTCGAGCCAGTTGACCGACACGTTTCGGGACCCCAGTTCTCCCGCGTCCATGAGGATGTGCGAGCGGAGCCGATGTACCTCAGTGACGGCGGCCTCCGCGAAGCGCCTGACGAGCACGCGGCCTTTCTAGCAGACCGGTTCTGCCGAGGTGTTGCCGGCTCGAAACGCTTACAACACCTGCTTCTTTCGCCCCTAGGGGCTCATCCGAATACCTGCTCAGCGGACTACCAGATTGACGAGCTTGCCGGGCACCACGACCTCCTTGACGACCTCCTTGCCGTTGAGGTGGCGGCGCACGTTCTCGCTCTCTCGCGCGAGCGCGAGGAGCTCCTGCTCGCTCGCGTCGACGGCTACCTCAACCTGGTCGCGCAGGCGGCCGTTGACCTGAAGGATCAGGGTGAACGTATCGCGCTCGAGCAGGGACGCGTCGGCGACCGGCCACGGTGCCTCCCAGACTCGCTCTCCGGTCAGACGCTCGTACACGTCCGAGGCGAGATGGGGCGCGAAGAGGAAGATCAGCGAGGCGGCGGTCGTCGTCGCGAAACGCACGACGGCCTCGCCAGTCTCATCGCCGTAGAGGCTGTCCTTGAGGCGGTAGGTGTCGTTGATGAGCTCCATCACGGCCGCGATCGCCGTGTGCAGGTGGAAATGGCCGAGGTCTCGGGTGACCTTGTCGATCGCCCAGTGGGCCTTGGTCAGCAGCTCTCGCGCCGGACCCTCGGCGCCGTCGGTCGAGCCGCTCGCCTGCGTGCGCTCGGAGACTTCGCGCTCCAGCCGCCATAGTCGGGAGAGGAACCGCTGCACGCCTTCGACGCCCTCGTCGACCCAGTCGGCGTCGCGGTCCGCCGGGCCGATGAAGCAGATGTACGTGCGCATCGCGTCGGCTCCGTAGCGGGCGACGTAGTCGGCCGGGTTGACCGTGTTGCCCTTCGACTTGGACATCTTCGCCCCCTCGCGCGTGATCATCCCCTGCGTGAAGAGGTTGATGAACGGCTCCTGGACGTCGAGGTGCCCGAGGTCGCTCAGGGCCTTGCAGAAGAACCGCGAGTACAGCAGATGCAGGATCGCGTGCTCGACACCGCCGATGTACTGGTCGACCGGCATCCAGTAGTCGACGGCGCTGCGATCCCACGGCGCCTCGTCGTTGTGGGCATCCAGGTAGCGCATGAAGTACCAGGACGAGTCGACGAACGTGTCCATCGTGTCGGTCTCGCGCCGCGCTGGGCCTCCACAGCTTGGGCACTCGGTGTTCACCCACTCGGTCACCGCGGCGAGTGGGCTCTGGCCCTTCGGGGCGTAGTCCTCGACGTCCGGAAGCTCGACCGGGAGCTGGTCGTCGGGAACCGGCACCATGCCGCACTGCTCGCAGTAGAGGATCGGGATCGGGCAGCCCCAGTAGCGCTGGCGCGACAGCAGCCAGTCGCGCAGCCGGTAGTTGACCGCGAAGTCGCCGAGCCCGCGCTCGCGCAGTGACTCGGTGATCGCCTTCGCGCCCTCCGGGGCGCTGAGGCCGTCGTAGCGGTCGGAGTTGACGAGGACCTCGTCCTCGGTGTGACCGAGGAAGGGCTCGTCGGAGTCAGGGTCGTCGCCGTCGCGAGGCTTGACGACCTGGCGGATCGGCAGGTCGAACGCACGCGCGAAAGCGAAGTCGCGGTCGTCGTGGGCGGGTACAGCCATGACCGCCCCGGTGCCGTACTCCATCAGCACGTAGTCGGCCACGAACATCGGGATCTGCTCGCCGTTGACGGGATTGGTGACCGTGCGGCCCAGCGGCACCCCGGTCTTGGCGTGCGCTTCGTCGCCGCGCTCCTCGACGGAGCTGCGGATCGCCTCGTCCACGTATGCCCGCACCGCCTCCTCGTTGTCGGTGCCGGCGGCCAGCCGCGCGACGTCCGGGTGCTCGGGAGCGAGGACGAAGAAGGTGGCGCCGAAGAGCGTGTCTGGCCGGGTTGTGAAGACCGGGAAGTCGATGCCCAGCTCCTCGCAGCGGAAGGTGACCTCCGCGCCCTCGGACCGGCCGATCCAGTTGCGCTGCATCCGGACGACGTACTCCGGCCAGGACTCGAGCAGGTCGAAGTCGGACAGCAGCCGATCGGCGTAGGCGGTGATCTTGAAGAACCACTGCTCGAGACTGCGGGCCTCGACCAGCGATCCGCAGCGCTCGCAGCGTCCGTCGATCACCTGCTCGTTGGCGAGCACGGTCTGGTCCACTGGGCACCACTGCACCTGGGCCTCTGCTCGGTAGGCGAGGCCGGCCTCATACAGACGGAGGAAGATCCACTGCGTCCAGCGGTAGTAGCTCACGTCGCAGGTGGCGAACTCCCTGTTCCAGTCGATCGACACGCCCCAGCGGCGAAGCTGGCGGCGGAACTCCTCGATCGATGCGTACGTGGCGTCGCGCGGGTGCTGCCCGGTCTTGATCGCGTTGTTTTCGGCGGGCAGCCCGAATCCGTCGTAGCCCATGGGGTGAACGACCTGGAAGCCGGTGCGGCGGCGGTAGTGGGCGATCGCGTCGCCGATCGAGTAGGTCTTCAGATGCCCGATGTGGGGCTCGCCCGACGGGTAGGGCAGCATCTCGAGCACGTAGTTCTTCGGCATCGAGTCCGCGAAGCCGGGCTGCCCAGGGTTCGGGATCTCCCAGGTGCGCTCGTCGGCCCACACCGACTGCCAGCGCTCCTCGATCGCGTGTGGGTCGTAGCGGTCCATAGATTCAGGTGAGCGGCTTTAGCCGCGAAAGAAGCTGGTGCCGGTAGTTATTCATCAGGTGAGCACCCTTAGGTGCGAAAGACGCTGGTGTCGTTCACAGGTGTGTTGAGTGTAGGCGCGACGGCGTAGTCACACACGACGCTTTCGACCGGGCGTATGCTCGACGGGACCACGTCCTAGGAGGTTGCGATGGCGCGCTTGATCAGGCTCGACCGCACCGGCCACACGACGCTCGCCGAGTGGACCAGCGAAGACGAGGCGGCTCGGGAGCAGGCGGCGACGGCGTTTCGCGAGCAGCTCGACGCGGGGATGATCGCGTCCGTGCAGCTTGACGACGGGACCGCCGAGGTGGTCCGGGAGCTGCCGGCGGATGCCGAGCTGGTCGTGATGCGGCGCCCGATCGCCGGCGGTTAGCCGCGTGGAGACGTCCGGCGGACTCGCGGAGGCAGCGAGCCTTCCCTGGCGCCCGCGCACGCACGCGGGCACGCTGCGCCGCCAGGAGGTGCTGTGGACGGCGTGGACGAGCTGGGTCGTGTTCCTGTTCACGGCGCCGGGTGTGGCGCTGATCGCGATCGAGCCGCTGACGCTTCCCGCCGCGCTGCTGTGCTTCGCCCACGCCTGGGCGGTGCCGTGGATTCAGGCGCGGCGCGGCGCGACCTGGATCGTCCCGATCGGCAGCGAGCGGAGCGCCGCACGACGACGCGACGGCGACGCCGCCGCTGAGTCGGCGGCGTTGGGGTTGCTGGGCGATTTGGTCGGCCACCGCCAGCGAGAGCTTCTGAGCGAGACCGGCGTCGCTGGAGAGCGCGGGTCGCTCGGCGTCTGGCTCGTCGGCGAGCAGGGCGCGATCCTCGTGCGGCCGGGCGGGAGACGGCTCGACTGCTGGTGCGTGCGGGTGGCCGAGCATTCGGATCTGCCGGCCGGCGACCGCGTGGCGCACCTTCTGCTGGCACTCCGCGAGGACGAGGCCGGGTTCGCCAAGGTGGCGAACTTCGGGTTCTCGGGCGCGTGGTGGCGGGTTCGTCGCCACGTGCCCAAGCGCGCGCGACCGGCGGTGGACGCGGCGCGTCAGGCCGCGGCGGCCAGCGACAGATCGGCTTCGTAGACGAGCGCGGTCACGATCTCGGCGAGCTGCTCCTCGAGATGAGGATCGACGAGTCGCCCGGCCTCGTCGAACGCGTCGTCGGCGCACCCCACGGGCACGTCGCGATCGATCACGCGCGCGCCGATGATGCCGAGCACCTTTCGCAGCTCGGCCTGCGCCCAGACGGCTCCGAACCGCCCGGTGCTGGCGCCGACCACGGCGACCGGCTTGTAGCGGAGGACGCTCTGGCCCGCAGGGCGCGACACCCAGTCGATCGCGTTCTTCAACACGCCGGGAATCGAGCCGTTGTACTCGGGGGTGGCGATCAGGATCGCGTCGGCGTCGGCGATCGCGTCCTTCAGTCGCTCGACGACTGGCAGCGGCTGCTCGTGGTCGTCGTCTGCGTCGTAGGGCGGGATCGCCTTGAGCTCGTCGTACGGGACGAGCTGCGCGGAGGACGGCAGCAGCTCGGCCGCCCTCCGCAGCAGCTTGGTGTTGTGGGAGTCCCGGCGCAGGCTGCCGGAGATACCCAGGACCTTCACGGCGCTACGCCTGGATGAGCTCGAGGTGGACGATGAGCTTTACGTCGTCGCCGAGCACCTTGCGCCCGTCGGGCAGGTCCATGTTCCAGCCCATGCCGAAGTCGTGCCGGTCGACAACCGTCTCGAAGTCGAGGGCGATGCGCTCGTTGTTGTCCGGGCCGACAACGGGGCCCTTGACCTGGCCGGAGGCCTCGATCGGCTTGGTGATCGTGTTGATGCTCAGGTCGCCGCGCAGCTCGACCGAGCCGTCGTCGCCGATGGCGATGTCGGTCGAGGCGAAGCGAACCTCGGGGTGGCGCTGGACGTCGAAGAACTCCGGCGAGAGCAGGTGCGCGCGCTGGTCCTCGTAGTCGACGTCGATGCTCTCGGCCTTGACGGCGCCGGTGAGCTCGATGCCGTCGTCGCCGGACTCGAGGGTCGCGTCGACGTCGGTGAAGGTGCCCCGGAAGGTCGAGATCTCGTTGTGCGTGACCTCGAACCCGGCCGAGGAATGCACGGTGTCGATGCCGTACGTCCCCGCCGGGATCTTGGTCTGGGTTGCTGTGCTCATGTGTCTCCTGCGTCTCCTTTCCTAGTTGCTGATTTCCCAGGAAGCACTAGTTGCTGCTGCAACTGATGTTCGCGCAACAAACTTAGCAGATATAATTGCGCGTACAACTACTGCCTATGGAACTAGCTTCTGCACTTGAGACACTGCGGTCAGCGAGACGCGGCGGCAGCACGACGATGGCGACGAGGACCGAGACGGCACAGACGCCGAAGATCGACGCGGAGCAGGCGGCGGCCTGGCGCGCGTTTCTGCGCGCGCACGCGTTGATGCTGCGGAAGATCGGCGAGGATCTCGACGAGGCGGGCCTGCCCCCCTTCGCGTGGTACGAGGTGCTGTGGGTACTCTACGACGCGCCCGACCATCATCTGCAGCCGTCACAGCTCGCCGACGAGGTGGTGCTCAGCCGCAGCGGCCTCAGCCGGCTGATCGATCGCATCGAGGAGGCGGGGCTCGTCGCGCGCCGCGCGTGTCCCGGCGACAGGCGCGCGATTCACGTCGAGCTCACAGAGAAGGGAGAGAAGATGCTCGACGAGATGTGGTGCGTGTACGCGCGCGGGATCGAGGAGCACTTCCTACCCGCGGTGGGCGAGCAGGCGTGCACGATGCGGCAGGTGATGGAGTCGGTGGCGGAGTCCGTGCGCCGGCCGTTCGGGGACGGGGCTGGCCCGTCCGACGCGTCCTAGACGCCGGCGCAGAAGTCGACGAACTTCTTCGTGTCGCGCAGCGGCCCGCCGTGTCCGAACAGGACCAGGTTGGGCTCGAGCGGCCCCAGGCGCCGGAGGGATTCGCGGTTTCGCTGCGGGTCGGGCGTGAGTGATTTCTTCGGCTCGCGCAGGCCGGGAATGCCGGTGAGGATGTCCATGTTGTTGAGCACGTCGCCGAGGATGAGCACGCGGTCGGATTCGCGCCAGAAGCTGACGTGGCCGGCCGAGTGGCCAGGCGTGTCGAGCACGGTGAAGCCGGCGACGTCGTCGCCCTCGCGCAAGACGCGGTCGACCTTGTGCCCGGGGCCCTTGAAGAGGCGGACGAAGAACTGCGCGAGGAAGGTGTCGGGTTGGCGCTCGCCGATCAGCGACGGGTCCTCGGCGGGCGCGACGTCGTGCTCGGGCACCCAGAACGGGATGCCCAGGGCGGTGCACGCCGCGTGGCTGGAGCCTTGGTGGTCGGCGTGGGCGTGGGTGAGCGCGTGGGCGGTGACCGTGTGGCCGGAGAGGTCGCGGAGGATGCGCTTCGCCGCCCGGCGCCCGCCGGCATCGATGAGCACGTCGCCGACGAGGTAAGCGTTCACCCCGTTCGGGAAGAACATCGTGTTGAGGTGCCAGACGCCGTGGGCGACTTCGTTCACGCGGCGCAGCCTATTTCGAGGCGCGAGCGCGACGCGACGACGTTACCCGGTCGCGCGAGCGCCGGCCAGGGTGCTGCGAAGTTCGCTGGCAGTCTCGCTGATCGCCGTGAAGTCCCGGTCGGCAGTCAAGCCGATCAACTCGAGGAGCTGGGTGTCGAGTCGGCTCAGGTCGGAAGCGTTGAGGGTGTGTGCGATGCGGTCGCGGATCCACTCGAGGTTGGCGACGTCCGACCGGACCGCGGCTAGGGCGCCCGCCATCGCGTCGACCTCGAGCAACGCGGCCTGAAGATCGAGTCGGGCCCGGTCCATCTCGGCCGGCGGCCGATGACGAAGCTGGAGATCCAGGCTGGCGACTGCCACGGCGACGGCAGCCCGCCGAGTGTCGACGAGCTTGCGCGCGACAGCTCGCTTGAGCTGGTCCACGGCGGTGTCCATCTGTGCCCGGAGCAGCTGCGGCACGTCTGGCCCCCGAATCGAGGTCCAGGCTGCCGCCGCTTCATCGACGCTCCTCGAGGCAGCGTGCCAGCCGAGGGGCTCGGGCGCGTCGAAGATCTCCTGCGCGGCGACCGAGATCGTCTCGAGCTCAGCGGGCAACGGCTCGGACAGCGCGTCGATTGGGACGGCCAGGGCCATTCGCTCGACGTCGTGGCGGGAACGGGTAAAGAACTCGCCGTAGCCGGGCGCCCACTTCTTGATCTCCGGCCCGTCGGGATGGTGCTCGTCGATCACGAACGCTCCATCGATGGGGCCCTGCGGGCCGGCGACGGTTCGGTTGGTCGCCTTGACCGTCGACTCCTCGAAGACGAGGCCGGGGATGTTCTCCGATCGGTACGCGTCACCGGGCTCGGGGTTCGCGGGCGTGATGATGCCCGGGGGTCCGTCCCTCCCCGCCAGCCACGCGCCCTCCATGTCGGCTATGTGGCCGTCCTCTTCGTAGTTGAAGACGTCCTCGCCGAAGTACCAGACGTCGCCGCCGTCCGCCTGGGCGAAAAGGTCGAGCGCGACCTCCTTCATGTGCCCATCGCGGTAGGCGACGAACTGGGAGACCCGTGTCTCGACCACCTGACCGTTCCACTCGACGAATCTCGTCTCGGGCAGCAGCGTGATCTCGATCCGGAGCGGCTCGCCGTCGACCTCTCCGAGAACGATCGCCGAGTCGATTTCAGACACCGGATTGAGCGGATTGCTGATCTCGGTTGGATGCGAGAACGTCGGAGCCACCAGGTCGATGCGCTTGCTTTCGGGCGCGAACGGAAAGCTCGAAAGCCCGGCGGCTTCCAGTTGCGCGTGTGGAGGCTGCGGGATGATCTCGGAGGCGGGTGCCGCAGCGCCCACCTCCGAGCTGTTGCTGGAAGCGCCCGAGCCGCCATCGTCGTCGCAGCCGCCCGCCGGCAGGGCAACGGCGACGACGGCAGCGAAGGTGATGGCGGCCGGGCGCATCGGTGCTCCTAAGTGCCGGCGAGCGTGTCGCGAAGGCTGGTCGCCTCGTCAGCGGCCGCCGGGAGATCCTCGTCGACCACCGCGTCCCGCAGCGCGAGCAGGTGCGAGTCGATGCGAGTCAGATCGGCGGGCTCCAGCGTAAGGTGGAACCTGTCGCGCACCCACTCGAGGGTGGCGAGGTCACCGGCAACGCCGGCGAGATCGTCGGCCTCGGCGTCGACGAGGACCTGCCGCGCCCAGAGCTCGAACCTGCCGAGGTCGATATCTGTGGGCGGACGGTGGCGCAGCTCGATGTCGAGGGTTGCCTGGGCGACATCGATCGCGGCCGTGCCGGTCCGCGCCCGGTCGCGATCGTCGATCGCTGCCGAGAGCTGATCGAGGGCGCGCTGCATCGGCGGGATCAGCCGGGGCGGCACGTCCGCCGTCCCGTGGCTGTCCCACGTCGCCCGCAGCTCGCGGGCGCTGGCCGAGGCGGCGCTCCAGTTCTCGGCGCGCGCGGCGTCGAAGGCATCCTTCGCGCCGGCCTCAAGCGATTGGAGCTCACGCGGCGTCGGCGCGGAGAGCGCGTCGGTTGGAACGGCCAGGGCGAGTGCTTCGACGTCACCCTCGTGCGCCGAGTAGAACTCGCCGTAGCCCGGCGCGAACACCTTGTCCGAGTAGGTGCCGTCGTCGTGCAGCTCCTGGCCGACCATGGCTCCGTCGAGCGGCCCCTGCGGGCCGTCGACGGTCTTGCCGACGGTCTTCACTGCGACCTCCTCGAAGACGAGGCCGGGGATGTTCTCCGGACGGTTGACGTCGCCGACCTGGGGGTCGGCCGGCATGATCATCGCGGGCGGGCCTTCCTTGCCGGAGAGCCAGGTGCCGTCGGTGTCCGCGATGACGCCGTCCTCGTTGTAGTTGAAGACGTCCTCGCCGAAGTACCAGACGGAGCCGTCATCGGCCTGGGCGTAGTAGTCGAGTGCGACCTCCTCGATGCGTCCGTCGAGGAACGCGGAGTACTGGGAGACGAGCGTCTCGACCTCCTGGCCCGGCGCCCACTCAACGATCCGCGTCTCGGGGAGGAGGGTCGTCTCCGTGTGGAACGGCTTGCCCTCGACCCGCCCGTTGAGGATCGCCGAGTGCAGATCGCTGATCGGAAACAGCGGGTTCGTGACCTCGGTCGGGTTGGAGAACGTCGGGGCTTGGATGTCGACTCGCTCGTTCTCGGCCGCGACGGGCAACTTTGCGAGCCCCGACGCCGCGAGCTGCGCCTCGGAGGGCTGCGGGATCGTGTCCGGTGCCGACGCCTGATCCGAGGCGTTGGCGGATTCGTTGTTGCCGTTGCAGGCGGCGATGCCTAGCGCCGCGACGACCGCCGCGACGGCAAGTGCGGCTGCCGGGCGGTTGCGTGAAAGCTGTCGATTGATCGTCATCCGAAATGACCTCCCGTCTTCGTGGTGGGAGGCCGGTTCTACGCCCGGCACCTGAGAGCGAGCTGAGAGTCGCTAGCCGCGCGGGACGGCCGGCAGGCGGAGGCGGACCCTCGCGCCGCTGGAGTTGGCGGCGATCGTCGCGGACCCGCCGTGGGCCTCGGTGATGGCGCGCACGATGGCGAGTCCGAGGCCCGCGCCGCTGCGGCCCTTGTCGCCGCCGTCGCGGGCGAAGCGCTCGAACGCATGTGGCGCGAGCTCCGGCGAGAAGCCCGGTCCGTCGTCGCTGACTTCGATCTCGACCTCGCCGTTGGCGGGACGGGCACGAAGGCGGATCTCGCCCCCGCCATGGCGCAGCGCGTTGTCGACCAGGTTGCCGAGTGCCTGCCTAGCGCGAAGGGGGTCGACGCGCAGGTTCGAATCGTCCTGGACGTCGATTCGGATCGCGCGGCGCTGCTCGTGGGCGCGGTCGGCGAAGCGCTGTTGCGTTCGCTCGAGGAGCTCGCGGACGGCCACCGGTTCGGGGTTGACCGGTAGCTGGCCGTCGGCGGCGCGTGCGATCAGCAGCAGATCCTCGGCGAGCTGCGCGAGGTGATCGGTTTCCTCCAGAGCGACCACGAGCGAGTCGCGCGTGTCGGGGCTCTGGCCGGAGACTCGCAGCGCCGCCTCGAGCTCAGCCTTGAGCACTGCGAGCGGAGTGCGAAGCTCGTGACTGGCATCGGCGACGAAGCGACGCTCGCGCTGAAACGAGTCCTCGAGCCTGGCGAGCATCTCGTTCAGCGTTTCGCCGAGCCGCCGGATTTCGTCGGCGGCGTCCGGCAGGGGCAGCCGCTCGCCGCCGCGCGTGAGCGAGACGCGCCTGGCGCGGCGGCGCATCGCCTCGACGGGTGCGAGACCGGCGGTGGCGAGCCAATAGCCGATTGCGGATGCGAGGAGAACGGCGACTGGGATGCCGAAGAGGAATGACGTGCGCAGGCTGGAGAGGGTTTCCCCGCGGTCGGCGAGTGAGACGCCAACGACGAGCGCCAGGGGATGGCCGTCGGCCGTTACCGGGCGGGCGAGCAGGCGCGCCTCGCCCTCGATGCCGGGGACATCGCGCTCGATGACGATCGTTTCGCGCGATGCCTCGCCGGCTTCGTCCGGGCTCAGCGCAGGTGCGCGTACGGCACGTGTGCCGTCAACGCGGCGCCCGCCGGCCGTCAGCAGCTGAACGAAGGTGTCCTCGGGATCCGTGAGGCGGCCGTCGCCCCGCTCGGCGGCGTCCGTGCCCGAGCGTCGGACGAGTGCGGCGACGTCGTCGGAGCGGCGCTCGAGCCCGTGGTCGATGGTCTCGGTGAGGTCGTCGCGCTGGCGCACGTAGACGAACAGCGCCGCGGCGACGAGCACGAGCAGCATCGCGGTGGCGAAGGCGATGGTGAGGCGTGCGCGAATCGGGAGCCGGGCGAAGCTCATTGGCCGGCGGTGAGTCGGTAGCCGGCGCCGCGCACGGTCTCGATCGAGTTGACGCCGAAGGGCCGGTCGATCTTCTCGCGCAGGTAGCGGACGTAGACCTCCACGACGTTGGAGCGGTTCTCGTAGTCGTAGTCCCATGCGTGTTCGAGCAGTTGGAATTGGCTCAGGACTTCGCCAGGGCGGCGCATGAAGGTCTCCAGGAGGACGAACTCCTTGGACGACAGGGAGATCTGCTGGTCGCCGCGCGAGACGTGCCGTGTTGCGGGGTCCATGCGCAGGTCGCCGACCTCCAGGGTGGTGGGACGCTCGACGGCTCCGCGACGAACGAGCGCGCGCAGGCGGGCGAGGAGCTCGACTAGGGAGAACGGTTTGACGAGGTAGTCGTCGGCCCCGCGGTCGAGGCCGTGGACGCGATCTTCGATTGCGTCGCGTGCGGTGAGCATGATGATCGGCGCCCAGACGCCGTCCTCGCGCAGGCGCCTGCAGGTCTCGACGCCGTCGATGCCGGGCAGCATCACGTCGAGGACGAGCGCGTCGAATTCGGTCGACCCGGCCATCCAGAGGGCGTCCTCGCCGCGAATGGCAACGTCGGCGACCACACCCTCGGAGCGCAGTCCGCGTCGCACGGCGGCGGCCATGCGGACGTCGTCCTCGACGATCAGCACGCGCATGCCCCCATCCTCCGCGCGGCAGATGAAAGGAAGCTGAGAGCACGGTGCGTAACCGCGCGCATGCGCGCCGCTCTCAGGCTGATCTCAGCTGGCGCGGTTAGACCTCAGGGCGATGACGGCGCGAATCTCCACAGCGATCGGGGTTGCGGTGCTCGCCGTCGCAGGCGCGGCGGCCGGCGATGGCGTCGGCGCCGACTTGCCTCGCGGACGGCAGGCCGTCGAGCTGGACCCCGCCGACTTTGAGACGCATATCGACAATCGCTACTGGCCGATGCGGCGCGGCTCGCGGTGGCTCTATCGCGGTTCGGGCGATGGTGTGAAGGCGCGGTCGCGAGTGCGGGTGACGGGCCGGACGAAGATGCTTGCGAACGGCGTTCGGGCGCGGGCGCTGCAGGATGCGGCGCGGGAGAAGGGGCGGCTGGTGGAGGTCGCGTTCGAGTGGTATGCGCAGGATCAGGCTGGGAACGTCTGGTATCTCGCGGAGGACGTGATGGAGCCGAGGCGCGGGAAGCTGCGGCACACGCAGGGATGGGAGGCGGGTGTGGACGGCGCGCAGCCGGGCGTCGTGATGCCGGGAGCGCCCGAGGTGGGGATGCGGTACCGGCAGCAGCACTACCGACGCAAGAATGCCGACCGGTCGGAGATTCTCAGCTTGGAGGAGCGGGTGAAGGTGCCAGCAGGGCAATTCAACGATGTGTTGATGCTGAGGGAGACGACGCCGGTGGAACCGCGAGCGGCTGAGTACAAGTTCTACGCGCCGGGTGTTGGGTTAGTGCTGACGCAGGAGGTTTCCGGCGGGAAGGCGCGGTTGGAGCTGGCACGCCACGTGCGATGAAGCGCTGTGTAGGGTCCGCCGCGATGGGATTCATCGCGCTGCCCGAGCATGGTTCCTGAGGCGAGGCTCGAGGAGACGCCGGAGGGGCTCGGGTCCGCCGGGCCTGGGTGGTTCGTGGTCAATGCGCGGGAGGCGCGGTGGCGGGATCGGCCGCGGCGCGGGTTCAGCCTGCCCTTCACCGGTTATAGCGACGAGGATCGGAAGGGGCGGTTCTCCCAGCTCGGAGTGACGCTGTACGTGCTCGGGCCGGGCGAACCGATGGGCGTGTACCACTGGGAGGCCGATGCGGAGGGGTTCTTGGTGCTCTACGGGGAGGCGCTGTTGATCGTGGAGGGCGAGGAGCGGCCGCTCCGGCAGTGGGATTTCGTGCACTGCCCGCCGGAGACGCGCCACATCATCATCGGCGCGGGTGATGGGCCGTGCGGAGTGATCGCGGTCGGGTCGCGCCAACACGTCGATGAAAACGTGAACGGCGGCGCGTACGTCGTCGACGAAGTCGCGAGCCGCCACGGCGCGGGCGTCGAGGAGGAGACGGACGACCCGGAGGTCGCGTACGCGCGGTTCGCGGATCCGGAGCCGACGCCGTACCGCGCTGGCTGGCTACCCGGCGGCTAGGCGCTTCTTAGGGAGGGGGACGACGGTCAGGGGCTCAGCGGCGGGGCTTAGCTTGACGTAGGGCTTGCCGCGACGCTTGACGAGGAAGGTCTCGCCGGCAGTGGCGCGCTGCATGTACCAGCCGAAGAGGTTGCGGAATTCGTGAGCGCCGACCTCGGTGACAGTGGCCGGTGCTGGAGTGGAGCTAGCCGGACTCGAACCGGCGCCCTCCTGAGTGCCACTCAGGCGCTCTCCCAACTGAGCTATAGCCCCAGACAGGCGATGATCGGAGGCGAAGTGTAGCCCGGCTCTCTGTCCGTTTCGTGGAGCCGTGAGGCGGAGGTGCAAACCGGACAGGCCATTGATGTACTCCATTGTCAGCAGGTAGCACTCATCTAGCTCGGGGCAATAGACGGCCACGGCGTCGATTTCATCGTCCGTGTACCTACCCCGGATGAATCCGTCCGGACCTCGACGGTTCGTCACCAGACGGACGACGATGACATCCCCCTTGCGGCGCCCCGACTTGCATTGGATCCGGAGCAACCGATTGCCAATCTCGAACACCAAGTCGTATCGCTCATGCTCGGTCATCGGCGCAAGCACCGGTACCCCTAGTTCAGCAGCGGCCGCTGCGATCTTCAGCTCGGCGACATTGCCGCGGTGGTTCGGGTTGAACTCCATACGAACACATGTTCCCATCCGGGTCGGACGAAACGGCGGTCAGTCGGCGAGCTGCTGCTGGCAGTACGCGTCCCGGGTAGCCCGATAGCCGGCTGCGGGACCAGCGCGATCAGCTGCGCCTGGAGCGCTGCGTTGAGCTCGATCTGCCGCGCGATCTGCGTCCGCTCCGCCGCCGAGCGCGCGTTGGCCAACCGCTCCGCGTTGCGCCATACCACCTCGCGCCACGCCCACACCACCTCGAGCCCGGCGACGCCGTCGATCGGATGCCAGCTCGCATTGAGCAGGCTCACGATCGGGTCGTAGCGCCGGTTGATCGCCTGCACTACCGGCTCATAGGCGTGATTGAGCACCATGTAGAACTTGTCGTGATCCGGCTTGCGCGACACGCCGCGCTTGTTGCGCAGCGACAGCGCCGCTAGCACGAACGGCATGTCGTTCTGCACGTGCGCGTTGATCCCCAGCAGCATGTCCTGCACCGCATTCACCTCTCCCGTCGCCGCCGTCTGAAAGGCAATCCGCCACGCCTCCGGGACCGCCTCCCCGCGATTCCACGCCTTGATCACGTCGATGTAGAAATTCGCGAACAACGCGTCCTCGCGGAAAGAAGAACTTCGGTGGCGCAGGAACCGCGGATTCGCATTGAGCTCCTTCTTCGCCTCAGCAACTCCGTCCACGGCACCGGCACTGTCGCGCCCGACGCGCCACCCGCCATAACCCCACCGAGCAGCGTCACCCGGCGAGCGTCGCCGCAGCCGCTGCCGCAGGGCCCGTCCCCCTCACGCGCCGGACCGTAACCGGCCGCTGAGCCAGTCGCGCCAGCGCTGCGCGACGGCCAGCGGTTACGCCCTAAGCGGCTTCGCGCTGATCCTCGTCAACATCGAGCACGACCCGGTCCGAGCGCGTGTCGCGCACCTGGAAGTCAAACGGCGCCCGCTCCTCGAGCTCCTGAAGCAGCGCCACCGGCTCCGCCAGCCGCATCTCCAGCGTCGCCCGCCGCCGCGTGAACCGCTTGACCGAGATCTCCGAAGTCGCCGCGATCGCCCCCGCCGCATCCTCGAACCCCACGAGCTGCGAGAAATCCTCGAGCGGCCCGATCTCCACCTCGATCCTCCCCTCGAACAGCTCCCTCGGCTCGATCTCCCCGCGCCCGTTGGAGCTCGCCGGCACCTGCATTGCGCTCCCCGCGCCACCCTCCTCCCGACCGATCCGCCGGATCGTCTCGTGAAGCGACTCGAGCATCCGATCCCGCACCTCGCTCGGCCGCTTCGTCAACTCGGCCACCCGCTCCCCCAACTCCGCCGCGTCTCGGAGCGCACGCAGCCGCATCCGCGTCGCCTGCCCCCGCGCCTGGCGCCGCACCTGCTCGAGATCCTCCGAAAGCGCCGCGAGCGCGCGCAAGCCAGCGTCACTCTCCTCGCGCACCCGCGCGAGCTCGAATCGCAGTTCGCGCACTGACCGCTCTCGCTCGACCACGCGCTCACACAGCTGCGTCGCCAGCTTCTCGAGATCGTCGATCCGCGCCTGCCGGGCGACCAGCTCCGCCACGTGAGCGTCGATCTCCGCCTCGCGCACGCTCACGCGCTTCTCCGCGTCGCCCAACCGCTCGCCCATCTTCTCGAGCGCGGCATCGCGCGTGTCGAGCGCGTCACGAACCTCGCTCGGCCTGTAGCCGAACAGCACCCTCTTGAACCGGCTGCGCTGGATACGCGGAAGCTAGGCGCCGCGTCGGACGGCAACGACCGCTCGACTGCAACCATCCGCGGCCGTGGACACAGCGCCCAACGACTACCCGGAAGCCGTCGAAACCGAGCGCTTGCATCTGCGCCGCCTGCAACCCACCGACCTCGATCAGATGGCGGCCGTGTGGGCCGATCCCGACGTCTGGCAGTCGCTACGACCCGGGCAGTCCGGTGACCCAACGGCAGCGGCCGCCGAGACCATCGAGCGCCACGTCCGCCACTGGGAAGAGCACGACTTCGGCCTCTGGGCCGTCATCGAGTCCGCCAGCGGCGACCTCGTCGGGTGGATCGGCGCATCTCACCCGACGTTCGTGCCCGAACTCGCCGACGAGATTGAGATCGGCTGGACATTGCGTCGTAGCTCCTGGGGCCGCGGACTCGCCACCGAGGCAGCACGAGCTGCCGCCAACGCCGCGATCAGCCACCTTGCGCCAGAGCGGCTGATCAGCCTCATCCTGCCCGACAACACCCGCTCGATCGCGGTCGCCGAACGCCTGGGAATGCATCCGGCCGAGACCGCCTTCCACCGTGAGGCCGACCTCGAGCTGCGCGTCTACGAGCTCAGATCCAGCTCGGGCGCCTCGCCCCAGAGCATCTCGAGCCGGTAGCGGTCTCGCATCTCCGGCACGAACACGTGCAGCACGCAGTCGAGGTAGTCCATGAGCACCCAGCGCGCCTCCTGCTCCCCCTCCGTCCGCTCGGGGAGTAGTCCGTCGTCCTGCTTCAAGCGCCCGTGGACCTCGTCGGCAATCGCCTTCGCCTGCCGCTCGTTGCGCGCCGTGCTGATGACGAGAAAGTCCGTGTAGCCCACGAGCTCCCGCACGTCGAGCGCCACGACATCGGTCCCTCCCTTGGCATCGACGATCGACGCCACACGCTTCGCCAGCTCAGCCGAAGCCTCGGGCGTTGCCGCGCGACTCTCCGCCACCGCCCCTCCGCGCTCGGGATGCCCCGCCTGCGAAACCTTGCTCACGCCCGGTACAGCCCCCTCTCGTCAATGAGCTCGCGCACGGCGTCGGGCACCAGGTAGCGAATCGGTCGCCCCTGCGCGATCCGTCGCCGAATCCGCGTGGACGACACCGCGACCTCGGGCATCCGCACCAGATCCGCGCGATCGCTTCCACTCAGGCGCTCGAGCGCAGCCTCTGCCTCGTCGAGCTCCGTCCCTGGACGCGCGGCAATCGCCAGCCGCGCTAGCTCGAGCACCCGCCGCGGCTCCCGCCACCCCTCCAGGCCCGCGGCGACGTCAGCACCCATCACGAACCAGAACTCGTCCCCGGGGCGATCTTCCGTCAACAACTCCAATGTACGGTAGGTGAAGGACGGGCCCTCGCGACTCGTCTCCACGCCGGAGGCCGCGAAGCTCTCGTTGTCGGCAACGGCGAGCTCGGTCATCTCCAGCCGCACCTCCGGGCCGGGCTCCGGCTCGATCGCCCGGTGGGGCGCCTGATGCGCCGGAACCAGGAGCACCTCGTCGAGCTCGAGCTGGGCGGCCGCCTCCTGTGCGAGCAGCAGGTGCCCGAGGTGGGGCGGGTTGAACGCGCCTCCGAGGACTCCGACAGAAGCGACCGCCTACTCCCTCACCTGGCCGGTGCCGTGGACCACGTACTTCGTCGTCGTGAGCTCCCGCAGGCCGATAGGGCCACGCGCGTGCAGCTTCTGGGTCGAGTTGCCGATCTCCGCGCCCATCCCGAACTCGAACCCGTCGGTGAACCGGGTCGACGCGTTGACGTACACGACGGCCGCGTCCACGCCCTCGGTGAACTCATCCGCCGCCTCGTCGGACGAGGTCACGATCGCCTCCGAGTGACCAGTGCCGTGGCGGTTCACATGGTCGATCGCGTCGGAGAGCGAGTCGACCACCCCCACCGCCATCTTCATCCTCAAGTACTCGGTATCCCAGTCGGCGTCGGTCGCCTCCGCCACCGCGGCATCACCGGCCCCGGCCCGAGCCCGATCGTCTCCGACGAGCTCCACGCCGGCGTCCTGAAGGTCGGAGAGCACGCCCGGGAGGAAGCGCTCGGCGACGGCTGAGTTGACCAGCAGCGTCTCGGCGGCGTTGCAGACGCCGGGGCGCTGCACCTTCGCGTTGAAGGCGACCCGGCGCGCCATCTCGAGATCCGCATCGTCGTGAACGTAGACATGGCAATTGCCCGCCGCCGCGTACATCACGGGCACCGTCGCCACCGCCTTCAGCGCCTCCTTCAGCCCCTCGCCCCCACGAGGGATCACGAGGTCGACGAGCCCCTCGGCCGTGGCCAGCTCGGCGAGCTCCTCCCGCTCGCCCGACAGCAGCTCGGCCGCGTCGGTCGGCAGCCCGGAATCCGCGAGCGCCTCGCGCACCAGCGCTGCGAGCGCCGCGTTCGAGCGCTGCGCGTAGCTGGAGCCGCGGAGCACGATCGCGTTGCCGCTCTTGATGCAAAGCGCCGCGCAGTCGACGGTGACGTTGGGCCGCGCCTCGTAAATCACCGCCACGACGCCGAGCGGCACGCGGACCTTGCGCAGGTCCAGGCCGCTCTCCAGCGTGCGGTGCTCGAGCTCCTCGCCGACGGGATCGGGCAGGGCGGCGACCGCTCGGACGCCGTCGGCCATCGCCGCGACGCGCTCCTCCGTCAGCGTCAACCGATCGCGCAGCGCAGCTGTAAGTCCCTCGGCGCGCTCGTCGGCGAGGTCCGCGGCGTTTGCCTCCAGCACCTCGGCGGAGCGCTCGGTCAGCAGCTCGGCGAGTCGCTGAAGTGCGCGGTCGCGCGTCGCCGCGTCGGCGACGGCGAGCAGACGCGCGACTCGCTGGGCGCCCTCACACGCTTCGGTGACCGACTTCGTCGTCGTGGCCATCGTGCGCAAAGGGTACTGGCCGCCCCGACCTCTCCCGGGGCGGCCGTACGCGCTCAGTGAGCCGATGCGCTACTCCTCGGCGAGGAGTGCGTACAGGCGCCGGCGCGTCTCGGTCAGCAGGTCGGCCGCCTGCGTTATCTGCTCGTCGGTGCCCGCGCGTCCCACCTGCATCGCCGCCGCGCCAAGGCGAAACGCCGCCATTCGCAGCCGGCCGTGCGGGGAGTCTGCGCCAGCAGCCGCCTCCTCCCACGGCGGAGCCTCAGCCGTTTCCTCCTCGGCTGCCTTCTTGCCCGCCTCCGTGAGCGAAAACACGCGCTTGCCGTCGACCTGCTCGCTGCTCACCAGACCCTCGTCCGCGAGCAACTGCAGCGTCGGATAAATCGACCCTGCGCTGGGGCGCCACTGCCCCCCGGTCCGCTCCTCCAGTTCCTGGATCATCTCGTAGCCGTGCATCTGCCGTTCGCCGAGCAGCGCGAGGATCGCGGCCCTTACGTTTCCGCGCCGAGCGCGGTGTCCGCCGCGAAAGCCTCGTTGATGACCCCAGCCGTGCCGGTGGTAGTACGACTGGCCCCAATGACCCCGTCCCCTGCTGTATCTGCTGCCGTGCATCTTCCCTCCTACGTGCGTGAGTAGTGATATCGCGATATATCGTAACAACTCGCGATCTGGCGCAATCACCCGGAGGACTTAGGTGAGAACGAAGTGGTCGCGGTGCACGGCTTCCTCGTCGGCGTCGGGGAGCAGCTCCGCCACCTCGGCCGACTTCATGCCCTTGATGCGCGCCAGCTCGGCAGCCGAGTAGTTGGCGATCCCCTTTCCGACCAGCTCCGAGTCGCAGACCACCTCCACGGCGTCGCCGGCACTGAAGTCGCCCTCGACCGCGGTGATGCCCACCGGCAGCAGGCTCGAGCCCTGCTCGCGCAGGACCCGAGCGGCGCCCTCGTCGACCACCACGCGCCCGCGGCTGGGCTTCGCGTAGCGCAGCCACAGCTTGAACGACGGGGTCCGCTCGGGATGCGGCGCGAACCTCGTGCCAACCGACTCCCCCGCCGCCGCGTCGCGCAGCGTGCCTGGCGCCGTGCCGTCGCAGATCACGACCGGGATGCCGGCGGCGCTCGCCATCTCAGACGCGGCGACCTTGCTTTGCATCCCACCGGAGCCAAAGGCGGAGGTGCGGTCGCCGATCTCGTATTCGTCAAGCGCGGCGAAGTCGTCCACCGTGTCGACCAGGCGAGCCTTGGGGTCGAGGCGCGGATCGGCGGTGTGCAGGCCCTCGGTGTCGGTGAGCATCACTAGCAGCCTTGCTCCGAGCAGCATCGCGACCTGGGCGGATAGGAAGTCGTTGTCGCCGAAGGTGATCTCGTCCGTCGCCGTCGTGTCGTTCTCGTTCACCACCGGCACCGCCCGCCAGTCGAGCAACCGCCGCAGCGCCTGTCGGGCATTGACGTAGTGCATGCGGGCGGCGAGGTCGAACGACGTCAGCAGCACCTGCGCGGCGTGCACGTCACTCCCAGCCAGCCGCTGCTCGTATGCGCGAAAGAGCGTGCCCTGGCCCACGGCCGAGGCCGCCTGCAGCTCATCGATCGAACCCGGCCGGCTCGGCAGGTCCATCAACCGCATCCCCAGCGCGATCGCGCCCGAGGTCACCAGCGCAACGTTCTCCCCGCCGCCATGAAGGTCGGCGACCTGCTCGCAGACGGAGTCGAGCACGTCAGCGCGCAGCACCCCGCCCTGGTCGGCGACGATGGAGGAACCCAGCTTTACCACCACGGTCACACCCGACACGATACGGTCGGGTCGTGGCCGCGGCGATCGAGGTTCGAGACCTGCACGTCCGCCGCGGCGGCAACCTCGTCCTGCCGGGCATCTCGACGGAAATCGAGCAGGGTGCCGTCACCGGGCTGCTCGGCCCGAGCGGCACCGGCAAGACGACGCTGATCCGCGCCATCGTCGGCGTCCAGATCATCGAGTCCGGGACGGTCACGGTCCTGGGCCGGCCCGCAGGCTCACCCGAGCTTCGCGCGAAGGTCGGCTACGTGACGCAGGCGCCGTCGGTCTACGGCGATCTCACCGTGCGGGAGAACATCTCCTACTTCGCGCGCATCATGAACGTCGGGCAGGAGCGCGTCGACGAGGTGATCGAGACCGTCCGGTTGACGGAGCAGGCCGACCGGGAGGTGCAGGTGCTCAACCTCTCCGGAGGTCAGCGCGCCCGGGTCTCGCTCGCAACGGCACTGCTCGCCGAGCCCGACCTGCTGGTGCTCGACGAACCGACCGTGGGCCTCGATCCCGTTCTCCGAGCGCAGCTGTGGGAGACGTTCCGCGGGCTTGCGTCCGCCGGGGCGACCCTCCTCGTCTCCAGCCACGTCATGGACGAGGCGGTCAGCTGCGATCAGCTCATCCTCATGCGCGAAGGCGATCTGCTGGCGGCTGCCTCTCCTCAGGAGCTGTTGGAGCGCACCGGCGCCGAGGACATGGAACGGGCGTTCCTGAAGCTGATCGAGGAGGGGCCGGGGCGAGACGAGGCGCCAGCGTGAACCCACGGATCGTGCTCGCCACGGCCGAGCGGGTGCTGCGCCAGCTGCGGCACGACCCGCGGACGATCGCGATGGTGATCCTCGTCCCCGTCGTCCTGATCACGTTGCTCAAGTACGTGCTCTGGGACCAGGAAGGCTCGTTCGAGCGGGTCGGTGGCCCCATGGTCGGGATCTTCCCGCTCATCCTCATGTTCCTCGTCACCTCGATCACGATGCTGCGCGAGCGCACCACCGGAACGCTCGAGCGGCTGATGACGATGCCGCTGGCGAAGCTCGACATCCTCGTCGGCTACGGCGTTGCCTTCGCCCTCGTCGCCGCGGTGCAAGCGGTCATCGTCTCGGTCGTTGCCTTCGGGCTACTCGGTGTGGAATCGGAGGGATCGAAGGCGCTGGTCGTCCTGCTTGCGATCGCCAACGCGTTGCTGGGGATGTCGCTCGGCCTCTTCGCGAGCGCGTTCGCGCGCACGGAGTTTCAGGCGGTGCAGTTCATGCCGCTGTTCGTGCTCCCGCAGCTGCTGCTGTGCGGCCTGTTCGTACCCCGCGAGCAGATGGCGCCGGCGCTCGAGGGCGCGTCTTATGCGCTCCCGATGACCTACGCGTACGACGCTCTCGACCGCGTGACCGTCGACGGTTCGCTCGGCACCGGCGGAGTCGTGTCCGTCGCGGTCACCGTGGCCGCAACGCTGTTCGCCCTGGTGCTCGCCGCCGGAACGCTTCAGCGCCGCACGCCGTAGCTACTGAACCTCCTTGTCCTTGCCCGGCCCGCCGTCGAGCTTGTCCTTGCCGGGCCCTCCCTTGAGCTTGTCCTTGCCCTTGCCGCCGCAGAGGCCGTCCTTGCCCTTCTTTCCGGAGAGCTTGTCGTTTCCGCCCAGGCCGAGGATCCCGTCCTTCTTCTTCGTTCCCTTGAGCCTGTCCTTCTTGGCGGTCCCGACACGGTTGACGATCACGCCCTCGCACTTGACAAGCTCATAGGCCCCGATGTCTCCCTTGCCCTTGCGCTTGGCGCCGCGCTGGTCCTTCCTCTCGGACTCGGACTTCGGGAGCTTGTTCTTTGCCGGCGACCGCTTGAACGCGTGCGTGTTCGTGGGTCCGCCGTTGTTCTTCAGGGGCTTCAGGTTCGGGTCGCGTCCGGTGATCACGCCATCGAGGCCGAAGGGATCGGAGACGTCGGGATCCTCGACCAGGCTGAACGCCGCGTCGAAGCCCCCCGGCCCACTGTCGAAAAGGTCGTCACCCTCGCTCCCGGCTGTATTGTCGGCAACGAGCGAGCCGCGAAGGACTGCGTCAATCCGAAGCTCGTAGACACCGCCGCCGTCATCGTCGGCGGTGTTCGAGGCCACCGTCGAGCTACCGATGTCGGCTGTCGCGCTCGGGTACGGACCGAGGAGGTAGACGCCGCCCCCGTCATCGCCGGCAGTATTACCCGAGACGGTCGAGTTGACCAGGCGGAAGTCGGCGCCCTCGACGTAGATGCCCCCGGCCTTTCCATTCGCGGAATTGCCGGACACGGTCGAGTATTCGACCGCGACCTGGTTGTCGTTTCCTACGCTGAAGAGCAGTCCGCCACCGTCAGCGCTCGCCGAGTTGGCGCTGATCGTGGCGTGAGAGATCGTGACGTCCACATCGGCCCCGTACGCGTAGAAGCCGCCACCTCTCCCAGCCTCCCCGCCCGTGATGGTGAGCCCGGAGATCGCGACGTCGATCCCCGGAAAGGTGACGTAACCGCCGCGAGCGAAGAAGGCGCGCGAGGCGCCCTCGGCGTCGATAGTCACTTGCCTGGCGCCGGGGCCGACGATCTCGACGTCACCGCCTTCCAGCTCGATGTCGTCGCCGCCGAGGTTGATCGTCCCCGAGAGCTTCGACGCGAAGAGGATCCGATCGGCGTCGGCGTCGGCGTTTGCGTCGGCGACGGCCTGGCGCAGCGAACCGGGGCCGGAGCCGTTGAGGTTGGTGACCTCGATGTCCTCGGCCTGGACGGCCGCCGGGCCTGCCAGGACCGCGCCGAGCGACAAACCCGCTCCCGCCGCGAGGCGCTTGCTCGTCAAGTTTCCCGACTCCCCGGCGATGCGACGACCCTACGTCCGCGCCGACCGCTCTGTCAACTGATCCGCCTTAGCCCGGGTCGAGCTCGAACTCCTGGTCTCCGATTCGGACCTCGTCGCCGGGCTGGAAGCCCGCGCGCTCCAGTGCCGCGATGACGCCGATCTCGCGCAGGCGCTGCTCGAGGTAGGCGAGGGCCTCGAGGTTGGTGAGGTCGTGGCGCGCGATCAGCTGCTCGATCCCGCGGCCGCGCACGCGGAAGGCGCCGTCCTCGCGCTCGACGTCGAAGCCCTGTTCACCGGCCGGTCGGTAGACGGCGTGCTCGACCTCGAACTCGGGCTCGGCGGCGGCTTCATCGGCCGCGACCCGGCCTTCTCCGACTGGCGGCACCGCAGCGAAGACCGCGCGAGTGAGCCCACCGAGCCCGGCGCCGGTCGCCGACGACACCGCACGGACGTCGAGGATGCGGTCGCCGAGCCGGTCGCGCCACTCTGCCACGAACTCCTCGGCGCGCTCGTCGGACACGAGGTCGCGCTTTGACAGGACGACGATCTCTGGCAGCTCGGCGAGCCCGCCCCCGTGCGCCTCGAGCTCAGCGCGGACGGTCTCATACGCGGCCCCTGAGTCGTATGCGATGTCCGTGCCCTCAACGTCTCCGATCTCGGAGGCGATCGCGATCAGATGCATGAGCACTCGGCAACGCTCCACGTGGGCGAGGAACTCGTGGCCGAGCCCGGCGCCTTCGGCGGCGCCCTCGATCAGGCCGGGAATGTCGGCGAGCACGAGCTGGCGATCGCCGTCGTCGATCGTGCCGAGCACGGGCTCGACGGTGGTGAACGGGTAGTCGGCCACCTTCGGCGTCGCCCTCGTAAGGCGGCGAAGAAGCGACGACTTGCCGGCGTTTGGCAAGCCGACGAGGCCCGCGTCGGCCAGCAGCTTCAGTCGCAGCTCGATCCAGCCGGATTCGCCCTCCAGCCCGCGCTCTGCAAAGCGCGGGGCTTGGCGCGTCGAGGTCGCGAAGCGCTTGTTGCCGTGACCGCCGGCGCCGCCGCGGGCGACGACCGCCCGCTGGCCGGCAGTCGTGAGGTCGTAGCGGGTGTCTCCGAGCCCCTCGACCTCCGTGCCCGGCGGCACGGGGACGATCTGGTCGGCTCCGCGGGCGCCGTGTTGCTGCTTGCCACGACCGTGCTCGCCGCGACCGGCGCGGTGATGAGGTGAGAAGCGCAGCGAAGCGAGGTCGCGACGAGACGGGTCGCAAACGAGCACGACGTCGCCGCCGCGGCCACCGTCGCCGCCGTCGGGTCCGCCGCGCGGGACGTGGGCCTCGCGGCGAAAACTGACCACGCCGTTGCCGCCGCGCCCGCCCTCCACGTAGATCTTCGCTCGGTCGTTCTGCATCGACCGAAACCGTAGGGGTTGGCAGGGCGCGCGCGGCGCTTACGCGCGCCAGTTGCGGAATGCGACCAGCAGCTCCTCGCGTGCCTGCACGGAGATCGATTCCTCGGGAATTCGACCGAGCGCCTGGAGCGTCATCCGCATCTGCTCGAGGTAGTTCGTGCAGGCGTCGCAGCCGGCGATGTGCCCGTCGAAGCGCTCGCGATCAGCAGCTGGGAGCCGCCCCTCGAGGTAGTCGGTGACGAGCTCGACGAGCTCCTGACATGCCAGCGGTTCGATCCGTCGCACGGTCATCGCGTCAACTCCCTACGCCGGACGCCTCGAAGTGCTTCTCGAGCGCTGCCCGAACCTTCGACCGCGCCCGATGGAGGAGGACTCGTTGATTTGTCTCGGTCAGGTCGAGGGCGTTGCACACTTCTTCGGCCGGCCAGCCCTGGATGTCGCGCAGCGTGATGACGTCGCGCTGGCGCGGAGGGAGCTCGGAGATCGCCTTGAGCAGCACGTCGCGGGTCTCGGCCGTGTCGAGCTGCTGGTCGGGCTCGCTCCAGCTTGCTGGCGGGCTCGCCCAGGCGCCGGGCGCCTCGCCGCGCCGACCTTGGAAGCGATCGGGGTCGACCGCGGGCTCGTCGCCGCCCTCCTCGGCTCGGCGGCGAAAGTAGGCAAACGGAAGGGTTCGCTTCTCGCGCTCGCCGCGGGTGCGGGCGTTGTTGAGCAGGATCTGAAAGATCCACGTGCGCAGTGACGAGCGGCCCTCGAAGCGGTCGATGCCCTTGATCACGCCGAGCCATGTGTCCTGCACCACCTCCTCGGCGACGGCCCGGCTCGGCACGTGCGCAAGCGCCAGCCGCATCAGGGCCGGCGTGTACTCATCCACCAGCCTGGCGAACGCCTCCTGATCGCCTCGGCGCAGTGCTTCGACCAACGCCCGATCGTCCCCGTCCACGGGACGATCTTATGAGTCGACGGCGGGTCGCCCCCTGCGGGCCTTCCAAATGTTCTCGGCGGGCCAGCGGCGCGCCCATTCGAGCGGGGCGAAGTCATACGTGGTGCTCGCGCCCTCCGGAGGGCGGATCTCGATCAGGTCCTCGACCACGAACCCGTTCGCCCTCAGTAGGCGGATCCACTCTCCGTACGGGAGCTGGAAGCTGACCTCCTCGTGGTCCTCGAATCTCCTGAGCCCGAAGTAGTCGTTGACAAGCCGGTCGACGATGCGATCGCCCTCGGCGTCGTAGACGAGGTCGGCTAGGGGCGACGGCGTGTTGAAGGCGAGCAGGCCACCCGAGCGCAGCAGGCGAGCGCACTCCGGCACCAGCCGTGTGGGATCCGCGAAGTTGAACGCTCCGTGATCGCAGAAGACGACGTCGAAGCTCTCATCCGCAAGCGGCACCTCCTCCGCACTTGCCTCGACCAGGGGGAAATCCACCCCAGCCTCAGTCACCGCCCGGCGGGCGTGGTCGAGCTGACGCGGAGACAGGTCGAGTCCGACCGGTCGCGCGCCGAGCTTGGCGAGTGCGATCGACCACTGGGCGGCGCCACAACCGAGCTCAAGCACGTCGAGGCCTTTTACATCGCCGAGCACTCGGAGCTCGGCCTCGGGAACGTGCCACACACCCCAGCCTGCCCCACCTGCGAGCTGGTCGCCGTGGCGCTCCTGGTACGCGTCGCTGTCCGCCTCCCAGGAGGCGCGGTTCTTGGCGACGTGCTCTGGTACCGAAGCCAGCGCTACTCGCCGTCGGTGACGGAGACGACGCGGCCCTTCCGCGAAGGCTTGAACTCCACCACGCCGGCGCGCTTGGCGAAGATCGTGTGGTCGCGGCCGATGCCGGCGCCCACGCCCGGGCGGAAGCGCGTGCCGCGCTGGCGCACGAGGATCTCGCCCCCGCCGACCTTCTGGCCGGCGAAGATCTTGACCCCGAGCATCTTCGGGTTCGAGTCGCGCCCGTTGCGGCTGGAGCCGAGTCCCTTCTTGTGAGCCATCTCTAAGAGCCTTCCTTCTTCGTCCGGGAGCTGGAAGTCTTGCGCGTCGTCGTGCTCTTGCGCGTTGTCGTCTTCTTGGCCGCAGGCTTCCTGGCCGTTCTTGCCTTCCTCGTGCTCGTCGACTTCGCCGTCCCTGACTTCGTCGTGCTCGCCGGCTTCTTGGCGGCGGTTGTCTTGGGCTTGGCAGCCGGCTTGCTCGCGGTACTTGACTTTGCTTCAGGCTTCGCCGCCGGCTTACGCGTGAGCATCTTCACGTCGATGACCTCGAGCCTCGTCAGCTCGGAGCGGTGGCCGGCGCGGCGCCGGTAGCCCTTCTTGGGCTTGTACTTGAGCACCCGCAGCTTCGGGCCGCGCTCGTGTCCGGCGATGACGGCCTCGACCTTCACCTTCTCGAGCTCGCCGCCGTCGAGGACGACATCTTTGTCGCCGCGGAACATCACGGCGCGCAGGTTGACCTTCGCGCCCTCGTCCTCGGGCAGGCGATCGACGACAAGCGTCGAGCCCTTCTCGGCCCGGTACTGCTTGCCACCGCTTTCGATGATTGCGTAGGTGTCAGCCATCGTCACTCGACTTGCCCTGCGCTTGGGCGCTCCTGGCACGACTACGGCGCCTGCCGCCTCGGCGGCCACGGCGCCGTCCAGAGGGGGCGGATTCTAGCTTCTCCCCCTCGCCGTCCTCCGACTCCGCAGCCTGAACATCGCCGTTTGCATCCAGCAACGCCGCGGTCGCGGACGAGCGCCCCACGCTCTCGATCCGCACCAGCCGGCGCTCGCCGACGTGGGCACCACCGCCGCTCACGCTGACGATGTAGGAGTCGACTCGCGCCACCGCGTCGTCGACGTCGTACATGTGCGGCTCCTCGATGGTGACCAGCACCTCTTCGCCCACCTGGAACGGCAGCGCGCGCTTCTCGATCTCCGCGCGGGAGCCCGACTCGACGACCTCGTAGGTCTCGATCGGCAGCGCCTCACCACCCTCGAAGTGGAAGTGCTTGCTCGTCGCCTGCTCGAGCTCCGACAGGCCGCTGTCCTCCGCCACGAGCTCGGCAGCAACCCGCGGGTTGACGCGAATCAGGAACGCCTCGCCCTGCTCTTCCTTCGCCAGCTTGCGCAGGCGGCGCAGTACCTCGATCGACATCGTCTCCTCCGACGGGATGACGCCCTCGCCCTCGCAGGTGGGGCAGATCCGGGTGAGGATCTCGCGCACGCCGTCGGTGACGTTCTGACGGGTCATCTCCACCAGGCCGAGGGGCGACACCTCCATCACGTAGCTCTTGGTCTTGTCGGCGTCGAGCGACTTCTTGAGCGTCTTCAGCACCTGGTCGCGGTTGCGCGACCGTGCCATGTCGATGAAGTCGATGACGATGATCCCGCCGATGTCGCGCAGACGCAGCTGCCGCACGACCTCCTCGGCCGCCTCGACGTTGACCTTTGTGATCGTGTCCTCAAGGCGGCCGCCCTTGCCGCGGCCGGTGAAGCTGCCCGTATTCACGTCGATCACCGTGAGCGCCTCGGCGTAGTCGATCATCAGATAGCCGCCCGAGGGGAGGTCGACCCGCCGCGACAGCACGGAACGGAACGCGTCATCGACGCCCTCGCGCTCGAACAGCGGCTCCTCGCCCTCGTACAGCTCGACGTAATCGACGAGCTCCGGCGCGGTCCGCTGGAAGAAGCTCGTCACGCGGTGATGCTGCTTGGGATCGTCGATCACCGCGCCATCGAACTCCTTGGCGAGTACGTCCCGGAGCACGCGAATCGACAGATCCGCCTCCTGGAAGACCATCGACGGCGCCTTGGCGTCCTTGGCGCGGCGCTCGAGCACCTCATACAGCTTGTGCAGGTAGTCGAGGTCGCGCTGGAAGTCGGCCTTGCGCGCACCCTGGGCCGCGGTGCGGACGATCAGCCCGCCCTTGCCGCCCTCTCCCTTGTGTAGGTTCTGAAGCAGCTTGCGCTGGCGCTCGCGCTCGGCCTCGGGCAGTCGGCGGCTGGCGCCGACCCCCGCACCGAGCGGCATGTAGACCAGGTAGCGACCGGCGATCGACAGCTGCATCGACAGGCGCGCACCCTTGGTCTTGAGCGGGTCCTTGACGACCTGGACCAAGACCTCCTGCCTGGGCTTGATCAGCTCGTCGATGCGGCGCCCGCCGCCCCGCCCGCGCCCGCGCCCGCGCCGCGGGACCGTCTTGCCGTCCGGCAGCACGATCTCGTCGACGTGCAGGAAGCCGTTTCGCTCCAGGCCGATGTCGACGAAGGCCGCCTCCATTCCGGGCAGCACGTTGTCGACCACGCCCTTGTAGATGTTGCCGACGATTGAGCGCGAGCCGCGGCGCTCGACGTAGAGCTCCGCGACGTCGAAGTTGCCGTTGGTGCTGGCGCGCTGGCCTGCATCGCTTGAGCCCTTGGCGCCGCGCACGGGGCCGCCGTCGCCCCTGCGGGCCTGGCCCTTTCCTTCGAGTACCGCGACACGGGTCTCGCCGGCGTCGACGGATACGAGAATTCTCTTCTTGATTTAGATCACCTCAAAGCGGTTTGTGCGCCCCGCTTCGAGGTGAGCTGCGCTTGCACGTAGATGCTCTGCAGGAGCCCGATCGCCAAGAAGGTGACGACGACGGACGACCCGCCGAAGCTCATCAGCGGCAAGGGAATGCCGGTGATCGGCATGATCCCGACGTTCATGCCCACGTTCACGAAGACATGGGCCATGAACATCGCGGCGATACCGCCCGCGATCATGCTTCCGTACAGGTTCTTCGAAAGAGTCAAGATTCGCAGCGCCCTCCAGATGAGCAGGGCGTATAGACAAAGTAGGAATGCGGCCCCGACGAATCCGAAGCGCTCGCCTACAGCGGCGAAGATGAAGTCCGTGTGGCGCTCCGGGAGAAAGTCTTGTTGCGTTTGCGTGGCGTCGTCGCCGCGTCCCGTCTTTCCGCCGGAGCCTACGGCAATCAGAGCCTGATTGATCTGATAGCTGGAGTCTGCCGGGTCCTCACTGGGGTCGAGGAAGGCCGTGAGCCGTTCCTCCTGGTACGGCTGAAGGATAGTGACCCCCGCAGCGGGGGCGATCACGAGCACGATCGCGACCGCCGATGCCGCGATCGCCGCGAGGCCCGCGAAGTGCGTCCACCGCACGCCCGCGATGAACATCACCGCGAGAGTCACGATCACGTAGACCGCCCCCGTGCCGAGGTCCGGCTGCAGGAACACGAGCACCGCCGGCACCGTGCCGAGCAGCAGCAGCCGGGCGGTGCGCCGCACGGGCGAGATCCGCCGCGCGGTGTCGATCGCAAACGCCGCCAAGGCCACGATCAAGAGCACCTTGCCGAGCTCCGACGGCTGGAACGTGAAGAAGGGCAGCTCGATCCACCGGCGCGACCCGCGCGTCGCCTCGCCGAGCATCAGCACCAGGACGATCAAGGCGACCATCACCGAGTAGATGCCGACCCGCAGCTCGCGGAAGCGCGAGTAGTCCACCCGCGCCACGGCGAGCATCAGCGCCACCCCGACGACCGCATAGATCGCTTGGCGGATGACGTAGTAGTGCGGGTTGTTGGCGACGTCCTCGTCGGTCGTGAGCCCGAGCGTGTAGAGGCTGAACGCGATCAGCCCGATCGCGGCGACGATCAGCAGCAGGTCGAGATGCATGAACCCCGCACGCTCCAGCAGGCCGGTGTGCCGGGGCTCGAACGGGCGGGGGCGCGGAATCGCTTCCATCACTCGAGCACCGCCGATTCGCCGGACACGTCCTCGATCTTCTGAGGCTTGATGTTGAGGAGCTCGGTGAGGATTTCGCCCGTGGCGGGGGCGGCGGCATCAACTCCGAAGCCGCCCCGCTCGATCGTCACTGCAACCACGTACTGGGGGTCGGGATACGGCGCCAACGCGACGTACCAAGACTGGTCGGCCTGGCCCGGGCGCTCCGCTGTTCCGGTCTTCCCGGCGATGTCTACCGGGAAGCCACCGAAGACGGCGTAGGACGTGCCGCCGGGCTCCATCGCAGCGTCGTTGAGGCCCTCCATTATCGTGCGCTGCCAATCGGGCTGTAGCTCGAGTTGGCGGCGCGGAGCGGGCTCGATCTCCTGGATCGCGCGGCCCGAGGGATCCTCGACGCGCAGCCCAACGTGGGGACGGACCACGCTCCCTCCGTTCGCGATCGCCGCATAGGCGACAGCCATCTGCAGCGGATCGGCCTGGAGGTCGCCCTGGCCGATCGCGAGCTGGACGTTGTCGCCGATAGCCCAGGGGCGATCGGTTACCTCGCCCTCCTCGATGCACACTTCCGTGCCGCACGGCGAGTCGGGAGACGTGTTCTGCTCGAACTTCTGGTTCCGGTAGCCCGGCGTCGGCAGCCGGCCTGGCGCCTCGCCGAGCAGGTCGATTCCGGTCGGGGTGCCGATCCCGAGTTGCTGCCCCCAGCTCTGCAACGAACCGCCGTCAGGGCTCTCCTCGTTCATCCGGGCCCCGAGCGTGTAGAAGAAGACGTCGGAGGACACCTGAAGCGCTTGGCGGAGGTCGACCGGACCGTGTGGGGTCCCGCCCGCGTTCTCGAACGTCTGGCCGAAGAACTCGATCGAGCCCGGATCGTTGATGATCTCCTGAGTCGTCAGGTCGGCGCTTGCGAGCGCTGCGACCGCGGTGATCGGCTTGAAGGTCGAGCCCGTCGGATAGAGCCCCTGCATAGCTCGGTTGGTAATGGGGGCGCTGGTCGCATCGGATGTCAGCTGCTCATAGACCGACTGGGGCACGATCGGCTTGGCGAAAATCGACGGGTCGTAGGTCGGATTGGAGCCCATGCCGAGGATCTCTCCGTCCTTGACGCTCATGGCCACAAACGCGCCGGGATTCCCGCGACGTGAGAGCGCAGCCTCGCCGGCGGCCTGGACATCCGCATCGATGGTCAGCGCGAGGTTGTTGCCCGTGCGCGGCTCGCGCAGGCTTAGCTGCCCGCCTGTGGGGCGACCGCTGGCGTCCACCTGGACCCGGGTGGCTCCGTTGACGCCGCGCAGCAAGCTGTCGTACGTGTATTCGACGCCCTGCTGTCCGACCATGTCGGCGGGCTCGAGGCTCTCGTACCGCGGATCCTTCAGTTCCTCCTCGTCGACTTCGCGCACATAGCCGAGGAGGTGGGCGCCCAGAGTGCCGTGTGGGTACTCCCGAACGTAGACGCGCTCCACGCTCACGCCGGGGAAGCGGGCCTGGTTCTCGCGCAGGAAGTAGACGAGCTCGAAGGGGACGTCCCGTTTGAGCGTCACCGGACTCGAGGGAAGCTCCTTGGTCTGTACGCGGATCAGCTTGCGGATCCGCTCCGGCGACATCCCGATCGCCTGGCTCAGGCGCCGGAACAGCAGGTTGCGGCGCTCCTTCGTGCGCGGCAATTCGGTGGTCTTGACCTGGAGCTCGAGCGCGGTTCGGTTCTCGACCAGCACCTCGCCTTCGCGGTCGGTGATCTCCCCGCGCGGCGCTTGGACGGTGAACTCGCGCACCTGGTTGTTCTGAGCTTCGGCGAGGTACTTGTCGCCCGAGAGCACCTCGAGATACCAGAGCCGCAGGAACACGATCGCGAACATCACCAGCGCGATGCCGCCGAGCACGGCAACGCGCAGCGAGAACTGCGCCGGCATCGGGGGGCGCTGCCAGTCGCCGCCGAGATACATCAGGCGACCCCCCCTCCGACACGGGGGCTGCGGGCGCGCGCGGTCCTCAGCCCGCTGCGAATGCCGCCGCGCGCTCGCCGCACGGAGGCGGGTGCGAGTACACGGTGACTCGGCGCGGTGTCGATCAGCGCCGGACGCAGAGCGCGGCGCAGCAGTGGGTACGTCGGCAGCGCGAGCACGATCGCCAGCAGGGCCTGGACGAGGATCTCGCGCAGGATGAGCAGGCTGACGGGGGTCTCCACCCCGAGCATCAGCTGCACGGCGGCATAGCCCGCGCCGGCCAGCAGGGTGAACCCGCCGGCCAGCAGCGACGGGATCAGCGAGTTGGTGATCTCAAAGCCCTCGCGGTAGCGCCCGGCGAGGTAGCCGATGGTGAGGAGCACAAGCGAGGAGGCTCCGAGGGTCTGGAGCAGCACCGAGTCCAAGAGCAGTCCGGTCGCGAAGCCGCAGACGGCGCCGACGACGCCGCCCCCGAGCAGCCCGAGCGCGACGACCACCACCGGCACCAGATCGGGGACGGCACCCAGCGTCGGGACGAGTGAGAAGAACGAGACCTGGAGGATCACGGTGACGACGATGATCAGCGCCAGACGAATGCCGATTCGCCAGGTGACGATCATCCGGGCACCCCCGGACGTTCGGGGCCGCCCGTCAGGACCTGGACGAAGTCGAGCTCGCGTAGGTCGGCGAACGGGTCGACGTGAACCCGCTGGAAGGACTCCTGCTCGCCGGGCTCAGCCTCGCTCACGCGGCCGATCTCGAGTCCGGGCGGATACGCCGAGGAGACCTGCCCGTTGCTCCAGCCGGCGGTGACGAGGATCTTGCCTTCGAGATCAGTCTCGTCGTTGTCGATGAAGTCGAGGAGCAGGTCGTCGGGATCGCCGACCTCCGGCTCGACCACGCCGGACGGGCCGTCCGGAAGGACTCGAGCCGAGACGGAGCTGCGGTGGTCCGTGATCAAGGTCACCTGTGCTGTCCCCCGCGTCACGTCGCTGATCCGCCCCACCAGCCCGTCGCCGTTCGCCACGGCGTCGTTCACTTCGACGCCAGAGCTTGAGCCCTTGTCGATCGTCACCGTGGAGTACCAGAGGGTCGGCGAGCGGCCGATTACGCGACCGGTCACAGGTTCGAACCCGCCCAACGCCGAGGTCTGGCGAAGGTCGAGCTGTTCACGCAGCTCCTGGTTCTCGCCCAGCGCCGACTGCGCGTCGGCAAGGTCGCCGCGCAGCTCCGCCACCTCGTCGCGCAGAGCCTCGTTCTCTCCCCGGGCGTTGAAGGTCTCGTCGAACCAGTTGACGAGATCCCGCGCCGGCTTGAGCGCCCGCTCGGCGCCTTCGGAGAGCGGCGACAACACATCGGAGATCCCGCGCTGGATCGTGTGCAGCGGCCCGCTCTGCGCCTCGCTGAAGCTGACCGAGATCAGGATCAGCGAGACGACGATCAGCGCCACCAGGACCGCCCGGCGCCTCCGTACCTGCTTTCGGTACACGGACCCGGCCTCCTATGCGGCGCCCATCCGCTTGCGCCGGGTGGAGTTCCGGCTCATACGGTGGATGACCTCGAACTCCTCCAGCGAACGGCCCGAGCCGACCGCGACACACGTCAGCGGCGAGTCGGTGAGCTGCGAGGGCATCTGACACTCCTCGCGCATTCGCTGGTCCATCCCCTGAAGCAGTGCGCCCCCGCCCGCGAGCACGATCCCACGGTCCATGATGTCGCCCGCGAGCTCGGGTGGAGTGCGGTCGAGCGTGTTCTTGACCGCGCCGACGATCTGGCTCACCGGCTCCTCGAGCGCCGCCCTGACCTCCTCGGAGCTGAGCATGATCGTCTTGGGCAGGCCGGTGACGAGATCGCGACCGCGGATCTCGGTTGTCACGTCCTCCGGCAGCGGCGCCGCCGAGCCGATCTCGAGCTTGACCTCCTCGGCGGCCTGCTGGCCGATCAACAGCTTGTGCTCGTGCTTGCAGTGGTTGATGAGCGCGTCGTCCATCTCGTCGCCGCCGACCCGGATCGACTCGGAGACGACGATGCCCCCGAGCGAGATCACCGCCACCTCGCTCGTCCCGCCGCCGACGTCGAGGATCATGCTGCCGGTCGGCTCGGCCACCGGCAGCCCGGCGCCGATCGCAGCCGCCATCGGCTCCTCGATCAGGTAGGCCTGGCGCGCGCCCGCCGACAGACAGGCTTCCTCGACGGCGCGCTTCTCGACGCCTGTCACACCGGAGGGGACACAGACCACTACGCGCGGGTGGGCGAAGCGGTTCTGGTGCACGCGCTGGATGAAGTGACGCAGCATCTCCTCGGTGATGTCGAAGTCGGCGATGACACCGTCCTTCAACGGTCGGATGGCTTGAATGGAGCCCGGCGTCCGACCGAGCATCCGCTTGGCCTCGACGCCGACCGCGTGCACCTCACCGGTGCCCGAATCGACGGCGACGACGGAGGGCTCCGAGAGCACGATGCCGCGACCGCGCACGTAGACCAGCGTGTTCGCGGTCCCGAGGTCGACCGCCATGTCGCGGCCGCCGAATCCGGTCAGGTTTCTGAACAGGGCCATGCTTCTGGAAGGGGTTGTCGGGGCGGACGGTACGCCCTGTACTCAAGACCTGCGGAGAGGCGCCAGCGGCCGCCCCGAGGCCCGGGCGGGCGGCCCGAGTGTAGCGAAGGGCCTGGCGAGTCAAAACCCGAACTTGAGGGTCGTTTCAGACCCTAACCGTGAACCCGAGCTAGAGAGATTTTCCCGAACAACTACCGACACGCTGCTTTCGCCGCTAAAGCGGCTCACCACAACTCCGGCGCCAGATTCAGCAACAACGACAATGGGAGGCCGACAACGTTGGAAAAGTCTCCGCGCAATTCATCGACCAGGATCGCCCCCAGCCCCTGGATCGCGTACGCGCCGGCCCGATCTCGCCATTCGCCGGACTTGAGATACCTCGACAACGTGCCGTCGTCTAAGTGTTTGAACGTCACGTAGGAGCGGGCGACGCCGCTCCGTTCTCCGAACGAATCCGCATCCTCGGCGGTCGTTGACGCGTTAGTTCCGCTATCCGGAACCAAAGCGCCAATGCCGAGCAAGACGACCCCGCTCAGCACGTCGTGGGTCCGGCCGGACAGCGCTTGGAGCCGCTCCCGAGCCTCGTCCTCCGTGCTTGCCTTACCCAGCAACCTCCCGTCCACCGCGACATCGGTATCCACCCCAAGCACGACGAGCCCTGGCGACTGCTCGCCGTGTCGGACCTCCTCGAGCCCCGCCCGCGCCTTGCGCCGCGCGTTCTCCACCACCACCTTCTCAGGATCGCCCTCGCGCAGCTCCTCGACGTCGGGCACCACAACCTCGAAGTCACCCCCCAGATGCGTCAGCAGCTCGCGCCGGCGGGGCGAGGCGGACGCGAGGATCAGGCGGCGTCCGGAAACCAGATCGCTATCTCGCGCTCGGCGGACTCGTTGGAGTCGGATCCGTGGACCATGTTGAAGGTCACCTCGAGCCCGAAGTCCCCCCGGATCGAGCCGGGCGCGGCCTCGATCGGATTGGTGGCGCCGATGACCTGGCGCGCGGCCGCGACCGCCTCGTGGCCCTCGACGATCGCCGCCACGAGTGGCCCCCGGGTGATGAACTCGACCAGCTCGCCGAAGAACGGCTTTTCCGTGTGCTCGGCATAGTGGACGTTGGCGATCTCCACATCCGCCTGCATCAGCTTCAGCGCCGTGATGCGGAGGCCCTTGCGCTCGAACCGCGCGAGTACCTCGCCCGTCAGTGCGCGCTCGAACGCGTCCGGCTTGATCAGGATCAGCGTGCGGGTGCCGTCGGCCATCGGCGGGGGAGACTAATTCAGTCGCTTGGAGGCGGCGCTACGAGGCCGGCGCCGGCCGCGGCTCGTCCTCGCCGGCGGCCGTGGTTGTCGGCGGTCCCTCCGACGACTTGCTGCGAGCCTGGCGTTGCTTTGACGTCGCGCGCTGGGTGGCGCTGCGCGGCGAGCGGCTCGGACGCGACGCGGGCGTCTTGCGTGGACGCTTGCGGGGCGCGGGCCTGGCCGCAGGCTCCCCTTGCTGGGCGCGAGGGGCCCTCCGCTCGCCCGTCTGCCGGACGCGCTCTGCCGGAGACACGCGCTCGGCCGCGACAACCCGCTCGGCTGCGGCAACACGCCGCGCCGGCGTCTCGCAGTACGGACACAGCGACCAGCGCGGATCGATCGGCTTGCCGCACGCCTCGCACGGGTCGTGGATGCGCGCCTTGCAGTTCGGACAGCGCAGATAGGAGCGCTCGACCGGGTATTCGCAGTTCGGACACGACTGATCCTCGAGCTGGCGCAGCCGCATTTCCGAGGCGCGGATCTCCAGCTCGCGCTCGCGTTTGTCCTCAAGAAACTCCGGTGGGCGCAGGATCGAATAGACGACCGTGCCCACGAACGGAAACAGCGACGCGGCAGTTGCCGACGCGACGAGAACGGGATCCTCGATCCGGCGCTTGGCGTCGAAGTAGGTCCACGCGATGAGCGCGAGCCAGAGGACCACCAAGAACAGGATCAGGAGGTTGACGACGAGATTGACCTCGTCGTTGTCGATGCCGAAGATCGCAAGCGGCATGAGAATCGCGCAGTGTACTTCGTTACCTACGAGTCGAACCCTGGTTCAGGTCCCCTCGAGGGTTAACGAAAGTGGGCTAAAGGAAGAGCCTCCCGAAGAGATACCCGAGGCCGAAGAAGACCAGGATGACGATCGCCACCACCGCGGCGACGAGCCCCATCATCTGAAGCAGCTCTGAGCGGGCCTCTCTGTCCATGGTGCCTTTGCGGGGAAGTAGCGGCCAGCCGCTAACTCGCGTACCGCAGAAGGTAGTGCGAACCGAAGACCAGCGCCACAGCGCCTCGCTCACGCGCAAGCTCACGCACGCGCGCGACGGCCTTGTCGGGGTCGGGGAGCGACTCAACCGTCGCGACTCCCGTCGCCTCGCCCAATCGCGCCAGCTCAGCCGCCGCGGTCGATCGGGCTCCAGGCCGACCGACCGACTCCAGCCGTGCCGAGGGGATCTCGGTCGCCACCAGCGCGGAGAGCTGCGCTGCCACGGCGGCGAGGATTCCGGCCGCGTCCTTGTCTGCCAACGTCGCGACGCATCCCACCACTGGCCGTCCTCCCGAGGCGCCCGGCAGCGCCTCGGCAACCGCCGCCGCGCCGGCCGGATTGTGCGCCGCGTCGAGAATCAGGGGCGGATCGCCCTCGACCACCTCCATGCGCCCGTGCAGCTCCAGCCCCCGGGCCACATGGCCAACCCGCTCCGGGTCCAGCCGCTCGACGATGGCGTCCGCGCCGGCGAGGGCGACGGCGAAGTTACGTCGCACGTATGGCGCCGAGGTCGTCAGCTCGACCTCGGGGGAGAGCCCGCGCACAGGAACCAGGCGGGCGTGGCGCTCGGCGGCCGTCTGACGGGCTAGCGCCTCCACCTCGTGGCTGACGTTCCCAAGGATCAGCACGGTGTGATCGCGCAACACGGCCAGCTTTTCGGCCGCGATCTCGACCTCCGTCTCCCCGAGCCACTGTGTGTGCTCGAGCCCGACCGAGGTGAGCGCCGCCGCTCGGGAGGGCAGCACGTTGGTGGCGTCGAGCCGGCCGCCGAGTCCCGCCTCGATCACGCCGACCTCGACCCCCGCCGCAGCGAGCGCTACGAACGCGGCGGCCGTCAGCGACTCGAACTCGGTCACCGCGTCGCCCTCATCGGTGAGCGTGCGGTTGACCGCCTCGACCGATTCGGCGACGCGCTCGACTGCGGCGCCGAAGGCATCCGCCTCGATCTCGGCGCCGCCGATGCGCACTCGCTCGGACCAGCGTTCCTCGTGCGGTGACAGGTATGCCCCCGTTCGTATGCCATGGGCCTCCAGCAACGCCGAGGTCATCTCGGTTACCGACGACTTCCCGTTTGTCCCCACGACGTGGATCGAGGCGAAGCGATGCTGCGGCATCCCGAGCGCCGAGACGAGGCGACGAATCCGGTCGAGACCGAACCGCCACCCGAACGGCTCCATTGAGGCCAGGTAGGCCTCGGCGTCTTCGTAGCTCCAGCTCAGGGCGAACGCTCGTGGTCCGGAGTTACGACCCTTCGAGCTCCTGGAGTTCGGCGCGGTAGGCGTCGAGCTTCGCCCGCTCGGCGTCGACGACGTCCTGCGGCGCGTTCGACACGAAGCCCTCGTTGCCGAGCTTGCCCTCGGCGCGGCTGACCTCTGCCCGCAGCTGGTCGCGCCGCTCGGAGATGCGCGCCCGCGCCCGGTCCGCATCGACATCGCCGGAGACGAGGATCTCCACGGGGCCGATCGTCGCCAGCGCCTCGGCGTCGGAGCTGTCGAACTCCAGCCGCGCCAGGCGAGCGACGAGCTCGTGCGGCGATGAGGCGGATGCCAATCGGGCCTGCAGAACGCTGCCCGCGGGGATGCCAACCAGGTCGCGCCACCGGCGGACGCTGCGCGTGAGCGCGATCGCACCTTCGATCTCTCGTTCGGCCTCCTCGTCGACGAGGCTCGGATCCGGCACCGGATAGGGCGCGACCACCACGGGCGGACCCTCCTCGTGGCCAGGGGCGAAGCCCCAGATCTCCTCCGTGACGAACGGCATCACCGGGTGCGCGAGCGCGAGCACCCGCTCGAGAACGAACAGGAGGTTCTGCGCGACCTCCGGCTCGCCGTCATACAGGCGCGGCTTGACGATCTCCAGGTACCAGTCGCACAGCTCCGACCAGAAGAACGCGTAGAAGTCGAGCGAGGCGTGGGTGAAGTCGTAGGTGTCCAGGCTTTCGCTCACCGAGGCGATCGCCCCCTGCAGGCGCGAGAGGATCCAGCGGTCCTCGATCAGCTTCGGTTGCGGCGCCGCCGTCGTCCCGTCCGGGACGTTGAGCAGCACCAGCCGCGACGCGTTCCACATCTTGTTGGCCAGATCGCGGCCCTGCTGGACCTTGGCGGCCGAGTAGCGGACGTCCTGCGTGGACGACATCGCGAGCAGGCCGAAGCGCAGCGCGTCCGCGCCGTGGACCTCGATTTCGTCGAGCGGGTCGATGCCGGTGCCCAGCGACTTGGACATCCGCCGGCCGTCGGGTGCCTGGATGACGGAATGCACGTAGACGTCGTGGAAGGGGATGTCGTCGGCGAACTCGATCCCCATCATCACCATCCGCGCGACCCAGAGGAAGAGGATGTCGCGGGCGGTGAGCAGGACGTCAGTCGGATAGAAGGCGCGCAGCAGCGGGTCGTCGTCGGGCCACCCCAGCGTCGCGAACGGCCACAGCGCCGAGGAAAACCACGTGTCGAGGACGTCGGACTCGCGCTCGAGCGACTCGGGCTCGAGCCCCATCCCCGCGGCATTCTCGAGCGCCTCCGCCTCCGACTCGGCCACGATCACCTCACCCTCGGGTCCATACCAGACGGGCAGCGTGTGACCCCACCACAGCTGGCGCGAGATCGCCCAGGGCCGGATGTTGCGCATCCACTCCAGGTAGACGCGCTTGTGCTGCTCGGGCGTGATCCTGACCCGGTCCCCCTCGACGACCTCGATCGCCGGAGCCGCCAGCTCGTCCATCCGGCAGAACCACTGGAGTGAGATCAGCGGCTCGATGCGCTCGCCGGAGCGATGCGAGAAGGGAACGGAGTGGGTGTACGGATGCTCGGCCCGGATCCGACCCTCGGAATGCAGCCCCTTGACGACTGCCTCGCGCGCAGCGTCGACCTCCATCCCGGCGAACCTCTCCCCCGCTGCCTCGGTCATCCGGCCGTCCTCGCCGATCGCGCTGACCTCCTCGAGTCCGTGCCGGCGGCCGATCTCGAAGTCCGCGGGGTCGTGGCCGGGCGTGATCTTCAGGGCTCCGGTGCCGAACCCCGGATCGACGTGCTCGTCGGCGATGATCGGAAGCCGCCGGCCCACCAGCGGCAGGACGGCGTGCTCGCCGACGAGCTCCCGGTATCGCTCGTCGCTCGGATTCACGGCGACCGCGGTGTCGGCCAGCATCGTCTCCGGGCGCACGGTGGCGATCGTCAGCAACTCGTCTGAGCCCTCGATCGGATAATCGATCTCGTACAGCGTGTCGGTGACCTCGCGGTTTTCGACTTCGAGATCCGAGATCGCCGAGTGCGTTCCCGGATCCCAGTTGACCATGTAGTTGTCGCGGTAGATCAGCCCCTTCTCATACAGGGCCACGAACACGCGGTAGACGGCGCGGACGTAGCCCTCGTCGAGGGTGAAACGTTCGCGCTCGTAGTCGCAAGAAGCCCCGAGGCGCTCGTACTGCTCGACGATCTGCGAGCCGTACTTCTCCTTCCACTCCCAGACGCGCTGGACGAACGCCTCGCGCCCGAGCTCTTGCCGCGACGTCCCCTCCGCGCGCAGCTCGCGCTCGACCACGGCCTGCGTGCCGATTCCCGCGTGGTCAGTGCCGAGGACCCACAGCGTGTTGCGGCCGCGCATCCGATTGAGCCGGATCAGGGCATCCTGAATCGTGCCGTTGAGCGCGTGGCCCATGTGCAGCTCCCCGGTGACGTTGGGGGGAGGGATCGCGATCGAGTAGTTCTCGTCCGGTGTGCCCTCGGCCGGCGGATGGAAGTAGCCACCCTCTAGCCATCCCTCGAACACCCGCCGCTCGACCTCTCCCGGCTCCCAGCGGGTGGTCTGCTCGAGCCTCTTGCGCCTGTCGGGATCCATCGGAGCGGCGAGTCTAGATCGGTACGGGAAGGCGCACGATCCGTGTTACGGTCCTCGCGACCAGTAGCGCGCAAGCGCGGCCTCTCGGGAATTGCTTCGTGGGACCCGCGGAAAGGCAGCGATGAAAAGGGGAACTGTCGGGCCACCGGAGGCGGCGGCCGACGTGGAGCCGGTGACCCACGAAACCCGCGATCGCGTGATCACCGCGGTGATCACGATCGGGCCCTTCATCGCACTCGGGTTCGCCTGCTGGCAGGCGTGGCAGGGAATCCTTCACGCCAGCGATCTGATCGTGTTCGCGATCCTGTACCTGGCGACGGCGTTCGGCATCACCGTCGGCTTCCACCGACTCTTCACCCACCGCAGCTTCAAGACCAGCCCTCCCATGCGGGCCCTCTTCGCGATCCTCGGTTCGGCGGCGATCGAGGGCCCGATGATCTCCTGGGTGGCCGACCATCGCAAGCACCACGCGTTCTCCGACCGCCCGGGCGACCCGCACAGCCCGCACGTCGACCACGGCGTTGGCTGGATCGGCGCGCTGCGGGGCCTTCTCCACGCCCACCTCGGCTGGATCTTCATCCACACCCACCGCGGTCTCAAGTCCCGCTACGCGCCGGACCTTCAGCGTGACCGCATCGCCCGCTTCGTCGATCGGACGTTCCTTATCTGGGCGCTGGCCGGGTTCGGCGTCGCGTTCGGCCTCGGGGTGGCGATCGGCGGCACGATCGTTGCGGGTCTGACCGCGCTTCTCTGGGGCGGCGCGGTGCGGATGTTCTTCGTCCACCACATCACCTACAGCATCAATTCGCTCTGTCATTTCTTTGGACGGCGGCACTTCGACACTCCGGACGAGTCGCGCAACCTGGCCTGGCTCGCGCCGTTCTCCCTCGGCGAGGCCTGGCACAACAACCACCACGCGTTTCCGACCTCGGCCGTGCACGGACTCAGTCGCTGGCAGTTCGACCCCTCCGCACTGCTGATCGGCGCGTTGGAGCGGCTGGGCTTGGTCTGGGACGTCGTGCGCCCCAGCCCCGAGCGCCAGGCGCAGAAGGCGATCGCCGGCTAGTCGCTTAGGCCGACTCTTCGCGCAGCTCGTCCACGTCCTCGGACGAGGCTTCTGACGGCGCGGCCTGGGTGACGAGCGTCGGCTTCAGGCCGCGCTCGATCGTCTCCTTGGTGACAACGCACTTGGAGACGTCGCGGCGCGACGGCAGCTCGAACTGAACGTCGAGCAGGGTCTCTTCGAGGATCGACCGCAGCCCGCGAGCTCCGGTCTCGCGCTCGAGCGCCTTGTCCGAGATTGCGCCGAGCGAGTCCTCGGCGAACACGAGCTCGATCTCGTCAAACTCGAAGAAGCGCTGGAACTGCTTCGTGAGCGCGTTGCGAGGCTCGGTGAGGATCGTGATCAGGTCGTCGCGCGTGAGCTGGTGGATCGCCGCCACCACCGGCAGGCGGCCGATGAACTCCGGGATCAGGCCGTACTCGATCAGGTCCTCCGGCAGCACCTGCTCGAACAGCTCGCCGGTGTCCTTCTGTCCCCTGGAAGCGACCTCGGCGCCGAAGCCGACGCCGTGGGCACCGATCCTGCGCTCGATGATCGTGTCGAGCTGCGCGAACGAGCCACCGCAGACGAAGAGGATGTTCGTCGTGTCGATCGTGAGGAACTCCTGGTGCGGGTGCTTGCGGCCGCCCTGCGGAGGCACCGAGGCGGTGGTGCCCTCGAGAATCTTCAGGAGCGCCTGCTGCACGCCCTCGCCGGAGACGTCGCGGGTGATCGACGGGTTGTCGGCCTTGCGGGCGATCTTGTCGATCTCGTCGATGTAGATGATTCCCGTCTCGGCCTTCTTGACGTCGAAGTCCGCGGCCTGAATCAGCTTCAAGAGGATGTTCTCGACGTCCTCGCCGACGTAGCCGGCCTCGGTGAGGGCGGTCGCGTCGGCGATCGCAAACGGAACGTTGAGGATCTTGGCCAGCGTCTGGGCCAGCAAAGTCTTGCCGCAGCCGGTCGGGCCCAGGAGCATGATGTTCGACTTCTGCAGCTCGATCTCGCCGTCGGTCGAGCCGTCCTGCGTCATCTGCACCCGCTTGTAGTGGTTGTAGACGGCCACGGACAGAGCGCGTTTGGCCGTCTCCTGCCCCACCACGTACTCGTTGAGGACGGTGTAGATCTCCTTCGGCTTCGGCAGGCTCTCCAGCTCGAAGGTCGGAGGGGCGGTGAGCTCCTCGTCGATGATCTCGTTACAGAGATCGATGCACTCGTCGCAGATGTAGACCCCGGGACCTGCGATCAGCTTCTTGACCTGCCGCTGCGACTTGCCGCAGAAGCTGCACAGAAGCTGCTCGTTGGAGTCGGTGGGGCGTGCCACGGCGGGGTCTCCCTTCGGCTTTCGATCGGTGGTCCCGGCGCCGCCGGATGTCAGGTTAGAACACGCGCGGCCTCGGTTCGCCCCTGTGAGTTACTCGCCCGCGCCCCCGGTCCCTGCAAGCGCAACGTGCGCTTGCAATCAGGGGCAGGGGTCGAACGCGCCCGCCGGCTTATTGCCGGAGCCGCAGTTGCCGGTGCCCTGGTCGAAGACGGGCGTCGGGTTGTCGGTGAACGTGTTGTCGAAGAACCGGTTGGAGGTCGAGAGAGGGTCGAGGTGAACCCCGTACTGACCGTTGCCCTGGGCGACGTTGTCAATGAAGGTGATGTTGTGGCTGCGGTTGACGAAGATGCCGACGGGCGGCCCCTCACCCGGCGGGTCCGGGATCGTGTTGTCATCGAAGTGGTTGGCCACGACGCGGATCTCCACTGCTTCGCCGGGCTCATCGTCCGAGTCCTCGACGATGAGCCCCCGGTTGTTGCCGAATGACTGGTTGTCCCTGACGACCAGCGGGTCGCCCAGTGTGTTCTCGATGCCTCCGACGTAGATGCCCGCATCGAGATAGCCCGACGTGCGGTTCTGGACGAGTTGAAGTGGGCCGCTGTTGAAGACGTTGATCCCGTAGAGCGCGTCGCAGCTGTCGATCAGCCGCAGCTGTCGCGCGATGCCGCTTTCGACGAGCGACATGTTGAGCGTGAAGTCATTGCCGCCGCGAATCATGAGTCGCCGGAGCCTCACACCGTCCGCCGTCACATCCACCGCGGTCCCGGCGCCGCACCCCGTCGTGATCAAAGGCTTGCGGCTCTTCCGGCGACCCTTCTTCTTCTTCTTCCCGACGATCCGCACCCGCTTGTCGACGACGACCGGATCCTTGTACGTGCCCTTGTGGACGACCAGGCGGTCGCCGGGATTGGCGCGGTCGATCGCCTTGTTGATCGCGTCGTTCTGCTTGGCCCGGACGTGAATCGTCTTGGCCCCGCCGGGCTCGCGAGTAGCCCGAGCGCGACCAGCACCGCCAGCGCCCCTGCAGCCCTCTTCACGTCCCAGGACTCTACCCACCCCGGGGAGAAAGCTCGACGGCTGATCGCTTAACTGACCAATGGGCCAGTCAAGTGTTCAGTCATCGAGGGTGTGGGAGCGGGCGCGACGGCAGCACGGCGTCGTGACAAAGGAGCAGCTGCTCGATCTTGGGCTGAATGCCGACGCCATCACCTACCGGCTCGCCCGGGGTCGCCTTCATCCGATCCACCGCGCCGTGTATGCGGTCGGCCGGCCGGACCTCACTCGACTCGGTCGGTGGTCGGCGGCGGTGCTCGCCTGTAGTCCGGACGCCCTTCTCAGTCACACGAGCGCAGCGGCGCTGTGGGGCCTATGTCAGGTGGAGGGGTCTGAGGTCGAGGTCTCGGTGCCGTATCGGCGACCGAAGCGGCACGCCGGCATCCGCGCCCACCGACGAGCCCGACTCGCAGCCGACGACCACGCCGAGCATGAGCGGATTCCGGTCACGAGCCCCGCGTGCACCCTGGTCGACATCGCGTCGCGCCTTGACCCCGACGAGCTCGGGGCAGCGATCAACGGGGCCGACCGACTCGAGCTGGTCGATCCCGAGGGCCTGCGCTTGTACCTCGAAGGTCTCGGGCGCCGTCCGGGTGTCGGTGTCATACGGAGGATCCTCGACCGGCGGATGTTCCGGCTGACCGACTCGGAACTCGAGCGGCGTTTCCTCCGACTCGTCCGTGGTGCCGGCCTTTCCCGCCCGCTTACCCAGCAACGGGTTAATGGATTCAGGGTCGACTTCTGCTGGCCGGATCTCGGGCTCGTGGTCGAGACCGACGGCCTCCGTTACCACCGCACGCCCGCACAGCAGACTCGCGATCGGATCCGCGATCAGGCGCACACGGCAGCGGGGCTCGTGCCGCTGCGGTTCACCCACGCACAGGTCAAGTACGGGCCCTAGCAGGTGAGATCGATCCTGGTGGCCACGGCGGCTCGAATCGCGCGGCGAGAGGCGGACCGAGGCAACGACTGAACACTTGACTGACCACTAGGCCAGCTAAGTGTTCAACGAACGCGAAGATCGGCTTAAGCGCCGCCCCTACCCAGCCACTAAGCGCTCGCGCTATGGCCGCCGTGCGGAGACCGGCAGCTAGTGGTGCTCGATCACGCGGTCGACGATCTTGTACTCCTTCGCCTCCTCGGCCGACATGAAGTAGTCGCGCTCGGTGTCCTGCGTCACCTTCTCGAGCGGCTGGCTCGTGTGCTTGGCGATGATCTCGTCGAGCCGCTTGCGGACGTCAATGATCTCTCGGGCGTGGATCTCGATGTCGGTCGCCTGGCCCTGGAAGCCGGCGGTGACCTGGTGGATCAGGATCTTCGAGTTGGGAGTCGCCATCCGCTTACCGTCGGCGCCACCCGAAAGCAGCAGCGCCCCCATGCTCATCGCAACCCCGACGCAGATCGTCTGCACGTCGGGCTTGATGTACTGCATCGTGTCGTAGACGGCGAGGCCCGCGTACACGGAGCCGCCCGGTGAGTTGATGTAGATCGACACGTCCTTGTCGGGATCCTCGGACTCGAGGTGGATCAGCTGGGCGACGACGAGGTTGGCGATGTCCTCGGTGATCGGCGTGCCGAGGAAGATGATCCGCTCGTTGAGCAGGCGCGAGTAGATGTCGAAGGCGCGCTCGCCGCGCGACGTCTGCTCGACGACCATCGGCACAAGGGGGCTCATATCTCTAGATCGCGCTCCGCATAGAACAATTCAAATGAGCTCCGCACTCATCGGCGGGCCAGTCTACAAAAGCCCTTCGGCGACCCCGCAGGGCTGAGTCAGTTTCCCGGCGTCCAGAGCTCGCCGGGCTTCTTCGGCGCTTGCTCCTCGCCTTCGGACGAGGCCTGCTCCTGCTCGGCCTTCTCCGGCGTCCAGATTGCCTCGCGTGCGGCCGCCTGCTCCAGCGGGATCGGCTTCGCCCGCTCGACGACGAGGTCGGCCGCCTTGCGCAGGCGCACCTCGTCGCGCAAGAGCGAGTCCCGACCACTCTCGCGCAAGCGCGCCAGCAGCTTCTCTGGCGCCTCTTTGCCCTCCCCCGGCCCGAGAGCCTCGACGAGCTCCTCGTCGGAGACCGCGATCCCCTCGGCGTCGGCGACGGCAGTCAGCGTCGCCTCGCGGCGCAGCGCACGGCGGGCGTCGCCCTCTGCGTCGGTGATCAGCTCCTCGCGAGTCTTGCCCTGCATTCGCGCGTAGGCGGCCGGATCCACACCGCGCGCGGCGAGCGAGCGCTCGATGCGGTCCCACATCTCGTGCGCGCGCGCGTGGACGAGGTCCTTGGGCAGGTCGATCCTGGCTTGGTCGGCGACCGCGTCGACCGCGGCGGCGCGGAAGTCGTCCTCGGCGCGGTGCTCGAGAGCCTCCCGTAGCTGGCCGTCCAGATGCTCGCGAAGCTCGGTGAGCGTTTCGAACTCGGATGCTTCGGCGGCGAAATCGTCGTCGAGCTCGGGCAGCTCCTTCTCGCGCACCTCCTTGACCGCTACCGCGAAGCTCGCACCCTTGCCGGCGAGCTCCTCGGGGCGGTGATCTTCCGGAAAGGTGACCTCAACGGTCAGCTCATCGCCGGCGGACGCGCCGGTCAGGGCCCGGTCGAACTCCTCCATCAGGCCCTCCCGCCCCAGCTCCACAGCGAAGTCGCGCGCTTCCGAGCCCTCGAACGGCTCGCCGTCGATGGTGCCCGTGTAGTCGATGACGACGGCGTCGCCTGACGCCGCCGGCCGGTCGATCGGCGTCAGGCTGCCGAAGCCCTCGCGCAGGCGATCGAGCTCCGCCTGGACCGCTTCCTCGGGCACCTCGGGCTCGGCGCGCCCGACCTCGAGGCCCGACCACTCCCCGAGCTCGGCACGCGGCCGCACACCGACCTCGATGGAGAACTCCAGCTCCTCGCCCTCCTCCGGCAGGTCGCCGACGTCGAGCTTGGGATCGCCGATCGGCGTGATGCCCGCCTCCAGCAGGGCGCGCTCGTACCACTCGGGCAGCGAGTCGCGAAGGGCCTGCTCGACCACGGCGTCGCGGCCCACCCGCTGGATGACCAGCTGCGGCGGGACCTTGCCCTTGCGAAAGCCTGGGACCCGCATCTCGCCGGCAAGGTCTCGCGCGGCGCGCTCGACGCGCTTCTGCACAGTCTCGGGCTCGACTCCGACGGATACCCGAACGCGCGAGTCCGGAAGCTCTGTGACCTCGGTCTTCATCGGCGTCGGAGCTTAGTGACCGCCCACCGCCACCACGCGGCGCTGAGATCCCAGCAGAAGGCGACGAGGCGCCCGACCGGGCCGGTGACGAGCCAGGCGCCGAGTCGGTCGGAGGCGCTGAGCCTCATTCGTCGGCGGCGTAGCCCAGGATCGAGCGGTCGATCAGCCACTCGACCGGCGCGCGATCGTCGTGGTAGACCGCTCCTCCCTCGAGCCGGGGCCCGAGGCGGGCGGCCTCAACCAACGCCAGGCTTCGCAACTCGATGGGCAGATCCCTGGCGGCCTCCTCCAGCCGCTGGGCCGAGACGGGAGCTTCGGAGGCGACGAGCAGGGTGTTGGTGGGCTCGATCGGGTCGCGGAGCACGGTCGGGAACACCTCGGCGAGCGTGCGGCCGAGCACTTGCTCGAGGTCGTCGCTGTCCTCCGGGTGGCCGGCGTTGACGATCACGACGCCGCCGGGGGCGAGCCGGTCACGGGCCAGCTCGAAAAACTCAGTCGTGGCCAGGTAGAACGGGATGTACGGCTGCCGGTAGGCGTCGACCATGATCACGTCGTAGCCCCCGTCTGAGCTCCGCAGCCACGGCCGCGCGTCCTCGTTGTAGACGGTCAGGTTCGGGTTCGAGCCCATGTCGAAGAAGCGGTTGCCGACCTCCTCGAGCTCCGGGTCGATCTCGACGCCGTCGACGATCGTGTCCGGGAAGTAGTGGCCGTAGGCGCGTGCCGTCGTGCCGGCCGCGTTGCCGAGAATCGCGATCCGCTCCGGCGACTCGGATAGGGCTGCGAACGGCAGCACCAGGTAACCGTCCCAGACGTCGTCGGTGAGGTACCCCTCCGCGGGCAGCAGCGAGTGCGTCGCCTGGCCCTCGTTGAGCTCCAGCGCCCGGTCGCCGTCGTGCTGGTCGATCACGCGGATGTACTGGTGCTCGGACTCGGTCTCGAAGATCACCTCGCCCTCGTCGGTCGCCTTGACGGTGCCGACGGGGATGGCGATCACCCCGGCGATCGCGGCGGGAAGCGCCACCGCGCGCCATCCGAGCCCCACCGCAGCGACAACCGCGATCGCCAGCCCGAAGATGATGAAGGTGCGCTGGGTGCCCACGAGGGGGATCAACACCAGCGCCGCGAGCAGCGTTCCCAGCAGCGAGCCCGCGGTTGAGATCGCGTACAGGCGTCCGGCGACGCGGCCCGCGTGCTCGACGTCGGGCACTGCCAGCCTGATCGCCCAGGGAGAGCACGTGCCGAGCAGGATCACTGGGACCGCGATCAGGAACAACACCCCGAACAGGGACCCGACGAACGCCCCGGCTTCGATCTCGTCGAGGGCGTCGACGGAGATGTCGAACAGCGGCCGGGCGACGAACGGGACGACCGCCAGTAACACGGCGGCCGCCATCACCACCAAACAGAGGCTGCGCAGATCGGGACGCTGATCGCCGAGCCGCCCGCCCAGCCAGTAGCCGATCGACAGCGCCACCAGTACGACGCCGATCGTGTTGGCCCAGACAATCGTGGAGGCGCCGAAGAACGGCGCCATCAGGCGCACCGCGGCGATCTCGGCGCCAAGGCTCGCCGTGCCGACGACGAACACGAGGATGTAGAGAAAGCGATTCGGAGAGCTCACGCCCCACCGCCGAGGATGCGCTCCCTGAGGCGGTCGCCCTGGCCGGCCTCCACGGCGCGCCCGGCGCGGGCCGGGTCGAGATCGACGCCGCGCGACTCCGCGAGCTCCAGCAGCTCCTGCTTCTCGGCACTGCGGTTGGCGGCCCTGAAGAACAGCCAGGCGAAGAGGCCTAGGGTCACGGCGCCGGTCCAGATCATCATCAGGTTGCCCGCCGCGCCCTGGTCCGCGAGCGGCGAGATGTCCCACTCCGCCTCGCCCGGCGCGTAGTCGGGATAGAAGACCGTGCCCGACCAGATGAACACGTTCGCGAGCACCGCCTCGAGGAATCGAACGCCCACGATGTAGCCGAGCTTTGCGGCGTCGTTGAACCATGCCGGCTTCGGCAGCGGGCCAACGAGCGGGAGCCACATCGCCAGCCCGAAGGTGAAGAAGCAGGCGTGCTGTGCGAAGTGAAGCGGGGCACTGTCGAGGACGCCCTCATAAAGCGTCGCCAGGTGCCAGAGGTAGAGGTTCAGCGCCCACAACGGCAGCGCGAGCAGGGGATTGCCGAGCAGGCGCAGCCAGCTGAGCCACCGCACCGCCAGCACCGGCTGGAGAATCGGACCCGTCAGTCCGAGCGCGATCAGCAGGCCCGCCAGGTCGGCGATCAGCAGGTGCTGGGCCATGTGCGCGACCACCAGCTCCTCGGCGATCGTCGACAGCGGCGGCACGTCGGCCGCCAGCAGCAGCACCAGCCCGCTTGCGAAGCAGACCTGCCGCCAGAGTTCGACCGGTTGACCGCGGCGAGCGAGCGTCGACGCGCGCCGGACGTAGCCGAGCGCGACCGCGACGAGAAGCAGCGGCGCGGCGACGTCGATCGCGGTGGCCGCCATGGCGGCCAGCTTAGAGAAGCGCGAGAGCGCGTCGACGCCGTTTTCGCGTGGCTACAGCCACTCGATACGACGGAAGAACCGGTACAGGAAGGCGACCGACGCGGCCATCAGCAACAGCGCGGCTGGATAGCCCCAGCTCGGGTCGAGCTCGGGCATGTGCTCGAAGTTCATGCCCCAAATCGAGGCCAGGAACGTCGGCACCGCGACGATCGCGGCGACCGCGGAGATCCGCCGCACGACGGTGTTCTGCTGCACGCCAAGGAGCGCGAGGTTGGCCTCCAGGATGCTCGTCAAGAGCTCGCGTTGGGAGGTCACCATCTCGTCTACGCGCTGGGCGTGGTCGGCGACGTCGCGGAAGAAACGCCCGAGCTGATCGCCGACGTCGACGTAGTTGCCGCGCTCGAGCGACTCGAGCGGCATCAGCAGCGGGTAGACCGCGCGGTGAAACTCGATCACTTCCCGCTTGAGGAAGTAGATGCGCTGGGTCGCGTCGGATCCCTGCTGGAAGATCTCGGTTTCGACCTCCTCGATGTCGTTCTCGATCCCGGCGACGACCGGCGCGTAGTCGTCGACGACCTTGTCGACCACCGCCCACACCGCGGCCGCCGGCCCCTCGCGCAGCAGGTCCGGCCGTGCTTCGAGTCGACGCCGGGCCTCCGACAGCTCGCTGGCGGCGCCCCGGCGGACGGTGATCACGTAACCGGCGCCGATGAAGATGTGGATCTCGCCGAAGTCGACCTCCTCCCGGGCGTCGTCGTAGCGAGTGGTCCGCAGCACAACGAAATACGAGTCGTCGTAGTCCTCGACCTTAGGGCGCTCGTGAGCGCTCTGGGCGTCCTCGACCGCGAGCTCGTGCAGCCCGAACTGCGCCTGGACCTCCTGGAGCTCCTCGAGGCTCGGCTCGTGCAGGCCAAGCCAGACGAAGTCGTCCTCGGCCTCCAGGGCGCAGCTCGCCGCCTCGGAGAGGTCGAGCGGGCCGGCGTGCTGGCGCACGCCGTCGCGGTAGTGCGCGCAATCGACGATCACGCAGGCTGTGTTCAGCCCGCGAGTGCCTCCTCCTGCCGCCGACCGCGCGTTTGCGGGCGGTCTAGCCGGCGCGCCCGGACGGCACTCGAATGCGGTCGCGGTCGTGCTCGAAGCGGCCCAGCTCCACGCGAAGCTGACCGACGAGATCCAGCGACGGCGCCGCGTCCTCGACCATTTCGAGGTCACTGCGCCATGCACGCACCCGGGCGTCGAGGGTCGGGGCCTTGAAGTGCTCGACGGCGTCCTCTCCGAGCTCGGCGTAGACGGCGCGCCAGTCGTGGAGGTTGGCGAGCTTGTCGGCCGCGTATACCGCGGCGGCGTCTGGGCCCGCCTTGGAGACCTCGTCGCGCATCGCCGCCTTGCGTTCCTCCCAGTCGCCGATCTGGGGGTCCTCGGTCAGCGCCGCGACCAGCTCGCCGACCTCGACTCCGAAGCTCTCGACCACGTCGCCGACCGTGAGCCCCGAGTCCTCGACGACGTCGTGGAGCAGGCCGGCGGCGATCGTCGGTTCCGAGCACCCCTCCTCGCGCAGCAGCTCGGCCACCTGCACGGGATGGTCGAGGTACGGGCGACCACCTCCGCCGCGGGTCTGCCCCGCGTGAGCGCTGCGGGCGACGAAGAAGGCGAGACTGAGACGGTCGGAATCCAGGACGAACTCCGGAGGCTCGAGCTCCAGGTCCGGGCAGTCCGCGGCGGTGTCCGGAGCCGAAGCGGCATTCATGCGCGTCGATACTAACCGCATGTTGCGGCTCGTTCGCGGCGGCGGGGGCGCCGCCCGATGACTTGCAGGGTGAGCGCCGCTACTGAGCCGGCGCGGGCGGCGGCTGCGTGAACGAAACCTCCGGGACCTCGCGATCGGCCGCGTCGGTGATCTCGAAGAACTCGCGCTCCTCGAAGCCGCCCGAGTTGGCGACGATCGAGTTAGGGAACACCTGGATCTTGGTGTTGTAGGCCTGGACGTTGGAGTTGTAGATCCGCCGCGAGGCCTGGATCTCGTCCTCGAGTTCGCTGAGGTTGCGCGACAGCTGCTGGAAGTTCTCCGTGGCGCGCAGCTCCGGATACTGCTCCGCAACGACACGCAGCCCGCCGAGGGCCTGGCTGAGCGCGGCCTCCGCCGGTCCCGCCTCGGCCGGTCCCGACGCCTCCATCGCCTGCGCACGCGCCTGGGTCACTTTCTCGAACGTCGCCTGCTCGTGCTGCGCGTAGCCCTTCACTGCCTCCACGAGGTTGGGCACGAGGTCGTGGCGCCGCTTGAGCTGGACGTCGATTCCGGACCAGGCCTCATCGACGCGGTTGCGCGACCCAATGATCGAGTTGCGGGTGAAGATGAAGACCAGCGCGAGCACAATGACTACGCCGATCACGATCAAAACTACGGTCATACGGGTCTCCCCCGGGGAAGTGGGTTGGTTGAAGCCCGTTTTGTACTAGGTCCGGGGAGGACGTGCGGACGAGCTAGTCGATCGCGCCCTCCAGGCGCAGCAGCCACTTCTTCATCTCCGGGCCACCGCCGTAGAGGCCAAGCTCGCCGCTGGCACGCAGCACGCGGTGGCACGGGACGACGATCGGGATCGGGTTCGTGGCGAGCGCGGTGCCGGCCGCCCGGTACGCGCGCGGGCTGCCAGCCCACGCCGCGACCTCGCCATAGCTCGCGGTGTCGCCGAAGGGGACCTTGCTGTAAGCGGTCCGCAGCACCTTGCGGTAGAAGCCCGACGGGGTCAACCGCCAGTCGAGCTCGAGGTCGAATGATTCGCGGCGGCCGTTGAAGTACTCCTCGAGCTCGCGGCGCTCGCGGTCGAGGCGCGCCGGCAGCTCCAGCACCCGCGGCGTCAGGCGCGTGGAGATCTGCTCGAGCACTCGGTCGGGCGGCTCTTTGGGCAGCACCACCCGCAGCAGCCCGCGCGAGGTTGCGGCCACGAGGCCGACCCCGAGCGGCGAGTCGAACTTGGCGTAGGCGACGTCGGCGAGGCCCTCGCGGTCGGCTCGCTCGGCGAGCCGCAGGGCCGCGGCCTCCGACTCTTCAGGCGGGGCGTCGAGCGCGCGCTTCAGCTGGCGTTCGATGCGATTCATGCGACGTCCTCCCGGTCGACCTGCTCCCGCAGGGCGGCCAGCGCGTCGCTGACGCGGCGACGCGCCGCAGGCTCGCTGATCTCGAGCGTCTCGCCGATCTCGCGGTAGGAGAGGTCGGCGGCGAAGCGCAGGGCCACCGCCTCACGTTGGGCATCGCTCAGCTGTGAGACGGCGGTCCACACCTCGGCGTCGCCCGCCTGGGCCTCCGGCCCCGGCACCGGCTGCTCCGGCAGCTCCTTGCGCGGCTGGGGCCGACGGGCACGAGCACGGTAGTGGTCGATCGCCTTGCGGCGTGCGATCGTCATCACCCAGGCGCGAGGGTGCCGTCCGTCCATCCGGTCGTATGCACGTAGAGCTGCGATGAAGGTCTCCTGAAACACGTCGTCGGCGTCACCGTGCCCAACCGCCGCGCGCAGGTACGCGAGGACGGGCTGACGATGCTCGTCCAGGAATGCCTGAAACGGCGGCTGCGGTGACGTCGTCATTCGCTGTGTGGCATTGAAACGCGCTTGGACCACGAAATGTGAGATCCCGCGGCGCTGTCGGCCGCTAGGCTCCCGCGTTCCACACACCACGGGAGGCGAGATGACCAGGAACCTTGTTGTGCCCATGCTCGTCGTCGCGCTGTGCGGCGCGGGCGCGCTGGCTGCGATCGGCATCGCGGACGAGGGCGACGGTGCATTTCAGGCGCCGAGGCTGAACGACGAGTTCGGCTCGGCCGGTGCGGACACCCTGCACCGGGTCGACAGGCCGAGCGCCGGCGCTTCGACCGCCTCGGCGAAGGCCGCCGCCAAGAAGCGCAAGAAGGTCAAGATCCAGTACTTCGAGGTCGAGCCATTCACTATCGACGTCGACGAGGGGCTCGGCGACTCGCTGACCTGCCCCGGCAAGCGCCGCGTGCTCAGCGGCTACTTCGCGGCGGAGTCGATCGACGTCGCCGAGACGTTCTCGGCCCCCGAAGGCCCGAAGACCTGGTTCGAGGGGATCACCAACTTCGGTGTCGTCGACAACATGTCGGCACCCGCCCTCATCGGCATCGTCTGCGCCAAGGGCGTCAAGTAGGGGCAGGGCTTAGGTAAGCCGCGCAGGTAGCCGCACCGCGGCTACCTGCGCCGGCGACCCAGCATGCGGGGCCGTGCTTGCGCGCCTTGCGCCGAAGCGGGCCGGAGACCTCGTAGACGGCGCCGACGCCACGCGCGCGCTGCGACGGAAGTCATCGACCGCAGGCGTGGCTCCCCCGAGGCCACGCCCTGGCGGAAGCACGCTTTGCGGGCCGGGCGCGGGCGATGGCGCCCGGGTCCGTTGCGCATCGCCCGCGCTTGCCGGACCCACGCCCCCGAGAGCGCCCACAGCCGCGACGGTCGCGGCGCCAGCGATGGACTCCCGCCGGTCCACCCGCGCCGCCGTCGCGGCAGGATCGCGTCCGCAACTCAGCCGGTGGTGAAGATCCCATGACTGCGATCAGGCGTCGTCGAGGGCAAACCAAGCGGCGCGCATGTCGACGCGCGCGCCTCTGAACGGGACGCCCTCCGCCTCGAGCAGCCGCCGCTGCCGGTCCCCTTGCGCGAGCGAGCCATCCGCCCGCACGACGCGTTGCCACGGCACCGCGGGGTCGTGGCACGCCGCCATCACCGCCCCGGCGAATCGCGGGGCCTCGGGACAGAGGTCCCCGTAGGTCGTCACAAAGCCCGGCGGGACCCGCCGGGCGCGGGCCAGCACCGCCTGTGCTCGCGCGGAGTCGCGCATGCCGCGACGATATCCCGGCGGTCCCGTGGGCCGCGGCGCTCAGCGACGCCGGCGGCGCGGCTTGAGCTTGGAGATGCGCGGCCCGGGCAGAGCGTCGAAGACGGGCTCGAGCTCGGCCGCCAGGACAGCCGGAGTCGGCCGCGCCGCCGGATCGAACGCCAGGCAGCTCATGATCAGATCCCGGACCACGTCGGGGACCGGAGCGTCCAGGGGTTCGGGCTCGTGCACGAGCTGAGGCCAGCGCTCCTCCGGTGAGCTCGGCTCGTCGGCGGCCTTGGGGAACGGTCGCTGGCCGCTTGCCGCCCGGTAGAGCGTGACGCCGATTCCGAACGAATCTGCCGCTGGACCGATCGGCCCGCGGTCGCGCGGTTGGCACTGCTCGGGCGCCATGTACGCGTCGGTGCCCACCGGAGAGCCGATGCTCGGCGCGTCCTCGAGCGTCCGCGCGACGCTGAGGTCGATGAGGCGCGCGGGCGCGCCCATGATGATGTTCGACGGCTTGATGTCGAGGTGCACCACACCGGCTCCGGCCATGTAGTGGGCCGCCGCGCAGAGCTGAAGGCCCAGCGGAAGCAACTGGTCGGGGGGAAGCGGCCCGTACTTGCGCACGAGGGTTGAAAGCCGGGGGCCCTCGAGGTGCTCGAGGATCACATGGGGACGGCGTCCTTCGAGATCCGACCCGAAGCTCCGCAACAGCACGGGGTGGCTTAGGCGCTCGAGCATCTCGATCTCGGAGCGCAGACCTCCGAGCGTGTGCTCGTCCTCGACGAGCCCAGGGCGCACGACCTTCACCACCACCAGGGAAAGCAGTCGGTCGTCCCAGGCGAGGTAGGCCTCGTAGCGGAAGCCTCCGCCAAGCCGCTTGACGGCGCCGAGGCCGGCGACGATCTCATCGCCCTCGCGAAGCCGCCACCTCGACTTGGCTGGGTCGTCGATCTCCTCGGGCCGGAGCTCGACCGCCTCCTGCTCCTGCTCGATCACACGCACGATTATCTGGGGACCGGCGGGCAAATGAACGGGCGGCACCGGTGCCGCCCGTTCAAACGCTCCCGTGTCGGATCGACTAACCAGCGCTGTGGGTCACGCTCCCGGCGCTCGCGCCGGTGCCGCCCGTGGTGCCGGTATCGGTGTCGCCGGCGGTGTCGCCGGTGCCGCCGTCGCCGCTCTTGGTGGCGCTGGCGCTGGCGCCGGTCCCGGCCGTCGTGCCGGTTGCCGTGTCGCCGCCGGTGTCGCCCTTACTGTTGCTGGCGCTGTCACCGCTGGCGCCGGTCCCAGTCGTCGTGCCGGTGTTTGTGTCGGTCGCGGTGTCCGTCGCCCCGCTGTCACCGGAGCCGTTGTCACCGCCTCCGCCCGGGCCGCTGTTGCCGTCGTCGTCCGGGTCGGCCTCGTCGTCCGACAGCGCGACGAGGTCGCCGCCGCTGTCGTCCCGGTTAGCAGCCAGGTCGTCGCCCGCCCCGGCCGCGGGCGCGAGCGCCCACAAGGCCGTCAGCGCGACCGTGGCGACCATCATCAAGACCACCGCGATCCCGATGCGATCCCAGATTCTTTCTCCCTGCGTTGGTTCCATGGATCCTCCTTCGTGCTCCCCATCGACAGGGGTTCTCGGTCCATGAACACGCCGCGCAAGCGAGGATCACGCCCTGGACGAACGTGCCCGTGCGGGAACTAGTCGTCCGGGTGAATCACGAGCATCGCGACGCGCGAGTGGAAGTGCACGTACGCGCCGGTGCTGCCGATCAGATTGGACGTGACCTGGCCCAGGCCACGGGAGCCCATCGCGACGAGGTCGTGGTCTCCTTCCTCGATCTGCTCGACGATCCGCTTGCCCGCGTGGCCGTGCCTGAGCACCGTCGTCACCTGCATGTCCTCGGGGACCGAGTCGGCGGCGGCTCGAAGCAGCTTCTCGGTGTCGCTCTCGGCCTCCTTCTCGAGCTTCTGCGCGTCGACGCCAGCCCGATAGGCGTAGGCCGGTACTTCCGGCGCGACGCAGATGACGGTCAGCTTCGCGTTGAGCGCCTGGGCCAGGTCGATGGCCTCGTTCAGCGCCTGCTGAGCGGTGGGTGACGCGTCGATCGCGACCAGGATGTTGCGGAACATCGCGCCAGACGATAGATCGACCGCGGGCCACACGACCGAGCGGCAGATAACGGCCGATCGGGGTGCGGAATCGGCCACTCGACGGCGCTAGGGTCTGGAGGGTGAACGACGCCAACATTCGCGATCAGATCGAGGCGCTGGTCAGCGAAGAGCAGCGCCTCCTTGACGAGGCCGAGGGCCAGGGGCCGGACCCGGCGCGTCACGAGCGGCTGCAGGAGCTCAGGGTCGAGCTCGATCGCTGCTGGGATCTCTTGCGCCAGCGCGAAGCGCGCGAGGAGTTCCAGCTCGACCCGGACGAAGCCTCCGTGCGCGACCCGGACACCGTCGAGGGCTACGAGCAGTAGCCGTGCCCGGGGTCGTCAAGCCGAAGCCCGCGTGCGGGAACTGCGGCGCCACGTTGCGCTGGTCACTCAGCCGCTGCCCGCGCTGCGGCAAACGCTCCTGGCGCAACCTGTTCAGGGGCATGGGGCGAGTGGGTTAGTCCTGCGCGGCCCGCGCCGCCTCGATCGCCTGCTCGCGATCGGTGAACACCCGGCAGCGCCGAACCCGTCCCTCCTCGAATCGGAACACCTGCACCACCGGAGCGTCGAGCTCGATGCCGCTCTTGGCGCCCTCCACGGTGAAGCTGACGACGGCGACCAGCTCATCCCCGATCGGCAGCAGCTCCTCCACCTCGACCTCCATCCCGCCGATGAACTCCATCAGGCCGCGGAGGTGCGATTCGACCTCCTCCCGGCCGCGCAGAACCCGCCGATCCGGGAAGTGGGGCGGATCCTGCCACTCCCAGTCGCCGTCCTCGGTCCAGAAGTCGACCATCCGCTCGACGCTGCCCTCGTTCCACGCCGCATACATCTCACGCGCTACAGCGACAGTGTCCACGGGCCGAGCCGAGCCTAACCCTCCGTGGCGAGCGCGGTGACCTCGTGTCCCGCGTCTGCGGGCGTGTTCTGGGCCCTCGACCTGGCGATGAACGGCACGGAGACCGCGGAGATGGCCGCCGACAGCACATACGACGACGGGTACCCCCAGACGTCGGCAGCGCGCCCGAGAATCGGCTGGGCGACCACGCCGCCGCTCGAGCTCATCAGCGAATCGAAGGAGAGGATCGTGGCCCTCTGCTGTGAGGGGATCAGGCCGTTGAGGTAGGCCTGGCGGATCGGCATCGTGGCGGCGAACAGCAGTCCCCAGACGACGATCAGCCCGATCACGGCCTCGAAGCTTTCGATCAGCCCGATCAGCAGGAGGGCGAGGACGCTGAGGAGCTCGGCCGCGATCAGGGCCGAAGTGCGCAACCGGAAGAGACCACGGACCTGCTTTGTGGCCATCCCGCCCAGGATCTGCGAGCCGGCGACGATCGCGGCGACCAGGCCCGCGATTCCGTACGCCTCCGGGTCACCGTAGAGCTCCAGTAGGTACGGCTGGAGCGCGTAGAAAACGTAGATGCCCACGCCCCCGGTGAACGGCGCGGCGAGCATCAGGTACTTGACCGCAGGCACGCGCCAGCCGTACTCGATCGAGTTCGACGCGATCCCCCTGATCTCGGCTAGCGGCCGGCCGTGGCGTTTGGGCTCAAAGCCGATGTCGTGCATCAGCGCCAGGGCGACCGCGAACATGAGGATCAGCACGCCCGCCCGGGCGACGAACGGAAACCCCAGGCTCACGGCCTGGGCGAGGAGGCCGCCGCCGATCGAGCCGGTGAGCATCCCGACCCCGGTGATCACCTGCCCGCGCGCGAGCACCGCCTCGAGCGGCCCCTCGAACCCGGTTGCGTCGAGCGCGTCGACCAGCCACGCCTCGGTCGCTCCGGAGAAGAAGGTGAAGCCGAGGCCGAGCAGCAGCGAGACCGCCGCCCACTCCCAGAACGGCGCCTCGATCTCCCACAACAGCACGTACAGCGCGGTCGTCACCGCCAGCGTCACCGTTCCAAGCAGGAACGAGGTTCGGCGCCCCCACATGTCGGCGACGATTCCCGTCGGGACCTCGAAGATGACCATGCCGGCGGTGAAGAAGGCGTTCGCGGCGAAGGCCTCGAGGTTGTTCAGCCCCGCGTCGAGCAGGAAAATCGTGTTGATGCCCCAGATCAGCGACGCCGCCAGCGTGTTGCCCAGCAGCAGCGTGTAGTAGGTGCGCTTGATCCGGGTCGGCGTCGGCATCGCGGGGCTGCCAGGGTAGACGGCCGCCCCGCGGCCAACTCATCGGGCGCTCAGATTCCAGGCACGGACACCCGTTCGAACACGTGCGGCGAGGCGACGGCGCTGTCGGGGTACCGGCTCAGGCTCTCCTGAAACTCCGGCGATCCGAAGGCGCGGCCGAGCGCCCCCGCCGACGCCCATTCGGCGACGTTGACGAAGGTGCCGCTGCCGGCCGTGCCCCGATGCAACTGGGTGGAGATGAAGCCGGCCTGGCGCTTCATGAACGCCGCGTCGTCGGCCCAGGCCTCCAGGAACTGCTCGCTTTCTTCCGGCGAGACGTTGAAGACGTTGATCAGCACGATCCGCCCGTCGTTCGCTTGCAGTTGCTCCCGGTAAGTGACGTGTTCATCCATCTCTCGGAGTCTCATGTCGCCACATCCTTTCTGCCCCTCAAGGGGCGTTCTGTTATTCGTTGGCTTGAGGCGTGTCGCCTCGCGCGTAGCGCCCGCCGGATGCGGCCGGCTTGCCACATCGCAATTCCGGTGAGCACCAGCGCCGGGAAGACCACAAAGCGCACCACGTCCTCCAGCTCGGCATCGAGCGGCGCGTACACGTAGGCGAGCAGCAGCCCGGCTGCGATCAGGTGCGCGGCGCGCTGAGCCTGACGCTGCTTCCGCGCGCTCATCGCCGCGCTCATGCCGCGCTCCTCGTCCGCTGGGCTGCGCCCTCGGACTCCAGTCGCGCGCAGAGCTCGCCGACCACATGCGCGGCGCTCTCGAGCTCCGAGCGGCCTATTCCCTGAGCGAGCTCGTTGACCCAGGCGACCTGACGCCTGTCGATGGCCGCGTAGCGGCGCCGGCCGAGCTCGGTGAGCCGGACGAGCGGCGACCGCCGGTGGTCGGCGTTGGGCGCCAATTCGACGAGCCGGTCGTCGGCCAAGCGCTTGACGGTGGCGTGCACGCTCTGGCGGGTCAGGCCCATGCGCCTCGCGATCTGGGGCACCGTGAGCGGACGATCCGCCAGGGCGATCGCGCCGAGCACCTGCCAGCGGGAGCTGCTGAGGCCTTCGTCGGCACTGAGCTCATCGCCGGCGGCCAACAGAAGCCCGTTGGCCCTGAAGACGTCGAGGATGAGCTCGGTCGCCGCTGCTCCTGAAGGTGTTCGCTTCGACATCTTGTCAGGAGGCTAACAAGATGTCAGATGCTTGTCAAGTGCAGCTCCTCGAGTACCTCGACCATGTGCTCCGCCCCCCGGCCGCATCTCCGCCTGGAAGGCGCGAGCGCTGTCGCGATAGCGAGGCTCCGCGAGGATGTCGCGCACCGCGTCCCGAATCGAAGCGGCGGTCCGGTCGTGGCTCCCACCGTTCTGCCGAGGCCCAGCGCCGCGCAGCGCTCGGCGCTATAGGGCTGGTCGGCGCTGTACTCCATTCCCTCCCTGACGATCAGGTCGGGCTTCCACTCCTCGCCGATGGCCAGTAGGTCGGGTGGACGGTGAAGAGGACTCTCACACTGGTCCAGGCTCGGATTGTCGCTCCCGCGCTGCCGCGGAGAGCGGCCGTCAGACGAACTCGGCCAGTGCCTCCTTGGACAGCACGCTCTTGGGCAGAAAGCCCCGAGCGTCGCTGTCGGCCAGCAGCGGCTCGAGCTCCGACCGATCGCGGCTCGAGATGAGGACTATCGCCGGCGGGCGATCCAGGCTGGCCATGCGGGCGGCCAGCTCGAAGCCGTCGGTGTCGGGCAGGTAGATGTCCACCAGCGCCAGATCGGGATGCGTCTCCTCCGCGATGGCGATCGCCGAGGCGCCGTCCGGCGCCCCCGCCAGGACGACGTAGCCCTGGCTCTCGAGAAGGCGCCGTGCCGAGGCGCGAAAGCCGGGGTGGTCATCGACGATCAGGACACTGGTTCGCATTCACCCTGAGTGTCGTCCTCCGGGGGGCCGAAGGGAATACGGACACCCGTACCACGATTGGGCGGCACCCCCCATTGCCGGGGGCGGGTTAACGCTCCAGAGTGTGGATCCATGGATCCGAACCCACGTCCGCAGCCCGGTCGCGACAGCTCCCCGGGGCCCGAGTTCGTCGGCGAGCTCGGGATGACCGCCGCGGAGTTCCGCGGCTACGTCGCGCAGCTCGAGGCAGAGCGCGCCACGGCGCTCCAGACCAAGCTGGGCCAGGTTGAGACCTACATGGCCGATCTCGAGGAAGAGCTCGACCTCTGCCGGACGCTGTACGTGATCGCGGCGGTCACCGAGATCGCGACGCTGCGCGCCGAGCTTTCGGGCGCTCAACACGGATAGCGGTCCCACCGCGCGTGTAGCGCCCCGAGGGCCGGTAATGGGCCGGTAAGGGTTGGCGAACACGCTTCATCGACCCTGCCATGGAACCCTTGTGCGGTGAGTCGGGTCGAATGACGTTGTGACCGACGCGCCCAGACAGGTGGCCCGCGCAGTGCCGGACGCCGTCGCGGACGGCGCTCGGCTCGCACGCACACAGTCGATCTGCCCCCGGTGTCGGCGGCTCCTCGACGCGGAGCTCCTGGCTCGCGGCGCGAAGGTGGTGCTGACCCGGACCTGTCCGGAGCACGGCGGATTCGAAGCGATTGTCTACGGCAACGCCAGCCGGTACCTCGAGATCCAGCGCTTCAACAAACCCGGCGAGCAGCCGCTCGAACGCCAGACGGAGGTTGAACGGGGCTGCCCGCACGATTGCGGCATCTGCCCCGAGCACGCCCAGCACACCTGCCTGGGGATCATCGAGGTCAACACGGCCTGCAACCTCGACTGTCCGATCTGTTTCGCCGACTCCGGGACCGGGCCGCAGGAACACGGCTACTCGCTGACGCTCGAGCAGGTCGAATCGATGCTCGACGGCTTCGTCCGCGCCGAGGGCGAGCCGGAATCCGTGCAGCTCTCCGGCGGCGAGCCCTCGATTCACCCGCAGATCCTGGAGATGCTCGCTGCGGCCAAAGCGCGCGGAATCAAGCTGGTGATGCTGAACACCAACGGGATCCGGCTTGCGCGCGACCCGAGGTTCGCGCCGGCCTTGGCCGAGCTCGGGGTCCACGTCTACCTGCAGTTCGACGGGTTCGACGAGGCGACGCAGGTGGCCATCCGCGGCAAGCCGCTGACCGAGGAGAAGCTTCGCGCTCTGGATCGCTGTGCCGACGCTGGGGTGAGCGTGTCGCTCGCGGCTGCAGTCGAGCGCGGGCTGAACGAGCATGAGATCGGGCCGATCCTCCGCTTCGGCGTCGAGCACCCCGCCGTCACCGGAGTCTTCCTTCAGCCGGTCACGCACTCGGGCAGGTTCCGTGTCGATTCCGACCCGCTGGACAAGCTCACCAACTCCGACGTCATCGACGCCATCGCGGCCCAGCTTCCGGACTGGTTTCGCACCGACGACTTCGTACCGGTGCCGTGCTGCTCGCCGACCTGCCGCTCGGCCACCTTCGCCCTCTACGACGGGCGCGACCTCGTGCCCCTCCCCCGTCTCGTCGACGTCGAGCAATACCTCGACTACGTCACCAACCGGGCCGTTCCGGACCTCGAGGTGCGCGAGGCGCTGGAGGGTCTCTGGTCGGCAAAGGCAGCCGGCGGGTCGGGGCCGGTCGCGGAGCGGCTCGAGTGCATCGCCTGCGCAACCGCGATGCCCTCCGAGCTGCGCGAGGTCGCCGCGCGCGGGTTCATGGTCGTAGTCCAGGACTTCCAGGACCCCTACACGCTCGACGTTCAGAAGCTGCGCAAGTGCTGCGTGTCGGAGATCACGCCGGACGGGCGGCTGATCCCGTTCTGCGCCTACAACTCCGTTGGCTACCGAGAGCACGTACGAGAGGCAATGTCGCAGGCAAACGGCGCGAGACTGGCGGTGCGGCGATGAGTGTCGACGAGCGATCCGGCCCGACGACGTTGCCCGCGCTGGACGAGCTGCTTTCGGAGGACGACCTCAAGGCCTGCTGCGCAGCGGTCTATGCGCATCCCGCGGTTCGCTGGCTGCTGGGCGACGAGCTCCATCCGGGCGGCGAGGCGACGACGCGGCGGGCCCTGGAGCTGATCGGCGTCCGCGCCGGAGAGCGCGTCCTCGACGTGGCGTCGGGGACAGGCACGTCGGCGCTGCTGGCGGCGCGCGAGTTCGGCTGTTCGGTGGTTGGGATCGAGTACGGCGAAGGTGCCGTGCAAGCGGCAACGGCGGCCGCGCGGGACCAAGGCTTGGGCGAGCTAGTCTCCTTTCGGCGCGGCGACGCTGAGGCGGTGCCGTTCGGCGACGACGAGTTCGACGCCGTGCTCTGCGAGTGCTCGCTGTGCACCTTCCCGGACAAACGGCTGGCGGTGGCGGAGATGCGGCGGGTGCTGAAGCCTGGAGGGCGCGTGGCGCTCTGCGACGTGGTGGTCGAGCGAGAGCGGCTGCCGGCGGGCCTGGACGGCGCGCTGGCGACGATCGCTTGCGTGGGCGAGGCCCTCTCGCGTCAGGGGTACGAGGACCTGCTCGACGGGGCGGGCTTGCGCGTGACCGCTGTCGAGTCGCGCGCCGCGGATGCCGCTGTGTTGGCGCGACGCGTCGAGGACCGGCTTCGCGGGGTCCGGATTCTCGGGCTCGATATGGGAGCTGGCTCGCCGCTCACGACCGACGAGGCGATCGAGCTGGTCCGGTCCGCCCAGCGCGCGATCGCCGATGGTGCGCTCGGCTACGTGATCTTCGCCGCCCGCTCGACGTGACCACGCTTTGGATCGCGGTTGGCGTTCTCGGGGCGCTGTTGGTCGCCTTCTGCGCCGGGAGCTTCCTGCTGCTGGCGATGGGACGGGTCCATCTCGACCTCGGCTGGGGGCGAAGCCTGCATGAGCTCGGACCGATCGCGATCGACGTCGCGGCGCCGCGCGAGCTCGTATTCGAGGTGCTGAGCGCTCCCTACGTGGGTCGCGCGTCGGGTGGCGCGGAGGTCGAGGTGCTGGCGCGGCGTGAGGGCATCGCCGTCGCCGCCCACTTCACGAAGGTCCACTTCTACACCGCCCGCACCGTTGAGGTCGTCGAGTTAGACGCGCCGACCAGGATCGGCTTCAGGCACCTCACCGGGCCGGTGCCACACGCACTGGAGCTGTTCGAGCTCGAAGAGGTTGACCGGCACACCAGGCTGCGCTACGGCGGCGAGATCGGGATCGACTTCTTCGTTCTCGGGCGCATCGCCGCCCGCTACTGGGTTCGGCCGCAGTGGGAGCGCACGGTTCGCGCGCACCTCGCGGACGTCAAGGGCCGCGCCGAGCAGCGCGCCGACCGCGAGCGAACGCGGGAATTCGGGGGGAACGCCTGAGAGGATCGCCCCGTGACCATCCGCGAAGCGCTCCGAATCGTCTTCAGGCCCGAGCACCTGCGCCAGACAGTGACGATCGCGCTCGTCGTCGGGACGATCCTGGCCGCGATCAACCATGGCGACGTGATCCTTCGCGGCGACGCGACCGCCACAACCGTGCTGAAAGTCGCCCTGACCTACTGCGTCCCGTTCATCGTCTCCAACCTGGGGCTGCTCGCCGGCAAGCGGGTGGAGATGGGAGCGCGAGGCCCGGAAATGAACTCGTAACCCTTCGCGCCTAGCGTCGCGATCGACACAAGCTCCCAGGAGGAGGAACGAGCCATGCGCAGGACTCACAAGCTGGCGCTGGCGGGAGCCGTGGCCGGTCTGGCGACGTTGCTGATCGTGCCGTCGGCAGTAGCCCGCGAGTACGAGGTCAAGATCACCAACCTGACCTCGGGACAGCCATTGACCCCGCCCGTCGTTGCAACGCACAAACCGAAGCACGCGGTGTTCGACGTCGGCCAGCCGGCGAGCGTCGGCGTCAGGGAGATCGCCGAGAACGGGAACTCGGCGCCGCTGCTCGCCTTTCTCGAGACCGACCCGCTGAACCAGTTCTCGGACTTCGTCGAGTCGACGGAGGGCCCGCTCGTGCCCGCCGGCGTGCCCGGCGACATGATGTTCGATCAGTCCGTGACTCTGACCGTCGACGCCCGCCGCAAGGCGCGGCGGCTGTCGTGGGTGTCGATGCTGATCTGCACCAACGACGGGATGACCGGCGTCGACTCGCTGAAGCTGCCGCGCAAGGAGGGCAAGACTCGCGGCAAGCGGACGGACGGCTACGACGCCGGCACCGAGATCAACACCGAGGACTACGCCGACATCGTGCCCCCGTGCCAGGCGCTGATCGGCGACAGCTCGGGTGAGATTGGCACCGGGGTCAGCGACCCAGCGCTCGCCGAGGGCGAGGTGATCCGCCATCACCCGGGCATCGAGGGCGGCTCTGACCTCGACCCGGCGATCCACGGTTGGACCGACCCGGTGGCGCGCATCAGGGTGAAGCGCACGGGCTGACGAGGCGGGACCGCGAACCACACCATCCCCGGGTGGGTCTAACTCGGGGATGGTGCGAAGCGCCCTGATCTCGGCTGCGCTTGTCGCCGCGACCCTCTCCGCCTGCGGCGGTGGAGGGGACGCCGGCGATCGTGAAGGCGGGGATACCCCGCCGTTCAGCACCGCCGGCTGGAAGACCGAGTTCTCAACCCACTCGGTGCCGCTCGACGAGTTCATCGGCGGAGGGCCGCCCAAGGATGGCATCCCGTCGATCGACGACCCGACGTTCGTCGGCGTCGACGAAGCGGATGAGTTCCTCGACGCGCGTGAGCCGGTGGCGATCGTGGAGCTGGGCCCGGCGGTGAAGGCGTATCCGCTTCAGATCCTCACGTGGCACGAGATCGTCAACGATGAGATCGGCGGAGAGGCCGTCGCGGTCACCTACTGCCCGCTCTGCAATTCGACGGTCGCGTTCCGGCGCGAGATCGACGGCCGCCCGGTCGAGTTCGGGACAACCGGGATGCTGCGCAACTCCGACCTGGTGATGTACGACCGTGAGACCGAGTCGTGGTGGCAGCAGATCACCGCCGAGGCGGTCGTCGGGGAGCTGACCGGCCAACGGCTCGAGGTGCTGCCCTCGCAGATCCTCTCCTGGGAGGACGTCCAGCGCCTGCACCCGGGCGCCGACGTGCTTTCGCGCGACACGGGGTTCGACCGCGAGTACGGCGCCAACCCCTACACCGCCTACGACTCCGACCCCGAGTCCCGGCCCTTCCTGCTCCAGAGCGAGCCCGATCGCTCGCTCCCGCCGAAAGAGCGGGTCGCCGCGATCCGGACGGGCGACCGGTCCGCGGTCGTCTATCCCTTCTCGCGCCTCGTCCACGATGCGCCGATCAACGACACGGTCGGCGAGCAGCCGGTCGTCGTCTTCTTCGATCCGAACGTCGCTTCGGCGCTCGACAGCTCGCAGCTCTCCGAGGGCCGGGACGTGGGTGCGGCGGCGGTCTTCGAGCCCACCGTCAAGGGGCGTACCCTCACCTTCAGGCCCGGCTCGGCGCCCGGCGAGTTTCGGGACGCCGAGACCGGCTCGCGGTGGAGCATGAGCGGAATCGCCACAGCCGGTCCCCTGGCGGGGGAGCGACTGGCGCAGGTTGCCCATGACGATCAGTTCTGGTTCGCACTCGCGGCGTTCTTCGAGGACGCCGAGATCCGCGGCTGACGCGGGGCGCCATCCACGCGCGTGGCTTCTCGCGCGCGTGCTTCTCGTCGTCGGCGTGCTCGCGGCGGTTGCCGCCGCGCTCTCCGGAGACGATCGGCGCGAGCCCCGGGGCGCACAACCGGCCGAGGTCAGAGGCCCGCTGGACCTCGACCGCGCCGAACTGCTGGGGTTCGTCAAGCAGGGATTCAGGGGGCGCACGGACTTCAGCCGCCATGCTGTCCCGTTGACCGACTTCGTTCCGGCGGGGCCCCCGCGCGACGGCATCCCGCCGATCGACGCCCCGCGGTTCGTCTCGGTCGGCCAAGCGGAGACGTTCCTCGGCCGGGCCGAGCCCGTGGCGGTGCTCGAGCTCGGCGGCGAGGTCCGCGCCTACCCGCTCCAGATTCTCGTCTGGCATGAGATCGTCAACGACCGCGTCGCGGGAAGACCGGTAGCGGTCACCTACTGCCCGCTGTGCAACTCCACCGTCGCCTTCAGCCGCGCGCTCGGCGACCGCACGCTCGATTTCGGGACGACTGGCGTGCTGCGCAACTCCGACTTGGTCATGTACGACCGGCAAACAGCGACGTGGTGGCAGCAGCTGACGGGGGAGGCCGTGGTTGGGGAGCTCACGGGGCATCGATTGAGGCCGCTTGCGTCGCAGATCCTGTCCTGGCGGCGCTTTCGGGACCTGCACCCCGGCGGGCGAGTGCTCTCGCGAGACACCGGTGTCGAGCGCGACTACGGATCGACCCCATACGTCCTGTACGAGGGCAGCAACGACCCCTATCTCGTCGGCGGCCGGATCGACCGGACGCTGCCCGCGACCGAGCGGGTAGCCGCCGTGCCGCTCGGACCGGGGCGGGCGGTCGTCTATCCGTTCTCCCGCCTGCGACGGGAGGCCCCGATCAACGACGCCGTCGGCACGCGGTCGATCGTGGTCTTCTTCGACCCCGGGGTGGCCTCGCCGCTCGACGACGCGACCATCTCCGATGGCGAGCGGGTCGGGGCGGCGGCCGTGTTCTCTCGCTCGCTCGACGCCGCCAAGTTGAGCTTCGAGCCGGGGAGCGAGCCGGGGACCTTCCGCGACCGGCGGACCGGGTCGCTGTGGACGATGACCGGGCGAGCCGTGGTCGGCCCGTTGACTGGCCGCCGCTTGCGCCCCCTTCGCCATGACGACCAGTTCTGGTTCGCACTGGCGGCCTTCTTCCCACAGGCCGAGATCAGGCGTTGAACCGTCCAGAGGATCGCGGGGTCATACAACCATGACCGCCGTGCAAGCCCAGCTCGCGCGCCTAGCCCTCAGCGCCGGATTCCTCGCGGCGAGCCTGGTTCCGTTCGCGAAGATCTGCCTCGGCTGCTAGGCGCACCGAATCAAGCCGTCGAGGATCCAAGGACGTGGCGCCAACGGCATGCCTACGACCCCGATTTCGCCGGCGACGGCGATGTCAAGCTTTGGGGCGATGCGCCCCGCGCCAGCGGCGACCGAGGCCGCACTGATCGACCGCGCCCGCGACGGCGACCGAAGCGCGTTCGAGGAGCTCGTCCGCCATCACGCGGATCGGCTCTACGCCGTCGTGCTTCGCTTCGTCGGGAGCCCGGACGAGGCCGAGGAGGTGACCCAGGAAGCGTTCCTGCGCGCCTGGCGGAGCATCCAGCGCTTCGAGGGCAGGGCACGCTTCTTCACCTGGCTGTACCGGATCGGCATCAACGAGGCCAAACGGCGAGCCGGCCACCGGCCGCCCGGGCCCATCCTCTCGCTCGACGAGAAGTCAGTCCCGGAGGCTCCGGACTGGAGCGAGGCGCCGGAGGCCCGCCTCGGTCAAGCGGAGGTGCGACGCGCGCTCGAGGCGGCGGTGCGGGCGTTGCCAACCGAGTACCGGGCACCGCTCATCCTCCGCGACATCGAGGGGCTCTCGACGCGCGAGGCGGCTGAGGTGATGGAACTCGGAGAAGCCGCTTTCAAGAGCCGGCTACACCGCGCCAGACTCGCTGTTCGCCGCGCACTGGACGAGTACTTCCTGCAGGCAGAAGGATGATCCGGAGACTTCTGGCCCGCCGTAACTTCATGCGCGAGCATCGCTGGACGCACGCGCACCTCTCGGGGTACCTCGACGGCGAGCTCGCAACCGACGAACGTGAGCGCGTCGAAGCCCACGCCGGGATCTGCCCGCAGTGCGGGCGGGTGCTGGCAACGCTGCGACGGACCGTCGAGGGCCTGCGGGAGCTGACGGCTCGGCCGCGACGCGAAGTCGCCGAAGGTGCCATCCGGCGGCTGCGTGAGGAGGGCTGACGCACTCGCAGTTCGCCGCCATATCATCCGGCCGTGGTCCCGGAAGCCAAGCTCGAGGAGACGGACGCTGGACTCGTGCCGACGAGCCCCGGCTGGTTCGTCGTGAACGCTCGGGACGCGCGCTGGTTCGACAACGAAGGGCGCGGGCACAGCGTGCCGCTCACCGGCTATGACGAGTACGAGGCGGAGACCTTCTTCCCGATGCTGGGCGTGGCGATCCGGGTCGTAAAGCCGGGCCAGCCCACCGCGACTTATCACTGGGAGACCGAGCAGGAGGACTTCCTCGTCCTCTCGGGTGAAGGCCTGCTGATCGTGGAGGGGCGGGAACGCCCGCTCAAGCAATGGGATTTCGTGCACTGCCCGCCCGAGACGCGGCACGCCTTCGTCGGGGCCGGCGAGGGCCCGTTCGTGCTCCTGTGCGCGAGCTCGCGGCAGTTCCAGAAAGACGGCCCGTGGGGCTACTACTGCGCCGACGAGACGGCGGCGCGCTACAACGCGAGCTCGCCGGAGGACACACAGGACACCGGCGTCGCGGAGGGGCACTTCGGCCCCCGGCGGCCAACGCGCTACCGCGAGGGCTTGCTGTCGGACTTCCCGACCGATCCCGCGGAATGATCGGGTAGGCACTCGCCGCGACGGACGCGCTGCAGGCGATCTCCCTCCTCGCCGCGACGATCACCGTCGGGCTCATGGCCGGGATCTACTCGCTCTACTCGCTGGCGATGATGCCCGGCCTGCGCCGGACCGACGATCGGACAGCGCTAGGGCGAGCTCGTCAGCGATAGGGGTGACCGGCGATGCGGGCGATCACCCGGCCCAGCGGCCAGGTAGCGCCGGCGAGCCATGGCGCGCGCTCCGCCGCCGGCCAGGCGTAACAAGGGGTTCCGTCGGCGATCAGCGCTGTGACCCGTGGCTCGCCGAGCTCCGCGGCCGCGAAGCCGTACAGCACCGTCAGATCGGACGGGATCAGGCCGTAGTCGATGACCCGCGCGAGTTGCCCGTGCTCGCTGATGAGGTCCTCGATCGACCAACCCTCGAGCGGATAGCCCTCCGGGAACTGGTTGTGCAGATCGAGGAAGAGGCCGACCCAGCGCCCCCGCGGATCGCCCAGCACGCGCCCAAGCGGCGCCAACCGCCCCAGCGCGACGGAGGACGCCGCCGCCAGGGCGTGGGCGTAGATGACCCGGATCAGGACGACGTTGATCATGAACCGCTCGACGAGGAGCTCGCTCGCGGCGAGTGACTCGTGCTTGAGGAAGCCGGCGACGATGCTGGCGTTGTGAGCGCGAAACCACCTCATGGGCGATGGAGCCCGGATGAACTCGAGCCAGAGCTCGACGTTTCGCGACGAGGCGGTGCCGGAGGCGTCGGCGAGCATGTCGGCCTCGACCTTGTCGTGCAGTAGCTCGTCGCTGATCGCCCGCCACCACGGGCTTCCTCCGCCGACGGCGGCAGGCGCGTCGAGCACGCCGCGGTCGATCGCCCAACGCAGGTAGCTGAGCTCGGCTCGGCCGTACCGGCTGCGGTCCTTCGTGACCCGCTCTCCGCGGTAGAAGTCTTGTGCGAGCCGGTACCGGGCATCCGTGCTGGCCTGCACCGCGTGGACCCTGGCCGCCGCCATCTCGCCGACGTGCCCAGCCTCCATCGCTACGACGGCGGCGGGATGCAGGCCCTTGTGATGCATCAGGTCAGACCGGGGGTGAGCGACGGGATGACTCCGATTGGTACCACCTGAGGCGTGCTCGCGATCGCGCTTGCGCTCGGGTCCAGCCTGCTCGCCCGCGTGTACCTGAACGAGCGGCCGCAGCGGCTGCAACAGGTCGGAGTCGCGGCCGCGCTCGGCGGCGCGGTGGCAATCGCGGCTGCGTAGAAGGAAGATGCAGACATGAAGATCGGGATCATCGGCGCCGGGCGGATCGGGCACGCGCTCGGGGTGCGGTTCGCCGGCGCCGCCCACGAGGTGATGCTCAGCAACTCGCGGGGACCCGAGACGCTCGACGATGTCGTCGCATCGATCGAGGGAGACGTGCGCGCCGGGACGGTTGAGGAGGCGGCCCGCTTTGGCGATCTCGCCGCCGTCGCGATTCCCACCCAGGCGATCCGCGAGCTTCCGCCGGAGCCGTTTGCTGGCAAGGTCGTTATCGACGCCAACAACTACTACCCCGAACCCGACTGGCGGCTCCCCGAGCTCGACGGCGACGAGGTGACCTCGTCCGAGCTGCTCGCCTCCCTGCTCCCTGGCGCCACCGTCGTCAAGGCCTTCAACACGATCTACTCCGGCCGCCTTCTGGAAGACGGCCATCCGGAGCTGCCAGCCGACGAGCGGCTCGCGATTCCGATCGCCGGAGACGACTCCGTGGCGAAGCGAACGGTCAGCGACCTGATCGACCAGATCGGGTTCACCGCGGTCGATGCCGGCACCCTGGCCGAGACCCGGCGCCAGCAGCCGGGTGCACCGCTCTACCTCGAGTACGCCGAGGCACGGCGACAGGGTGTGCTGCTGACCCCGCGGCGCCTGCGCGAGCTCCTCGTCGAGTCCTGAGCGTTGATGCCACCCTCGAAAACGGTGAGCGCGAAGCGCGGACTGTACATCGCTCCGTTCGACGACCTCGTCGATCCGAACACGATGGCCGAGCTCGGAGCAAGCGCCGAGGCGCACGGCTGGGACGGGCTGTTCGTGTGGGATCACGTGCGGTACCGATCGCCGGTGCGGGCCGTCGCGGATCCGTGGGTCGTGCTGGCCGCGGTGGCCTCGGCGACCGAGCGCATTCGCCTTGGACCGATGGTCACTCCGCTCTCGCGGCGGCGCATTCACAAACTCGCGCGCGAGACGGTCACTCTCGACCTCCTGAGCCGCGGGCGCCTCACGCTCGGAGTCGGGCTGGGGTCCGACCTAAATGACGAGCTCGAACCCTTCGGCGAGGTGGTGGATCCGCGCGAGCGGGCTCGCCTGCTCGACGCGGGGCTCGAACGGCTCAGCGCCTACTGGGGCGGCGAGTTCGAGCCGCGTCCGGTGCAGTCACCGCGAGTTCCCGTGTGGGTAGCCGGCCGGTGGCCGAACCGGCGGCCCGTACGGCGAGCCGCTCGCTGGGACGGGCTGTTTCCGATCGACCTGCCGGGGCCCGACGCGCTCGCGGAGCTCGCAGAGGAGATCGGCCGGCTGCGAAACAAGATCGGGCGCGACGGCCCGTTCGACCTGGTGGTGGACCTTCCGGTCGGTTCCGAACGAGGGCCGTGGGAGGCGGCCGGGGCAACCTGGATCCTCGTGGACTTCGGGCGTCAGCCAAGCGTGGGCGAGGTTCGCGAGACGATCGAGGCCGGTCCGGGCTAACCGTCGCCGGGGCGCTGGCCGTCGACAATCTCGCTCAGCCTGCCGTCGCGGGCTGGGTCGGAGCGTCAATTTCGAGGCCGCTTGTTCGTCTTCTTCATAGACATGCGGGCAATGCGAATCATCGAGACGCGCGATCGCATCGCGCGAGCGGCATATGCGGCCATGCGTCGCGTCGAACTGGACGCCGCACGCTGGTCGACCGATGGCCCGGCGCTGAGAGCGCTGCCAGCCGAAGCCGTCAGTGAGGTGGATGAGCTGGATCGCGAGCTCCTCGAGAGGAACAGCCTGCTGTCCGCGACCTGATCGACGAAGGAAGAAACGGGTGACGACCGTGCTGACCGCAGTCCTGGCGGTGGCCCCGCGCGCTCCGCTCGGCCACCCGGACGGAGAGCCGCTCAGCGGGTGGTTCGTGTTCCCGATCCTGCTCTGGCTGGCGATCATCGTCGGCGTCGTCCTGCTTGTGCGGAGCCGTGGCGGAGACCCGGCGAAGCGCGGTAACGGGTGCTTCTACCCGGACCGGGCAAGCAGCTCGACGACCCGGTCGAGGCGCGCGGGCCGCTCTTCCGCGACCGCCGGATTCTTACTGAGCTGGTGGTGGCCGATGTAGAAGGCGTAGGCCAGCCATGCGCGGGCGGCGACCTGCGATGGCGGGAGCCCGAGGTCGGTGAAGATGCGACGCAAGAACTCGATGCGCTGACGAGTCACGCGCGCGAACACGGGCGCTACGACGGGATCGTCGCTGGCCGCCGAGAGCCTGAGCTCGACCGCGTCGACGGCCTGCTCGTAGACCCTGCGCAGCAGCATCCGCAGGCGCTTTACGGGGTCAGGGATCGCGTCGAGCTCGGGGACGAGGTCGGCCGTGTTCTCTCGCGCCCAACGCTCGAGCGCGGCGTCGATGAGGTCCGCTCGGTCGCGGAAGTGCCAGTAAAAGCTCCCGCGGCTTGCACCCAGCGTCTTGGCGAGCCGGTCGACGGCGACCGCTTCGACGCCTCCCTCGCCGATCGCGTCGAGCGCGGCGCGCGTCCAATCGTCTCGCGTCAGCAGGAGCTTTCCGCCGCGTGTTGCCATCCTCTTCCAAACGGTAGTGTATGGTGTCAAGACAGCAGTGTACGGAAGCTCCTGGAAGGAAGAGTTCCATGGCCAAGATCCACAACGTCCACACCAGGGAAATCGCGGCTCCGGCCGGGGTGGTCGGCGAGATCCTCGACACGGTCGGAAGCGCCGACGATCGCCTCTGGGCGACCGACATCTGGGTTGCCGAGCCGGTCGTCTTCGACCGACCGCTCGGCGTCGGCGCCGACGGCGGCCACGGGTCGATCCGCTACTCGGTGATCGAGTACGAGCCGGGTCGGCGGGTGGTGTTCGAGTTCGCACCGGACAGCGCGCTGTCGGGCGCCCACCGGTTTGAGCTCGAGGCGCTGGGACCTGATCGGTGCCGGCTCACCCACGTCCTCGAGGCAGAGACCGCTCGCTGGATGTGGCCACTTGTGCCGATTCTGATCGGCTGGCACAACGCAATGGTGGAGACAGCGCTCGACCGCGGCGAGCTTGAGGCGACGGGCTGCCTCGAGCGGCGCACTCGCATCCCGCTCTGGCTGCGAATCGTGAACGGGGCCGAGATCGCATTCGGCCGGCTGGGCGGGAAGCTCGCGCCCCCCGGCGAGCGAGACAGCGAACGGGTCGTGGCGTGACCGCGCCCACACGTCAGCCACCCGACTCGACACACGTCGTCTTTGGCGCGACCGGCGGGATCGGCGGTGCCATCGTCGCCGAGCTCCTCCGTCGCGGGAAGAACGTGCGAGCCGTGAGCCGCGGCGGGGCGGCTCCCGAGGGGGCAGAGGGAGTAGCTGCCGATGCCTCCAACGTGCGTGACGCAGCGGCCGCGGCGCGGAACGCCGGAGTGGTCTACCACTCCATCAATCCCCCTTACACGCGGTGGCCCGAGCTCCTGCCCGCGGTGAGCCGCTCCATCCTCGGAGCCGCCGAGGCATCGGGCGCAAAGCTGGTCTACGCGGACAACCTTTACGCCTACGGGCCCGTCGACGGCCCACTACGGGAGGACCTGCCCGCAGCGGCCGCCGGTCCGAAGGGCCGGACCCGGGTCGAGGTCGCCACCGAGCTGCTCGCCGCACACAGAGCGGGTCGCGCGCGAGTCACGATCGGGCGGGCCTCGGACTACTACGGGCCCGGCGGAGTCAACTCGACTTCCGGGGAGACCGTCTTCGGTCGCGTCGTGTCCGGGAAGCGGCCGCAGTGGACCGGGAAGCTCGATGTCCCCCACACGTTCCATTATCTGGCGGACATCGCGCGGGGCCTCGCAACGCTCGCTGAGCGCCCGGAGGCCGACGGCGAGATCTGGCATCTACCCGCCGCCGGGCCGCTGACCGCGCAAGAGTTCTTCGACCTCGTCTGCCAGGCCGCCGGTCGGCCGACGCCGGCGAAGGCCCTGATAGCAGGGCCCGCGGTGCTCGCCGTAGGCGGAATCTTCTCGCCGATCCTTCGGGAGCTGCGCGAGACGGCTTACCAGTTCAGACGACCCTTCGTCATCGACTCGTCAAAGTTCGAGGGCGTTTTCGGCCGGCTCGAGCTGACACCCCACCGTGAGGCGGTGGAGCGGACCGTTGAGTGGTTCCGATCTCGCTGAGCACTCCACAGCCCGTGCGCATACGGTGACGCCCCACGCTCGCCCACGACGAAGGGCCCGCCGGCGTGCCGGCGGGCCCTCGCGTGCGAGAGACGAGTGGATCAGGCGGTCGCCGGGCGAGGCGCGTACCGAACGCCGTGGCCGCGCTTCCTCGCGATCCACGCCAGCGGCGCCAGCATGGCCCGCTGAAGCCATCCCGGCAGAAACGGCCCGGCCACCTCGGCCTTGAACTCGTGCACGAAGAGCGCGAGGTCAAGGGGATTTGGCATGCCCTTCGAGTTCGTGCGGCCCTCTTCGGCGAGGGCGACCGAGGTCTCGAGTAGCTGTTCCATTCGCAGCGCGGGCCGGACCTCGACGCGCACGTGAGCCTCCTCGCCGCCACCGTTCTGGAATTTGTGCCGCGCGCCAGGCGGCACGACGACGACGTCGCCTGGCTTCGCGATCACCTTCCGCCCGCGCAGGCGAAAGCGCATCGTTCCGTCGACGATCTCGAATCGCTCCTCCTGGATCGGGTGCACGTGCACGCCTGGCACGTTCCCGTCCCGACTGAGCTCGAGATCAAACGCCAGAACCTCGCCGTCGGTGTCCGTCGCGGTCTTGCGAAACGTGATTCGCTCGCCGCTGATCGGGTTCTCGATCGTCTTTCCTGCGTATGCCATTTGTCGCTCCTTGGTCGCCGTCCAGTGTCTGGGACGGGTTGTGATTCGGTGCGACCAAGGCTCCCGCCGGCGGCCTGTTTTGTCGTCGGCCTCCCCGACGATTCCGGCTTCGCGGCGAGGCTGACTTACGATCGTCCGAGCGGACGACGGGTCCTCGAGCGCCTCCTCCTCGAGGGGGAGTCCCCCCGGACGGGGTGTCCGGGCCTCAGCCCTGAGGTGCTTGGCCCGGAGTGACGAGCCCCGACTCGTAGGCCAGCACGACCGCCTGCACGCGGTCACGGAGGTCGAGCTTCATCAGCACCCGCGTCACGTGGGTCTTCACGGTGGTTTCGCTGACGATCAGCTCTTCGGCGATCTCGGAGTTCGACAGCCCGCGCGCCAGCAAACCCCAGACCTCCCGCTCGCGAGGTGTCAGCTCATCGATGCCAGGCGGCGACTCCATGCGTCCAGGGCGTGCCCGGGAGAAGTCCTCGATCAGCCGCCGGGTGACGGCCGGCGCCAGAAGCGCCTCGCCCGCGGCCACCACGCGGATCCCCGCGACGAGCTCCTCCGGCTGAGCGTCCTTGAGCAGGAAACCGCTCGCCCCCGCCGCGAGCGCGTCGTAGACGTACTCGTCGAGGTCGAACGTCGTCAGGATCAGCACCCGGGCAGCCGCGTCACCGCCGCCCGCGATCTCCCGCGTGGCGGCGATCCCGTCCAGCTCGGGCATGCGAACGTCCATCAGGACCACGTCCGGCCTCAGCCGGCGTGTGCTGGCGATCGCCTGGCGTCCGGTTCCTGCCTCGCCCACGACCTCGATGTCGTCCTCGGCCTCCAGGACCATGCGAAATCCACTCCGGAAGAGCGCCTGGTCGTCGGCGATCAGGACCCCGATGCTCATCCGCTCAACGGTAGAGAGGCCCGGACGACGAAGCCACCACCATGGCCTGCACCGGTCTGGAGCCTGCCGCCGTGGGCCTCCACCCGCTCGCGCATGCCGACGATCCCGTGGCCCGCGCCGTCTTCGGCATCGATCGAGGGACCGGCGCCATCGTCGGCGACCTCGAGCTCGAGCTCGTCGTCGAGATAACGGACCTTGACTAGGGCACGCGCCGCACCCGCGTGCTTGATCACGTTCGTGAGGGCCTCCTGAACGATCCGGTATGCCGAGAGGTCGATTCCCGATGGAAGCGAGACCCGGTCGCCCTCGATGGCAAGCTCGACCGTCATCCCGCCGGCCCGCACCTGCTCGACCAGGTCCTCCAGGTCATCGACCCCCGGCTGTGGCGCCAGCGCCCGCTCGTCATCCTCACGCCGCAGCACCCCGAGGGAGCGGCGCATGTCGGCGAGCGCCGTGCGAGCCGTATGCGCGATCGAATCGAGCGCCTCTCGAGCGCGTTCGGGATCGCGGTCGAAGACCCTGCGCGCTCCTTCTGCCTGCACGACGATGACGCCGACGCTGTGGGCGACGACGTCGTGGAGCTCGCGTGCGATGCGAGAGCGCTCATCGGCCACGGCGATCCGAGCCCGCTGCTCCTGCTCGCGCTCGGCGGCCACGACGCGAAGGCGGCGCCCTCGGACGACGCGGCCGAACAGCCAGGGCGCCACTGCGAGCGTCGTCGAGAAGAAGAAGCTGCCGAAGTCGACCTGGGCAGAGACGAACACCGAGATCCAGAATCCGATTACGCCGAGAACGACTCCGATCGTGGCCCGGCGCTCGTCCGCGTGGGCTCCGAGCGAGTAGAACGCCACCCCGGCGGTGAGCAAGGACGCGAACGGTTCGTGGTCGCCTGGATCGCCGGTCTCGGGAAAGCTGAACATGCCGCCGTCTAGGGCCTCGTTCGTCACGGTGAGGCCGGCGAACGCGAGGATCATCGCCAGGGGCGCGCGCCGGCGCCACACCAGCGTCAGCGCCAGCAGCGGGCCGGTGATCAGGTTGACGACGTCGGCCTCCGGGCCGGGCTGGTCGCGCCACAGGAACTGAGCCACGATGAGGGCCGCTAGCGCGAGCGCGATCAACGCGTCGATCAGCCGAGGATCGAGCGTGCGCAGCCGATCGATGAGACGCCGCGAGCTCACGGCGCCACCGTAGCGCCGTCACGCCCATCCCTCGCGGTCCTCGAGGACGACCTCGCCTCGTCCGCAAGGAGGACGGGGCGTGCCGGGAGATGGGACTCGCGGGCCACCCAAGATCGCCCCTGCGGGCGACGACACGCGGCCCGGCTGCGGGGATCATCACGGCCATGACCAATGCGATCACGCTACGTGGCCTCACCAAGCACTTCGACCGACGTGCCGTCGTCGACGACCTGACGATCGACGTGCCCGCGGGTGTCGTGGCTGGGTTCGTCGGCCCAAACGGGGCCGGCAAGACGACGACGATGGCGATGCTCCTCGGCCTGGTGAAGCCCTCGGGTGGCAGCGGGCGGGTGCTCGGTGAGCCGCTTGACGACCCCTCCGCGTACCTCGGACGCGTCGGCGCCCTCGTCGAGGCTCCGTCCTTCTACCCGGCACTCACCGGCGCGCAGAACCTCGCCGTGCTGGCCACGGCGGCCGGCCAGGACAAGTCCCAGATCCCGGAGCTCCTCGAGCTGGTGGGACTCGCCGCGCGGGGCGACGATCGCTTCCGCAGCTACTCGTTCGGGATGAAGCAGCGGCTGGGGATCGCAGCCGCAATGCTTGGCGACCCGAGCCTGCTCATCCTCGACGAGCCGATCAACGGGCTGGACCCGGCCGGCGTGCACGAGATGCGTGGGTTGATCGGCCGGCTCGCAACCGCGTCGCGCACCGTGCTCGTCTCCTCCCACGTGCTGGTGGAGCTCGAGCAGGTGGCCGACTGGCTGATCATGATCGACGACGGGCGACTCGTCTTCCACGGCCCGGCGTCCGAACTGCTGGGCGCCACCGACGCCAACGTCGCCGTCGCGCCCGAGCACGCCGACGACCTGGAGCAACTGCGCGGCATCCTCGCCGCCGCCGGCCACGTGACTCAGGCGTTCGACGACCACCTCGAGATCGCGGTGGACGACAGCGACGCCCGCGGCCTGGCGGCCGCGCTGAACCGCGCTGCGGGCGAGGGCGGGATCGTCCTCGCCGAGCTGCGCGTCACCGGCGCCACGCTCGAGGACCGCTACCTCACGATGGTCAAGAACGGAGGAGACCGATGATCAGATCTTTCAAGGCAGAGCTCGTGAAGTTGCGCCGGCGCCGCGTGGCGGTCGTCGCGATCGCTGGGGCGCTGGCATTCGCCGTGATCGCCTCGACGGCCGTGCTCCTGTCGGCGACGCAGACTGAAGCGCCGGGCGACCGGGGCACGACCATCGCGTCCCTTAGCGAGGCGGGCGGCGCGACCGAGGCGTTCGCCCTCGGGATCTCGTTCACGGGCCTCGTGGTGCTCGTCCTGTTCATCGCGAACTTCGCGGGCGAGTTCTCGCAGGGCACCATCCGCACGCTGCTGATGCGTCAGCCCCGGCGCCTTGGGCTGCTCGCGGGCAAGATGGGCGCGCTGCTGACGTTCGTCGCCGCCGTGCTGCTGCTCGCCGAGGTCTTCACCGTGGCCGCGTCGGCCGCGATCGCTCCGAGCCAGGACGTCGCAACGGGCTCGTGGTTCGGGATGGACGCGCTCGGCCAGGCGGCGGGCGACTACGGGACCGCGCTGCTTGGCGTCGCCTCCTGGGCGCTGCTCGGCATGGCCATCGCCGTCTTCGTCCGCTCGATCCCGGTCGCGCTTGGCATCGGCATCGTGTGGGCCGGGCCGTTCGAGCACATCATTCAGGACTCCTGGACCTCCGCGGACCGGTGGTTCCCCGGACTGCTGCTGGAGTCACTCGCCGTCGGTGGCACCGACGAAGTCGCGTTCGGGCGCGCAGTTGCGCTCGTTGCGGTCTACGTCGCCATCGCCGCGAGCGCGGCGGCCGTGGTGTTCGTCCGCCGGGACGTCACCGCCTGAGAGCGCCGGCGCAATCCCACCCGCGCCGTTAAGTCTTTCGTAATACCGGCGGAGCACCGTGGCCGCAGGCAAGCCGTACAGGTCTTCCCGTGAGGAGGTTCAGATGCTGAAAAGAATCGCGGCGCTCTTCGTGGTCTGCGGGGCGCTTCTCGCCTTCGCAGCCCCTGCGTCCGCGTTCACCGTCGTGAATCCGGTGAGCGGTGAGTGCAGTCAGATCCTGGTTCCGGGCCCCGACACATTCCCGGGCAACTGGGAGGTCGTGAGCGAGACTCCGGCGGACGGTCCAGGCCCCTGGAACGGTCACGGACACGCGAACGAGAACACGGCACTCGGGCCCGTCATCTGCCCGTAGGGCGACGGGCCAGCGGAGGCGGTCGCACGGGATCCGCGAGAGCGACAATCGCTCCCTAACAGGGACCCTGTGAGGGGTGAGCGACCGGACTCGAACCGGCGACCACCTGGACCACAACTCTCGCTCAGGAAGCGAACCGAGGTGATCTCGGCTCGCTCAGACGAGCTCAGTCGATCTCCGCTCGCTCAGTTTCGCTCGGTTTAGTAGCACGGCTAGTAGCACGGGCGAACGCGGACTCGACCCATTCGCGCTCCCGCTCGCTCGGCGAGTAGTCGGCGTAGATCGCCGTGGTCTTCGCGTCGCGGTGGCCGAGCCACTCCTGAAGGGTTCGCATCGGCACGCCGACGCCCGCCATCCGCGTTCCAAAGGTATGGCAGAGGTCGTGGAAGCGCACCTCGCGGACTCCAGCCTCTTCGGTGCCGCCTTGAATCGCTTGCGCACCTTGGAGCGATCGAGCGCATGCCCGGTGCGCGGATGCGCGAACCGGCACTTCCAGGGCTCCAGCTTCCAGGCCGACGACGATCTCGTCTTGTAAAGAAATGCTCTCGCGCCCATTCAATCCGCGGCCGACCGAACATTTCCTCTAGGGCCCGGAACTGCTCGAGATCTGCCTCCCGGATCTCAGGATCGAGCGGCGAATCCGGTCGTGGCTCCCTACGCGCACGGCGCCACAAGACCTGCTTGATCTTTCTGCGGTGGTCCTCCTTGCGTAGCCACCCGATCGCAGCAAGGATCCCGGCCAGGATGAGGCCGCTAGCGACCGGGACGAGGATCGTGGTTGCCGCTTCTCAAAAAACGCTACAGGCGTCATGCGCCACGGCCGAGGTTGATCACTTCGGGGCCAGAGGCGCTGATGCCCGACCCGCTCGCGCACTATCTCGTCGCGCAGCGGATCGTGCGTGCAACCGAGCACCCGACATTTGAACGCCTTTGAACGCTTCTGACGGCCTCGGTCGGCGTTTCGCGTATCGGGTACCCGCATCGCCCCGACGCCCTTAGATCGCGTTCTCAGTCGGCCGGTGCTACCGCCGCCTCGATCGAGCGGATCGTCCCATCAGTCGGGCCTCCCCGCTGTGGTCACGCGCATACCGCCATGTGCCGTAGGAGGCTTTCGTCGCCGGCGAGAGCGCGTCGAACTCGTCCGGGTCGGACTCGCGCAACTGCTCGAGCTCGGCGAAGAAGCGCTGTTCGGCAGTCGAGAACTCGTTGTCCACCTTCTGCGCCGGCCCCGTATCGGATAGCGAGTTGGAGGGGCGTGCAGCGAGGGAGTGGCCGAACCGAGCTCTAGCCATCGCGCAGGATGTGACGAGTGTGTTTAGCCGGCATCGTTACCGGCGGCGATGGGTCGGACAGCCCAGTCAGCAGAGCGTCGAGCTCTTCGTTCGACATGCGCTCAATCTCACGCTCGCGCTGCTGCTGCTCGAAGTACTTATCGGGATCCTGAATCCCTCGGGCGTTGCGCTCCGCTTGCATGAGGTCGGCAATCGGTCTGGCTGATCTCGTAATTAGCTCCATCACCGTCTTTGCCTCGAGGTCACCGAGCAGCTCAGGTTCCGCCTCCAGCCGCCGCGATAGCTCTATTGCTGGGAGGATCATCGCCTCGAGCTGGTTCTCGACGATCCTCGAGTGACGACGAGTCATCTCTTCAACCTCATTGAGCTGAGTCGCCTGTTTGTGCCGGTCCTGCTCTCGGTCCCAAGCAGCCGCCCGATCCGGCCAATCGTGTCTTGAGGACCACGCCTATGAGCGTGTGACTCTTGTTCAACGACCGTGCCACCGCTCGTGTACTTCGCGCCCGCCCCAGGTCCCGATAGGTCGCGAAGGCATCGAATGCCTGCGCACTCTCGCTGGACTGCCGCTCCCAGCTAGCTCCTTCGGACATCCGTTTGAGTATTCAACTTCCAACGGACGGTTCGGCTAGGAAGCTCCGGACGACTTGCCCTGAGGGCGGGGCCGGGATAGCTCGCCATCAACGGCAAGTGAGTGACGTGCGACGGCGCGAACGTCGCCCGAGCGGCAAACATGGGGTGAATTTCAGCCCCGGCGAGATCGCCCGCGGTCGATAGGCGATACTCGACCGCAATCGATGCGCCTCGTCTGGTACCGGTTCGCCCACTGGCTGCGGCACAGCCCTCTCGTTCTGGTGCTCGGCCTGACGCTCCTGGGGGTCGCGCTCGGCCTCATCGGGACGAGCTCGAACTGGCCTGCCACCGCCAACCGCGACGAGATCCTGGCGGGGCTCGGCTTCATCTTCGGCGGAGCGCTGGTGCTGCTCAGCACGTCGCTCACGCGGGTGGTCTTCGGGCAGGTCGCGTTTGCCTCCGGGCTCTACTCGCCGCGCGTCGCGGCCAGCCTGCTCGCCCGGCCGCTCGTGATCTGGACCACTGGGCTCTTCACCGCCGCGCTCACGTGTGCCGGATCTGCGTGGCTCGCCCTGCTGAACGACGACGCGGAGCAGCTCAGCGTCCTGCCGCTCGCGCTCAGCGTCGTGCTGATCGCGGTCGGTCTCCTCGGGTTCCTGGCGCTGATCGTCGACGTAAGGAGGACGTACCGCGTCTCGAACGTCGTCAGCGACACCGCCCGCGCCGGGCTGCGCGCGGTCGACCGCCTCTACCCGG